>FWPV01001942.1_pt1 | contig 53127 bp, 40 predicted proteins | sample 2228371 | NCBI WGS metagenome assembly FWPV01 (sample SAMEA103939776, study PRJEB20133) | metagenome
TTAAGCATACAGGATTTGGCAGGCAACAGTGTATGTGAAGATGCTTCAATTTACTATATGAAACCGGAATCCGTAAGGCCAGAATCCAAAGCCTCTCGTTGGGACAGGCCGCTTGACTGGGAACACTACGAAAAAGCGGAAATTGAATCTATCGAAATAGCCTTCGCAGGCCCGGCTTTTGCAGAAGTTCGAATATCAGGGAAAATCAGCCATTATGAAGGGGCATCGTTTACTGGAAGCGTAAGGTTGGACGCCGATTCGGACTTGTGCAAGATATTTTTAAGATTGTCGTTTGATACGCAGGCGCACATCGGAACTGCCGACGGGGCTTGCGCCCACGAAGGGCAGTATATTCCCGGGATATTTTTTGGGGTTGTCGGCGCAAAATCGGATGACATAATTATAGACAAAGCGTATTGTTTGGCGAAAGATGCTTTGAAGTGCGGAAACAGGGATACTTTTTTGAACCTTCCATTTAGAAACCACACCGTGAATGGGCAGTCTATGGCAGCGCCGAAATCCGCTGAGTTTGCCATTTTGACTCATGGGCTTGGCGACTTTTTCACAGTGCCGTGGGAAGGCGGCAATTTGCTTGGGTTAAGCCTTGGTTGCGGAATTGGAAAGTTTTATCCCACATATTTCGAAGGCAATTTTGAATATAAGTTTTGCATTCAAGCGGTTGGGAAGTCCCCGCTGTGGAAATCTTATTGCCGCGCGCAGGAAGAGATAATCCCGCTTGAAGCATTTGTCGTCAAAAAGCAAAACGGCAATCTCAAGCCCGGCGTGCCGATAGTTAGCGTGTCTCCTGAAACGTCAATTATCACCGGAATAGAAACCGATGGCTTTAAGTTGCGCGCAAGAATTCTCGACCTTTCGGAAAAACCTTCAAAGGTGGTCCTACAAAGCTTGTTTGCGCTTGAAAACTGCAAAGTTATGCCGGGCCGTGAGATGCTCGAAGAAGGTAAGGAAATAAAAATCAGCCTGCCTCCGAGGGCTCTTCGAGAAGTTAGCGCAACAATCCGCAAATAAACGGCAAGTTTGCTTTATGGGTTGACTTAAGCTTGGCTTTTCCGGTATCCTTTGCGGAGTAAATCCTCCCGCCTCGGGAAAAAAGCAACCTCGGAGGGACATTGACCCTATGGACTATTTCTTCACCGAAGAACAGCAATTTATGCGGGATGTCGCCCGCGACATAGCGGAAAAGCGGATAAGGCCCGTTGCGGCTGAATATGACAAGACTGAAGAGTTCGCTTGGCCTATTGTAGAAGCCATTGCGGAAGCGGACCTTTTCCGTGTTTTCATAGACGAAGCTTACGAAGGGATGGCAGGCGGCACGCCGATTATGAATATGTGCGTGGTTACCGAGCAGCTCTCAATGGCTTGCGGCGGTATCGCGCTTGCATATGCGGGGACCGGCCTTGGGACGATGCCCATCTTGATAGCCGGTAGCGAAGACCAAAAAAAGAAATATCTTCCCCGAATCGCCTCCGGCAAAAGCCTTGCGGCATTTGGGTTGACTGAGGCCAACGCTGGGTCCGATGTTTCGGGGATGCAGACACGCGCCATTGAAGATGGTGACTATTACGTTTTGAACGGCACGAAACAATGGATCACCAATGCAGGCGAAGCCGAGATATACACTGTTTTCGCTGTGACCGACCCCAACCGCGGGGCGAGAGGGATTTCCTGTTTTATTGTCGAGAAAGGGACTCCCGGATTTACATTCGGCAAAAAGGAAGAAAAGATGGGGATACGGGCTTCGGCGACCCGTGAGCTAATCTTCCAAGACTGCAGAGTTCCAAAAGAAAATATGCTCGGCAGGCCGGGGACCGGATTCTTGACGGCAATGAAAACATTCGATATGTCACGGCCCGGCGTAGCGGCGCAGGCTGTTGGGATTGCGCAAGGAGCATTGGACCTTGCGGTGGCTTACTCACGCGAGCGCAAGCAATTTGGCCAGCCTATCTCGGCAAACCAAGGGCTAAGGTTTATGATGGCCGATATGGCAATGAAAGTCGAAGCCGCGCGCGCACTGGTTTACTCCGTTGCAAGGTGGATAGACTCCAAACCTTCTGGCAAAGTAACAGGCTATGCCGCAATGGCGAAGTGTTTCGCATCGGATGTAGCGATGGAAGTAACGACTAACGCAGTGCAGATATTCGGCGGGTACGGCTATATGCGTGAGTATCCGATAGAGAAATATATGCGCGATGCGAAAATCACGCAAATTTACGAGGGAACGAACCAAATCCAGCGCGACGAAATTGGTCGCGCATTGATCCAAGCGGCGGCCGCTGGTTAGTCTTTTCGAAACGAAAGCTCCCTCGGCAATTGATAGAGGGAGCTTTTTTATTTTTCCGATACCGGCGATTGGACAGTCACCATTCTATTTCAAGTTCGCCTATATTTTCTCCCGAGGTAATTCGAAGATGAATGGCTTTTTTTGCTTCGTTGTAAGTCCAAGCGCAAGGAGCCGAGCGCAGATTTTGTATTTCTTTTATAGCATTTCCGGAGAAACGAATGAGCTTGGGCTTGGGCATTTCGCAAACCATAGCTCCAAAAGACTCGTTCGGCAAGCAACCTAAGCTGGCGCAAAGCCTGAAACCATCGAAATTGGCAGCCCTTATTTTGCCATTGGTAGAGAAACGCACGGTTTTGCCTTCAGAGCGAAGGGTTTTCGTTTCGACCCTCGATGGCATTTTATAGCCTAGCTTTTCAGCGGCGTATTCATATATGGCGTGTGGAGTGAGGAATGCGGTGGCAACGTGGCAATTTATGAAATGCCAAGCGTCAGGGTAAGTTCCGGCGAGAAAACCTTTGTCAGCCTGCCATTGAGTGGCTGCTGAAAATACCCCGTCCGCCAGTAGTTGCAAGAGCGGTTCGGGAAACTCAGCGCAAAGCCGGTTGACCTCCACTGCCCAATGAAGCCCGCACCACTGCACGGCATTTCCGAACCAAGAAACGAAGTAAAAAGACGTTCCAAAAACGGGGATGGTGGAATATGGGTTGGGGATTCGTTTGGCATCTTTGTAGAACTCTTCGGGCGGCAGCAACTGCAGGTTATCGCCTTCGCCATTGCAATCCGCAACCAGCACTCCCCCGAGCGGAACTTCCAATGGAGGACGCCAACAGTAAAAGAACGGTGCACCGGCATAAGCCCAGTATTTTGCCATCTTTATATATTTCTCATCGCCCGTGAGGTGATAAGCGAGCCTGTTGCAGGCAACCGCTTGGGCGGCGGTTAGAACATCCGGCGTGTGGGCGTGGACCTCCCAGGTTTGCGAACCTCTTGGGACAGAAAATCGGTTCAGTCTATCCACGCCTCGCACTGCCGCGGCTGCAGCTTTCGGATCGCCCGTTTGGGCGGCATATTCGACAATGCGAACTAAGTTCGCGGCGATAATTCCCGAATAGGGCTTGCCCGGCTCGCCCAAGAATATTTCTTTGCTGCCGCTATGAATGCGATGTTCCTCGACTTTCTTTTTTATATTTTCGTCTGGCTTGTAAACGAAACTACCATCCTTAGCTTGCTTGGCAATTATAGTGTAAATGTCCGATGCGCGCGCATCGGAACTCCAGCTTTCCGCATCGCCGATATAGTCTTCGATGCGGGCGTTTTGGGGCATGCTAACTTTCTCCAGAAGCTCGGGCCTGTTTGTCCGCCGAGCCTCGGCAATGATTATGGAGGCTATATCGTGCATAAAAGAATAGTCCTGTTTGAAACCTATATGGTTTTTCCAACCTTTTTTTTCGGGGGAATATAGGCTGTCGGTCCAGGCCATCAAGCAAGTTTCCACCGAGCCTTCAAGCCCGTGCATTATCGGCGGGCTTGATTGCGGGCCATAAGCTAAATAATATAGCGGGACAGCATCGACAATGTTTGCATCCGCTTTTGCGAATAAGCGCATCTCGAGGGTTAAAACTTCTCCCGCTTTGACTTTGTAGGGCTTCGAGGCGATAAAATTGTTTTCCTCAACGAAATCAGGAATCGATGGCGCAAAAAGTTGCACTAGGTGATTTTTGGCGTTTGGGGACCTGTTTGGCGATTCAAAATGCGCGCAAGGCAAAGATAAGCCGGCTGCCCATTCTTGCAAAGGGTCCCACATAATTCCCCCTACAATGCCGCCGTGCTCTATTGCCATCAATGGAACGGTGATTTTATGCGGATGAGGCACCCGCCTGTCTGCCAAAAGAGGACCTATGTGCTTTTCCGCTGAGCTGGGTTCGTTTTTTTCGAGAAACTCGAGACCCGGGAACAGCCCCGCATCCTTTTTTGAACCGAATGAGCCCTCTCCAACAAGGAATTTTGGGCCTGCAAACCTGAGGAGTTCAAAATCTTCGGCGGCTTTAAGCCTAATTTGCATATCGATAAAATCCGAATCGGCGGAACATTTCCAGTTCGCGCTTATCTCGGGTTTTCCGGGAAGATCCACAACCGGCACTAGTTTATAACTTGTTGATAGCGGGTCCCGCGAAAGGTTTGTATTGGCGTGCTGATAGGTGCATTCAGCCGCAACTATGGACCCTTCAGCGGTTTGGGCCGATATTTCAGCAGGAAACGAAAGAACGCCGAAGTCGCGCCATATGCCTGATTTTTGGACTTGAACTGTCACTGCCGACGGCCAAAGCCTGCTGGGCACTATACGAATTTTTTCATTTCCGATGATCGGGATGTCGTAAGCTTTTTTTTCGCCGATATTCAAGGGAGCCGGCGGCGTGACTCCCGCGCGGTAGATGGTTTTTCCTTTATATTCAGCGGAAAACTCGATGATTTGCGGCGCGCCAGGTGCTTTATGTTTTATTCTTTTTGTCTGGCCAATCTTCAGCGATGTTACTTTTCCCGAAGCAACTTTTTTGCCGTCGAATAGGACTGAGGTGTATATTGGCGCTTGAGTGTCTTCCCCGCCGGCATTGGACACAAAAGCGACCACTTCTGTATCGCCGCCGGTTCTAACAATGGACGGGGCGGAGAATTTCGGTTTTGCTGGAGTGTTGTAAATGGCAATCCAATCTATATCTATTTTAGCGCCGACTTCATTAAAACCGTTTGCAGCATCAATTCTCAAGCCAACCAAGTTGCCGACCCAAGCCTTCGATTTGCTCATATCGACTTCATAAACAACCCATTTGCCACCGCCCTTAGAATTAAAATAGGCGTATTTGTCGGCGCTCATTTCGGGTGAAGCCTCCGTGGCAAAATATATTTGTGTCGAGCCGGGTTTGCTGGCGCGCATTCGTATGCCGATGAAACGGTAATTTGTGATATCAATACCAAGGCTTTTATTGATAATCCAAGGGTCGAACCCTGTATTTTCGAAGGATAAAATACCGTCCTTGATCACCAATGGCGAAACGTTGTGGTCCGCGATCCAGCCTTCCGCATCGCCATCCTTGTCGAAACCCCAAAAAGCCCCTATTTTAAAGCCTTCGAGTTCCGGCACCCGATTGTGCGGAAATGCGGGCGAGGAAAAAACCGTAAAGGCAACAATCGCAAAGATTAGGAGAGCCTGTTGCATATTGCGCTCGACCTCCAGTTATCCAAGTTTATAAAAGTTTCTTCAGAATATAGGTTTTAACCTTCAGGGTCGAAATGCAGGATTTAGGATGATATGCAGCGAACATGGAGGTTGAAAATCACCCCGCGGGCGCAATTTTTTCATCAGGGATGATCTTCCGGACCTCAGGGGATGAGTGCGCAGCCGCGTCCCCGGAGGAGAAAGAGCCGATGGAATCTATAGGTTCAATCCTCCGACAAAGAAGGTTGGAACGGTCGCTCAGCCTGGAAGAGGCTCATCAGGCAACGAAAATAACGCTGCCTAATCTTACGGCGCTTGAAGAGGACAATTTCGCAGTGTTTCCAAATCGCGTTTATGCCCGGGCATTCCTTAGAGATTATTCCAACTACCTTGGGCTTGACAGCGGAGAACTGCTTCAGCGATATGAAGAAGAGTGGGTTAACAAACAGTCCGAGGCGGCGGCCGAAAACAAAGTCTCCGATCAACAAATAAAGCCAAAAAGCACAGGGCGCGCCATAAAATGGGGTTTGGCGCTTACGGTTCTTGTTGTCGCGGTAGCAGCGTTTGTTTTTGCAAGCTTGCGGCCAACAGGAGTGCGCGCAATCATAGCGGAAGCACCAAAAGCTTTGAGTTTATTTGCCGGGAAAAAAGCAACTGCCGAAAAAGAGCCCCATGTTCACCAAGCTCCCAAACCCCAAAAGGCTGAGCAGGCCGCTTTGCCGAAAACTTTGGAACACCCAGTGGCTCCAAAACCGGCGCCCGCCGAGCAAGCCCCCAAACACAAGCTGGTTTTAGAGGTCAGCACAATTGGTTCCGCCTGGCTGGAAATAGAAGCTGACGGCAAGATAATCGTTAGAGATATAGTGCCTGCAAACTGGACCAAAACGATTTACGCTGACAGGCTGATAAAAATACGGACCGGCAATGCAGGGGCTGTGCATTTGACCTTAAACGGAAAAAAACTAGGGCCAATGGGACCGCCGGTGCAAGTTCGCTCGAGAGTGTTCAAGGTGGAAAACGCCCCGCTGCCAACCAATTAGTTGGGGCCAGTTAGCGCTGACAAATCCAGCTCAATCTTTCAGCCACAAAAGGCGTTTTGGCAATTATGCAAGGATTATCAACGCTGATTTGCTAAGAATCAATAAAAATCCAAATTAAAGACAGCAACAAATGTCTGACTCGCAGAACGGACTCCCAATTGGAATAATACGGCTTCGCGAGCAGTGGAAAGCCGACGGCTTACTTCCCGACAATCAGCCGGCTGGCGAGCCACGCTCGGATGAATACACTTTGACGGAAGATCAGGTGCTGGCTATTTTGGGCATATCCGCCCGTGAACTGTATGATTTGGTATCGCGTGGCGAGATAGACTGCCACGTTCCCGATCCCTTGGCGGGACCTCCAACTGGAGGAAGAATGTTCAGCGAAAAGGGGATCCAGCGTTACCTTGAAAACTGCCGCCGTAAAGCTAGCGCATTCCACACAGCGGCTATCGTTTCGCAGGAAGCCGTCAACATTCCTTCGTCTGCCGAGTATTTAGATCCTCAAGAACTGCAGGAAATACTGCTGATAGAACTCCGCAACCTCAAGGAACAGCAGCGGGACCTAACGTCCTTCGTTTACCAGCTTGCGGAGAAACTATCTGGAGCGGAGAAAAACGGCTCCGAGCCGAAATCCAAGCGTAAACGAAAGTGGTATTTCTTCTGGCTACGTTAGTTGACGAAACACATTTACCAAGACAACTCCCAAATTACTTTAAACTCCACGCAAAAAATAACCATCCAAAAAAGCTGGCCGGCCCTATTTTTACAATCATTCCGGTTTACATTTAGGCGAGTTGTTTGTCTAGTAACTGGAAGGAAGCGTTTCCCAGAGGCTCCCTGCCTAGCAAAACCTTCCCAACCGAAAACTACATAAGCACAGTTTACAACCTGATAGACTCGCGCTATGAGACCGGTGATGCTCACACTTGTCTCAGCCCTGCCGTGCCGGTTCAAACATGAGCCGGTGTCCCCCGAGTTTAGGCCCCAAGCCGGCACGGCCTTTATCACAACACTTGACAGAGCGGTAGAAGCCGCCAAATGGGGAGAGTGAAAAAATGTTCGATGCCGCCCAGGCTTCTCTGAGGGATAATTGTATCGAAATTACATATAGCGGCAATCAAATTGTTGACAAGTACTGTGAGCTTATCAACAAATGCGCTCGCGAAAATAGCAAATCCTATGATGAATGGCAGGATTTGGCCGCTGAGACTCGCCTAGCTTTGCTTTCCTATCCCGAACAGATAAAACACCCTGCGCAATTCATTCGCATTGTCACCCGAAATATTGCAATCAATCGCAAATCTTACGGTTGCGAAGCTTGGGAAACTCCCGAATCCGAGTTTTGTTACACAGACGAATCTACCACCCCGCTTGTAGAGTTCATACAGTCCAAAAGCCAAACAGAGATTGACCCAATGCGCACTTTGGAATTGCGCGACACCCTTTTGAGGATGGAAGAAAGGTTGACTGCTTCCGAAAAGCGGTGTTATCAACTTTTGAAAAAAGGTTTTGAGCAGGAAGACCTAGCGCGGCTTATGGGAATATCCAAACAAGCGGTCTCGAAACTTATTATGTCCATTCGGCGAAAATTTCTTACCGCTGAGTCGGAATAAACTGGCCTAAAAGACAAAGCCCAAAACATTTCGTTTTTGATGGAAATTGGATCAACCTCGGAAAGGCTTTGGCATCGATTGCCAAGGCTTTGTTCTTTCAATACCTCGATAGGAATCCGCTGTTTTAAAAAGGCTTTGCAAAAGCGCCTTTTCCACGCTGCCCTCGCCATATTCGGCAGCTGAGCCGTTAAAAAGTCTGTATTTTCAAGCTTGGGGAGCAGGCTTTAGGCAACCAATGGCTCTTCTTTTTCAGGAATTTCAGCAGGGGCGACATTTAGATTAAAAGTAATGGGTATGCCTAATGCCGTGACCGCAGAGGCTATCAATATTGAAAGGTTATGACTATGGACTTGGTCGTACAGCCATCCTCCCAATGCGGGACCCGCTAGCCCAGCGCAGCCGTAAAATATCAAGATAGTAGAATATATGCGTCCAACAGAATGAGAACCGTAGCGGTGGGCGACTTCCGCGGCATATAGGACGAAGTTCGCGCCATAAGCGAATGCAACGACAGCCGCGACAGCAACGAAAGCCACTGAGGATTTGCCTGCAGGTATTAGAGCCGCAACTGCCAACGAAGACAACAGCAAGGCGATAGGTATGGTGCGGTGCCCTATTTTATCGAATATATAACCCCAAACCATCCGGCCGGCTGCGTTCCCTGCAGCAAATGCAGATATCGCAATAGCCGATGCCAAAGGGCCAACGCCGTATGAAAGGCCTATTGGTTTGATATTGCCGGCAATCATCATCCCTGCAAATGTCCCGCAGAACATGCCAAAAGCCAACTTGAGAAATCCCGCATCGCGGAGCAATTCTTTGGTTGGAATTTTGCGGATATATTTTTCAGAAGAATCTTTTTGGGGAGTGAACAGTAAAAGGGAAGCTAGAATGACCGCCGAGCCGTAGGTAATTCCAATTATCCTGAACACTTCCAGAACATCATAGCCAAAGGCAAACATCGGTTCGACAACGCTTGAAAGCAGGACTGCGCCGCCGCCGTAAGCGGCAACCACTATCCCGGTAGCGAGACCTTTTCTCTCTGGAAACCATTTCACCGATGCCGCAATTGCGCAGATGTAGCAAAACCCAATGCCCGCTCCTCCCAGAATCGCATATCCAAATAGCATTAGGCCGAAATTGCCGCCTGAATAGGAAGAGACCAAATAGCCCGCAGTGAAAAAGATCCCGCCGGCAAAGCTCACTAACCTTGGGCCAAACTTATCCTGCAGCCTGCCCGAGACGGCAGACAGGCTGGTAAAAACCAGGAATGTTAGCCCGAAGATGACTTGGGTCTGGGTTGATGATAGTCCATACTTTTCGTTTAGCGGAGGCACGAAAGCGCTCCAAGCATAAACACCGCCAAGGCAAAGATGAATCAAAGTGGATAAAAACAAAACCAAATAGCGCATAATTCCATACTATTTTGCCGAATGAATTCGGCATACCTTCCGGCATCCGAATTATTTTATTGCGAATACTAGACTGCAAACAATAGCTTAGATAGGAAGCCTGATGGTATTATTTAATGTTGTTACGAAGACCGAACCTTTTCAGTTTTACAAACAGCGGATTTCGAAGCTCTCGTAAATCGGCAAATTTACTTTTGCTTAAAAAGGCGATTGCGGACAGAGCAGCAAGCTAGGAATATACGGAAATGAAAATAGAAACCAAACGTTCAAAAATTGGCGATTTGTCAGTATTGGATGGAGCGGAAGCCGCAGTATGGTGGCTTGGGCAAGCCGGCTTTGCCATCCGCGGGCAGGATTTTTATCTTTCCATAGATCCATACATCTCCGATTTTCTTTCAAAAAAGTACTCCGGCAAAGAGAACCCGCACCAGCGAATGATGGCTCCGCCGATATCGCCATCGGAAATGAAGCCGCTGGACTACGTATTTTGCACGCATGCGCACTCCGACCACATGGATCCGGAAACACTTTGCGAATTGGCGGAGTGGAGCCCCGATTGCCTTTTTATAATCCCGCGTTCGGAAGCCAATTCGGCCAATGCTTCAGTTTTGCCAAAAGACCGGGTTATCGGCGTATGCGCCGGGGAGAAATTGGAGCTCAAGCCGGGACTGACTGCAATGGTTATTCCTTCCGCGCACGAAGAACTTGCCGTAGATGAAAACGGCTGCCACCGCCACTTAGGCTTTGTTTTGAAATTGCGCAGCGCCTCGATTTATCATTCGGGGGATTGCGTCCCATACCCGGGATTGTCTGAACAACTAAGTGCAGTACTTCCCGACATTGCCCTTTTGCCAGTCAATGGACGAGATAAGGAGCGGCTTTCGAAAGGAATCATCGGCAACTTCCATCTTCACGAGGCAATTGATTTGTGCAAGGCAGCGAAGATTGAATACCTGATTCCTCATCATTTTGGGATGTTCGAGTTTAACACTATCGACTCTGAGATACTGGAGACGGCGGCGGCGTTTACTATCAGCCCAGTTATTTTAAAGCCGGAAATTGGGACGGCATTTCTTTTGAGGGTTTGATGGTCATCAAAGCAATAGCAAAAAATTGTGGCAAAAAAATTGCTTAAAAAACTCCTTGCTGGTAAAAACACCTGTTTTTGGCACGATTTTTGCGGGTAAAAGAAAGTGGAAAACTTTCATCTTTTCTCCTTTCGACAAGTGTTGTGAACATTCCCTGGAGGGGGCCTCGGCAAAGACCGAGGCTTTTTTTTGTGTTTTCGAGCGCGGCGGCGCAAAACTCGGGAGCAGGAATCGGGGCGGCAACAAAATAACTCAAAGCAGGTAAAGGTTTTTCATAGCGTGGAGGCTCTATTATTTGTATAAACTCGGGATCGTAGTAATTTACGTCCTCGCCATGGTGCTGGTGGGGTTTTTATGCATGAAAAAGACCCGCACGGTCAGCGATTTCTTTTTGGCGGGGCGTAATCTTGGGCCGTGGATGTCGGCATTCGCGTATGGAACGACATATTTCTCAGCAGTGCTTTTTGTAGGATATGCTGGAAGGCTTGGATGGGGATTTGGCAAGCACGCTCTATGGATAGCTGCCGGGAATGTCATTTTTGGAAGTTATCTTGCTTGGAGAATTTTCGCCGGGCCAACGCGAAGAATGACTGAAAAGCTGAACGCGCTCACAATGCCTGAATTTTTGGAAGCTCGCTACAATTCCCTCTTCCTAAAGGTTGCTGCGGCGTTGATTATTTTTATTTTTTTGGTCCCCTATTCTGCTTCAGTATATCAGGGGCTATCATTGCTTTTTGAAACAAACTTTGGCATAAGCTATCAATCTGCAATACTTTTCATGGCGGCATTGACTGGCGTTTACTTAATTATGGGCGGTTATTTGGCGCTTGCAATAACGGATTTTATGCGAGGCATAGTGGAACTCGCAGGCGTTATAGTGATGGTGCTATTCCTTGTCAACCTAAAAGGCGGTTTTGGGGTGGTTTTACAAGCGCTTTCCGACCCTTCCAGTTCGCCTGCGCTTTTGCCGCCGCCACCTGGAAAAGTGGCGTTATTTCCGGGTTGGATCACTCTTCTTTCCCTCGTCATAGTAACGAGTTTCGGCCCTTGGGGACTCCCCCAAATGGTGCAGAAGTTTTATTCAATAAAAAGCGAGGCCGACATAAAACGCGCGACGATCGTCGCTTCCTCTTTTGCGCTTTTCATAGCATTTGGGGCATATTTCACTGGCGCGCTGACGCACCTTTTTTACTACAAACCGGGAACAGGCGTTTTCGCCGAAGGCATGAGCCCTTTGCCGCAGAACCTCGACGACTTAATGCCGCATTTCCTGACGCACTACGTGCCCGGTTGGGTGTCCATGGTCATATTGCTTTTGGTTTTCTCAGCTTCGATGTCCAGCCTTTCATCCCTTGTGCTGGTTTCAAGTTCTTCCATAGCTGTTGACCTTTACGCCGGCTTGCGCAAAGGCGTTGATAAAAAGCGGGTAGTGGGATTGATGCGGGTGCTGTGCGGGGTTTTCATTGCGCTATCGCTTTACCTTGCGTTTACAAAAATCGATTTCATAATGAACCTTATGGTGCTTTCTTGGGGAGCGCTTGCCGGATCGTTCTTAGCTCCTTATTGTTACGGACTGTTTTGGAAACGCACCACCAAAGCTGGTGCAATAGCTGGAATGATATCCGGGTTGTTGACTATGGTTGGGACAATTCTGTACGTGTCTTCCAAAACCGGCCTGCCTATAGTGGGAAATCCTGCCATACCGGTTTCGGGTGCATTGGCTATGCTGGTGCCTGTGGCGGTAGTACCCGCGGTTAGCTTGCTAACGAAGCCTTTCAGCGATTCGCATTTGGAGAAAGCTTTTGGGAAGTAAAACTTTCAGCAGGCGATGTTCTGTTGGGTTACCAATATGACGTAAGCGGCGAGGTATAGGCCAATAGCCGCGCGCATTGCCATACGAACAAATGCCGGGTTTCGGCGTTTGTGGATTTCGCAAACAATAATGAAGGGAATGAAGCTGGCTATTTTGACAGCGACAAACAGTCCCAAGCTATGATTCAAGCAGGCAGCCATCAGAGGGTTGCTTTCGCAAGCGTGGCCAAGCGACACAAAAACGATAGTCGCTATCATATCCGCAAGGCAAATTGCTGCGAGCAAAAGGCTTTCAAAAGAGATGTTTAACTTCAAAAATTGCCTCCGTGATTTCCACACTGCTTTATGAGCGGCTGGAGTGGCGCTATTGTTTGGTTCATTCAAAGTTACAAGTGTTGCCAAACTGAACTCTATTCAAAAAAGTAAAGATTCCGCGTCGAGCGCCCAAAGACATCCAATTTACCGTTGATTTCGCCGGCAGCCAGGATTCGCGCCATTCTTAGGCCAATTCAAAGATACAAGTGACATCACGCCGAACGTGATTCGAGATATGGTTTTGGCGGTCAAAATGTTTCGTTGACGATAACGTTCTTTCGAACTGCCAATGTCGAGCCTGACCGGCGGGCGGGACCCATTGAAAATAGGTTCAAAAAATATGCCAACGGTTCTGTTGAAGATGCGAGTATTCGTATGGGTGTGCGGGTCGAAAAGTTTTCGGAGGCAAAAAGCGGATAAAATATCTTGACACAAAAGCGCTTGGGCGGTAACATATATTAACCAGACAGGGTAGGTTTAAAATGCCCTGTTTGGGAGGGCTGGTTGCCTATTCAGTGGCGCCATTTAGGCTTGGGCTGTGGACTGAATCAGCAGCAAGTGCCAGGTCTGGGGATGTGGCGGAATGGCAGACGCGCTTGGTTGAGGGCCAAGTGGGAATAATCCCGTGAGAGTTCAACTCTCTCCATCCCCACCAAAAAAATCCGGGCGATTGGCTCAGTGGGAGAGCGCCTCGTTCACACCGAGGAGGTCACTGGTTCGAATCCAGTATCGCCCACCAGAAGCGGCGAGCCGCAATGGCGTGAAGAGCGGAGCAATGCCCTACTTGCGGGAGTAATTCAGTGGTAGAATGTCTGCTTCCCAAGCAGAAAGTCGCGGGTTCGAATCCCGTCTCCCGCTCCAAACGCGAAGAGCGCGAATAAACCGATATAAAAACGGGGAGCGTGAAGCTTCTCTTTACAAACGAGGCGACGTAGCCAAGTGGCTAAGGCAGCGGTCTGCAAAACCGCTATTCATCGGTTCGATTCCGATCGTCGCCTCCAAGAATTAGGCCGATTTCACGCTCAAAACGGGCTGAAATCGGCCTTTTGCTCATGTAACTGAAGGGTTAATCCAAGAGTCTGCAACTATTTGACTCGCGCTAACCCTTCCTACTACAGGCATACTGATGCCTAAGCATCCTACAACATGAGCATTGCAACTATCAGATAGTTGCAGAACTGAGGACGACGATGGGGCAAGAAGTTTTGGGTATATGTGAATCTGACAGCCCTTGGCGGGAGCAAGTTTGGTTACCAGGATGGAACGGGCCGCTGGATTACGACGATCATCAATGGAAAAAGACAGCAACAGTGGGAGCCAACGGTAGGACTGAATAACGTCGGCCTCCTTATTCGCACATCAGGTACAGTCGTATCAACGCCCCAGGGTAATTCGTTCGTCTTGAGCACCGATGGAGGGCAGCAGGTAGGTATAAAATGCACGTTCCCATCTGGAGTAATTCCGCCTCAAAGAAACGACTATGTAGTCGCAACGGGCATCTGTTCCTGCCTGCCGGATAGGATGGGAGGGCTGACGCCTATCCTCAAAATCAGAGACCAGAACGACATCCAGATCATCACCCCTCTCACTAACAGCAGTCCCCGTGTCCTCTGTCTGCTTGTCGTCCACAAACATATAGACACGCAACCAAACTAAACTTGATCTAATAGGCAACCCGTGGTATAATCCGGGAGCACAAAGCAGGCACACTTGGAGACTGACAGCGCGGTCGTGTGGCCGGGCCGTAATGCCCTTTTCTCCCCTTCAGGATATTGACCAGCAGCCGTGCATTGTGCTATAAATGAACGACTTTTTATATAGTTGGTACGAGGAGGGATGCCTATATAGATTCAACCGAAAGCCCAATTCCGTTTCCTGAGGTACTACTACAAGACTACAGAAAGGACCAAGATTATGAAGTACCGAAACGGAATCACACTAATAGGCTTTCTCACAATCGTCCTCTTAGGGCTGCCAACCATTATTCAGGCTGCTGCTATTGCCCAAGATGGCGACCCTGGTTCCATAGGATGGTGCCTGAGTAACAAAGCCGATAACGAATCCGTCACGGTGACTTGCGAACAAGTCATGTGGCGTGGAACGAGTGGTAAGTCGTTTGCAATCAAAGAAGCAAACGAGAAGTGGCCGGAAAACCGACCACGCATTCTCGTGGTCAGCACAAAACCGCTTCCCGTGAAATCCTGGTGGACTGTCGATGTAACGGGCACACTGAGCACCTTGAAAAGTGCCGACGTTGAGCAGCGGGTGATTATAACATCGCCCTCGCAAGTGTATGTGTATTGCACAGAGAAAGGTGTTCCATCTCCGCCTGTTTTCAGAGGATGGGATTTGCCGGGCACAATAAAGAAGTCGTTAGCCGAGCTTATGCCCCAAGAAACAACGACTATGGCTATGAGTGCCATGTCAGAGGGCGGTGAACTGCCTCCCGGTGATGACCCTCCGCCTTCTCCCGACCCTCCTGCCCCTGGTTCCAAAGACTCCCTGAAACATCTCCCGGATGGTGCTCCCGTGAGCGTGAACGGCGCAATAGTCTCGGCCAGCTTTAGTGACTATGGGTTCTTCTACGTGGAGAAAAGCGACCGGTCATTTGGAATCTGGATAAACTCCAACACCTGGGTATCTGACGGACAGCTTGTAGACATCACAGGAAAAATGAATACAGGCGGAGGAGAACGTTTTGTAGTCCCCGATCAGAACGGCGTCACGATCTTGGACTACAATACCTACCCGAGACCGAGAGAAGTAGGACTCTGCAACAGAGACCTTGGCGGAGGCGCAGTCCTTCCCTTTACCCCTCCCGTTGGAAAGAGAGGAGATGCCGACAACGCCGGACTGAACAACACCGGCCTATTGGTACGCGCCTGGGGCAGAGTAACAGCGGTAGATGCTCAATATCCGATCTACTGGATAGACGATGGCTCAAATGTCGCCGCTGATGGCGGACATACCGGCGTCAAGGTATATGACGTTACCTATGACCCGTTGCCATCAGTCAATGACTACGTAACCCTGAGCGGCGTTTCCGCTGCTGAATGGCCCGATGGTTCCGACTCCAACATAAGGGTCGTATGGAAGATAGCCCCAGTTCCCGTCTCAACTCAGTCTGGTTCGGGAACGATCTCCGGCACAATAACGGCCACAGGCGCAGATGGCAAGACAGTGAAAGTCTACTGCGCCAGTGCGTCCACCACGGCAACGTTCTCAGGGAACACAGCCAACTACACATTGGATGTTCCGTATGGCGATCATGCGGTAACGGCTACTCTCCTGGGATACAAGACAACTACTCAACTTGCTACGGTAAGCTCAGGAACTCCAGTCGATCTCGACTTCACCCTGTCCACGCTTCAGCGGCGAATCGACGTTGTTTCCTCGCCCTGGCGCATTCCCCCAGACGGTGTTAGTCAGATGACCGTGACGGCCATTGTCAGAGACGAGGAAGGGCGGCGTTTTGGCAATGAAGCTGTGACTTGGGATGTTGATCTTGGAACTGTGATAAGCTCAGACGCTACAACCGATGCAGTGGGAGAAGCAAGGCTGGTTTTGCAGGCTCCAACGGACGCGGACACGGCTGGCATCTATGTGACTTGTGGAGGTACCCAAGGTGTTGGCTATGCAGAGTTTGGTTCGGCTACTGCCCCATCAGTACGCATATTGACACCGACTGATAACGAAACGGTCTCCGGCACGATAACTATTGAGGTAGAAGCACAAGACTATGCTGGTACGGAGCCGGGTATTGTTCACATAGGAGTTGCAGCGGACGGTGAACCCCTTATGCCTTTGTTAGTTTCAAGGAAGAAGGGATATTGGGCTACGTATCAAGTGCCCAATGGGGTTCATCAGATTAAGGCGGCTGCCACTGACTTCGATGAAGAAGCGGGCTTTTCGCAGACCGTGACTCTCAATGTTGATAACCCTGCGTACTCTGTTGCAGAAACTACCGCAGTAATCAACGCGAGCAACCCCTCAACAACCATTAGTGCCACACTTGCAACTTCATCTGCCTGGACAGTAGAAATTGCAGAACCGAACGCTTCTACGCCTCTACGAACATACAGTGGTAGCGGAACGGCGGTGAGCGCAACATGGGATGGAAAAGCAAGCGATGGGACGGACGTACCTGCCGGAACATACAACTACAACATCAAGTCTGGTGGTGGAAGCACTCTTGCCAGCGGTGTAGTAGCTGTTTGGCGCGGAACCGGAGGAGCTACTGCGTTAATAGTCGAAGGTTGGGACTTCCCGTGGAATGCCTCAGAGATGAACGAGGCAGCAAAGCAATGTCGCAAGAGGGGTTTCAATGTTATAACGATACCAAAGCGAATTGCGACTTGGGAGAACTTCCTAAACGCTTACAACACTTACGAAGTTCAAGTCCTTTTCGTCACGAGTCATGGGCAATATGAGATTCGGAATAGCGTCTGTTTCCCTTCTCTTATCCCACAAGTTACGGCGTTCTTGTTACAAGATTCAGTAGTCTATGCCTATCGGCCAGACGATGGTGCTGGCGGCTACTTCAGAGAATACCCGCCTCCCGGCGACCCGGCATGGGCTACTATCGGAACCCGATATGGATACGGTATTTGGCGCAATTGGCCGTTCTTGAAGGCACACTACGTCAGTGAAATCCCCGCTAATCGACGCTGGGATATGACTTTTGTCTGGATGGACACTTGCTTCTGTGGACGAATAGGTGCGGGTAGAGGAGACTTAACTGACCACGCCAATCCGTATAACATTGAAGGCTATAATGACATGGCCTCAATGTTCTATATCTACGACAACGCCTATACGTACGGTGCGTGTTATGCAGGATACTACGAGCAATCCATGCCAGACGCGCACTATGACCGCTTGGTAGGCATTATTTTTGGCTCTCTCGGTTGGGGGTATACTATGGATCAAGCTGTGTGGAGAGATGCCTATAACTATGGCAGTTTCGTCACCGGCATATATGACAGCTATACTGAGACCGATGGGCCGTGTGGAATATGGCGGATAGTAATGCCTCCGTACCACAACTTACGCGTACATGGCAATCCATTTGGATTCCGTCTGTCTCCCCACTAATGGAGGTGAGTGACTTGTCTAGGTATGCTATGATGCTTGCCTGGCTTCTGGTGTCACTAGGGATTACAATTGTTGCCTCTGGATGCAGCAGCAGCAAGTCAAGTAATCCAGGACTATTGGAGCAAAATGGTATCAAGGATGCTGGCGATCTAACTTCCATCGTAATCGAAGTACCCGAAGCCAATGGCAGTTATCTAATCACTGACAAGGCTACGGTCAGCAAGGTATACCAACTCTTGAATGATGCCGAACATGTATCTGGGATGAGCAAGTATATGAGGCCAGATACAGTCACGCTGATTCGCAAGAATGGCAGCACCCTGTCATTCGCGTTCGGCCTGTATAACCCTTACTTGACTTGGCAATATAGCTCACGTCCGTTTGTCGAGTTCGTCAAGACCGAGCTTACGAAAAGCAGTAAGTACCAGAACAAAGCACAACTGCCTGCTTTTTCAATTAACCAGATAGCTAGGATTGGAAGCTCGGGAAAGCGAACAACACTGCCGTCAGGGAAAGTGGGTAGCCTTTCGACTGTCATACGTGTGGTAACATCCGCGTATAGACCTTACACTTCAATTACCCAGACGGGCACTTGGGATGGTATAGTGCGCTTTTGCACCAATGCCAGTCCTGGTGTCGAAATAGTGCTAGGGAAGCCTATTCAATTCCAAACGTTGGTCGGCTCTACTGGCCCAGAGCCGTCTCAAGGCTCAACTGCACTGAGCATGGTGGCATTGACAGTAGATCGTATGCTCATCTATCAGGGCGAAAACCAAGACCTGTGGTTAGCGTTCCACTCCACAGCAGGTAATCCGGGCTGGTATATTGCAGACCGGTTCGAGCAGAGTGAACTGCAAGGACGAACGGCTTCCAGTATCTACCAAGGATTGGTAGGCAACGCGAAGTAGGAAAGCGCGGGGTGAGAAACAAGCAATTTGCAACTCACCCCGCGTTTGCCATACAACAATAAGAGCAACGATGTCTAGTATTAGAATCCAAACCTGGCAATCAATGATATTTGCATCATTCGCAGTGATGGTTTCATTGTGCGCCGGTTGTAGCAAAATGCCCGGTGCCGGGCTTCTGGTCAATAACGGCATACCTAACGCAAATCAGGTGCAGTATGTCATCTATCAGAGCAGCACTTGGACAACGCCGCAACCCCAACTATTTCCGCTGAACCGACCAATCCAGGTCACAGACAGAGCGGCTATTGAAGCGTTCTACGATGCACTGAACCATCCTGCGGGCGGGCTGAAACCAAAGACTGCTCCTAATGCACGAGTAGGATTCGTTGCAAAGGATGGTCATGTTGTGATCTTCGCTGTAGGCGGAAGCCAAGGGGGATGTGAGAGTTGTGATGCCAACTTAGCCCCGGTAACGCGCATGGCGTTCGCAACCGCGAAACAGAGACAATTCAACGCCACAGCGGTTCCGTCTGGAACACTGTCTCAACTGACCTACCATTCGAGCGGGGGCAGCACTACACTAAAGCCCGGTGCTCATCTGAGCAGAGTTAGGAAGACCTGGCTCCAACTGCTGGGTACATACAATCCGCTCAGTCTGAGAGGTAATGTACACTGCACTCCACAGGAATTGAAACGGTTCCTTGCATGGGTGCCGGAGTACGTCGAAGTCAAAGTCAAGAAGCCGGTAAGCTACGAAGCAATCGTCGTTCCACCAGACTTAGACCCCAAATGGCCTCCGAATAAAGGAGACAAACGGTCGAATCTGAAAGCACTGGAATACGATACTGTCTATGTGGCACGGCTACCGGAGACACGAAGCCAGTATGTACGTTTCGTGTTCTCCTCGTCAACCACAGGGGATTGTCTGGCAACAGACGCAGTTGACCCAGGGCTATAACGGGTTACACAGGGCAGCATGGGCGGCCTACGTTCAGCCCCGACTTGTTCGATGAGGTGGTTTCTGAGACAAAGAAGCCGTAGTAGATAAAGGGGCAGTGAGGTCGAGGCCGGAACCCACTGCCTCTATCTAATTCAGCAGTCCTCGAAGTCGTCTATATCGTCGTGCTTGCTGTGGATTGACCGGGCATAGTCGCCATTCCGCTGTCTGGCTTGCTGATGTTCTTCCTCGTTCTCTCCACAATCCTTGCAGTAGGCGGTACGTTCCTCGAAGTCGTAGGCTATCAGATCATCCTCGTAGAGATGTTCACCACAACCGGCGCATTTCGAGTCGAACTTAGCCCGAATCCAGCGTATCGTCATTTGCCCTCGGGTCATGGATTATGCCTCTTTCCACCAGGAGAAGTGCGGCAATCTCTCTGCGGAACAGTTCCGTATCCCTGATTGCTGTATTCAACTTCTCCACTACCTCTGTGGGTATATCTACCTCTCCACATGCATCCTTCACCTTAGTTAGAGAGATAACTAACAACTGCGCTTCCATGCGAATATCTTCAAGTTTGCCAAAGCGGGACTTTACCACGGTAGCCTCCGAAGTCAATAGACTCCAAATTATACCGCATTTCGTGCCGCCGTGGATACCTCGCTATCCGACTGCTACTCTCAGTTCCTCCTCCTGAGTGACTTCCTTCTCCAGCTTGAAACCATTGTTGGTCAGGATGTCGAGCAGTGCAGGCCCGGCCTCACCGAACATCTCCTGAAACGCTTCCTGAAGCTCAACTCGGACAGACGGTCGAAGGTTCGACGGAACATTCTCAATGCTCTCAGGCACTTGCTTCCACCAGTTTCGATTGAGAATCCTGGTGACGTTGGCATCAGACACACCGAACATTTTTGCCAGAGTCGGTGCTCCCATCTTGAAGTTGCTGTGCATCCATCTCATCACGAACACGGCATCGGCATCGAGCTTGGCATTCGGATTTCTGAGACCCAAATTGCCTATGGCTCTATCCTTCTTAGGGTTGTGAGTGAGACCTTTGACGATGCTGCGGATAGTAAACCGGGATACATCAAACTGGTGTTGGAGATCAACTATCCTGGCACCATCCTCTCTCAATTGCCGTATCTCTGCGGCCTGTTCATCTGTTATCTTGGTCATCTGATTAACTTGCCTCCTAGCCTGTTCTATCCTCCATTATCAGATGTTTGAAAGGGATATTGCAGTATTGCAACTACATTAGTCCTCAGCTTCCCTCGGCATAGAATCCAAATCCTTGAATCCGATGGAAGCCAGCCCCTCTCGGGTGCCGATATAAGCTCCTGGAGTACTCCAGCTTTCCTCGTCCGGCTGCCCTTCATATTCATAGACCTGCGGGCCTATGCGCTTGAAAACGGGCCGCTTTCTACTGTCACAGTGGTTTGCTATAAGCTCCACACGGCACTCTCGATAAGTGGGCTTGCTTCCCAAGTGGAGGTCGCAGGTAACCATGTGCCACTTGGGTTCAGGCTTCAGAGTTATGATCTCCACCTGTTGGTTTGCCAGCATTGCCTCTACCTGCTCCCTATGCTCATCGTTGAAGAACTGTCCGTGAACCATATCCTCTGCCGAAACCGTCTCCCCCATCAACCAGCGAACCAATGCTCTGTAATTGTCAGCACAGAAGCGGTAATTCATAATGGATATGGTCGGGTCGGCAGCCGTCAATGCCATCTCACGATTGCTTTTCGGGTCGAAGATACTGACTCGTGTGATCGCCCTTACCGGAATAACACCCATGTAAGAGCAGTTGCCCATAGCTTCCAGCACTTGCTCCCACTTATCGGCCCAAAGCTCAATGTTGTCACGGACTAACTCGGTCAACTCCTCCAGGGTATACTCCTTCACCAGCTTATCGCCCCAGACATCGTTGAAGTTGGGGTCTCTGTGCGCTATCTGAGCTATGGCGTCTTCGTCTGGCCGAAGCAGTGATTGGTCGAGCTTATCCACCTCGACTTCGGCAATCAGCCAGGATTCACTATCAGACGCGCACCAGGCAAAGTAACCGGCGTAGGCGTCGGTGAGATAGACTCTATACTCACCGGAGAGAACTGTGTGCTCCCAATTCCCGTCACTACCAAAGCCTCGGGGCATTCGGCAAGAAATCATCACCCGGAATCCATGTAAGAAGACCGACCCACAACGAGTGCCCAAAGAGGAGATGACCATTCTCACAGATGCAGAGCTAAGGGCTTTACTGACTGCTTGTGTTGGTACGACCTGGGAAATCCCCGTTATCATCGCTGCAAATACCGGCATGCGGCAGGGAGAAGTCTTAGCTCTTACCTGGGATAAGGTGGATTTCGAGCGGAACGAGATTCTGGTGAATCGGTCGCTGGAGCAGACCAACAAAGGCTTCAACTCCAAGGAGGAGACGAAGACAGATAGCAGTACTCGAACGATAGAGGTTAGTGTGGCCGTAATGGAGACTCTAAAGAGGCTCAAGGAAAAACAAAAGACTACCTACAATCCGATGAACCTTGTCTGCTGTCGGCACGATGGAAACTATGTTTACGGCAGCAATTTGACCCGAGGGTTCCAGCGAGTGCTCACGGCGGCCAAAGTGAAGCAGGTAAGGTTTCATGACCTTCGACATACCCACGCCTCTCATCTAATTCGGGCCGGAGTAGACATTATCGAGATAGCCCGGAGACTTGGGCACAAGTCACCCAAGATGACCCTGGACATCTACGGACATCTGATACCACAGACCAGGGGAGCAGCAGTCAGAGCATGGGATTCAATCCTATCTGTGGCTGCTCCGTCACAAACCGCAGAGGATGAAAAGGGTCATGACCTCTGAATTGTGGCTGCTTTTTTGCAACTATTTCTGCAACTATGTCTATTCCAAACTAGCTCAAACTGTGGTATACTTATCCGACAACAATGGAGGCTTTTACGCTCAAAACGGAAGACTCTGGCATACCAAAACGAAGCATCCGACAGCCAGTCCCGTTCTGCAAAACCGCTATTCATCGGTTCGATTCCGATCGTCGCCTCCAATTTTATGTGTTTTTAGTCGCAAAACTGGCTACCATTAAATGGTTGTTATTTCATAATCTAAGTGCTAATATTTGGTTTAATCAACCACTAAAGGAGTCATAGCTTTGTGTCCAGCAGAAACTAACGACAAACAGGCCGAACCTCCGAGTTGTCAAGAACCCGGAGTGCAACGGCTGATGCAAGCCAGAGCGGGCTCCTTTGTTTCCGCTGATTTTTAGAGCCCCGACTCTTAAACAGCCACCAATTCCAGGAGCACCCTCTGGTTTGCGAAAAAGCAATTTTAGGGGTGCCTTCTTGGAAAAAATTAACAAAAACAACAGGCTTTATTTCGCTCTTAAAAGCCTGGCTTTTCGGAGGGGCTGGAGATGAACCGCCTCATACGAAGGTTCGGGCTTGGGCTGCCTTTATCCCGTTTTACGACGTGGGCGGATGCCGCTGTGCTGGCGGCTATAGGTGTTTTAATATATTTTGGGCTAGAAATAGCCGGAAAAGCGCCTTACGCCATCAAGGGTCCGCAAATTTCTCTTTCGCCCACAGCGTTGCCATACTATGCAGCTCTTTCAGTTTCCCGGATGGCCGCGGCTTTTGCTCTTTCGCTTTTATTTACATTGGTTTATGGTTACATTGCGGCAAAGAACCGGCGAGCCGAAAAAGTATTGATTCCCTTGCTGGATGTATTGCAAAGCGTCCCAATACTATCCTTCCTTCCCGTAGTGCTTTTGGGATTTGCGGCGATTATGCCCGAAAAAATAGCCGCAGAGCTGGCGTCCATTGTGCTCATTTTCACCAGCCAAGTTTGGAATATGACCTTTTCTTGGTACCAGTCTCTTACCACTTTGCCAAAAGAGCTCGTTGAAGCCGCAGCCGTGTTTAGGTATAACGGTTGGCTTCGGCTTAAGATTCTTGAACTGCCGTTCGCTGCCATCAGCCTTATATGGAACAGCATGATGAGCTGGGCAGGCGGTTGGTTCTTTCTTATGGCAGCAGAAATTTTCACGGTTGGGAATAAGGACTTCCGGCTACCTGGGCTTGGCGGTTATTTGCAGACAGCCGCAGACAAAGGAGATATCCGGGCTATATTTTATGGCATAGGGACGCTTGTTTTGGTGATTGTAGCATTAGACCAGCTTTTGTGGCGCCCGTTGCTGGTTTGGGCGGAAAAGTTCAAGATGGAAATGGTTACAGGCGAGACCGCTGCACAATCGTGGTTTTATGATGCATTACACAACTCAAACATTGTGACTTGGTTCGGCAAAAAATTAATCCAGCCGTTGAGCGAGGCCGTGGACAATTGGGCTCTGCACCAATTCAAGCCTCCTTCGGACATTGAACAAAGAAATGGGAAAGCATCTGCGGCATTCATTTTGGTATCTGTTTTGATGATTGCCGCCATTGCTTATGGCGGTTTGCGGGCATCGGGAATGCTTGCCCGTGTCACAATTACGGAATGGGTTGAAATTGGGATTGGGCTCGGCGCAACTACTGTGAGGGTAGCCGTGGCGTTGATTATCGCATTGGTGTGGACAGTGCCGCTTGGCGCCGCATTGGGAACGAACAGAAAACTTGCAAATATCCTGCAACCAGTTGTACAGATAACGGCATCTGTGCCGGCCACGGCGTTATTTCCGGTTCTGCTGCTTGTATTGTTGGGCGTTGCCGGAGGCTTGAATATTGCCGCAGTGTTGCTGATGCTAATGGGAACGCAGTGGTATCTTCTTTTCAATGTGATTGCGGGAGCGAGCGCAATACCGCAGGATTTGAAGTATACGTCTATGCTTTTGGGGCTCAACAAGCGAGACCGCTGGCGGACCCTAATATTGCCGGCCCTATTTCCGTATATAATAACCGGGGCGATAACCGCCGGTGGAGGAGCTTGGAATGCAAGCATAGTGGCTGAATATGTGCAGTTTGGGGGCAAGACAGTTTATACCGTCGGAATAGGTTCCACAATTGCCAGGGCTACAGCGGACGGCAATTTTCCATTATTGTTGGCATCCACGCTTTCTATGATACTCGCGGTCGTTGTCATTAACAGGCTTTTCTGGAGACGGCTTTACCGCCTTGCAGAAGACAGATATAGGATGGAGTAAAAAATGGCAAAAGCTGAATTGGTAAAACTTCAGAACGTCTCACAGAAATACCACACAGGGAAAAAAGTGTTTACCGCCCTGCAAAATGTGAACCTTACGGTAAAAGAAGGTGAGTTCGTGTCCATTTTGGGCCCTTCAGGTTGCGGCAAAAGCACTATCCTGCGTATAATAACAGGCTTGCAGCGGCCCAGCGAGGGCACTGTTATATATCGCGGCAGGCCATCATCCGGCGTGAACCCGCACGCAACCATCGTATTCCAAACTTTCGCGCTATTTCCTTGGTTGACAGTGCAGCAGAACGTGGAAGTTGCATTGAAAGCTAGAGGCGTGCCGCCGGAGGAACGTGAAAAGCGGGCACTCGAGCTAATCGACATGGTTGGATTGGATGGTTTTGAAACGGCTTACCCGCGGGAACTGTCTGGCGGAATGCGGCAGAAAGTCGGTTTCGCGCGGGCGATGGCTGTCGAGCCGGAACTTTTGTGCCTTGACGAGCCATTTTCCGCTTTGGATGTTCTTTCCGCGGAGTCGTTAAGGGGCGAATTGATGGAACTGTGGATAGGCGGGAGCATTCCCACAAAAGCTGTCCTGATGGTTACACATAACATCGAAGAAGCAGTCTTTATGTCAGACCGAATAGTGGTAATGGAAAAAGACCCGGGGCGGGTAGTAGCAGATGTGCTTGTGGACTTGCCGCACCCTCGCCAGCACAAATCGCTGGAGTTTTCGGGGATAGTGGACCAAGTCTATGCGACACTGGCAGGGCAAACCCAACCCGAGCATTTGGAAATAGGAACGGCGCCTGGCGAACCGGGCCGCACGCGAAGCTTACCCGATATAACTATAGATGATTTGATCGGCGTTCTGGAAAGGCTTGCAGAAGAGCCAAGGAACACCGCGGATATCTTCCGGTTGGCTGAAGAATTGCGGGCTGATTCGGATTATTTGTTGAGGCTGACAGAAGCGGCTGAGTTGCTAGGATTCGCCACACTTTCGCAGGGCGACATTACACTCACTACTTTGGGCGAAACTTTTGCCGAGGCCCGGATTTTGGCGCGCAAAGAAATATTCGCCACGCGAATACGCAGGCTGCCGCTTTTCCAATGGTTAATGAAAATGCTCTCGGCGGCTGAGAAACACCAGCTCGAATACAATGTAGCCCTTGCGGCGCTGGAACTGGAGTTCCCCCCCGAAGATGCCAAGCGGCAACTCGACCTTGCAATCGAGTGGGGTCGATACGCCGAACTATTCTCATACAACGACAGTAGCGAGCTCATTTCCGCCGAACCCGAAAGCTCTGTCGCAGCTCCCGCATGAAGCGGAAAGACCGAATCCAAAATCAATTTTCCAGGCGCAAATGCGGCTATTTTGAAAGCATTTTCTCTCGCTGATATAATTCAAGTTGTTAAATATAACTACGCCAAGGAGATTTATTAGTTTTGGGCCTGAACATCACCCGCAAGATAATCGCCGAACACCTCGTATCCGGAGAGATGGTACCCGGAGAAGAAATCGCAATTCGAATTGACCAAACTTTAACACAAGACGCTACCGGTACGATGGCTTATCTGCAGTTCGAAGCTCTTGGCGTCCCTAAAGTCAAGACAGAGCTGTCGGTCAGCTACATAGACCACAACACTCTCCAGATCGGTTTTGAAAACGCGGACGACCATAGATTTTTGCAGTCTATAGCTTCAAAATACGGGATTTACTTTTCACGTCCCGGTAACGGGATATGCCACCAAGTGCACTTGGAACGTTTTGCCAGGCCGGGCGCAACGTTGCTTGGCTCCGACAGCCACACGCCCACCGCGGGCGGTTTGGGGATGCTCGCCATTGGAGCGGGTGGATTGGATGTCGCGGTTGCAATGGCTGGAGAACCTTTCAATTTGCCAATGCCGCGGGTGGCTCTCGTCCGCCTTGTTGGCAAGTTGAAGCCTTGGGTATCCGCAAAAGACGTTATATTGGAAGTGCTGCGCCGGTTAAGCGTAAAAGGCGGCGTCGGGAAAGTGATGGAATACGGAGGCCCGGGAGTCGCTACGCTTTCCGTGCCTGAGAGGGCTACGATAACCAATATGGGAGCCGAACTTGGGGCGACTTCCTCCATTTTTCCGAGCGACGAAGTTTCCAAGGCTTTCCTAGCGGGCCAAAAACGCGAGAATGTATGGCGGCCGCTTTTTGCCGATGATGACGCAGAATATGATGAAGTTATCGAAATAGACCTAGATTCATTGGAACCTTTGGCGGCAGTCCCGCATATGCCAGACAACGTAAAACCTGTGAGCGAGCTTGTTGGAACGAAGATCAATCAAGTAGCTATAGGCAGTTGCACTAATTCTTCATATAGAGACCTGATGACTGTCGCCTCGATACTCAAAGGCAAAACGATCCATCCTGATGTTAGCTTGTGCATAAGCCCGGGCTCGAAGCAGGTATTCGAGATGATAGCCCGAAACGGGGCTCTGGCTGATATCATAGCCGCGGGGGCGAGAGTTTTGGAATGCACTTGCGGTCCGTGTATCGGAATGGGGCAAGCCCCGCCTTCGGGAGGTGTTTCGCTACGAACTTTCAACCGCAATTTCGAGCGCCGCAGCGGCACTGCAGATGCTGGAGTTTACCTCGTCAGCCCCGAAACGGCGGCGGCTTCCGCATTGGCTGGCGTAATTGCCGACCCTCGCGAACTTGGAGAGTTCATTCTTCCAGAAATGCCGACGGAGTTTTTGATTGATGATAATTTGATAATCCCTCCATCCGACAATCCGGACTCTGTCGAAATAATCAGGGGACCAAACATCAAGCCTCTGCCTGTCCGAGGCGAAATGCCCGAAGAACTTTGCGGTGAAATTTTGTTGAAGACAGGAGACAACATAACGACAGACCACATAATGCCAGCTGGAGCGAAGATTTTGCCTTTGCGCTCAAACATCCCGGCTATTGCCGAACACGTTTTTGAGGGTGTCGATCCCACGTTTGCATCTCGGGCAAAGGCGGCTGGAGGCGGTTTCATTGTTGGCGGCAGCAATTACGGGCAAGGATCAAGTCGCGAGCATGCAGCCTTGGCGCCTATGTATTTGGGAATCTTGGGTGTGATTGCAAAATCGTTTGCGCGCATTCACAGGCAAAACCTCGTCAACTTCGGCATATTGCCGATGACGTTCAATCAACCGGAAGACTATGACAAAATAAGCCAAGGAACAAAACTTTGCATCGAAAGCGCGAGAAGACAGCTTGAATCCGGCAGTCCGAAGCTGTTGGCGAAAACCTCAGATGGAGCCGAAATCGAGCTGCTGCACGGCCTAAGCCAACGGCAAATAGAAATTATCCTTGCCGGCGGAATGTTGAACTATGTGCGAATGAAAAGCCGTTAAAGAGGCTGCTCCTGCGAGCTGAAATCAACGCCGATCAGTTACCCGGCAACACTCCAGCTTTTCCGGAATAAATATCAGAGTCTGAATTGCGCTACTCCACCGTGACGCTTTTCGCCAAGTTGCGCGGCTGGTCTATTTCCAAGTTTCTGAATCGAGCTGTGTGGTATGCCAGAAGCTGTAGCGGTATGGCGACAAGGACCGGCGAGAGCAGTTCGTCTGTTTCCGGAACTCGGACGATGTGGTGGGCATATTTTTCTATCTCTGTGTCGCGATGGCCGGCGATGGCAATGACATCGCCGTCCCGGGCTTTGACTTCCTGGATGTTGCCTAGGATTTTTTCGTAAGTCTTTGATGGGACCGCCATTGCCACAGTTGCGACACTAGGGTCTATCATCGCTATGGGTCCGTGTTTCATTTCGCCAGCGGCATAGCCTTCGGCGTGTATGTAAGCAATTTCCTTAATCTTTAGCGCGCCTTCCAGCGCAGAAGCCAGATTCGGCCCGCGTCCCATATAAAGGAATCCCGCTTGAGCGCGGTATCTTCGGGCGCATTCTATGATTTTGGATTGGTCGCCAAGGATGACTTCAACCTGTTGGGGAATATCCCACAGCATCCGGGTAAGCTCTTGCAAGCGTTCCGGCGCTAGTTTGCCGCGTATTTTGCCGAAGTGCAGAGCCATCAGCAACAAGACCATTATTTGCGTGGTGTACGCTTTTGTGGAAGCGACTGCTATTTCCGGGCCGGCGAAAGTATGCAGAACTCCGTCCGATTCGCGCTCCACTGAACTACCGACGACATTGGTTATGGCGACAATTTTCGCACCGCGCCTGCGGCATTCCCTTTGGGCCGCCAAAGTATCAGCAGTCTCGCCTGACTGGCTGATTACGATTGCCAGCGTGTTTTCATCTATGACCGGGTCTCGGTAACGCAGTTCAGATGCGACATCCAGTTCGACCTGAATACGGGCAAGGGATTCAAAAGCGTATTTGCCCACCATCGAGGCGTGGTAAGCAGTTCCGCAAGCGACCATTATAATTTTGTTGAAGCGGCGGATTTCGTCTTCCGACAAGTTGGCGCCGGGAAGTTGGATTTCGCCTGTTTCGCTTAGCCTTTGGCGCATGGTTTCACGGAGAGCCTGAGGTTGTTCGTGGATTTCTTTTAGCATAAAGTGTTCATAGCCGCCACGTTCCGCCATTGCGGCATCCCAGGTCACTTCGAACAATTGCTTTTCGACGGGTTCTCCTTCAAGGGTGGAAAACTCGATTTTGTCTGCGCCGACGACCGCCAAAGTATCGTCGTCCATAAAGTAAACTTTGCGGGTGTAAGATAGGAATGCGGGAATATCAGAAGCTAGAAAAGCTTCGCCGTCGCCGACGCCAATGACAAGCGGGCTGTGTCTGCGGGCGGCAATGATGTGGGATTTGTCATTTTTCGATAGTATGACCAGCGCGAAGGAACCTTCCAATCGTGCGACTGCTTTGCGAACCGCCGATTGCAGGTCGCCTTCAAGATATTTTTCTATCAGATGGGCGATTACTTCGGTATCGGTCTCCGAGCTAAAAACATGACCCTCTGAGGTTAATTCTTCTTTGAGGGGTAAGTAGTTTTCTATAATGCCGTTGTGGACTACCGTAATTGTGCCTGTGCAATCTGAATGTGGATGGGCGTTTTCATCGGAAGGACGGCCGTGTGTTGCCCATCTGGTATGCCCAACGCCGATTGTCCCCGCGGGTTCATCGTTTTTTATTGCGGCCTCAAGGACTTTAAGTTTGCCAACAGCTTTGCGGATGTCGATGTTGCCATTGCTGAGTACGGCAATTCCAGAAGAATCGTATCCGCGGTATTCGAGACGTTTAAGTCCCTCCAAAAGGATTGAACAGGCCTGTTGAGGACCGACGTAACCAACTATCCCGCACATGTTCTCACTCCGTTCGCAAGTAAAAAGCGCCAAATTATTATTGATAGCCGCGCTGATGAGTACAGAAAGGATTTATCCGGCGGAACGGCATTGTCCTGCACCAAGACGCGCAAAATGTTATAATGAAGCCCGATTTTCAAGAAGAGGAAACAGATCTCCGATGCAAAACATAATTGTGACCGGCGGAGCCGGGTTTATAGGCTCACATACCTGCGAGCGACTGCTATCTATGGGGAAGCGCGTGACCGCGCTGGACAATTTCGATAATTTTTACAGCGCTGATGCCAAAAGGGCGAATATAGCCAAAGCCCTACAAGATGCAAATTTCAACCTCGTTGTCGGCGACATTCGCGATACGGAATTGGTAGAACGCGCTTTTATTGAAAACTCCGCGGATGCCATAATACACCTAGCCGCAAGGGCTGGAGTCCGGCCTTCGATCGAACAGCCGATGCTATATCAAGATGTAAATGTCGGAGGCACAGTTTCGGTTTTGGAAGCTGCCAGAAAAGCTGGGGTTAAAACGATAATTTTTGCCTCGTCGTCTTCGGTTTACGGCGGAAACAAGAAATTGCCTTTCAGTGAAGAAGATGCAGTTGACTGCCAAGTTTCGCCATACGGGGCAACTAAGAAGTCGGGAGAGTTGCTTTGCTACGTATATCACCATCTTTATTCGATGAACATAGCCTGCCTGAGGTTTTTCACAGTGTTTGGCCCAAGGCAAAGACCCGATTTGGCAATACACAAGTTTGTCAGGCTGATTTTGGCTGGCAAACCAATTCCGTTTTTCGGCGATGGTTCGACTGGGAGAGATTATACATTCATAGAGGACATTGTCGACGGGATAATAGCTTCGCTCGAGAAATCGTATCCTTACGAGATATTCAACTTAGGGGGTTCAAACCCGGTATCGCTCGCTGAAATGGTGGAGACAATCGAACGAGTTTTGGGCAAAAAGGCTGAAATCGAGCGGCTTCCAGAGCAACCGGGAGATATGAGGTATACTTATGCCGACGTGAGCAAAGCCGAGCGGCTTCTTGGGTATAAACCAAAAGTAAGCTTCGAAGAAGGCATACGAAGGTTTGTGGAATGGCATTTTTCCCAGGAGGGATGAGATATGGTTCGCCAGCCGATGTGGGCAGGTTCATTTTATGAAGCAGACCCCGAAGCGCTTCGCAACAGGCTAATCAATTGTTTCAAAAGCAAATTGGGGCCCGGCTCGCTTCCCAATCCTGAGCCAAAGAAAAAAGGGACGGTGTTGGGGGTGGTTTCGCCGCATGCAGGCTATATATATTCCGGGGCTGGAGCAGCGAACTCGGTTTTTGCACTGGCGGGAGACGGAATGCCCAGCACCATAGTGATTTTAGGGCCCAAACACCGGCCTTTTGGAGCGGAAGTGGCGATCGATTCCTGCGATGCTTGGTTGACACCGCTTGGATCTGTTTCAATAGACAAGGAGACTGCATCGGAAATAGCCAGCGCATCGAGCTTATTGGAATTGGACTATGAAGCTCACATTTACGAGCATTCCCTGGAAGTGCAAGTTCCTTTTTTACAATTTGCCTTTGGTAATGGAATAAAAATAGTACCGATAGCAGTCGGCCTTTCACCATATGCATACATAGAGGAAGCCGTTGCTGAAATCGGGCAAGCGATTGCAGGCGCTATAAGCGGAAAGAGCGCCGCTATTGTTGCGAGCACAGATTTCACGCACCAAGAACCGCTCATTTCTGCAGAAAAAAAGGACGCCCAAGCAATTGCGGCAATCGAGAAATTAGATGCGCCGCTGCTTCTGGAAACGGTCAGGAACTTGCGGATAACAATGTGCGGAGCCGCGCCGACTGCGATCGCGATTGAAGCCTGCAAACAGCTAGGCGCATCAAAAGCGGAATTGCTCAGCTATTTTACATCTGCCGAAGAGACAGGCGACAGGTCGTCTGTTGTTGGGTACGGTGCTTTGAAAATTATGAAAGGCTGAACTGTTTCCGCTGAACGGGGAGTGTTCACGTGAGCGCAAACTGGGTTGACTTCGTATTAGGGTTGCTTTTTTTGCTGGTGATAGCAATTGAGGCCAAACGCGGCTTCGGCAAAAGCTTGTTTGATTTCGCTGCCGCCTTGATAACACTTCGATTCGCTGGCGCGGCACATCCATACCTCTTGCCAGTGATGCAATTTTCTGCTTCTCCAAATGTGAACAGCGCAATAATTTATTGCTTTTTGGTGATGGTATTAGGAATAATTTCTTTTTTCATTTGTAAAATCGCCCAAGGCAGCGTCGATATTTCGCTAGACAATTTCGACCACGTTATGGGAGCTTGTTTCGGCTTTCTGATCTGGATTGCGGTTGCACATGCCTTCACACAAGTTGTATTTTATGCTGGGAGTAAAGGCGGAGCGATGCCGGCCGCTTTGTCTTCTTCTTTATTTGGAACTGAGCTTTACGGTTTCACTACTTATCACAGCATAATAGATTTCCTCAAAGGCCTCACCGGCTAGCCCAAAAGGCAAGCAGGTTTTCATTCCGGGCAAGATGAAGTTGGTAACACGCAAAAGAACGAATTTGCGGGTTATCACGTTCATTAGGCCCAAAAATGATTGGAATGAAAAAGAGTATTCTTACCTATTTTTTATCAGCGCTTTCTCTGTTTATCCTCATTACTTCACCCATTGGCGCGGAAAGCTTTGCGATTTGGCTAGATAGCAACGTGCCGTCGCCGTGTTTTCGGCCGACCGATTTATTGAAGGTGGCAAAAAATGGTTTCCTTGCTTCGGCAGGAACCGAGCAAACGCTCAAAGTGTTGGAGCATCCTGTTTACGGCAAATATCTTCACTGGCGGGTAAAAGAAACCGGCGATGGCGCGAGACAGGAACCGGGGTATGCAGTTACACGGGTCCAGATTCCGAAATATGCCCAAAATAAAGCAGTGGGCATTAGGCTGGCGCTGTATTCGGAGAAAAGAACCCGCTTCCGCATTGACCTATACACCAATGTTCCAGGGCAAAACTTCAATAATGCCTGGCTTTTGGGTTCGGCGCCAGTCGAAACCGAGGAAGGATTCCAAGAAAAAGTTTTCAGGTTTTCTGAAATTACCGAGTCAAATGAAACAATCGAAGGTTTTGGATTTTCGGCAACGGACGAACTGTATCCGGTTGAAGTCGGAATCCTCAGGGTTGACTTGGCATTCGACGACGCGAAAACAGCGAAAGAGATTGAACAATATTCCCAGAAAACCACGATACGCTGCCTTAAGGCGCGAGGATTGGATATAACAAATTTTATTGACCAGCTTTCCTACTACGAGTTGGAGAAGAAAATATGGCAGGCGACTAATTTGCTTGCTATCCGCGAACAACTCGACTACTGGAGCAAGCTAGCAAAACATTGTGGGAAACCTGACAAAATAGGTCCTTCACTGGAGAGAAAAAGGCAAGATTTAGCTCGACGCTTGCAAAATGGGCAGAATATCAGCGACGAAGAAATTGGCGGTTTGCAAAAGGATTCAGATTCTTACGCTGAATATTGGATGCAGACGCTCACGTTCGAGCAGCGGAGTTTTTATTTGGGAGAAGACAAAAAGTTCCACTACCCGGACGGGCGCCCTTATAGGATGTTCGGCCCGCATTTACACAGGATGGACTCATACGTGCCCCTTTCCGACGGATGGATACCTTGGGATATCAGGCACATAGCCGCTCTTGGATTCACAGGAATTAGATTTGCGGTGCCGTGGGAAAATTTGGAACCGGAACAGGGCAAATTAAACCTACAGCTGTTAGAAAGTTTGATTTCTTTGGCGCGAGAGTGCGAAAAGTTTGGCCTTGGTTTGAGTGCGGATTTGCATTTCCCGAGGCCGCGATGGTTTGCACAAGGCAAACCTGGCTTTGAAAACAACCCAAACGCCCATACACTATATGGGGTTGTTTACCATTGGCCGGATGCATTGGCGGAAAGCTGGTGTCGTTTCGCCAGCGCAATAAAGAAGGTGCCAAACGTGGTTGCTTGGGAAGTCCCGGCAAATGAACCGCTTATAGTGGATGGAGTGAACGGCATATCAAGTTTTCCGTCTTTGGTGAAGTCATGGAATCGATGGCTCAAGCAGACATATAAAACTCGTGAAGCTTTGAAGGAGGCTTGGTCGCACAACTACACAGGCGACAAGCGTTTTGAACTCACAGAAGAAGAAGACTGGGACAAAAACAGCATAAAATGGATGGTAGTTGAAGAAAAGCCGGATCCGGATTTCAATTATCAATGGAATCCTCGTTTGTGGGATCATTTACGGTGGGTCGCGGAAACTCAAGCTACCGCCACTACGCTAATAATGGACCACATTCGTAAGAGCCATCCGAAAGCCGTGGGCATCATGCATATGACTGTCGGAGGGATATGGGACAAAAGCCCGGTACCGCTGGATTACTACGCGATAGAAATAGTTCGGGGCAAGAATGTAAACCCGGGGACTCACTATGGAGTTGGAGGAAAAGGGGCCAAATTAGCAGCCGCACAAAGTTATGCTTCTTATGATACCGAACAAGTGGTGCATAACAATTGGGAAAACGTAAAAAAGCACGTATCAATGGGTTTGGGTTTTTGCCCGTTTTGGTATTCGGCAAGCGGTTATGAGTACGAGCCTTTGCTGGACAACGCCTATGCCCATATTCACGAAGCAGTGGCTTACCTTTTTGAGAATGCTGATTGGATTAGGAACTACTGGCCTTCGGAAAAGAAAGGGCAAAAAGTGGCCATTGTTGAAAACACCAGATTGGAAGCTATCAAGAGAAGCCGAACGGGTAGCTTGGAAGAACTCCTTGAAAAATTGGGATATTCCGCGGAATATTTCACCGCTTTGGATGTCGCAAGAAATCCCCATCTCCTCGAAAACTTTTACGCGGCAATCACCCCCAGCACATATTTGGATCCTGATTTTCTTGCGGCATTGAAAAATAGATACAAAGGGAAGGTTTTGTTCCACGGGGCGATATCCATCGACGCGTATGGAAGGAAAGCCGAAAAAGGCGCTGCTGAAGAGTTCAGGCGAAACGGGATTTTTCTTAAAAAATCGCAAGTGCCGATTTTTCCACAAGCAGAAGATTTCCAAAGCTTGGAAAGGGAATGGGATTTCGCTTTTGTAGGCAATATTCCGGGTTACGAGCCGCGGCTTTTAGCGGGAAACGAAGGCTACGAGTGGATTAAGATGAAAGTCCCGTCACCTTGGGCTGAGTCGGGAGCTCTGCCTTTCGTTACTGCAAAAAACGTAGTTGGATATGGATGGTATAAGAAAGAAATCGTTTTTCCGAGCAATTGGAAAAGCAAAACGTTCAAGTTTTCTGTTGGCACTATTGACGATTATGCTCACGTTTTTATTAACGGCAAGTTAATTGGTTATTTGGCTTTGGGTGAGAACCGTGCGGTCCAAATTCCAAAGCATTTAATAAAATGGGACGAACTGAACGAGGTTTCCGTGCTTGTAAATAATGTTGCTGGAAATGGCGGCATAATAGACGGCCCGGTGGGGCTTATTTTGCAAGATGGGGTTTCCTTGATAGATGAAAACGGGGTCAACTTCGACGTAAAGGGCGAAATTTCTCTTGGAATGATGCCTTCGAAAATAACAAAAGAACTTCTTTTGCCATCTACGGAGATTAAAGTATGGGCTTTAAGCGGCAATGAAAAGTGCGCCGCATATATGAAGCAAGGTCGGTTCAGCTGGTGGATAAGCGATTCGCAGTGGTCAGTTTCGGACTTGGAAGAAAAAGTTTTAAATGAATTTTTATGCAAATAAAGTTGCAAAAAATTAAGTCTGGTGAAAAAAAACAGCAAAAATCCTCCCCAAAAAAGCAATTTCTGCCAAATTTTTTTTCTTCACCCCAAATTAGCCTTGCCAATATGCGGGGATATGTGTTATATTCCCGTGAGAAGGGTTCGGCTTGAGCAAAGACTTTGAAGAGCAGGACAACTCCAAAGAGCGGCAAGGCACCGTGGAAAGTGTGACCGCTAAAAAGCTGGGCGACGCAGAAGAAGAACTGAGGCAGGCAATAGCCTCATTGGAAAAATCTGTATGTGAACTTACCTCATCCGCAGCGGAACTGGCGGAGCAGGTGAAGACTCTGCTTTCTGCCGCCTCGGCTTCCAAAGTCATAATCAAGATTGGCAATCGGGTAGTTGCGGAAATACCGGTGGCGCTTGGCGCCGCAGGAGGATTGCTGTTGACGTTGGCAGCAATTCTCATATCTAAAACCGTAATAGAGCTCGAAAGAACAAGCACGGACGCTCCGGATGCCTAATGAATGGCACAGGCGTATAACCGCATAACCGCCAAGAAGGCGGACTCCGATAAAGCTCGATTGTGGAGGGGCCAGGAGAAGAGACTAATGGAGAGGCTCAAGGATGCGGAATGATTCGCAAGAGTGTTCCTCTGGAATGCTGCGCATGCGATATGAGGACATGACAGACCAGGAGATAGTACGCCGCGCGCAATACGGCGAAGAAGCCGCGTGCCAGTATCTCCTATACAAATACAAGTCTTTAGTGCGAACCAAAGTGCGTTCGTATTTCCTTATGGGGGCAGAAAAAGACGACCTGCTTCAGATAGGAATGATAGGGCTATGGCAGGCTGTTGTGGATTATCGACCCGAAAAGGAAATATCGTTCCTGAGCTTTGCAAGAATCTGCATAGAGCGGCACGTAATCACCGCCATAAAAACTGCTACCCGGCAAAAACAGTCGCCGCTCAACTCATCAATTTCGTTAGAGTATCCATCCGACGACAGCGAGTCTGAATGGAATCTGGCCGAAATTTTAGTATCCGACGACAACGTGAATCCAGAAGAGCTCGTTTTGAAACGTGAAGACAGCAAGCGTCTTCACGAGCAGCTAAGGCGGATGTTGAGCGATTTCGAGTGGCGGGTGTTGGCTCGCTATCAAGTCGGCAAATCATACAGGGAAATCGCCGATGAACTGCAATGCAAGACCAAGTCCGTAGATAACGCCCTTGCGCGTATAAAGCGGAAAGTATCCACAACCCCGTACAGCTGGCCGGGAATTACCGAAAACAACTAATTCTTTTTGGCAGCTCGCGCTTAGCGGAGCCGTTGCGAGAAGTGCGTCGCATCGAGCGGGTCAAATTGAAGAGCGGTCAAGCATGCTTTGTAAGTAAGCCACCATTGCTTTGAGGTCAACCGGTTTCGATATATAGCCATCGGCTCCGCTATCGCGAAGGAGCTGTTCGGCATTACCGGGGGCCGCAAAAGCGGAAATTAATACTATTGGCACACGCGCTGTTTCCGGATTTTCTTTCAGGAGCCTCGTCAGCTTCACGCCGTCTGCCTGCTGTGATCCGAGCCATACTCCCGCCAGTGAAACATCCATAAAAACAAGGTCTGCTCCACCATTTTTAATAATGTTTATTATCTCTTCTGGATCCAAAGAGCTAATTGCCTTGAAGTTCGCCATTCGCTCCAAAGCGGTGCAAATGAGCGACCGGGTCAGGTCATCGTCTTCGACTACCAGAATAACAGGCTGTTTATCATTCATCGGCGCGCGTCCTGAGAGGCAAGAGGCACAGTGATAATCACTGTTGTGCCTTTGTTACGCCCTTCACTGTGTATGGCGATTTCTCCTGCCATCAATTCAATCAAGCTCTTCGATATAGCAAGCCCGAGACCGGCTCCGGCGTACTGGGAGGTAGGCATTTCTGCTTGATAAAATTCACTAAACAGTTCCTTTTGTTTTTCAGGAGCAATGCCTATGCCTGTATCCCTGACAGTGATAACTGCCTTTTGGGCTGATTGGTCAGTTGTGACACTAACAGAAATGCCGCCTTGATTTGTAAATTTAACGGCGTTAGACAGAACATTCAATAAAATTTGTTTCATCCTACGGAAATCGGCAAAAATCTTGATGCCCTCTGGCACGCTGAAATCCAAGTCCAAGCCTTTGTTTTGGGCTTCAACTTCAATGGTTACTTTTACTTCGTGAAACAACTCGTGCAGATTGAAGCTAGTCAGTTCGAGTTCCAGCTTTCCGGCTTCTATTCGTCCAATGTCCAACAGGTCGTTAATCAACCCGAGAAGATCTTGGCAAGACTTGTATGCATTTGAAAGGTAAAGCTGCTGTTCTTCCGGTCCTCTAGCCACGCCATTGAGTACTAGCTCAAGGAAGCCCATTGCCGCATTGAGCGGCGTTCGAAGTTCGTGTGAAGTTTTTGTGAGAAAATCGGTTTTGATTTTATTAGCTCGTTCCAATTGCGCCGCAAGTTCATTTAGCTCTCGTTTCTGCCTTGTGAGTACCTGATTTTTGCGTTTCAATTCCAAATAGAGTTCAGCATTGCGGATTGCAAGCCCGAGGTGTGAAGCAACAGACTGAACGAACACAATTTCTTGAGTTGACCAGCGGCGTGGCTTATCGCATTGGTTCAAGCCGATAGCTCCAACAAAGTTTTCGCCGGAAAACACCGGAACGACCATTGCAGATTTCAGTTGGGCTTTTTCTATTAGTTCAGCCAGTTCAGGCAAGGCTTCAGATTCGATATCATTCAAAACGATTGGTTGGTTTTGCTGCAATATTTTTAAATATTCCTGAAATGCTGTCCATTCCTGTCTGATAATTGGGTATATCTCGAACTCGTCGACGGCCCATTTTTCTTCTACCCTCCAGTTATTCCCGAGATTTCGCATAAAAAAGCATCTTGAAACTTCAAGAATTTGACCCAGCTTTTGGACCGTCGATTTGATTAGCGGTCCCACTTCCAAGGTAGTTTTTATTTGCATCAAGAGTTCGTTCAGCAAATGCTCTCGATCGTGTGATGAGGATAATTCGCGAATCAAACGGGCATTGCCAAGCGCAACAGCCAAATGGTCGGCAATGTTGGCAATGAGTTTTTTTTCAGTTTCTTTCCAAACGCGGGGGTAGAAAAATTGGTCGACCACAATGAACCCAATAAACTCACCGTTTACGAAAATCGGAGATGCTATGCCTGCGGTTGAGCCCATTCGTTCCATTACATCGCGGATTTGCGGATTTTCTTGTTTTTCCGCGCTGTCTACCACAAATTGCTTGCCGGAGGAAAGCAACTCCAAGGCAGCGCCGAAATCCTTCCATTCATATTTCGGGGCGTCTGCTTTTAGAATTCCCTCAGCCGTCCATTGATGGGTAAGCACAAAATGGTCGCCCCTGTGCGAGCCGAAAGCGCAGCGATGGGCTCCCATGACTTTTGCGACGTGGTCGACTGTATATTGGATGGCTTCATTGGGATCGAGGCTGGTTTTGATGCTGAGCAGCATCTCGCTTAGAAGCTTGTCGTGTTCACGAGCTTCTTGCAATTCCGAATATAAAGAAGCGTTTTGCACGGCTATAGCGGACTGCTCCGCAATTGCCGTAACTATTTCCAAGTCTTCATTGCTGAAAGCGCCTTCGCGCTTGCAGACAGTGAAAACGCCCTTTGCTTTGCCACCGACATTTATGGGAGCGTGAATGAGCGCCTTGATCCCTAAATTAAGCACGACATCTTGCAATATTCCGGGTTCATTCAAAACGTCATTGGCGCAAATAACTTTCCCGGAAGTAAAAGCCTTTCCGATAAGGCCCGCATCCGCCGGGAAATCGTATTGTTCGTAGCCCTCGGGGTTGCCAATTCTATAGAGATGGCTCAGCATATTTTGCTTGGGATCATAAATGGCAAAGGCGGCTATTTGCGAACCGGTGAGTTCCATAGTTTTTTCGCATATAAGTTTAGCGACCTGCCTTAGGTCAAGCTCGGAAAGGATGAGCCTGCTGACTTCTTGGATGACGTGAAGGCGCTTATTGGCTGATATGAGATCGTTACGGACCCTGTCGTTTTCGGAAAGGTCCGTAAATAGGAGTATAGTTGAAAGCTTTCCATCGATATTTACTGGAAAACCGCAAGCCATCGCGTGGAAGGAAGAACCATCCTTACGGACAGCTTCAAACTCCTTAACAGGGGTGCCGCACCCGTGCGTTATTGCATTTATGTTTTCAAGCACTTGTTCGGCGCATTCCGGCGCAACCGCAACAAGAAGTCTGCTGCCAATAAGCTCCGAAGGACTGTAGCCTAGAAGGCGTGTGCACGCCTTATTTGCGTAAGCAATGGTCTCATCTTGGATTAGAAGCGCGGCGACACTGGCATCGTCCATCAATTCCCAACATATATATCCGTGGGTGACTGGTTTTTGAATTGCCTGTTTTTCGGGCATTTTATGCTTTCTGATGTAAAGTTTATATGAAATCAGTAAATAAGCGCTATGACAAAGTTATTATTTATTTCAATTTTACCTTTCCAGATACCTTCGGATATGGATACAATCAGGGGCTCATGCATAAAACAAAGCGGAGAGAGCAATTGCCTCTCCGCTTTTGGAGTGAAAAAGCTGGGAGTGCTTACTTATTCGGCGGCATAATCACCTGGTCAATAACGTGAATTACACCATTAGATGCCCTCACGTCGGCCTTTATGACTTTGGCTTGGTTGACCATAACGCCGGCATCGCTGTGGGAAACCTTAATTTTTTCGCCTTGTAGGCTTGCTACCATAGAAGGGCTTTTCATTTTCATCACGTCCGCGGCTTTAACTTTGCCGCTTATTACGTGGTAGAGGAGCACTGATTTTAGTTTTTCCTTATTCTCGGGCTTTAAAAGGGCGTCCAAATCCTTTTTGGGGATTTTGGCGAAAGCGTCGTTAGTCGGAGCGAAGACCGTAAACGGGCCGGGTTTTTTCAATTCTTCAACAAGCCCCGCAGCTTTCAGGGCGGTAACGAGCGTGGAAAAATCCTTATTCGCCGCAGCGACGTCAACAATAGTCATCGCTTTTTTTTCGCATTCGGATTTTGCAGCCCCTGCTGCATTGGCTAAAAGCGAAAAGATTGATACGGCGGCTAACGCCAAAACATATTTGCGCATTTTGTCACCTCTCATTAGTAACAGTGAACTAGATTAGTTTGTTCAACATTTACCCAGTATTATTACGGATGAAACAAAAACTGAACTTTCATTATGGGATAGAGGAATATAGCAAACGCTTGCGGTAATTGAAGGATAATGGTCCTGGCTTGAATAAGAAGATTTTCAGGAGTGATTTTTACTAAAAATGCCGATTGAAAAACAAAAAATTAATGCCGAAAAGACCAACATTGTAACTTTGAGATCTATAATTCTTGGGCTTTTGCTGGTTCCCCTGAATGTTTACTGGGTTATAGTATCCGAGCTGAGATTTTACAACATACTCACCCTCAACCCCCTGTTTGTGACACCGATTTTCTATCTTTTTGCTTTTGTCGGAGTGAATGCGGTTTTGCGGCGCATAGCGCCGAGATATGTTCTCAAGCCGGCAGAGATGGTGACAATCTACATAATGCTGGTTATTTCGTGCACGGTAGCTACGCATGATTTCATAATAAACCTAATGTCCATTATGGGTTGGGCGTCTTGGTTTGCCACTCCGGACAATAAATGGGAGACGCTGCTTTTCCCGCATCTTCCCAAGTGGCTTTTTGTATGGGACAAAGAGGTACTCAGCGGCTATTTTTACGGGAACAGCTCCATACTCGAGCCCGGTGTGTTAAAAGCGTGGCTGGCTCCATTGGGTTTTTGGTCAATTTTCATTCTTGCTGTTGGGTGGATGATGTTCTGCCTAAGCGTTATGTTCAGGAAAGCTTGGACTGACGAGACACGGCTTTCTTTTCCAGTGGTGAGGCTGCCTTTGGCTATGACCGAGCCTTTTTCGCCGACGTCTATGCTGGCGTCGAAGGTTTTGTGGCTGGGATTTTTTGTTGCTTTCGGCATAGGGGTGGTAAATGGGCTGAGTTTATGGTTGCCGAGTATTCCTGAAATAAGGGTCCGTTCGCAATGGATTCATTTTACGTCGCCTCCCTGGACGGCGGCCGCGCCAATGTGCACCACGTTTTATCCGTTTGCTATAGGGCTTGCGTTCCTTGTTCCGCTCGATGTTTCCTTTTCGTGTTGGTTTTTCTATCTTTTTGTCAAGATGCAGGGGGTATTGGGCACGCATTTTGGTTACGGCTCGATTCCGGATTTTCCGTTTGTAAGCGAACAAGGAATCGGCGCGTGGTTTGCGTTCGGATTTTCCTTGCTATTTATCAACCGCCGCCATTTAATGCGGGTAGTGAAGCTCGCCCTTGAAAATCCCGGCAAGGATGACGCTGGGGAACCAGTTTCGTATAGGACCGCTGTATTCGGGCTGATTGCGGGAATGGCGGTATTCTTCGTATTCTGGCGAGCCGCGGGAATGAGCACGTTTTGGGCTCTTCTAGTTCTTATTGCATACCTTATTTTGGCAATCTGCATAACGCGAGTCAGGGCGGAAGCCGGCGGCCAACATACAGTTTGGGATCTAGAGCCGAAAAACCTTGCGAGATTGTTTGGCTCAAATATGCTGGGGCCTTCAGTTCTTGCCGCTTCGGCGGTGAGCCACTGGTATTGGAGGCTGAACAGAAGCCATACAATGCCCAGCCAACTCGAAGCATTCAAGTTGGCTCAGGAGCATAAAATCAACTTGCGGAGCCTGGCATTCCCTATCTTGGCGGCGTTTGCGTTGGCCACTTTTTTCGGAATGTGGGCGTGCTTGCATGTTTTTTACAGGGATGGCGCGCTTGCCAAGTGCCAAGGTTTCGGGGTTTGGACTGGAATCGAAACATATGATTGGCTTGGCAATGCCCTCAGCTACGGATTCAAAGCCGAACCGCACAGATGGGGAGTTGTTGGCGGAGCAGCATTGTTTGTGGCTTTTCTGTTTTCGATGCGGGCGCGGTTTACGTGGTTCCCGTTCCACCCGTTGGGATATTGCATTGGGCCGGCGTTGATTTGGCTTTGGTTGCCGTTCCTGATAGCATGGTTGCTAAAGCTTCTTATCCTCCGCTATGGCGGGCTGAAACTATACAGCAAAGCACTGCCATTTTTCCTTGGACTTATACTTGGGGACTACACCATTGGGGCGAGCTGGGCGCTAATAGCGGTTATCTTCAATATACCGACTTACCAAATATTCCATTGATCTGGGTTCTCACATTGGCGTGGCTTGTTTAGGGAAGGCTGTCGGTCCTATTTATTTCTTTCCTCCCAAATCATTTTTGCCAATGGAAACGGTTCCAGGGCGCGGTCAAGTATTCCGTGCACGCAGGCGAGCAGAACGCCGTAGTTAGTCATTGGCACGCCGGCTTCCCGGGCGACGCGCTGACGGTAAAGCATTTCTCTGCGGTTAAGCATACAGCCGCCACAGTGGACAACCAGTTTATAAGAAGCCAAGTCCGGCGGGAATTCCCTGCCACTGCAAAAGCCGAATTGCAATTCACCTCCCACCATCTGCCGCAACCATCGCGGGATTTGGACAGAGCCGATGTCGTCAGCCTGCCTATGGTGAGTGCAGCCTTCGGAAATCAGGACTTTGTCGCCGGGTTGCAACTTTTCAATTGCAGCTGCTCCCGCGACAAACTCTGCCAAGTCACCTTTGTAGCGCGCCATCAGGACAGAAAAGCCCGTCATCCAGACATCCTTGGGAGTGTCCGCCGCAACTTTCAGGAAAGCCTGAGAATCGGTAACCACTATTTTCGGCTTTTTATTGAGGTTGCGCAGGCACTCTGCGAGTTCGCGTTCTTTTACGACAACGGCATAAGCGTCGTGGTCTATGACATCGCGAAGAGTCATCACCTGAGGGAGGATTAGCCTGCCTTTTGGGGCGGCTTTGTCTATTGGGACGACAAGAACGACGATATCGCCACCGGAGATGAGATCGCCGATTATGTCAGGCTCGGCGAACTCGGCTGGAGCGGAGCGCATCATCTGGGCTTTGAGATCTTCGATGCCTGTTTTTTCGGCGGCGCTCACCGCGACAAAAGACAATTTTTTGGCCGCGGCCCATTCTCGGACCTGTGAGAAATCGGGATGCAGGTCAACTTTGTTCGCAACTGCGATGAGGGGGATTTTACGTTCCAAAGTGAGTTTGGCTATTTCGTCTTCCCAAGCGCCGGCGCCGAAAGCCGGGTCGATAACCAATAGCGCGAGGTCGGTTTTTTCCAAGACTCTGAGAGTGGTTTTCACCCTCAATTCGCCCAACGAACCGATGTCGTCTATTCCGGCTGTATCGGTAACCACGACGGGGCCAATCGGCAAGATTTCCATGGATTTGGAAACTGGGTCCGTGGTAGTTCCCGCGATATCCGAGACAATCGCCACCTGCTGATTGGTTAGCGCATTGATAAGGCTGCTTTTGCCGGAGTTTCTGCGGCCGAAGATAGAGATATGGAGCCGCTCCCCGGATGGTGTTTTATCAAGTTCTGGCATGACAAAAATATTATATCACGGGCGGGTCATCAATTGTCTTGCCTTTGCTTGACCATTGCGCATGCAAGGCGTACAATGCCAGTAGAAATGCTGCAATTGGAGGTGCCGGAATGAAATATCTATTTATCACTGCATTGCTCCTTCTATCTGCGGCCGCTTTTTCGGCTGACGAGCCAAAGCCCGCTGTCGTGACCTTAACCGCCCAGGATATGCCGCTTGATGAGGCGGTAACCGAAATTAGCCGGCAAGTTGGCGTTCGGATAATCATCGATTCGGGTGTGACAGGAAAGGTGAACGCCAGTTTCAACCAGCTTGCCTTGGAGCAAGCTCTCGACGTGATTACCAAGACCAATGGACTGAGATGGCAGAAGATTTATTCGAAAGAGAATCCGGAATCCAAAACTTTGCTGGAAGACCTTAAAGAGCAGGCGGCTACCCTCGCCAAGCTCAAAGAAATAACCGTGGCGGTCTATGATCCGGAAACTAAATCCCAAATTATACTTGTCAAACAGCAGGTAAGCGCCGATGCTCCGGCTCCGGTCTCGCCTGAAACAATAGGCTTGAAACCATTTTACCTTATCACTTTGCCCAAAATTGCTTTGCCTGAAAAGAAAGAAGCCGCGCCAGCGGAAAGCGATTTTGCCGCATTGAACCAAAAAGCGCTCGAAACGCTTTTGAATATGTCGCCGGAAGAACGCCAGCGCGCATTCCAAGAGCAGGTAACCCAGGAACTTGCGCTTCCCGATAATATGAGAAGGCAGTATGTTATGGACCGCGTTTCAAGCATTATGAAAATGGATGAAGGAATCCGGGAGCAATATATGAGGCTTTGGGGCGAAGCCTTCCGCGAACTGCACGGCCGAGGTGAAATAGGCGGCGGATTTGGCGGAGGCCGCAGAGGGCCAAGGGGCGACCGGGAATGAACTAAATGAGAGCTGCCGCTTTACTATTTTCTTTAATACTTCTAGTTTCAACGGCGGTAGGCGCTTATGCGGCGTCCGAAGGTGGCTTACCCCAGCGAAAAAACGAGGGAACCGTTTATGGAATAGTCCTTGACGGGCAAACGGGCAGGCCTTTGCAAGGCGCTGAAGTGCGGTTAAAAGAATCGGCGGGGTTTTTGGAGCCAGTAAAAACAGATGCGCAAGGCCGCTTTCAAGTGTCAGCCCGAATTGGAAACAGGCATTCTACGACGAAGTTTAGGCTGGCTGGGCTTATTTCCGGCCCTCTGATGAAAACACGGTCCAGCCGCAGCGTTGACCTTGTGCGAGCGGCAGTTTCCGTTGAACTGAAAGGTTACCGGCCTTTTTACGGCGTGGTGGAGACAGGGCTTGCGTCGCCATCGAAGTTTGCCGTGTATTTGAAGCCCGTTATGCTTTCACCGGAAAACTCGCAAACGCCTTCCCACGCCTCCGATGACGACCGGTGGGAAGAGTTCGAGCATCCGGAACTAACCCCTGTTTTGGTAAGGCCGGGCGGAAAAGTCAATATAGTGTTGAGGATGAGGACTCTGTTCCCCGATGCGGCAAACTACGAAGCTTACGCCACGAACCCGGACGGCATTTTCGGCAAAGAGGCGCCTAAGTTATCCAAAAAAAAGATATCGCTGGGGTCCTGTGAAGAGATAGTTTTTTTCGCCGATTTGACAACCACAAAAAAACCAAGCGATGTCAACGCATTGATTAAAGTATTGGTTTTCCGAGATGGTGAGAGTATCACTCCGACTGACCTGAAACCAATGCTTTTGCAATTCACTATCGTTGACGAAAAAGGCAGGCTATATCCTTCAATGGGCCTTGATTTGGACTCCGCCGCTGCCGCCGCTGAAGCTCACAAACACGAGCAAGCCGCCCAGCTGTGCGCCAAAGCCTGGCGTTTTTCGGAAAACGGGGAGATCTCGAAAGCCATTGAGAATGCGAAGAAAGCTGCAGAGCTGGCGCCGAATTATCCTTGCGCGGTGGAGCTTATCGGCAGGTTTTCGATGACCGCCAACAGAATTGAAGACGGAGTTGCGTATCTGAGGCGGCTGAGCGAAATGCGTTCCAAAGATCTGAATGGAACGGTGGCGAACTATATTGACGCCCTTATAACAGCTGGCAAATATGACGAGGCGGAAGCCGCACTTGCCGAAGCTCTTGCCAGAATTAATAAAGAAAAAGACGAGAAGGATAAGGCGTATCAGAGGCTGCACGCCGTGGCGGCTCGTCTGGCGTTGGCGAAAGGCGATATTACTACCGCGGAAGAGCGCGTGAAGAAATCAGGCGTTTTGCCTCCCGCATTTGTGCACCGCATGGCGTTGGAGCGAGCGCGCATATCAGTAAAAAATGCCCCCGAAGACGCTTCCGCTCGATATTCGCTCGGGAAAGCCTTGGCAGACACGGGAGACTGGGTACAGGCAGTAAACGAGTTCCGAGAGGCGATACGTTTAGGCAAATCTGCAGACCCTTGGCTGCGGCTGGATTTGGCTGCTGCATATGTGAAAGGCTTGAATAGGCCCGATCTTGCGCTTCCAGAGCTCGAGGAGGCAGTTCGGCTGATGCCAGACAACGCCGAGGCGGCTCTGGCTATAGCTGAATGCCACCGGATGATGGAAAGCTACGAAGAAGCCGCGGCAAATTACGCAAAGGCGGCGTCTGCTCATCCAGCAAACTTTTACGCCAGGCACTGGAATGGTATTTTCAAACTAATCAACGGCAACCAAGGCGAAGCTATCGCGGAACTTGCCGAAGCCGTCAAACTCGGGCGTGAAAAAGGCACCCATAACGTTCGAGCAGGATACTATTATTATTTCACCGATGAAAGCGTAACGTCGTACCAAAGTGGTTTCGACAGGCCAGAGGCTGAATGGGATTATATCATCTTGGATTCACTCTCGGTCTTGACGGAACAGCCAAACGACCCAATTTCGAAGTTTATGCTAGGACTTGCGTTAGTCGAACTAGGCGTGCCAAGATATGGGATAACTCATTTGGAGGCTGTGGCGGAGCCGCTCGCAGGGAATATAGATTTGAAACGCGCTCTCGCATTGGCTAAATGGCGATTGGGCAACACCAGCGAAGCGTTGGCGGCTTATGAAGAAATAATAAATTTAAAACCGCACAATTACCGCGCAAGAAAGGAAATGGCGGCGTTGGCTGCGGAACTTGGCGACGATTTCCGCGCCGCTAGCCTCCTTTTGGAAGTTGGAAAAAGGCTTACTCCGTGGTCTTGTGTTCAGGCTGGGGCCGAATTAAAGGCGGCTGCGCAATGAAAAAACAAACCTACTCATTAATAACAGCATTTTTGGCGGCATTGGTTCTATTTGCCATGCCGGGGGTCGCCGGGCCATTCGACATCAGCGTCGGCGATGAGATACAGGCTGGCAAAGAAGCCGCTTCGTGGATAGAAAGAAACTTGCCGATTTCAAAAGATCCAACATTTACCGCAAAAATCCAAAGCATAGGCAGGCGGCTCGCGCAAGCGGCTGAAAGAAAAGACCTTCAGTATGAATTTCACGTAATAGCGCAACCGGACATAAATGCTTTCGCTCTGCCGGGAGGATATATATACCTATACCAAGGATTGATACAGAACCTTCCATCCGACGATGCTCTCGCTTTCGTCATCGCTCATGAAATGGTGCACGCCGCCAAACGGCATTGGGCTGGAATGATGAAAAAAGCTACGGCGCTAAGTGTGCTGAGCCTTGGTTATGCGGATGTGCTGAACCTTTTCCTTGTTCCCGCTTATTCGCGAGATGCCGAACGCGAGGCTGACTCGATGGCTATGAGAATGATAGCCAAAAGTGGTTTCAATCCGCAAGGGGCGATCCAAGCGATGCAGAAACTCCTCGAAATCGCCGGTTCTGGCAGAAAAGGACTGCCTATTTTCAGGTCGCACCCTACGACTGACGCCCGCCTTGGATACCTCAAAAAGATGGCGGAAGAGTTCAAATTGCAAGCCAATGCATTGCCTAACGACACCTCGCCCTCTGTGATGACGGGCGGTTCAATTTTGGATTTTAGCGGAATAGCGCAAAATGCTTTGGAGTTCACGAACGATTTTCCTCTTGCGGAAGGAAACACTTGGATTTACCGTTTCACAAACGAAACGGGAGGAGTTGTGCGCCAGACAGTCAAAGTCGCAGAAAAACTTCCAGATTTGCCGGGGTGTTTCCGCATCGAGTCGCAGATCGATGACAATATAACGATTTCATACGCTGTAGCAGTCATCGATTCGGGCGTTATGCGGCGCGCAATGGCGAAAGGCGGATTGGATGAATGGGAACTGCTATATGTTTTGCCGTCTTCGAAAGTGATGCCGCCGAATTATAGGGTAAGCCCGCCAGAAGAAGTGGAAACTCCACTCGGAACCTTTCAGGCTTCGAAAGTCGAGCGGCTCGATTCGGATGGGAATCCTGTAAGGACGGCTTGGTTTGCGCCTGCGATTGGGCTCATAAAAGAAACCTCTGCCGACGGGATATCGAAAATTATAGAGCGTTTCAAACCCGGTAGGGCGGTTGCATCCAACTGATAATCAGCACGGGAAGCATCTATACATCTGGACGCCCAGTATGGACCCCGCTAGCGCCCAAAGGCTCGATATAACGTAATCGCCCAAGACCAAACCCAAGAAGAAAGGCAGCATTTGCCTGTAAAGCTTTATGCCGCCGTAACGGACGATTATAACCTTGCAAGCCCACGCGATGAAGAACGGCATCCAAAGCCAGTAAAGAGTGCCGGTATTTGCTAGGACATAGCCTGCTGGATGGAATGGGAACCACAAAAAACGCATTCGCATAGCACTGAGGAAAACGACGAATAGGCCGCCGAAGATGATCGCCTGCATTCCCACCCAATCAGGAGTCTTTGGAAAGTTCAGGTTGTCTTCCACTCGGTAAAAAGGCAGAGCGCCCATGTTGGTCCTCCAAGGCTCGACTTTCGCAGTTGCCGCGCCGAAAGTGTACCAAACGTGCAGGCAAGCGTAGAATCCTGCGATTATCCCGACAACAATCGCGACAAGCATCCAGCCCATCATCTTTCGCTGGTTGATGCCTGAGGATTGGCTGATTTTTAAAGCTTCCATTTGTGGAGGCATTGGGTCACAGCGCAACTCGGCGGAAAACCAGTTGAAGTAAGCGAGAACAACCAAGTTTTTCGTACCGAAGATCGTGCTTCCCGCATTAGTTACCATAACATCTCGTGCATCGTGCAATGGGCCCATAGTCCATGCAGGGCCTACTTCAGCCCTCATCCTCGTTATTGTGAAAGAAAAGATCAGGTACAGTAGCAAGTAAACCAATGCTACAGCCAGCGAAAGCCCGGCGAGGTTAGTGAACAACAAAAGGGCGATGAATGAGCAAGCCAGCGTGATAAGCGCAGTTCGATAGCCCATTGGCTCATCACGGTCATCGAACTCTGAAGGCTTTTTAAAGGCTATCTTGAAAACCTCTTTCAAATGCCTTCTAGCGCTCCATAAGATTACAAGAGCAAGAGCGATGAAAGCGCCGACACCTTGCTGAGCCAAATAAGGGAAAGCTTTCATTGCGGCGGAAGCGCCTTCATCCCTAAAACCCAACGCGGAGGCGGCGACATTTTCCAATTTGGTAAGGATGAAGAAAAACCAACAAGAGAAAGACACTTCTGCGGACAGTATGAATCCAAGCCCAATAGCCAAAGGATAGAAAGTTGTCGGGAAGTAGCCAATAGCGTTCCAAGGCTTGTTGACGAACATTCGAGAGATATCGTTTGCCCTTAGTTGCACTGAAGGCACTGCAGGAACCAAAAATGAAATGCTGTTCAGTGATTCCAGAAACACGGGCACCAAAAAGCCAAGCCACATCAACTTGTTTTTGAAGAAGCCGCTTTTCGAATCGGTCATTTCCAGTGGCAGATAAACGATAGGAAATGTGAGGCGCTCACGGTCGGTCCATTGCTTTCTGACGATGACATTTATGGCAAACATGCATAGCAAAAGGGTAAACAAAAAGCCACCCCAAATAAGAATTGGAGCAATCCAGGCTTGAAGCGGTATGGCAGAGTTGCCGTCGTAAAACCCCTTGAAAGCCGATTTGGGATTCTTGGGGAAAAACCAATCTGGAACGTATTTCAGGAAACGCATCCATTGGTTTTCCTCTGTGCCAAAATTAAACACGGCTCCCAAAGTCGGAAGCAGGAATTGGATCATTCCCATTCCGGAGACAATTATTGAAACGATGAGCATTATATAGACCGTGAGCATTTCCTTTTGGGAGAAAGCCCATTGCGGCCATTTTTTGCCGAATGTGGAATTGAAAAGCAAGAGCGCCACCAAAACCATAATTGGCGGCATCATTAGTGAGGTAGAAGTCAGATCGGTGCGCGAAACGACTTCACCGTAAACGTTCCAGAACGTAGTCGGAATGATGGCGAAAAGCCCCACAATCACCGCGCGTGGAGTTATGCCGCGGCCTGCAGTCGCAGGTAGTTTCTCGCTTTCGGCGACCTGTTTTACAGGATTGATAACTGACACTTAAGATATTCCTTTCCTCGTTAATTCAAAACTAGACGAGCGCTCCTTGGCGGCGCAGTTCGGCCAAAAGGTTATTTACATCCAATTGGCGAGGAGAAATCCCTTGTTCAGCTGAAAGCGCCGCCGCTATCCCGGCTGCCTGTCCCATAGCGGCGCAAGAGGGCATAATCCTGATGGCGCTATGCCCTTCGTGAGTTGATGAAACGCACCTGCCGGCAGTGAGAAGGTTTTCGACTTCCAATGGCAACAGGCAGCGGTAAGGTATTTCGTACCAATCGCCTTTAGGCGGTGCAATTTTACGCTGTTTTTCTTCTTGCTTAGTGTAACCGGAACCTTTTGGATCGTGAATGTCTATTTCGTATGCCAAACGGGCAATTGCGTCTGGGTGCTTTGCCGCCGTTTCGATATCCCGAGCTGAAAAGATATATTCCCCCACTATGCGCCGTGTTTCTCTAACGCCGACTTGAGTGGGAAATCTCGCCAAGCGGCAGTTTTCGAAGCCGGGTATGTATTTGCGGAAAAAACTCACGGCATTCATCATCTGCCGGCGGCCTTCGATTTCAGCCTGGGTCAGTCCTCCTGAATCGGCGCAGTCCACACCTCCGACGTGGGTTGTGTTAACCACGACTTCGCCTTCGTTCGGCCTGGAGACAAAGAACACCAAGTCGCCCGGAACGTTGTAAGCGCCGTCTTTTCGAGCTTGTTCCACCAAAGAATAGAAGCCGGCAACGGAAACGACTTCTTTTAGAGCTTCTTCCAAGTCGGCATCTTCCGGAAGTTTTGGGAATCGCATATCGTCCGGATTTTGCTTGACATATTCAAGCGTTTTCCGCAGGTCCACGCCGCTTAGGTCAAAAACGACAGTTGCCGCCTGGGCAAGCCCGTCGCTTTCCCTGCCTTTTTGGAAAGGGGCGCCGGAATAAAACGCCAGATCCGCGTCTCCTGTGCAATCGATAAAACATTTTGCCCGAACCGGCACCGTGCCGGATTTAGTTTGCAAATTGGCTTCGACAAGAGCTCCACCTTCTACTGAAGCGCCGCATACCCACGAATGCAACAATATATCAGCGCCGGAATCCAAAACCATTTCTTGCAAAACAAAAGAAAAAGCCGCGGCGTCGAAAGCCCTGCCTTTAAGGCCTCCTTGGGAGCCGAGCTTTTCCAGCATTTCTTGGAAAATGCCTTTTATGAGAGGTTTCCCGTCGGAAGTAAGCCAGGTCATAAATGGAGAAACAAGCCCGGCTGTGCAAGCCCCGCCCAAAAACCCGTAACGTTCGGCCAATAGCGTTTTGGCGCCCATCCTAGCCGAGGCTATTGCCGCCGCGGAACCCGCTATTCCGCCTCCCGCAATAAAAACATCGATTTTGCCAATCGTTTTCATGATATAATGGCTGCTCAATTATAAACCAAAAAGCTGAGCCTGTGAACGCATTCCTGCTCCAGCGATCAGAACTTCTCGTTGAAAGGCAGGAAAGGCGATTCCAATGGTGTAAGTGCTATCGTAAATCGCAATGGAAACACAGTCGGAAAAAAGCTACAAATCTATATCACAATTCAGGTTTCGAGCAATAGTTCTCGGCATCCTTCTCATACCTTTGGACAACTACTGGGTTATCCAAATGGAAAAGGTTTTGCCGGGACCATATCCAACGACGATTTCGCTTTTTGCGAACGCCATATTCATACTCGCTATACTTGTGGCAATCAATGCGGCAGTGAAAAAAATATCTGCCGGTAACGCTTTTTCACAAGCTGAGCTGTTGGCCACATACACGATGGTCTGCATTGGCGCCGCCCTTGCGGGACACGACTTCGTTCCGATACTCGTGCAGATGATGGGCCATCCATTTAGGTTTGCAACAGATGAGAACCAGTGGATGAAACTCTTCGGCTCATATCTGCCTAAATGGGCGATGGTGAGCAACAAAGAGGTTTTGGATCCCTACTACAATGGCAACAGCACCCTTTACACGCCTGAGCATATTTCCGCCTGGCTTGGGCCCGTGCTTTGGTGGAGCTTGTTCATTGTGGGGCTAGTTTTTGTGATGATGTGCGTCAACACATTGGTCCGCAAACAGTGGGCAGACCGCGAGAGGCTGACATTCCCGATAGTTCATCTTCCATTGGCGATAACCGAGCAAGGCGGCGCCATTTGGAGG
>FWPV01001946.1_pt1 | contig 53089 bp, 45 predicted proteins | sample 2228371 | NCBI WGS metagenome assembly FWPV01 (sample SAMEA103939776, study PRJEB20133) | metagenome
CGAAACAGCGCGATGTTCTGGAAGCTGCGCGCCAGGCCCAGCGCCGCGCGGCGCGGTGGCGGCAGCTGGCCGATGTCCTGGCCCTCGAACACCAGGCGGCCGGTGGCCGGCTTGTAGAAGCCCGAGATGGTGTTGAACACCGAGGTTTTGCCGGCGCCGTTGGGGCCGATCACCGAGGTGATGGAGCCGGGCTGCACGGTGAAGCTCACGCCGTTGAGCGCCTTCACGCCGCCAAAGGCCAGCGTGAGGTTCTCCACCGCCAGCAGGGGTGAGGGGTGGACGGGGACCGAGGTCATGGGGTCGCCTGTGCGAAAGATGGATCGGGTTAAGCGGTGTTACTCGCCAGTAGATTTCTTTCACTGTAGGGCGCCGACCCGCGCGTTTCCGCTGGGACAAACCCTGTTCTCGGGCAAACCCTATTCGGGTGCTCCCTAGGCCCGCAAGCGCTGGCGGCGCCGCTCAGGCCGTGGTGGCGGGCGCCAGGTGAGGCAGGGCGGCCAGGGCCTCGGCCTCGGTGCGGTAGGTGCGCAGCCAAGGGCTGTCGGGCAGGTGCTCGCCCTGGCGCAGCAGATTTTCCACCGGCAACTTCAGGCCCACCAGGTGCAGGGTGATGTGCTGCTCGGCCAGTTGGCGCTGCACGCGCCCGAAGGCCTCGGCGCCGGTGGCGTCGGCCCAGTTGATGGGGTGGGCGATCAGCATCACGTGGCGGGTGTCGGGGTGTTCGCCCAGGTGGTCGGCGATGGCACGTTCAAACCCGGCGGCGGTGGCGAAGTCGAGCGCGGCGTCCATGCGCAGGGCGTAGAGCTGGGGCGCCAGCGGCGGCAGCTTCCAGAGGTGGCGGTCGCGCAGGCTGCCGTCGGGGTGCAGGCCCACTTCGATGATGCGCGGGTGCAGGCGCAGGTACAGAAAGTGCGAAAGCGACATCAGCACGCCGGCGATCACGCCCCAGTACAGGGCCGGCGCGGCCGCCACCGTGATGACAAAGGTGATGGCCGCGATCACCGCTTCCACCCGCGACAGGCGCCAGAGTTGCAAGAAGGCCTGGGGCTTGATGAGCCCCGTCACCGGCAGCACCACGATGGCCGCCAGCACCGCGCGCGGCACCGCGTGCAGCCAGGGCGTGAGCAGCACCAGCGCCAGCAGCACCACCACCACCGAGAAGATGGTGGCCCAGCCGGTCTGCGCGCCGGCGTACAGGTTCAACGCCGAGCGCGAGAACGACGAGCTGGTGGGGAAGGCGCCGCTGAAGCCCGAGGCCAGCTTGGCCAGGCCCTGGCCAATCAGGTCTTGGTCCTGGTCCCAGCGCGCGCCGCGCCGGGCGTTGTCCACCTTGGCGCTGGAGGCGGTTTCCAGAAAGCTCACCAGGGTGATGATGAGCGTGGGCACCAGCAGTTGCGACAGCGTGGCCCAGCCTGGCCAGCTCGGCCAGTAGGCGGTGGGCAGGCCCTGGGGCAGGGTGCCGATGACGGCACCGCCACGCGCCTCGAAGCCAATGGCCGCGCTCACCGCCGCGCTCAGCACCACCAGCACCAGCACCGAGGGAAAGCCCGGCCGCCAGCGCCGCACCAGCATCAGCAGGCCCAGGGCGGCCAGGCCAAAGCCCAGCGCGGGCAGGTGCCAGGCCGCCGGGTCGGCCACGCCGCCCCAGTGGCTCAGGCCGATCAGCGAGGGCAGTTGCGAGGCGATGATGAGCACCGCCGCGCCCTGGGTGAAGGCCATCAGCACGGGCGAGTTCACCAGATTTAGCAGCCAGCCAAAGCGGGCAAAGCCCAGCAGCACCTGCACCGTGCCCGACATCAGCGCCAGCCACACCGCCAGCGACACCCACTCGGGGCTGCCCGGTTGCGCCAGGCCCGAGAGCGAGGCGCTGATCAGCAGGCAGGTGAGGGCGGTGGGCCCCACCGAGAGGCGGGGCGAGGCGCTGAACAGCACCGCGATGAGCGCGGGCAGCAACGAGGCGTAGATGCCGGTGATCAGCGGCATGCCCGCCAGCGCGGCGTAGGCCACGCCTTGCGGAATCACCATCAGGCCCACGGTGATGCCCGCCATGGCTTCGCCGCGCAGCAGAGCGGCCGACGGGCGAGGCCAGTTCAGGAAGGGCAGGAGTCGGCGCACGTTAGCCATGGCCCCGGATACTACCCGGGGCTTGTGGGGGCGGCGTGTCGGCAGCGTTCTGTGGCGTTGCCGATCAGCGCTGCGGCATGTCGCGGTAGGAATAGCCCAGGCTCACCTGCGCGTCGGCCGGGATCGGCGGCATGGTGGCGTCCCAGGCTTCCCACTGCGCCTGCATGGCCAGCAGGCGCTCGGGCTCGCGCTTGCCCTGGTTGGCGCGCTCGCGCTCGTCCTGGCTCAGGTTGAAGAGGTAGTCGTTGCCGTCCACCCGCAGGTACTTCCAGTCGCCCACGCGCAGGGCGCGCTGGCCGCGGTGGTTCATGCGCCAGTAGAGCGGGCGATCAAAGCGCTGGGTGGGGTCGCGCAGCACCGGCAGCAGCGACACGCCATCGGGCTCGTGCGTCGGGGCGGGCGACACGCCAGCGGCGTCCAGCACGGTGCGCGACCAGTCCATGGTCATGCTGTGCTGGGTGCTGGTGACGCCGGCCGGCACCACGGCGGGCCAGTGCGCGATCCAGGGCACGCGGATGCCGCCCTCGGTCAGGTCCATCTTGCCGCCCACCAGGGGCCAGTTGTCCGAGAAGCGCTCGCCGCCGTTGTCGCTGGTGAAGACGATCAGCGTGTTCTCCAGCAGGCCCTGCTCGCGCAGGGCGGCGACGATCCAGCCGATGCCCTCGTCCATGTGGTGGATCATGCGGCGGTAGCTCTCCACGTTGCCGCCGTCCAGGTGAAACAGGTTCTTGGCCACCTCGGGCGCGATGTGCGCGTCGTCGCGCGTTTCCCAGGGCCAGTGCGGCGCGGTGTAGTGCAGGCTCAGGAAGAAGGGCGTGTCGGCTCGCGCGCCGTCGGCCATGCGGTTCACGTAGTCCACCGCGCGCTGGCTCAGAAGGTCGGTGAGGTAGCCAATTTCCAGGTGCTCCTGCTCGCCCCACCACAGGTCGTGGTCGCCGGTGCTGGCCTTGTGGGTGAAGTAGTCCACCCCGCCGGCCATGGGGCCGAAGAACTCTTCGTAGCCCGAGCGCAACGGGCCGAAGTGCGGGGGGTAGCCCAGGTGCCATTTGCCGATGAGGGCGGTGCGGTAGCCCGCCTCGCGCAGCAGCGAGGGCATGGTGGGGTGATCGGGCGGCAGGCCGAGCTGGCTGTTGAAGCGCTGCTTGCTGCTGATGGGCTCTTCGGCCGCGCCGCGCAGGCGGTACTGGTAGCGCATCGTCATGAGCGCGAAGCGCGTGGGCGAGCACACCGGCGAGTTGGCATAGCCCTCGGTGAACTTCATGCCGCCGGCGGCCAGGGCGTCAATGTTCGGTGACACCGGGCCGAAGGCGGCTTGGCGCCCGCCGTAGCAGCCCAGGTCGGCGTAGCCGAGGTCGTCGCAGACGATGTAGATGATGTTGGGTCGGGTCATGGTTGTTCTCACTCCACCTTCATGCCGGTGGCTTTCACGATGGGGCCGTAGCGGTGGTAGAGCGCCTGCACGCGCTGCACCGCGGCGTCGCCGCCCAGGGCCTCAGAGAAGAGGTCAAGCTGGGCCATGCGGGCCTGCACATCGGGTTTCTTGACGGCCTCCAGAATGGCCTGCGTCAGCACCTTCTGCACCGGCTCGGGCGTGGCGGCGGGCACGGCCACGAAGTACAGCACCTCTTGCTCCAGGTTCTTGTGGCCCAGTTCGGCCACGGTGGGCAGGTCGGGCAGCAGGCGCGAGCGCTGGCGGCTGGTCACGGCCAGGCCCTTGACCTTGCCCGACTGCACGTGCGGCAGCACGCCCGGCGTGGCCAGCACGCCGCCGTCCACCTCGCCCGACAGAATGGCCGTCACGGCCGCGGTGTTGCCGCGGTAGGGAATGTGGTTCAGGCGCGTCTTGGTGGCCTCGGTGAACAGCTCCACCGCCAGGTGGCCGGGGCTGCCGCTGCCGGCCGAGCCGAAGTTCAGCGAACGCGCCTTGGCGGCCTGGATCAGCTCGGGCAGCGAGGTGATCTTGGTGCTCGGGTGCACGCCCACCAACATGCCGGACGACGCCATCACCACCAGCGGCTTGAGGTCACCGGGCTTGTAGGGCAGGTTGGCGTAGAGGTGCGGGTTAACGGTGAAGGGCGTGTCGATGCTGAACAGCACGGTGTGGCCATCGGGCGCGCTCTTGGCCACCGTGTCGGTGCCGATGTTGCCGCCCGCACCGGCCTTGTTCTCCACCACCATGGGCTGCTTCAGCGTCTGCTGCAGCGTGTCGCCCACCGAGCGGGCCAGCAGGTCGATGGGGCCGCCAGCGGGAAAGTTCACGACAAAGCGCACCGGCTTGCTGGGGTAGGCCTGGGCGCCGGCCAGCGGCGCGGCCAGCGCCAGGGCGCAGGCGGTCAGGGTGTGCAGGGCGCGGCGGCGCGGGAAAAACAGTGCCTTCATCTCATCTCCTCGGCAGCGGTGCGCCATTGGGCGCGGAATCGTCAGGGGCGGATGCTAGGGAGGGACAATCGATTGCAGAAATCAACCGTTTTCGGTGTTTACCCCTATGCCCGACGACCGCCTCGCCCACCCCCGCCAGCAGGCCGACCTGCTGCTCTACCGCCTGTACCGCCTGCACACCACCGCTGGCCGGCAGATCGTGCAGATGTGCGAGGGCGAGTTCGGCATGACCCGGCGCGAGTGGCGCGTGCTGTCCTTCGTGGCCGAGCACGAGGGCGTGGCATCGTCCGAGCTGGCCCAGCACGCCATGCTCGACCGCGCCCGCACCTCGCGCACGCTCACCCTGTTGGCCGAGAAAAAGCTCATTGAGCGCCGGCCCAAGCCGTCTGACCGGCGCGAGGTGCACATGCACCTCACCGAGGAAGGGCGGCGTGTGTACGCCGCTATCGCCCCGCGCGTGGCGGCCTACAACAGCGCCATGGTCGACGGCCTGAGCCTGGCCGAGCGCCAGCAGCTCGACGCCGTGCTCGACGCCCTGCAGGCGCGCGCCGAGCGCCTGGCCCCGCCTTGAGCCCGCCCTGAGCCCGCCCTGAGCCCGCCCTGAGCCCGGCGCCCGCTCTGGGACAATCGCCCCCTCCCATGAGCGACGACACCCCCACCCCCAGCGCCGACGGCGCCATCACCCGCGAAGCCCTGGCCCTGGCCGCCTTTGACCACCTGGTCGCCAAGGCCCCCGGTTTCCGCTCGCGCCCGGGCCAGCGCGAAATGGCCGCCCACATCGCCGCCACCCTGGCCGGCGTGCGCCTGGGCGACGAATCGGTGTCGGGCGAGGCGGGCCAGCCCGACCGGGGCATCGCCGTGGTGCAGGCCGGCACCGGCGTGGGCAAGTCGGCCGCCTACGCGGCCACCGTGATTCCGCTGGCCCTGGCCCAGCAAAAGCGCGTGCTCATCAGCACCGCCACCGTGGCCCTGCAAGAGCAGCTCATCGCCAAAGACCTGCCGGCGCTCTCGGCCGCATTGCCGCAGCCCTTTGCCTTTGCCCTGGCCAAGGGGCGCGGGCGCTACGTGTGCCGCCTCAAGCTCGACCAGCTCGGCGGCGGCGACCCGGCCCACGCCGACCTGTTCGACACCGAAGAAGGCGCCAGCGCCGCCACGGCCGACAAATGGCAAGAGCGCGCCCGCCACTACAACCAGTGGGCCCAGATGCTCGACCAAGGCGACTGGGACGGCGACCGCGACCGCCTCGACGAGCAACCCGACCCCGGCCTGTGGGCACCCGTGGCCGCCGAGCGCCACACCTGCACCGCCCGCCACTGCCCCAGCTACAACGGCTGCAGCTACTACCAGGCGCGGGCCAAGCTGGCCCAGGCGCAGGTGATCGTGGTCAACCACGATCTGCTGCTCTCCACCCTGGGCCTGCACGCCCTGCCCAACCCGCAAGACTGCTACCTCGTGTTCGACGAGGCGCACCACCTGGGCCAGGTGGCCCAGGGCCAGTTCACCGCCCACGTGGACCTGATGCGCACCCAGTGGCTCGACCGCCTGCCCCGTGCGGTGGAAGAGGTGGCCAGCGCCATCGCCCACACGCCGGGGGCTGATGTCGCCCAGCTCGCCAAAGACCTCAAGGGCGCCATTGGCGACCTGGCCCGCCTGGCCATGGCCCGCATTGGCAACCTGCCCGGCTGGGGCGAGCGCCGGCCCGATGCCCCGCCCGTGACCGACCGCTTCGAGGGCGGCGTGCTGCCCGAGGGCTGGCTGGAGGTCGTCATGCGCATGCAGGCCACGGCCAGCGCCCTGTTGAAAGTGAGCGAGGCCATCGCCAGCCAGCTCAAGGCCAATGCCCGCGAGAACCCGGGCGACGCCGCGCGCTGCGCCCAGCTCTACAGCCGCCTGGGCGGCTTCGCCCCGCGCCTGCAGAACGCGCAGGAAACGGCGGCGCTCTGGACCCAGGGCATGGGCGACGGCCAACCCCCGCTGGCCAAGTGGCTGGAGGCCGGCGTGCAACACGGCCTGGTCACCCTCACCGCGCACGCCTGCCCGCTGCAGCCCGGCAGCCTGCTGTCGTACCACCTGTGGAAGCAGGTGCGCGGCGCGGTGGTCACGTCCGCCTCGCTGGTCACCTGTGGTGGCTTCACCCACTTTCTGCACGAGTCGGGCCTGGCCTGGGACGCGGCCGTGGCCACGCGCGAGGTGCAAAGCCCGTTTGACCACGCGCGCCAGGGCCGCCTCATCGTGGAGCAGACCCAGGCCGACCCGCGCGAGGTGGACAGCTACACCCGCGAGATGCTGGGCCTCTTGATGGACGACCTGCGCCAGGTCAAGCGCGGCGCCCTGGTGCTGTTCACCTCGCGCGCCCAGATGGCGCAGGCCCAGGCCCTGCTGGAGCGCGGCGAACACGCCCGCCTGCGCGAGCGCGTGCTGGTGCAGGGCGAGGCCTCGCGCACCGTGCTGCTGCGCCGCCACGCCCAGCGCGTGTCAGATGGCGAGCCCTCCATCCTGTTCGGCCTGCAGTCTTTCGGCGAGGGCCTGGATCTGCCCGGCGAGCTGTGCGAATGGGTGTTCATCACCAAGCTGCCCTTTGCCTCGCCCAGCGACCCGGTGAGCCAGGCGCGGGCCGACTGGCTCAAGAGCCAGGGCCGCGACCCCTTCGTGGAACTGGTGGTGCCGGCCACCGGCGCGCGATTGCTCCAGTGGACCGGGCGGGCATTGCGCAGCGAGACCGACGAGGCGGTGGTCGTTTGCTACGATCCCCGGCTGCTGCGCCAGTCCTACGGGCGGCGCATGCTGCAAGGTCTGCCGCCCTACCGGTTGCAGCGCCGCCAACACGGTGTCGTCACCGACGTCTGAACCCCCCAAACCATCGCCATGCTCTACAACGTCCTCAAGCTGCTGCACGTGCTGTCCATCGTCGTCTGGATCGGTGGCATGGTCTTCGCCCATTTCTTCCTGCGCCCGGCGGCCCTGTCGCTGGAGCCGGCGCAGCGCATCACGCTGATGCATGGCGCCCTGCAGCGCTTCTTCGGTGCCGTGCTGGTGGCCGTGATCGTGGTGCTCGGCTCGGGCGTGTGGATGATCGGCCGCGTGGCCAAGGAAACCGTGCAGGCCGGCCTGCCCTTCAACATGCCGCTGAGCTGGCACATCATGGCCGGCCTGGGCGTGCTGATGGTGCTCATCTTCGGCCACATCCGCTTCGCCCTGTTCAAGCGCCTCTCGCGCGCCGTGGCGGCGCAAGACTGGCCCGCCGGTGGCGCGGCCCTGGCCTCCATCCGCACCTGGGTGGGCATCAACCTGGGCCTGGGCGTGGCCATCATCGCCTGCACGCTGCTGCTGGTCTGATCTCCCCAGGGGCCCTGGGCCCTTGGACGGGCGAGGACAATCTCGCCCATGAGCTTCACCACCGAAAACCAGCCGGGCGTCTGCGCCCAGCCTGACGCCGCCACGCGCGGCTTCGTCTTCAACCATTCCATGCTGCGCGTGAAAGACCCAGCCGTTTCGCTGGACTTCTACACCCGCGTCATGGGCATGCGCCTGCTGCGCAAACTCGACTTTCCCGAAATGTCGTTCTCGCTGTACTTCCTGGCCCGCCCGGAAGACGGCGAGGCGCCCGACGATGTGGGCCAGCGCACGAGCTGGACCTTCAGCCAGCGCGGCGTGCTCGAACTCACCCACAACTGGGGCACCGAGACCCAGGCCGATTTCAAGTACCACAACGGCAACGCCCAGCCCCAGGGTTTCGGTCACCTCTGCTTCTCGGTGCCCGACCTCGACGCCGCCGTGGCCTGGTTTGACCAGAACGGCGTGACTTACGTGAAGCGCCCCGACCAGGGCAAGATGAAAGACGTGGCTTTCATCCAAGACCCCGACGGTTACTGGATCGAGATCGTGCAGCCCTCGCGCCTCAGCGCACTGGGGCGTTGAGCCCGGGCGGCTGGCCCACCGGGCCCTCGCCCATTGCGAGCGCGCCGGGCGAGGGCACGTCAAGGCCGCGCAGGCGCTGCCACAGCCAGGGCAGGGCCACGTCCAGATCGGGCCGCGCACCGGCCATCACCGCGGGCCGTTCCGGCTGCTGCGGGTCGATCTCAAAACGGAAGGTGTAGCTCGGCTCCTGCCCCATGCGCAGGTCGGTCACCTGGTAACCACCGTCCAGTGTGGTCAGGCTGTAGAAGCCGTGGCTGAAGGCGGCCACGCGGCGCACCGCGTCGTGCTCGCCCAGCACGCCTTCCAGCTCGGCGCCCCGGCTGAGCTCGGTCCACCGGATGCGCGTGCCGTTGTCCAGCAGGCTCACGTGGCCCTCGAAGTAGCTCTCTGGCGTCATGGCCACCAGGCGCCACAGCACCGTGTTGAAGGGCGCTGGCGTGACCAGCAGGCGCTCGGCCTCAATGCCCGCCTCGGCCAGCGAGGCGCGCGCCTGCACCGTGGCCCACTGCTGTGCGCCCAGGCTCCAGCCCAGGTAGAGCGTGCTCAGCGCCAGGCCAGCCAGGTTCCAGCGCAGCCCCTTGCCGCGCCAGGCCGCCATGGCGGCGATCAGCCCCACCAGCAGCGGCAGGGTATAGGCCGGGTCGATGATGAACACGCTGCCCACGGCGAAGGGGTGGTCGGTGAAGGGCCGCAGCAGTTGCGTGCCGTACACCGTCATGGTGTCCAGCAGGGGGTGCGTGAACAAGGCCAGCCACAGGGCCAGCCACCAGCGCTTGAACAAGGCCGCCTCGCCCTGCCAGCGCGAGACGATCCAGGCCAGCACGGGCGCACCCAGCGTGAGCCACAGCAGCGAGTGGCTGTCGGCGCGGTGCAGCGTCATGTTGAGCACGGCGTCGCCGTGGTCGATGAAGGCGTCCAGATCGGGCAGGGTGCCCGCCAGCGCGCCCCAGGCCGCGGCTTTCCAGGCGGCGGTGCGCCGCCCCATCACCGCCACGGTCACGGCAGCGCCCAGCGCCATTTGCGTCAAGGAATCCATGCGCCGCGCCTCAGGCCTGAACCACGATGGGGAAGCGGGCAGTCAGGCCGTTGGCGCCGGACTGGAACGGCACGGTCAGTGCCTCTCGGTCCACCGCGCTCAGGCGCCGCCAGAGAAAGTCTTTGGCGTTGCCCGGCTCATCGGCCACGTACAACTGAGTGGTGAGCAATTCCATGCGGTCCAGCCGAACCTTCACGTGGATGTGCGGCGTGCGCCCGCTGTAGGGCACGGGCTTGAGCGTGCGAAAGCGGTAGCGCCCATCGCGGCCCACCACCACGCGGCCGAAGCCCTGAAACGCCGGATCGGCCCGGCCGCCATCGCCGGGGTGGTGGTAGTGGCCGGCGTGGTCGCATTGCCAGATCTCCACCACGGCGCCCGCCAGCGGCGCGCCGTTCAGGTCCACCACCGTGCCCTCCACCCAGGCCGGCGTGCCACGCGGGTAAACCGCGCTGCCATTGCGCAGCAGGTCGCCGTCGGTATCGGCCGGCAGGCTCACCGGGTAGAACGGTCCTTCGGTCTGGCTGGGTGTGGGGCGCAGCGGCCCACTGCTGGCTCGGGCCAGGCGAAGGTGCGGGGCGGCCAGGGCGGCCGCGCAGGCAAGGACGATGCGGCGGTTGGGCATGCGGTCAAATACCGATAGGGGGTATCAGTATTTGACACGCTCACGGGCCCTCGCGCAAAAGCCCGCTCAAAAACCCGAGCGCCGGTGGGCGTCGGGTGGCGATTGGCGCTATCCGGGCTGCAACGCCAGCGTCACGCGGCGCGTCTCGGCGCTGCCGGGGTCTTCTGGGTTGGCGGTCTCGGTGAAGCCCAGGTGGCGGGCCAGGCCCAGCATGCCGGTGTTGCGGGTGAGCACGGTGCCCACCAGGCGGCGGGTGCCGCGCTGGCGCAGGTGTTCGATCAGCGCCTTCATCAGCAGGGCCCCCAGGCCCAGGCCTTTCAGGTCTGATCGCACGATCACGCCGAACTCGGCGTCCTGGTTGTCGGGGTCCACCGAGGCACGGGCCGTGCCCAGCGTTTCTTCGCCGCCCTCGGGCAAGGGGCGGGTGACGACGAAGGCCATCTCGCGGTCGTAGTCGATCTGCGTCAGCCGCGCCAGCTCGCTGTGCTCGATGTGACGGCGGCTGTAGAACACGCGCAGTCGAATGTCGTCTGGGTCGAGCCGCTGCAAAAAGGCCAGGTGTTGTGGCTCGTCTTCGGCGCGAATGGGCCGCAGCGTGAGCGTCAGGCCTTGCCAGGCCAAGGTTTGCACCAGGTGCTGCGGGTAAGGCGCAATGGCGAACGCCGCCGCGCCGGCTGGCCGGCGAGCCGACACGCGCACCCGAGCGTCCAGCGCCACCACGCCCCCAGGGTGGGCCAGCAGGGGGTTGATGTCCAGCTCGGCCAGCTCGGGCAGCGCGGCCAGCAGGTCGGACACGGCGATCAGCGCCTCGGCCACGGCGTCCACGTCAGCGGCGGGCTCGTCGCGGTAGCCCTTCAGCAGCCGGGCCACCCGCGTGCGCGCGATCTGCGCCAGGGCCAGGGGCCGGTTCAGCGGCGGCAGGGCCAGGGCGCGGTCGGCCAGCACCTCCACCGCCGTGCCGCCCGCGCCGAACAGCAGCACCGGGCCGAACAGGGGATCGACGCTGGCGCCCACGATCAGCTCGTGCGCGTGCTTCAGTCGCACCATGGGTTGCACGGTGAAGCCGTCGATGGTGGCGTCGGGCCGGGCCTGCTGCACGCGCGCCAGCATGGCGGCCACGGCGGCGCGCAATTCGTCGGCGTTGCCAATGCCCAGCCGCACCCCGCCCACGTCCGACTTGTGCGTGATCTGCCGCGACAACACCTTCAACGCCACCGGCCAGCCCAGCGCCTGCGCCGCCGCCACGGCGGCGTCAGCGTCGGGCGGCACCACCTGTGTGGGCACGGTGGGCACGCCGGCGGCGGCCAGCAGGGCCTTGGCCTCGGCTTCGGTGAGCAGCTCGCGCCCGTCGGCCAGCACGGCATCGACGAGGCGCCGGATGGTGGCCAGGTCCGCGCCGTTGGCCAGGCTGCGCGCGGGCGGTGTTTGCAGCAACTCGGCCTGGTGCTCGCGCCAGGTGCGCAGCAGGGCCACGGCGCGCACCGCGTCTTCGGGTGTGTCGAAATCGGGCAGGCCGGCGGCCCGGCAGCGGGCGCGGGCCGCGGCCACGGTGTTGCCGCCCAGCCAGCAGCCCAGCACGCGGCCGGGGTGGGCCTGGGCCAGCGGCAGCACCGCCTGCGCGATCTCGTCGCTGGGCACGATGGCCGTGGGCGCGTGCACCAGCAGCACGGCGGCTTGTCGGTCGGCCAGCAAGGCCGAGAGCGCGTCCACGTAGCGCGCCACCGGCGCGTCGCCAATGATGTCCACCGGGTTGCCCCGCGACCAGTTGGCCGGCAGCACGGCGTCGAGTTGGGCGATCCGCTCGGGCGACAAGCCACTCAGTGGCACGCCGGCTTGCGCGGCGGCGTCGGCGGCCAGCACGCCCGCGCCACCGCCGTTGGTGAGAATGCTCAGGTGCTCGATGCCCTGGTCGCGCCAGCGCGCCAGCGTCTCGGCGGCCAGAAACAGGTCTTGCAGCGTGTCCACGCGCAGCAGGCCCGCGCGGGCCACGGCGGCGTCAAATACCGCGTCCGACCCGGCCAGCGCCCCCGTGTGCGAGGCCGCGGCCTGCTGCCCGGCGCTGGAGCGCCCGGCCTTCACCACGATCACCGGCTTGTTGCGCGCCGCCGCGCGCGCGGCCGACAGAAACTTGCGCGCCCCCCGCACGCTCTCGGCGTAGAGCAGGATGGCGCGGGTGCGGCCGTCGCTGCCCAGGTAGTCCAGCAGGTCGGCGAAGTCCACGTCGGCGCTGTCGCCCAGCGAGACAAAGTGCGAAAAACCGATGCCGCGCGAGCCCGCCCAGTCCAGCATGGCCGTGACCAGCGCGCCCGACTGCGACACAAAGGCCAGCGAGCCTTTGGCCGCGCCGCAAGGCGCGAAGCTGGCGTTCAGCCCCACGTGCGGTGACAAAAGCCCGATGCCGTTGGGCCCCAGGATGCGCAGCGTGTGCACCCGCGCCGCGTCCAGCATGGCTTGCTTCTGCTCGGCGCTCAGGCCGGCGGTGATGACCACCGCCGCCTTGGTGCCGCGCGCGCCCAGTTCGGCGATCAACCCCGGCACGGTGGCCGGTGGGGTGCACACCACCGCCAGCTCGGGCGCCTCGGGCAGGTCGGCCACGCAGGCAAACAACGGCGTGCCATCAAGGGATTGGTGCCGGGCGTTGACGGCATAGAGCCGGCCGCCAAAGCCACCAGCGCGCAGGTTGCGCCACACCGTGGCGCCCACGCTGCCGGGCCTTCCCGACGCGCCGATCAGCGCCACCGAGGCCGGACTGAACAAGGCGTCGAGGTGGCGGATGCTCACGTCAGCCCCCGCTGCGGTTCGACGAGGCCATCCAGGCGATCAGCGACGAGCGCATGGCCTCTTCCACCGACATCTCGATGGGTGTGGTCCAGCTGCGCGGCACGAACACGGTGTAGCCACCGATCATGTAACCCATGGGCAGGTACACGGCCACCTGGTCCAGCTCGCCCAGCGCGCCTGGCAGGCCCTTGAACGACTGGCGCGTCACCAGCCCCACGATGGACAGGTCGTTGCCCGGCATCTTCAGCAGCACCACCTGTTGCGCGTCTTGCTCGTGCGGGGCGAAGTAATCGGCAAAGTTCTTGAGCGACGAGTAGATGCTCTTCACCACCGGCAGGTTGGTGAAGGGCAACTCAAACACCGACAGCAGCCGCGCTACCACCGGCAGCGACACCAGCACCCCCAGCCCGAAAATGGCCGCCGCGCCCAGCACGATGCCCAGGCCCGGCAGGTAGAAATCGCCCACCAGCGGCCCCACCGCGCGCATGGCCAGGTTCTCGGTCCACACCACGAACAGGTACAGCACGTAAATCGTGAGCGCCACCGGCAAGAACGTGATGAGGCCGCGCAGGAAATATCGGGTCAAGGTTTTCATGGTTCGGGGGCTGTGTCGGTCGGGCAGGGTGCGGTTGAGGATAGCAGCGCCTCGCGTCGGCTCAATGGGCCAGTCCCTTGCAAACGCAGGCCTCGCCTCCATCTGTCTCGGCCTGTTCCTGCCCGTGGTCGCGCCCGATCGTGCCCAGCGCAGGCCCGGAACTCTCCTGGCCCCCTGGGCTCTGAACCACATGAATTCTTCCAGCGATTTCCTGGGCCGCCTCGCGCGTGGCCTGTTGCGCGTGCTGCTTGGCGTGGCCGCGACCATCTTCCTGCTCAGCCTGCTCGTGGCCTCTTTGGTGGTGGTGCTGGCCATGTCCTTGTGGTCGCTCATCACCGGCCGCAAACCCGCGCCGGTGGTGATGTTCCAGCAGTTTCGCCAGGCCCAGCAGCGTTACGCCAGCGGTGTCTTCCGAGGTGCGGCCGGTGGCGATGTGGTGGACGTGCAGGCCACCGAGGTGCGCGAGGGCCAGGCCCCGGCGCAGCCCACTGCCCAGGGTGGCCCCATCACCCGGCTGGATCGCTGAACGCCGGTGTCAGTCGTGGCCGCGGCGCGCCAGCGCGGCCTGGTACACCGCATTTCGCGCTGCCCCTGTGAGTTCGGCGCACAGCTTCACCGCCGATTTGAGCGGCAGTTCGGCCAACAACAGGTCGAGCGCGCGCAAGGTGGCGGCATCCAGTTCGCCCTCGGCGCTGGCGGCCTGTGCCTGCGGGTGCACCACCAGCACGAACTCGCCGCGCGTGCGATTGGCGTTGGTGCCCAGCCAGCCGGGCAGCTCACCAGCGCTCACCCGCGCCACCTCTTCAAACTGTTTGGTCAGTTCGCGGCCCACCGTCACTGGCCGCTCGCCCAGTGTCGCCAGGTCGCGCGCCAGGGCCTCAATGCGGTGCGGCGCTTCCAGCAGCACGCAGGCGCGGGCATCGGCCGCGATGGCCTGCACCTCGCGCTGGCGCTCGCTGGCCTTGGGCGAGAGAAAGCCCATGAACACAAAACGCCCGTCCCAGCCCGTGTGACCGGCCACGCTGAGCAGCGCCGTGACGCTGCTGGGCCCGGGCACCGGCACGCAACGCAGGCCTGCCGCCGTTACCGCGTCCACCAGGCGCGCGCCGGGGTCGCTCACGCCGGGCGTGCCGGCATCGCTCACATAGGCCACGCGCTGGCCGTCGCGCAGGCGCTGCACCACCGCCTTCGCGGCCTCGGCCTCGTTGTGCTCGTGCACCGCCAGCAGCGGCTTGTGCAGGCCGTAGCTGGTGAGCAGGCTGGCGGTGTGGCGCGTGTCCTCGCAGGCCACCGTGTCGACCAGGCCCAGAACATGCAGGGCGCGCAGACCGATGTCGGCCAGGTTGCCGATAGGGGTGGCCACCATGTACAGGGTGCCCTGCGGATAATCCTGGCGCCCGGCCGCCTCGGCGGCGGTGCTCGACAAAGAAGGGGAGGGGGTGGACACGTGAAGCTCTTGGACAAATGGGCGGGACTGACGACCAAGGCCCGGGGAGACGCCGCCGAGGACAGGGCCCTGGCGCACCTGCAGGGCCACGGCCTGCGCCTGGTGCAACGCAACTTCCGCACGCCAGGGCGCGGTGGGGGCGAGGTCGACCTGATTATGCGGGAGCCCGACGGCACGCTGGTGTTCGTCGAGGTGCGCCAGCGGGCCGACGCCTCGCGCGGCGGCGCCAGCGCCAGCATCACGCCGCGCAAACAACAGCGCATCGTGCTGGCGGCGCGGCACTTTTTGCTGCGTCTGGGGTCACAACCGCCATGCCGCTTCGATGCCTTGCTCATCGAAGGGGCTCGCATCGAGTGGCTGCGCGCGGCTTTTGATGCGACCGACGCCTTTTGATACACCCCCCGCCGCTATCATCGCGCCCATGCTTTTGCAACGCATCCAGCAACAGTTCATCGACAGTGCCGACCTCAAGTACCAGTGCGCGCAAGTGCTGGCACCCGCCGTGGAGGCCGCCACCGGCGCCGTCCTGGCCTGCGTGACCGGTGGGGGCAAGGTACTGGCTTGCGGCAATGGCGCCTCGTCTGCCGCCGCCCAGTTGTTTGCCGCCGCCTTTGTGGGCCGCTTCGAGCGCGAGCGTCCCGAGTTGGCCGCCCTGGCCCTCTCGGCCGACGCCACCTTGGTCACCGCCATTTCCACCGACTTTGACGCCCGTTCCATCTTCTCGCGCCAAGTGCGTGCGCTGGGCCAGGCGGGCGATGTGCTGGTGGTGGCCTCGTACAACGGCCAGGGGGCCAACCTGCTGGCCGCCGTGGAGGCCGCGCACGAGCGCGACATGGTGGTGGTGGCCTTGACCGGGGGGCGCGGCGGCCTGCTGGCCCCGGCCCTGCGAGACACCGACGTTCACATCTGTGTGCCCAGTGAACACCCCGCCCGCGTGCATGAGGTGCACCAACTGGTGCTCAACGCCTTGTGCGATGGCGTTGACGTGCAACTGCTGGGCCTGCCCGACGAACCCTTTACCGAACCGGAGAGCCTTTCATGAAACCGATGACCCGTCGAACCTTGGCCACTCTGTCCACCGCCGTGGCGCTGGGCGTTCTGTTGCCGGCTTGTGCGCCCTTGGTGGTGGGTGGCGCCGCCGTGGGCACCGCCCTGGTGGCGGTGGACCGCCGCACCTCGGGTGCCCAGCTTGACGACCAAGGCATCGAGCTGCGCGCCGCCAATCGCCTGCGTGAGCAGTTTGGCGAACGCGCCAACATCGCGGTCACCAGCTACAACCGCCAGGTCTTGCTCACTGGCGAGGCAGCCAACGCCAACGTCAAGGCCGAGGCCGAGCGCGTGGTGGCCGGCGTGGACAACGTGCGCAGCATCGTGAACGAGATCGGGGTGGTCAACTCGCCCAGCCTGGGCCAGCGCTCCAACGACACCATCATCACCGGCCAGGTGAAGGCCGGCATGGTGGACGCCAAAGACCTGTCGGCCAGCGCCTTCAAGGTGGTCACCACCCGCGGCACCGTGTACCTCATGGGCCGCGTGACCCAGCGCGAAGCCAACCGCGCCACCGACATCGCCCGGAACATCTCGGGCGTGACCCGCGTGGTGCGCGTGTTCGAGATCATCACCGAGGAAGAGCTGGCCAAGCTGGCCTCGCCCGTGAAGGCCGAGGAAGACGCCGCCAAGCGCAAGGCCGAGGGCGGCAACAACTGATCACCGCCACGCGCGACCAATGAAAAGGGGGCCATCGGCCCCCTTTTCATTTGGCTTGCCGCGCGCGAATCAGCGCAGGCGCTTGATCAGGCTGGAGGTGTCCAGCCGGTTGCCGCCCATGGCCTGCACGTCAGCGTAGAACTGGTCCACCAGGGCCGTGACTGGCAGGCGCGCGCCGTTGCGCTTGGCCTCGTCCAGCACCAGGCCCAGGTCTTTGCGCATCCAGTCCACGGCGAAGCCGAAGTCAAACTTGTCGGCCACCATGGTCTTGCCGCGGTTGTCCATTTGCCAGCTTTGCGCCGCGCCTTTGCCGATCACGTCGAGCACCTGTTCCATGTTCAGGCCCGCCTTCTGGCCGAAGGCGATGGCTTCCGACAGGCCCTGCACCAGACCGGCAATGCAGATCTGGTTGACCATCTTGGTGAGTTGGCCGGCGCCGCTGCCACCCATCAGGGTGAAGGCGCGCGAGAAGGCCATGGCCACCGGCTTGACCGCATCGAAGGCGGCCTGGTCGCCACCGCACATCACGGTGAGCGCGCCGTTCTGGGCGCCTGCCTGGCCGCCCGAGACCGGCGCGTCCACAAAGGCCAGGCCCAGGTTGCGCGCCGCGCCGTACAGCTCGCGCGCCACGTCGGCCGAGGCGGTGGTGTGGTCCACGAAGATGGCGCCGGGTTGCATGCCCGCCAGGGCACCATCGGCGCCCAGCGTGATCGAGCGCAGGTCATCGTCATTGCCCACGCAGGCGAACACGATGCTGGCGCCCTGGGCTGCCTCGCGCGGCGTGGCCTTGGCCGTGCCACCGAATTCCTTCGCCCAGGCCTGGGCCTTGGCGAAGGTGCGGTTGTAGACCGTGACCTTGTGCCCGGCGCGGGCCAGGTGGCCGGCCATGGGGTAGCCCATGACGCCCAGGCCCAGAAAGGCCACGGATTGCGGGGGAACGGTGTCGTAGCTGCGCTCGGCGATGCTCATCGTCAAACCTTGTCTCTGGTTGTTGGAGTTGGGGGAGCGACGACTGTAGATCAAATGATGGAGAGGTGCTCGGTGCCCGCGGCCAAGTCCAGGGATTTGGCGCGCTGGCTGTTGAGCTTGACCTGCAGGCGCAGGTCGTTGATGGAGTCGGCGTTGCGCAGCGCGTCTTCCAGCGTAATGAGGTTGGCCTCGAAGGCATTGAAGAGCGCCTGATCGAAGGTCTGCATGCCGATGTTGGTGCTCTTCTTCATGATCTCCTTGATCTCGGCCACTTCGCCCTTGAAGATCAGGTCGGCGATCAGCGGGGAGTTGAGCATGATCTCCACCGCCGCGAAGCGGCCCTTGTTGTCCTGGCGCGGCACCAGGCGCTGGGAGACAAGGGCGCGCAGGTTCAGCGACAGGTCCATCAACAGTTGGGCACGGCGGTCTTCCGGGAAGAAGTTGATCACCCGGTCCAGCGCCTGGTTGGCGCTGTTGGCGTGCAGCGTGGCCAGACAGAGGTGGCCCGTTTCCGCGAACTGAATCGCGTGCTCCATGGTTTCGCGGTCGCGGATCTCGCCCATCAGGATCACGTCGGGTGCCTGGCGCAGCGTGTTTTTCAGGGCCGCTTCCCAGCTGTCGGTGTCCAGGCCCACCTCGCGTTGAGTGACCACGCAGTTCTTGTGCGGGTGCACGAATTCCACCGGGTCTTCGATGGTGATGATGTGACCGTGGCTGTTCTGGTTGCGCCAGTCCACCATGGCCGCCAGCGAGGTGGACTTGCCCGACCCGGTGGCGCCCACCAGGATGCACAGGCCACGCTTGCTCATCACCACGTCCTTGAGCACCTGAGGCAGACCGAGCTGGTCGATCGTGGGCAAGGTGGCCGGAATCGTCCGCAGCACCATGCCCACCTTGCCTTGCTGGATGAAGGCGCTCACGCGAAAGCGCCCGATGCCCGGCGGCGAGATCGCGAAGTTGCACTCTTTGGTGCGCTCGAACTCGGCGGCCTGCTTGTCGTTCATGATGGCGCGTGCCAGCGCCAGGGTGTGGGCGCCCGACAGCGGCTGCGGCGACACCTTTACCACCGCGCCGTCCACTTTGATGGCCGGCGGAAACTCGGCGGTGATGAACAGGTCGCTGCCACTTCGGCTGAGCATCAACCGAAGCAGGTCATTGATGAATTTCGATGCCTGATCGCGTTCCATGGATGAGCGTCCTTGTGTTCAGCGGCGGCTGCCGCGGCGCCGGGCCACCAGTCGGCCGGTTGGCCCGAAATGGAGCCGGCCGCCCGTGCGGTGGAGGCGCTTGTGGGCTGGCATGGCTAGCCCGGGAAGTTCTCTGGGATCTTGGCCTTGCTGCGCGCCTCGGCTGGGCTGATGACGTGGCGCCGCACCAGCTCGGTGAGGTTCTGGTCCAGCGTCTGCATGCCCACGTTGTTGCCGGTCTGGATGGCCGAGTACATCTGTGCCACCTTGGCTTCGCGAATGAGGTTGCGGATGGCGCTGGTGCCCAGCATGATTTCGTGTGCCGCCACGCGGCCCGAGCCATCCTTGAGCTTGCACAGCGTCTGCGAGATCACCGCCACCAGCGACTCCGACAGCATGGCGCGCACCATGTCTTTTTCTTCGGCCGGGAACACGTCGATGATGCGGTCAATGGTCTTGGCGGCGCTGCTGGTGTGCAGCGTGCCAAACACCAGGTGGCCGGTCTCGGCGGCCGTCATGGCCAGGCGAATGGTCTCCAGGTCGCGCATCTCGCCCACGAGGATCGCGTCCGGGTCTTCGCGCAGGGCCGAGCGCAGCGCGTTGTTGAAGCTCAAGGTGTGAGGCCCCACCTCGCGCTGGTTCACCAGGCACTTCTTCGACTCGTGCACGAATTCCACCGGGTCTTCCACCGTGAGGATGTGGCCGTACTCGGTCTCGTTGAGGTGGTTGATCATGGCCGCCAGCGTGGTCGACTTGCCCGAGCCGGTGGGGCCGGTGACCAGCACCAGCCCGCGCGGGCGCAGCGCCAGGTCGGCAAAAATCTTGGGGGCGTTGAGCTGCTCCAGCGTCAGGATCTTGCTGGGAATCGTGCGGAACACCGCGCCGGCGCCCCGGTTGTGGTTGAAGGCGTTCACGCGAAAACGCGCCAGGCCCTCGATCTCGAACGAGAAGTCCACTTCGAGGAATTCCTCGTAGTGCTTGCGCTGGCTGTCGTTCATGATGTCGTAGACCATGGCGTGCACCGCCTTGTGGTCCAGGGGCGGCGTGTTGATCCGCCTCACGTCACCATGCACCCGTATCATGGGCGGCAGCCCCGCCGAGAGGTGGAGATCCGATGCCTTGTTCTTGACGCTGAAGGCCAGCAATTGGGTGATGTCCATCCCGGGGCGTTCCGTGCTGTTGGGTACTGAAAACGATTATGACGACGATTGAAGACAACCTCCACCGAGTCAGGGCGCGCCTGCAACAGGCTTGCGACGCGGCGGGAAGGTCGATCAATGAGGTTACTTTGCTGGCGGTTTCCAAGACCTTCGAGGCCGATGCCGTTTGTCAGGCCTACGCCGCCGGCCAGCAAGCTTTCGGCGAAAACTACGTTCAGGAGGGCATCGAGAAGATCGAACAGGTGCGCGCCATGGGCACTTGTCCGGGCATTGCGTGGCATTGCATCGGGCCGCTTCAAAGCAACAAGACACGGCTGGTTGCCGAGCAATTTGATTGGGTGCAATCGGTTGATCGGCTCAAGATCGCGCAGCGCCTGAACGAGCAGCGCCCAACCCATCTGCCGCCGCTGCAGGTGTGCATTCAGGTGAACGTGGACGGTGGCGCCAACAAATCAGGCGTGGCCCCCGGCGAGGCACTGGCACTGGCCAGGGCGGTGGCTGACTTGCCTCGCCTGCGCCTGCGCGGACTGATGGCCATTCCCGAGCCGGCGCCCGACTTTGAGACCCAGCGCGCCCTGTTCCTGCGCGCCAAGGCGTTGTTTGACGAACTCCGGGCCAATGGCCTGAACCTTGACACCCTCTCCTTGGGCATGAGCGATGACCTGGAAGCCGCGGTGGCCGCGGGCTCCACCATGGTCCGCATCGGTCGCGCGGTGTTTGGGCACCGCGAGCGCAAGGTCGCGTCGGTCTAGAGCGGCAGCCGCGCGCTGTTTTTCACTTCTTCCATGACCGCGTAGGTGCGGGTTTCGCGCACCCCGGGCAATTGCCAGAGCACCTGCCCGGCGAAGTCGCGGTAGGCCGACATGTTGCTCACCCGGGTCTTGAGCAGGTAATCGAACCCGCCGGCCACCATGTGGCACTCCATGATCTCGTCGCGCACCTGCACCGCCGCCTTGAACTGGTCGAAGACGTGGGGTGTGGTTCGGTCCAGCAGCACCTCCACGAACACCAGCATGCCGCGCCCCAGCTTCAAGGGGTTCAGTCGCGCCTCGAACCCCAGGATGTAGCCCTCGCGCTGCAAGCGCTGCGTGCGCGCCAGCACCGCCGTGGGCGACAGACCCACGGCCTCGGCCAGCTTCAGGTTGGAGAGGCGCCCGTCCGCTTGCAGCAGGCCCAGTATGCGCAGGTCGATGCGGTCAATGTCGGTGTCCATGCTGAGTTTTAGTCGGCTTTGGCTCAACTTTATGGTGAGAAGTTCAATCGATACCGCTTCAGTATGGCGAAAGTTCAGCTTCACCGGTAACCGGAGTCGCCATGGAAATCGACCGAGATGTCTTGCCACCCCCCGATCGGCCAAGGTCTGAGGCCTTGGTCGAGTTGCAGCGCGCCCTGGGCGATGGGCTCGATTGGTCAGCCGTTCGCCGCGTCGCCTCGCCTTGGGTGCAGGCCGTGCGCGCCGCGCCGCAGCCGCCCTGGGCGCTGGATCGCCTGCTCAGGGCCTTTCCGCTGGGCAGCGCGGAGGGGCTGGCCCTGATGCGCCTGGCCGAGGCCCTGCTGCGTGTGCCCGATGCGCCCACCGCGGCGGTGCTGGTGGCCGATCACCTCGGCCGGGCCGAATGGGGGCAGCAAGGCGGCGTGGAGGGAGCAGCGGCGGTGCTGTTGCGCGCGGCGGGCCATGGCGCAGCGCCGGCCCAAGAGGCTTCGTCGGAAGGCCTGGCCGCCTGGCGTTCGCGGGCGCTGGTGGCGCTGGCCCGCCGCGCGGTGCGCGTGTTCGGCCGCCAGTTCGTCATGGCCGAAAAGATGGGCGATGCAGTGGCTCGCGCCAGGCGGGCTCGTGCGCGTGGACCTGCCTGGCGCTTCAGCTTCGACATGCTCGGCGAAGGCGCGCGCACCGAGGCCGATGCCCAGCGGCACCTGGCGCATTACCGCCAGGCCATTGAGGTGCTGGCCCGCGAGGCACGCGCGGGCGATTCGCTTCAAGGTCGCGATGGCGTGTCCATCAAGCTCAGCGCCCTGCACCCTCGCTACGACCCCCTGCAACGCGAACGGGTGATGGCCGAGCTGGTGCCGCGCGTGTGGGCCTTGTGCGAACAGGCCGCCGCGGCCGACATCGGCCTGACCATCGACGCGGAGGAAGCCGATCGGCTGGAGTTGTCGCTGGCGGTGTTCGACGAACTCGCCCAACGCGTGGCCGCGAAGCAGCCGCAATGGGGCGGGCTGGGTCTGGTGGTGCAGGCCTACCAGACGCGCGCCCTGGCGGTGGTCTCGCACCTGCTCACGCGGGCCCAGGCATTGGGCCTGCGCGTGCAATGTCGTTTGGTGAAGGGCGCTTATTGGGACGGCGAAATTCAGCGAGCCCAACAGTTGGGCTTGCGTGACTACCCGGTGTTCACCGACAAGGCGCACACCGACCTGAGCTACCTTGCCTGCGCCCAGGCCTTGTTGGCCGGCGGCGATGGCGTCTATCCGCAGTTCGCCACCCACAACGCCGCCACCGTGGCCGCTGTCCTGCAGTTGGCCAAGGGCCGCACCACCGGCTTTGAGTTCCAGCGACTGCATGGCATGGGCGAGGCCCTCTACCGTGAGGTCATGCGGCAGCACCCGTTGCCTTGCCGCGTGTACGCGCCGGTGGGACAGGCCAGCGATTTGCTGGCCTACCTGGTGCGGCGCCTATTGGAGAACGGCGCCAACACGTCGTTTGTGCACCAGCTGGCCGATCCCGACGTGAGCGAAGACCTGCTGCTGGCCTCGCCGTGGACTCGCGCAGAGGCCAGCCCCTTCCCCTTGCCGCGTGACGTGGCTGGCCCGCAGCGACGCAACAGCCAGGGCCTTGACCTGGCCGTGGCCGGGCACCGCCGCGAACTGAGCCAGGCCTGGTCGCGCGCGCTGCTGCCCTCTGTGCACGAGGCAACGGTGGCGCAGATTCCCCAGGCCATGGAGCGGGCGACCAAGGCCTTTGTCGAATGGGAGGCCAGGCCCGTGGCCCAGCGCGCGGCCTGCCTGCGCCATGCGGCCGATGCCCTGCAGGCCGATCTGCCCGATTGGTGCGCGCTTGTGGTGCGCGAAGGCCGCAAGACATGGCCCGATGCGGTGGCCGAGGTGCGCGAGGCGATCGACTTTCTGCGCTATTACGCCGCCGAGGCCGAGCGCGTGATGGCGCCTCAGGCCCTGCCGGGCGTGGCGGGCGAGCGCAACACCTGGCGCTTGCGGGGGCGCGGCGTGTGGGTCTGCATCAGCCCCTGGAACTTCCCCCTGGCCATCTTCGTGGGGCAGGTGGCGGCGGCCCTGGTCACCGGCAACGCGGTGCTGGCCAAGCCCGCCGAACAGACACCGGCCGTGGCCCTGACGGCCGTTCGCCTCTTGCACGAGGCGGGGGTGCCCGAGGCCGTGCTGCAGTGCCTGTGCGGCCCGGGCGAATCGGTCGGGGCCGCGCTGGTGGCCCAGGCCGGTGTGGCGGGCGTGGCCTTTACCGGCTCCACCACAGTGGCCAAGGCCATTCAGCAGACGCTGGCGCAGCAGCCCGGGCCCATCACGGCGTTGATTGCCGAGACCGGTGGCGTGAACGCCATGGTGGTGGACAGCACGGCCCTTCCTGAGCAGGTGGCCGATGCGGTGGTCCAAAGCGCCTTTCGCAGCGCCGGGCAGCGCTGCTCGTGCCTGCGCCTGCTGTGCGTGCACGAGGCCGTGGCCGACGCGGTGATCGAGATGGTGGTGGGCGCTGCCCGAACACTGCGCCTGGGCGACCCGGCCGATTTTTCGACCGACGTCGGTCCTCTGATCGACATGGCGGCGCACGAAGGCGTGCGACGCCAGCTTCAGGCCTTGCGTCAGCGGGCCACCAAGGCCTGGCTGGTGCACAGCGACGTGCCTGCGCCCTGGCTCGCGCCGCAGGTGCTGGAGGTGGCCCGCGTGAGCGAGGTGCGCGAGGAGGTTTTCGGTCCGGTGTTGCAGGTGCTGCGCTGGCGTGGCGACCCCGCCGAGCTGGTGCAGTCCATCAACGCCCTCGGCTACGGCCTGACCCTGGGCATTCACTCGCGCATCGACGGCCGGGCTGAGTCTTTGGCCCGACTGGCCCGCGTGGGCAATGTCTACGTGAACCGCAACATGGTGGGGGCGGTGGTGGGCATGCAGCCCTTTGGCGGCGAGGGGCTCAGTGGCACCGGGCCCAAGGCCGGTGGGCCTTTGTATCTCTCGCGCTTCTGTGCCGAGCAGGCGGTCAGCGTGAACACGGCCGCCGCTGGCGGCAATGTCGATCTGCTGGTGGCGCGCCCGCCAGGCCTCAGCCCAGCACCAGAAGGCTCGAACCCGGTTGCGTGAGCAGGGATTCGAGCGCCTCGATGGGCAGCGGGCGTGAGAACAGGTGGCCCTGGAACTGGTCGCAGCCCTGGTAGGCCAGAAAGTCGCGCTGCTCCACCGTCTCCACGCCCTCTGCCACCACCTGCAGGCTCAGGCTCTGGGCCAGCGTGATGATGGCCCGCGAGATGGCCGCGTCGTTGGGGTCGGTCAGCACATCGGCCACAAAGCCCTTGTCGATCTTGAGCTGGTCCAGCGGCAGGCGCTTGAGGCACGAGAGCGACGAATAACCCACGCCGAAGTCGTCCAGCGACAGCGTGACCCCCAGGCCTTTGAGCATGCCCATCTTCTCGATGGTGATCTCCATTCGGTCCGCCAGCAGGCTCTCCGTGAGTTCCAGCTTCAACCGGTGCGGTCGGATACCCGAGCGCGAAATGGCGGCCATCACCGAGTCCACGAAGTCCGGGTGGCGGAACTGGCGCACGCTCACGTTCACCGCGATGCTCAGGTTGCCCGTCTCCGGGCGCAAGGCCCAGCGGGAGAGTTGTTCACAGGCCTGCTCCAGCACCCACTGCCCCAGCGGCAAGATCAGGCCCGTGTCTTCGGCCACCGGAATGAACTCGGCCGGTTGCATCAGGCCGCGCTGCGGGTGCTGCCAGCGCACCAGCGCCTCCACCCCGGTGATCACGCCCAGCCGGTCCACCTGGGGCTGGAAGTGCAGGGTGAATTGCTGCTCACGCAAGGCCACGCGCAGGTCTGAGCGGATGGTGGCGTGGTGGCTCATGCTGGCCTGCATGTCCGGGTCAAAGAAGCACAACTGGTTCCGACCCATTGACTTGGCCTGGAACATCGCCAGGTCGGCTTGTTTGAGCAGTTCGGCCACGTCGCTTTGTTCGCCATTGAATGGCGTCACACCGATGCTGGGGGTGGCGAAATGCTGGTGTCCCGTCAGTTGGAAGGGTTCGCGCAGCGCATTGAGCACCTTTTCGGCCAGTCGGCGCGCCTTGTAGGCGGCGGTTTCCGCGTCGGTGCTCAGGTCGTCCACCATCACCACGAACTCGTCGCCACCCAGGCGCGCCACCGTGTCGGTCTTGCGCACGCTGTTGATCAGGCGGTGCGCCACGCGCTGCAGCAACTGATCGCCAATGTGGTGCCCCAGTGTGTCGTTGAGCACCTTGAAGTTGTCCAGGTCAATGAACATCAGCGCGCCATAGACGCCCGTGCGAGCGCTGGACGCCAGCGCCTGCTGCAGCCGGTCCAGCAGCAGTTGGCGGTTGGGCAGGTCGGTGAGCGCGTCGTAGAACGCCAGGTGGCGAATCATGTCTTCGGCGGTCTTGCGCTGGGTGATGTCGCGGCCCACCGCCACCCAGTGCGTCACCTCCTCGGCATTGGCCTGCACCGACACCACTTCCAGTTCCACCCAGAACAGCGCGCCGTTCTTGCGCTTGATCATCAACTCGGTGCGCGCCTTCTGGGTCTGTTGCAGCCCGCGCGCCAGTTCCTGCAGCTTGGTCACGGTGGGCCCCAGCTCCAGCAGCATGCGCGGCGACTGGTCCAGCACATCGCTGCGGGCGTAGCCGGTGTGCTGCTCGAAGGCATCGTTGACGAAAACGATGCGGGGCTCCTGCTGGTGACTGGCGCCCGTCTCGGCGATGAGCACGATGTCGTTGAGCCGAGAGACGCTGGTCTCCAGCAGCATCAGTTGCTCTTGAGACCGGCGCCGCTCGGTGACGTCCCGGAAATAGACCGCCAGCCCTTCGGTGAACGGGTAGGCCCTGATCTCCAGCCACTTGCCCAGCAGGGGAAAGAAGTCCTCGAACTCCACTCGCCGGTTGGAGTCCAGGGCCCGCTGCAGGTTGCTGCGCATGCGCTGGGCCTGTGCTGGTGTGAAGTCATGCCACACCTCAAGCCCCAGCAACTCGCCCGTGGTCTTCTGCAACAGTCGTTCGCTCTCCTGGTTCAGGTAGGTGAAGCAGCATTGGCGGTCGAGCGTGACGAAGGCCTCGGTGATGCTGGCCAGGGTGGTGGTCAGCCGCATCGCCAATCGCAAGGTGTCTTGCTGTGCCTGCTTCTGCGCGGCGATGTCCTGTACGGCGCCCTGTATGCGCACCACGCGCCCCTGTTCGTCGCGCACCGCCGTGCCCACCGTGCGAACCCACTTCTGGTGTCCGCCTTCCACCTGGATTTGCATCTCTTCGTCGAAGCCTTCACCCGTGAGGGCGCAGCGATCGAGCCATTGCCGAATGCCCGCGCGCCAATCGGGGCTGTAACGCTCGATCAAGGCATTGCGATCGGGCAGGGCTTGACCATCGCGCAGCCCCAGGATGGTGGCGAATTCGCTGGAATGCTCCAGGGCCGAGGTTTCCGTCCAGAGGGACCAACTGCCCACGCCACCCGTGTGCTCGGTCAGGTCTTGGCGGCTGCGGGTGTCGCGCAGCAGATCGGCCTGTCGTCGCACCGCTTCCTGGCTGCGCTCCATCAAGGCCCAGGTTTGTTGCCCCATCGCCTGCAGCGTGGCCAGGGCCTCGGCGGGCCAGTCGCCATCGCCGCCGCACACCAGCAGCGTCGGAGCGTTCAGGTCCACTTCCGCGTCCGGCGTGAGGCTGACGGGCGTCACCCGCGACCATCGGGCAGACCCATGCCCCGAGCCATGCGCGTGAGGAGAGGGCGCCAAGCCCGCCAGCTCACTGGCTTGCAAGACAGCCGCTCTTGCGCCAGCGCCATCGGTGCCATGCCAGATCGCCCCACCTGCTCCCGCCGGCTGGGCGATCACGGCCGCCTCGCACCCCAGCAACTGACAGGCCAGCGCCACCAGAGGACGAAAAGGAGACAGCTCCGGATCGGGTTGCGGCTGGTTGGGGGAGGACGGCATAAGCAGGAAGTCTCAGTTTGTGTCTGGGGCAAGCATAGCCATGCCGTGGCCGCGAGCAGGTTCAAGTTCGCGAGGCACCCTGCCGCCATTCGTGAACAGTTTCACGCGATTCAATTGTGCTTCGGATATTTGTAACACGCTTGTTAGATCCTGTTGCAACTCGACTACCATTGACGGCCTGGCGGTTGTACCCCCGAAGTACGCAGACCATTCACAAAGTCCACCACCGCCGGACTGGCGTCCCGTGTGGGAGATGTCCATGAGCGCACTAGCAGCCCTTAAGCAACACAGCGATGTATCCAGCCTGAAATCTGCCCTGCACCAACTGTGCAGCGAGTTCGGCCGCATCACGCGGTTGGACATCCTCACGGCCATGCACGAAGGCACCAAACAGGCCATTTGCTTCCTGCGCATGGAGCGGCCCGAGCAAGAGCAGCAGCTCATGAAAAGCCTGGGAGTGGGCCGTTTTGGCGGAGAGGTGGTGTTTGTGCTCAACCTCAATGTCACGCCGCGCAGCGATGACGCCAGCCCCTCCTCCGAGTGGGCCGATTCCGATACCTACTGACTGCAGCCAAGCGCCACGCGCCCCTGAGCGCAGGCGGCCCAGTCGCCGGGGCAAGTGTCTGCCCGCGCCGGCGGTGCGTCAGAGCAAATCGCCAAAACCCGTGTTGCGCGCCGTGGCGGGCGATGGCTGCGGGGCGGTCTGGTTGATCTTCAGCCAGAACTCGCAGACATGCTTCATGGAGGCCAGGAATTGCGAAAAGTCGGTTGGCTTCGCGATGTAGGCGTTCGTCCCGGCGTTGTAGGCCTTGAGCAAGTCGCTGGGTTCGGTCGAGGACGTCAGCACCACCACCGGAATGTTGCGCAGCAAGTCCGAGCCTTTGATCTGTTCCAGCACGCCAATGCCGTCGAGCAGGGGCATTTTCAGGTCCAGCAGAACCAGGGAGGGCAGCGCCCCCGAGCGGTCTGAAAACTCGTTTCGCCGATAGAGGTAGTCCATGGCCTGCTGCCCATCGGACACATGCGTGACGTGGTGCTGGAAACCATAGCGAGCCAACACCATGGTCGTCAGCTCGGCATCGGCGGCGTTGTCTTCGACCAGGAGAATGACGTCTGAGTTATTGCTCATGGTTCCAATGGCGCTGGCAGGTGGTCGTCGGGCGTTTCGGCTTCGCGAGGGCCATCAAAGGGAAGCGAGAAGTGGAAGACGCTGCCGTGGCCTATTTGGCTTTCAGCCCAAATGCTGCCGCCGTGCCTCTCGACGATTCGGCGGGTGAGCGCCAGCCCAATGCCCGTTCCTTCAAATTCGGTGGCCCGGTGGAGTCGTTGAAATACCCCAAAGAGTTTCTGGGAATATTTTGTATCAAAACCCACGCCGTTGTCACGGACAGAGAACACGTATCCCAGCACCTGATCCATCTGCCAGGTGATTTCAATCACGGCTCGTTCGCGTGGGCGTGTGTATTTGACGGCATTGCCCAGCAGATTGGCCCAAACCTCGCGCAGCAGGAGCGCATCGGCATGCACCACTGGCAAGTCGGGGGCAATCACCCACTCCACCACCCGGCCGGCGGTTTCGTGCTCGATTTGCGAAACGGCGGTGTTGACCAGCAGCTTCAGGTCCACCGGGGTGAGGTTGATCGCCGCCCGGCCCAGACGGGAGAACGCGAGCAACCCATCAATGAGCTGGCTCATGTGACGGGCTGAGCTGGCAATGGTGTTCAGGTAGCGCGCGCTGACCTCGTCAACTTTTTCGCCCAGGTGCTCCTCCAGAAGGGTCACGAAGCTGGCGATGTGGCGCAAGGGCGAGCGAAGGTCGTGAGAGACCGAATACGAGAACGACTCCAGGTCGCGGTTGGCCGCCACCAGTTGTTCGGTCCGCTCCACCACCCGCTGTTCCAACTCGTCGTTGATGTTGCGCAGCAAGTCGTTGAGCCGCTTGGCGTCGGTCATGTCGCGGTTGATCTTGGCGAAGCCCCGCAGTTCGCCTCCGTTGTCGCGCAGGGCGATCAGCACCGAGTGCGCCCAGTAGCGGGTGCCGTCCTTTCGTGTGTGCCAGGTTTGCCCATCGTGCTGGCCACGCGAGGCGGCCATGCGCAGCACCCGGTTGGCTTCTGCCTGGCCGGCCTGCGGGTCGGCGCTGTTGAACAGCACACCAAAGTGCTTGCCTTGCATCTGGGCAGGCGGGTAGCCGTCCATGCGTTGTGCACTGTCCGTCCAGTCGGTGATGATCCCCGCGGCATCCATGAAATAGATGCAGTAGTCGCGCAGGTTGTCCACCATCAGACGGAAGCGCTGCTCGCTCTCGATCAGCTCCGCAGAGCGCTCGCGAATGCGCACCTCCAGCTCATCATTGAGGTGGAGCACGCGCTCCTCGACCCGCTTGCGCTCGGTGATGTCGATGAGCTGCACGAAGATGCCCCGTACCTGCCCCTCGCTGACGTCGGGCAGGAAGCTGGCGCTGACGAAGATCGGCGTGCCGTCAGCGGCATGCATCCAGGTTTCGTGGTGCTGGGCCTGCCCTTGCAGGGCAGCACGCATCAATGGCTCGATGTCGGGCCAGACCAGGTGCGGCATCACCGCGGTCATCGAGCGCCCCAATATCTCCCGGGGGTCTTTGCCGAACACGCGCAGATGCTCGGCGTTGGCGAACTTCACCACGAGCTGGTGGTCCACATAAGCGATCAGTCCAGGGACGTGATCGGTGATGTTCTGCAGGAACCGCTGGTTCTCGCGCAGGGCCATTTCGGCGGCCTTGCGACGCGAAATGTCGACCACCGTGGTGTTCGAGCGCAGGAATTGCCCTTGCTCGTTGCGCACTGGGGTGGACGACAGCAGTGCATGAAACGTGGTGCCATCGCGCCGGCGCAACTCGTACTCAACGCCTTCCAGGGCATCGTCTAGCAAGAGGCGCTGCATGCGTGCTTCCAGCAGGGGCACCTGTGACGGAGGGATCACGTCACGGAAATTCTTGCGCCCCACCACTTCTTCGCGACGGTAGCCCAGCCACTCGAGTTCGGTGTCGTTGATCGAGACGAAGGTGCCGTGCAGGTCCAGCGAGTGGTAGCCGCAAGGTGCCTGGTTGTACAAGGCCCGTGCCTGATTGAGCGCCTCGGCCAATTGCGTGTTCACCAGGTTCACCCGGTCTTCAGAGGCCTTGCGATCGGTGATGTCCACCATCTGGACGATCACCCCCAAGACCTGACCGTCGTGCACGAATGGCGTGTATTCGATGCTGGCGTAGAACCTTTGCCCATCGGGCAGCTCCCGCTCGCCTTCAAAGCGCTGAGGCGCGCCGCGGAGCGCCGCGCGCATGCGCGGTTTGGCCAGGTCGTAGTCGTGTCGCTGGGCAATGTCTCGCAGGTGGCGCCCCAGCAACGCGTCAGCATCCGCATTGCGCCAGCGCGCGTAGCTGGCGTTGGCGAAGCGGCAAATGAGCTCGCGGTCGAAGTAGGCGAGTTGCACCGGCACCGTGTCGGTGATGGTCTTCAAGAATCGGGTCTGCGCCGCCAGTGCCTCTTCCGCGACCTTGCGCTGCGTGATGTCCACCACCGTGTTGTTGGTGCGCACAAACTGCCCATGCGAGTCCATCACGGCCGTGCTGCTGATCAGCGCCACGAAGGTGCTGCCATCACGGCGGCGCATGGTGAACTCCATCGGCTCGATCTTCTCGCCCCTGACCATGCACTGCAGCCGCTCGTGGGCCATGGCCCAGTGCTCTTGCAGGCCCACGTCGCGAAAGCGCATCTTGCCGATGACCTCTGAGCGCTCGTAGCCCAGCCAGTCCAGCTCGGTCTGGTTCATCATGACGAAGATGCCGTCGGCGTTGACCGAGTGGTATCCGCAGGGGGCTCGGTCATAGAGCTGCTCGGCCACGGTCAGGGCATCGCTGACGCGCTCGTTCGCCTTGGCCAGCTCATCGGTGCGCTCGCGCACGCGGGTTTCCAGCTCGACGTTGAAGCGTTGGATTTCCTCTTGCTGGCGGTGCAACTCGGTGATGTCGCGCGATACCACCAGCAGCATGATCGGGCGGCCTTGTGCATCGCAAATGGGCGAGATCACGTTGTCCCACCAGCGGTCATTGCCCTTGAATGTCTTGCCAAAGGCGACGAATCGTGCGCTCTTTCCTTTGACCGCGTTGGCGATGGCTTCTCGGGCCTGCTGCTGGCCTGGGTCTGGCCACCACGTGGCCCAGTCGCTCAAGCGCACCTCGGCGAAATCGTCCACCTCGATCAGTCGACACCCTTGCGCGGTCATCTCCAGCACTTGCCCTTGGAGGTTCAGCACCTTGGTGCAGTCGGGGCTGCTGGCGATGATCTGGCGATTGAGCTCGTCCTTGATGCGCGCGTCTGCTTCTAGCTGACGCAAGGGCGTGATGTCCTGCACGAAGCCCAGTTGGCTGACCACGCGGCCACCGTCGTCTCGCAGTTGTGCGTTGCGTACAAGCAAATAGCGCACGTCTCCATTGCGCACGATGCGGAACTCAACACTCAAGGCAGCGTGATTCGTGATGGCGTGTTCCCAGGCCTTGCTCACCTGCTGTTGATCGTCCGGGTGCACCAGCGCCATCCACCCGAAGTTGGGGAAGTCGGACTTGTTCAGTCCGAAGATCTGCTCGAGCTGTGCGTCCACGTGGGTGAGCACCCCGGCGTGATCGGTGCGAAAGATGCCGATCGGGAACGCACTGGAAAGGGCAGCAAACAGGGCCTCGTAGGCCAGTCGCGCGTCGTTGCTTTCGCCAGCCATGCCGGCCACGAGCGCATGCTCCAGCGGCAGGGGCAGCGCTTTGGGAAAACTAGGGTGGCTGGCGGTCGACTTGCCCACTCCCTGGGTGAGCTCTTTGGCGTACATCTCGCGCAGGTGCTGGTTCTCGGCGCGAAGGGCTTCAATCTCCTGCAAGAGAGCCTGCTCGCGCGAGGGCCACCCCAGACCCGCCTGGTGCGGTTGGGATGGGTTGTCAGGCGAGGGGAAGAGCACACTCATGCCCGGCACTGTACCCCAGTGTTCCGGGAATCCGTGTCGTGTGATCGGCTTCAGAAACGAGGCAGTTCGCTGTGCGCCAAACGCCCGCCGCGCACCACCATCTTTCCGTACTCGGCGCATCGGTGTAGGGTGGGCACCACCTTGCCTGGGTTGAGTAGACCTTTGGTATCAAAGGCTCGCTTGACGGCGAACATCAGCTCAGACTCCTGCGCCGTGAACTGCACGCACATGCTGTTCACCTTTTCAATGCCCACGCCGTGCTCACCCGTGACCGTGCCCCCCATGGCGACACTGGTCTCCAGGATATCGGCGCCAAACTGCTCGCACCGATGCAACTGGTCGGGGTCGTTGGCATCGAACAGGATCAGGGGGTGCAGGTTGCCGTCGCCCGCGTGGAACACGTTGACGCAGCGCAGCGCGTACTTCTTCTCCATCTCGGCAATGGCCAGCAGCATCTCGGCCAGTCGCTTGCGCGGGATGGTGGAGTCCATGCACATGTAGTCGGGGCTGATGCGTCCCGAGGCTGGAAAGGCATTCTTGCGTCCGCTCCAGAACCGCAGGCGTTCGGCCTCGTCGCGGCTGACCGACAGGCGCGAAGCCCCACAACGGCGCAGCACTTCGCTCATGCGCCCGATTTCTTCTTCGACCTCCTCCGGCGTGCCATCGCTCTCGCACAGCAGAATGGCCGCGGCGTCCAGGTCATAGCCCGCGTGCACGAAATCTTCCACGGCGGCGGTCATGGGCTTGTCCATCATTTCCAGGCCGGCGGGGATGATGCCGGCAGCAATCACGGCGGCCACCGCATCGCCCGCCTGGCGCACGTCGTCGAAGCTGGCCATGATGCAGCGCGCCAACTGCGGCCGTGGCACCAGCTTGACGGTGACCTCGGTGACCACCGCGAGCATGCCCTCGCTGCCAATCACCACGGGCAGCAGGTCAAGTCCCGGGGCGTCCAGGGCCTCGCTGCCGAAGGCAATGGGCTCGCCCTCGACGGTGAAGCCGCGCACCTTGAGCACGTTGTGCAAGGTCAGGCCGTACTTCAGGCAGTGAACCCCGCCCGAGTTCTCGGCCACGTTGCCGCCGATGGTGCAGGCAATCTGGCTGCTCGGGTCGGGGGCGTAATACAGGCCCAGAGGCGCGGCGGCCTCGCTGATGGCCAGGTTGCGCACGCCCGCCTGCACCACGGCGGTTTGCGACAAGGCGTCCATCTTCACGATGCGATTGAAGCGCGCCAGCGACAAGACCACGCCCAGCGCGTGTGGCATGGCGCCGCCCGACAGGCCGGTGCCGGCGCCACGCGCCACCACCGGCACATCCAGCGCGTGGCAGGTGCGCAGCACCGCTGCGACCTGTTCCTCGGTTTCCGGCAGCACCACCACCAAGGGCCGTTCGCGGTAGGCCGTCAGGCCATCGCATTCGTAGGGCACCGTGTCTTCCGATTGCCAGAGCAGGGCATGCGCTGGCACGAGCGATCGCAGGGCATTGACCACCTCGGCTTGGCGGGCGGCGCGCTCGACTGGTGACAACGCAGGGGCGGTGAGGGGGGCGTTCATGGTCAGTCTGGGTGAGGAAACCTGGCGCTCAGTGTAGGAGGGCGCCGGGGCGTCCGGGTTGAATTTCCTTGCAGCGTCCGTTGAGCGGCGCGCGCGCCAACCTCTTGAAATGCCAGCCCGCCAGCACTATTTTTTGAATAGGCGCCAATTCCCTGACGCCCCAGCCCACTACCCGATTGGAGGAACGAGATGAACGGTCTGATCACCCGCGGCGGCTTTTTTGACGACTTCTTCAAGGACGTGGCCCCGGGCTTTTACGTCAAGCCTTTGCACGGCGACCCGCTGCCCACGCAGATTCGCGTGGACGTGAAAGAGAGCGCCGACGCCTACACCGTCGAGGCCGAATTGCCCGGTATCGCGAAGGAAGACATCCATGTGGCGGTGGAGGGCAACATCGTCACCCTGCGAGCCGAGGTCAAGCAGCTTGACCAGCAGACGGCCGACGAGAAGGTGCTGCGCAGCGAGCGCTACTTCGGGTCGGTGGCCCGCAGCTTCCAGATGCCGCAGGACATTGACAGCGCCGCTGCCAAGGCCAAGTTTGAAAACGGTTTGTTGCGCCTGACCCTGCCCAAGCGCGGTGCGGCGGCCGGGCAGCGCCTCACCATCGAATAAGACTGGGCAGAAGGCGGCGCCTCAGGGCATCGCCTTCTGGATCCACTCGGCGAAGGCCGCGCACTCCCAGCGGTCCATGGTGCCGGTGCGCCAGCACAGGTAGTGCGCGTGGGGGCTGGGCACCCGGCGTGGATACACCGGCACCAGGCTGCCGTTTTCCAGCCAGGGGGCTGCCAGCTTGTAGCGCAGCAGGCCCACGCCCATGCCCGCGGCGGCGGCGTCGCACATCAGGCCGATGTCGTTGAACTGCGAACCCTCGGTGGGCTCGGGCCAGTCCAGCTCGTGCGCGGCGTACCAGGTGCGCCAAGGCTCCAGCGGGCTGCGCAGCAGCGGAACCCCTTCCAGGTCTTCCGGGCTCTCGAACGGGCCGTGCTCGCGGATGAAGGCGGGCGAGGCCATGGGCGACACCTCGTCCTTGCTCAGGCACACGTGCTCCACATCGGCGTAGCGGCCGCTGCCGTAGCGCACCATCAGGTCGGCGTCTTCGGCCACCACGTCCAGCAGCGGAATGCTCACCTGCAGCGTGAGGTCGATCTCGGGGTAGGCGTCGCTGAACTGCTTGAGTCGCGGCAGCAGCACCGAGCGCGCGAACGTGGGCGTGACCGCCAGGCGCAGCTTGCGCCGGCCCGGGCTGGCCGATTGGCTGGGAAATTTCTGCAGCGAGGCCAAGCCATCGCGCACATGCGCCAGGTACTCGCTGCCCTCGGTGGTAAGCGAAAAGTCGGCTCGCCCGAACAGCTTGGTGCCCAGTATCTGCTCCAGCTGCTTGATGCGGTGGCTCACCGCGCTGGGCGTCACGCACAGCTCGTCGCTGGCCTGGGTGACGCTGCGCAGCCGCGCCAGTGCCTCAAAGGTCAGCAGGCACTGGATGGGCGGAATGCGCATGGTCGGGGCGGGCCTGTGCTTACTTGAAGACCACGGTCTTGTGGCCGTTGAGCAGCACGCGGTGCTCGCTGTGCCATTTCACCGCGCGGGCCAGCACCATGCTCTCGGTGTCACGGCCCAGTGCGGTGAGGTCGGCCACCGTGTCGGTGTGGTCCACGCGGGCCACGTCCTGTTCGATGATCGGGCCCTCGTCCAGATCGGCCGTCACGTAATGCGCGGTGGCGCCGATGAGCTTCACGCCCCGGTCATGGGCCTGGAAATAGGGCTTGGCACCCTTGAAGCTGGGCAGGAAGCTGTGGTGGATGTTGATGGCGCGGCCGGAGAGTTCGCGGCACATGTTGTCCGACAGGATCTGCATGTAGCGCGCCAGCACCACCAGCTCGGCCCCCTCGCCGCGGATGATCTCCAGCTGCCGCGCCTCGGCCTGCGCCTTGGTGGCGGCGGTGATGGGCACGTGGTGGAACGGCACGTTGTAGCTGGCCGCCAGCTGGTAGAAGTCGCGGTGGTTGCTGACGATGGCGCGGATGTCCAGCGGCAGCAGGCCACTCTTCCAGCGGAACAGCAGGTCGTTGAGGCAGTGGCCGTCCTTGCTGACGAAGATCACGGTGCGAACCGGTTCGTTGAGCAGGTGCAGGCTCCACGACATCGACAGCGTCTGGCCGAAATCGCCCAGGCGCTGGCGCAGCTCGTCCACCGTCAGTTGCGCGCAACCGAATTGCACGCGCATGAAAAACAGACCGGTGTCGTGGTCGTTGTACTGGGCCGCCTCTTCAATGTTGCCGCCGTTCTCAAACAGAAAGCCCGAGACGGCGTGCACGATGCCAGGGCGGTCCTGGCAGGAAAGGTTCAGAACGTAGGTGTTGTCCATGGCGGCGCCGATTGTCGCAGCAAGTGGCGCGGTGGGCCTGCGCACGGCCTTGGGAATGGCGCCACCGGGCTGCCTGGGCAGTGCCAGAATGGCCGTTTTGCTTTTTGCCGCAGGAGTCGCCGCCATGGCTTACCAAGAGCTTCGCATGGACAACCAGTGGTTGCCCTTCACGCCCAACCGCAGCTTCCACAAAGACCCGCGCGTCTTCGTGGCGGCCGACGGCATGCACTTCACCACGCACGACGGGCGCCAGGTGATCGATGGCATCTCCAGCCTCTGGTGCGTGGGCGCGGGCCACAACCGCAAGCCCATCAGCGACGCCATCAAGCAGCAGCTCGACACGCTGGACTATTCCACCGCCTTCAATGCCTCGAACGACAAGGCCTTCCGGGCGGCAGAGATGATTGCCGCCATGGCGCCGGGCGACCTGAACAAGGTGCTGTTCTGCAACTCGGGCAGCGAGGCCGCCGACACCTCGCTCAAGGTGGCGCTGGCCTACCACCGGGCGCGTGGCGAAGGCCACCGCAACCTGTTCATCGGCCGCGAGCGTGGCTACCACGGCGTGGGCTTCGGCGGCATGTCGGTGGGCGGCATTCCGGCCAACCGCAAGGTCTATGGCTCGGGTCTGCTGCCGCGCGTGGACCACATGCGCTTCATCCACGACCCGGTCAACCACGCCTACATCCACCACCAGGAGCCGGTCTGGCAAGAAGACCCCTTGCTGGAACTGGAAAACCGCCTCCTGCCGCTGCACGACCCGAGCAACGTGGCCGCTGTCATCGTGGAGCCGGTGGCCGGCAGCGCGGGCTGGTACATCCCACCGCAGGGTTACCTCAAGCGCCTGCGCGAGATCTGCGACCGCCACGGCATCCTCCTCATCTTTGACGAGGTCATCACCGGCTTCGGGCGCCTGGGCACCGCCTTCGCCTCCGACTGGTATGGCGTGCAGCCCGACATGCTGAACTTCGCCAAGTGCGTCACCAATGGTGTCATCCCGCTGGGCGGCGTCATCTGCTCAGACCGCATTTACGACGCCATGATGGGCGCCCACGGCAGCGCGCCCGAGCACGCCATCGAGTTCTTCCACGGCTACACCTACTCGGGCCACCCAGTGGCCTGCGCGGCGGCCATCGCCACGCTGGAGCTGTACCAGCAAGAAAACCTGTTCGAGCGCGCCGGCCAGATGGGGCAAGTGCTGGGCGACGCCATGCACAGCGCGCTCAAGGGCCTGCCGCACGTGATCGGCATCCGCAGCCTGGGCTTGGCCGCCGCGGTGGAGTTGGCCCCCCAGCCGGGCATGCCCGGCAAGCGCGCCTACGACGTGTTCCTGGATTGCTTCCACCAGGGCGTGCTGGTGCGCAACGCCGGCGACAACCTGGTGTTCGCGCCGCCCTACATCGTGGAGCGTGAGCACATCGAGACCATGGTCTCAACCCTGGCCGACGCCATTCGCCGCCTGCCGGCCTGAACGCTTCGACCGGCCGCGCTCAGCGGCCGAGTTGGCGCTTCAGTTCGGCGCAGTGGTCTTTGGCCTGCGGGGCATCGGTGGTCCAGGTGCTGTCGGCGGGGAGATCCCCAGCGCTACTCCCATCCGCCACTGTGCGGGCCATCACGATGTGCCGGGTCAGCCCGCCCGGCAGGTGCACTGGCACGCCCAAGTCTTGTCGCACATGGCCCTGCCCGGCGATGAGCAGCACGGTCTTGCCTTCTTGAACCAAGGCGGCCGCAGTGGTGGCCAGGCTTTGATCGCGCGCAATTTGAATGCGCACCATCGGCGCCACCTGTGATTCGGGCAGCAGGTCGCAATGGCCTTGGCGGATGGCATTCCCTTGGCGGGCGCGCGCTTCGGTTGGCAGCAACCCGTCCAGTGCGTGGTCTTGCATGGCCGATCGCATCGACTGTCGCGGCAGGTTGCCACCATGCACCGGTACCCCCAGCCGCACGGCGGCCATCACCACGGGGCCGTAGGCCGGCCACGGCCAACCCGTCTTGTCGTGCCAGCCCAGCGCCTGGCGAACCTCGGCCTCACTCGCGTTCGTGCCGAGTCCGGTGGTGCTTACGCCACGCTCGGCCATCTCCATCACCACGGCGGCCAGGCGGCGCTCATGGCCCATGGTTTGCACCAGTTGCCGTTGCAGGCGCTGATGGGCGGTGGCGTCGTGCTGTTCGCCCACCAGCAGCACGTCAGGTGAGCCCACGCGGGACATCAGGTCGCTGAACGGTCGCCCGGTGGCATCAGCGGTCGCGGCGCAGGCGGTCAGCAGCGCGCAGGTCAGGAGCAGCGTGGCAAGCGGTCTTGAATCCATGGGGCGATGCTACGGGGCGGTGGCCCAGGCCACCGCGCAGGCACAAAAAACCCGGCGCGAGGCCGGGTGCTTGTTAGGGGGACGAGGCAGGGGGTCAGTGCATCACCACCGGCATCTGCGCCAGCGTGGCGTAGCCTTCGAGCGTGCTCTCCACCTCTTCTTGCGATGGGGTGTTGCGTTGCCAGGCGTTGATCTGCTGCTGGAACATTTCGGCCCAGGAGCCGTCGAGGTAGACCTCTTTGCCCGAACGTTTGTCCACGATCTCAAAGCCGTGGCGCGGGATTTGCGGCCCGTCGTTCACCTGGGCCTCGCCTTCGGCCGGGGCATCGGCCTGAATGTGGACCACCGCGAAATCTTCCGAGTCGTAAAGCATGTGCATGGCTGAATTGTCCTCTGGTCGCTGCATTCGTGTGCCTCTCTCCCGGGATATCGGCTTTCTTGCTCGGGGCTTCAGCACAGCTTGACAGGAAGTGGGGGGCGGTGGGGGCAATTTCAAGGCGATGCGCTCACCTTGTGGCGTGCGCGCATCGTCAAGGCAGGGCGCGCAGCAACTGATCGGCCACATCGCCGTTGGCCTGCGTGAGCCGAAGCCGCACCGGCAAGTGCTGCAGCGAGGGGGCGAACCACATTTCCACCAGGGTGTCGTAGGTGTCGCGGGGATGCCGAACCACGCGCCGTGCCGCGATGTCGCCCGCGGGCAAGGCCAAGGCTTCCTCAGGGCCGACCTCAAAACGCCAAGTCTCGGCCCCGCCAGTGCCCGCCACCTGGAAGCTCAGCGTGTCGCCCTCTTTCCTGGGGTTGGCCTGCAACAGAGCCGCGAGTTGCAGAAACAGGCTCAACCGGTCCTGTGCGCCATCTTGAAGGGCGACTTCGGGGGCATTGCTGCTGAAGCGGATGCGGCCGGTGTCGCGTTCGAAGTGCGTGGCCCGTTCGCCGCGTCGGATGTCGGCAAAGCGCTCGGGCCGCAGGCCCTCGGGGCCAAGGGTGCCGGTGCTGGTCTGCACCCGGCTGCCCAGCAGGAACATCTTCACTTCCATGCGCGCTTCATAGCGATCGCCTTGCAGCTTCCAGATCAGCTCGCCGTCGGCCTGATATCGCAGTCCTTTGGCTGAGCCCTGGACCTCGTAGACCAGGTGGGCACTGGTGGGCGGGTGCGCCGCTGGCAATGGGGTGGTCGTTGCCCGCTCGACCAGGGCCGTGGGCGCTGAGGCGCTGGCAAGCTGCTCGGTGGGGACAACGGCGGGTGCCTGCGCCACCTCGACGGGCTCAGGCGACGCTGAGGGGGCCGCCTGGGCGTTGGAGGGCTCGGGCGCTTGGGCAATGGCCGCGGACGCCGGTGGCGGTGCGGGTGTCGGCGCCGGAGGTCGAACGGGGGCTGTTGCCTTCGGCGGAGGCCGGGGGCGGTCGCTCGGTGTCGGCGCGGCCGCGATCCAGCGCACCTGCGTCACGTGCATGGCTGGCGGCATGGCCGATCGAGGGGGCTCGGGCGCGGTGTCTGCGCCTTCCCCATCCCGGCTGGCGGCATGGGTTGGCACCGCGCTCGGCGTCGCGGTGGCCCTGCTCAGCGCAGGCCAGCCGTCCACCACCAAGGCGGCGTGCGCCAGCAACACCAACGCGGTCAAGACCAACACCACCGCCACCGACGGGCCGGGCCTGACGGCGTGACCAGGCCGTTCTGGGCGGTCGGCCGGCGAATGGGGTTCACCTAGAATTTGGCGCTCGCGCATGGGTGTGGCCACTGCGGACAAAGCCTTGGTGCAGCAGGAGAACAAGATGAAACTGGCGACCTACAAAGACGGATCGCGCGATGGACAGTTGGTGGTCGTTTCGCGCGACCTGAGCTCGGCCCATTATGCGACTGGCATCGCCAACCGCCTGCAGCAGGCCCTGGACGACTGGAACTTCTTCAGCCCGCAATTGCACGACCTGTACGTGGCGCTGAACCAGGGCAAGGCGCGGCACGCCTTTCCCTTTGACCCGGCGCAATGCATGGCACCGCTGCCACGGGCCTATCAATGGGCCGACGGCTCGGCCTACCTCAACCACGTGGAGCTGGTGCGTGCCGCGCGCCAGAGCGAAGTGCCCAAAAGCTTCTACAGCGATCCGCTCATGTACCAGGGCGGCAGTGACGATTTCCTGGGGCCGTGCGACGACGTGGTCGTGCCCAGCGAATCGTTTGGCATTGACTTCGAGGCCGAGATCGCGGTGATCACGGGTGACGTGCCCATGGGCGCCACACCTGAGCAGGGGCTGGAGAGTGTGCGCCTGTTGATGCTGGCCAATGACGTGTCCCTGCGCCACCTCATTCCCGACGAATTGGCCAAGGGCTTTGGCTTTTTCCAGAGCAAGCCCGCCACCGCCTTCAGTCCGGTGGCCATCACGCCGGACGAACTGGGTGAGGCTTGGCAAGGCGGCCGTGTGCACCTGCCCCTGCTGTGCACCTGGAATGGCCGCAAGGTGGGCATGTGCGACGCCGGGCCGGAGATGACTTTTCACTTCGGGCAACTCATCGCCCACATGGCCAAGACCCGCCGGGTGCGCGCCGGCTCCATCGTGGGCAGTGGAACCGTGAGCAACAAACCCATCGAGGTGGAGGGGCGCCGCGAATGGCCTAAGGGCTACAGCTGCATTGCCGAAAAGCGGGCCATTGAAACCGTGCTGGACGGCAAACCCGCCACCGACTACATGCGCTTTGGCGACACGATTCGCATCGAAATGAAGGGCCGCGACGGCCACAGCCTCTTTGGTGCGATTGACCAGACCATTGCGCCGCTGGATTGATCAGGCGGCGAAGATTTGGTCCAAGGTGGCGAAGCCCTTGACCTCGATCGGGTTGCCGAAGGGGTCGCAGAAGAACATCGTCCATTGCTCGCCCGGCTCACCGGCGAAGCGCACCTGGGGCGGCAGCACGAACTGGGTGCCGGCCGCTGTCAATCGGTCGGCTAGCGCCTGCCACTCGGGCAGCAGCAGCACCAGGCCGAAGTGCGGCATGGGCACCAGGTGATCGCCCACTCGGCCAGTGCGCGCCGTGGGAAACGGCGTGCCCAGGTGCAGCGAGATCTGGTGGCTGAAGAAGTCAAAGTCGACCCAGGTGTCGGTGCTGCGCCCCTCGCGGCACCCGAGCACGCCGCCATAGAAGCGGCGCGCCTCGTTCAGGTCCGTCACGTGAAAAGCAAAGTGAAACAGGCTGCGCGCTGGCAGCGTGGTGGAGGGGGTGCTGAGGTTCATGGCGCGAGCATACCCAGCACCGATGGCCCCAGGTGCTTCACCTGGGCCAGCCTCACAGGCTGGCGTGCGGGGTGGGGTTGTGCCGTTCTTCGTCGGTCTGGCAATTGATGCAGCGCAGCGCGATTGGGTTGGCATGCAGGCGAGCGGCCGGGATGGACGCGCCGCATTGCACGCACAGGCCATAGCTGCCATCGGCCACGCGCTTGAGCGCCGCGTCAATGGCCACCAGCTCGGCGGACTCCAGCTCTTCCAAGCCGATCTTCAGGTCGATTTCTTCGTTGGCCTTGGCCCAGTCGTCACCGACGACCTCGCGGTTGGCCGACGCGGCCTCCGGCCGGCCCATGGTGCCACCGCGCTGTGCGCGCAGGCGGGCGATGAGGTCCGAGCGCATCTGCTGCAACTGGGCCAGGAAGGTGTCGGAAATGGGGGTGCTCATGCGCGTGTCCTTTCGCAACAATGATGGTTGCCAACCGTATGGGCGGCCTTGACTCAGGTCAAGCCCTTTGGCGTTCATCGGTGCAGGTCAAGGCGACCTCGCCTGTGGCATGCTCGAACGTCCTCACATGAGCAGGAGATTGACCATGAGCGATCCATTCTCTGGCGGATTCGGCCAATTCGTGCCCGGCTTCGAGTTTCTGCGCAGCCTGAGCGGCAACGCGGGTGGTGCCGCTCAGGCCTCCGTGCCCAACCTGGGGTCGTGGGTGGCGCCCACCCTCAATGTGGAAGAGCTTGACAAGCGCATCGAGGAATTGAAAGCGGTTCAGTTCTGGCTTGACCAGAACGCGAAGGCGCTGGCGGCCACCATTCAGGCCCTGCAAGTGCAGAAGATGACCTTGTCCACCCTGAAGTCCATGAACCTGAACCTGGGCGATGCCACCCAGGCTGCCGCTCAGGCGTGGTCGGCAATGGGGGGCGTGTCGCCAGCGTCGGCGCCTCCCGCGCGCGCCAAGTCCACGTTTGCCGGCCTTGAGGTCCCCCCCCGCACACCCGATCCTTCGCCGGCCGAGGCACCGGCATCCGAGCGCCCCGCCGCCAAGAAGTCGGCCCGGCGAGCGTCTTCCAGCGGCCCATCGGCGGCGCCTGCCGGAGTGGTCGATCCCATGCAGTGGTGGGGCGCCTTGACCCAGCAGTTCCAGCAGATAGCGGGCCAGGCCATGCAAGACGCGGCACAGGCGGCGGCGGTGGCCAATGCAGGGGCCGCACCGGCGGCCACCCCCCGCAAGCCCCGCAAGCGCGCCGCCACCCCTCGCGCAACAGGCGCCACTGGCCCCAAGCGCACCGCATCAAGAAGGGCGTGACGGCCGCTGCCGCCTTCTGCGCCGAATTGACCGCCGATGTTCGAGTCCATGAAACGATTTCCCTACGCCCACGCCACCCACCCGCAGTGGCGCATGGCCGCCGCTCTGGTGCTGGCCCAATTGCGTGCCCAAATGGCCTTGCCGGACGGTGCGGCGTCACCTGCGCTGGGCTTGCTTTACATCACCGACCACTACGCCGGTGAGGCCGCGCCCATTCTTGAGCACCTGGCCACCGAACTGCCCGAAGTCCTGGACTGGGTGGGCACCGTGGGCGTTGGTGTCGCGGCCAACAACGTCGAGTACTTTGACGAGCCCGCCATGGTCGTGATGCTGTGTGACCTGGCCCCCGATCGGTTTCGCGTGTTCAATGGCGTGTCTCCGCTGGCCGCCTCCGAGAGCCGCGATGGCTTTCGGGCTCACACCGCGCTGGTGCACGCCGATGGGCAGACGCCCGACCTGACCGAGCTGGTGCAAGAGGTGGCGCAACGCACCACCAGTGGTTATTTGTTCGGCGGCCTCTCCAGCAGCCGGGGAGACTCGGTCCAGTTCGCCCTGAGCCACCGCGTGCCCATGGTGGTGGGTGAAGGGTCTCAAGGGGTGTTCAGTGGCGGGCTCAGTGGCGTGGCTTTCGGGCCTGATGTGGGACTTGTGTCACGGGTAACCCAGGGTGCCCAGCCCGTCGGGCCGACCCACACCATCACGGCGTCAGATGGCAACCTCGTGCTGTCGCTGGACGGGCGACCGGCACTGGATGTCTTGCTGGACGAACTGTCCATTTCGCTGGACCACCCCGAACATGCCATGCCTCGCCTGCGGATGACGCTGGTGGGGCTCACCACCAGAGGGCAAGACGCCAACCCTCGCGCCGTGATGGCGCCCGGGCAGTTCAGCCCTGAAGTCGTGGTGCGCCACTTGATCGGACTGGATCCGGTCAGGCGTGGCGTGGCCATTGCCGACCGAGCGCCCCAGGGCGCCAAGCTCGCGTTTTGCGAACGGCACCGGGAGGCGGCACGCGCCGATCTGATGCGCGTCTGCGCGGAGATTCGCGAAGAACTGGAGCCAGAGGTGATCGAGATGCCGTTCAGCGCCGATGGGCCACTGACCACCAGCAACCCGGCGCTTCACCGCATCGCCGGGGCCGTGTACGTGAGCTGTTCCGGGCGCGGCGGGCCTCACTTCGGTAGCCCAAGCGCCGAATTGCACCTGGTGCGCCACGCCCTGGGTGACGTGCCCCTGGTGGGCTTTTTCGCCGGTGGCGAAATCGCCCACGATCGAATCTACGGTTACACCGGCGTGCTGACGGTGTTCACCACTCCGGCTTGACGTTGTTGTGCCGCAGCGCGGCGCGAACGGGCGCGCTCCAGGGCCTGGCGAGCCTGGTTCACCGGCATGCCGTAGGCAGAGGCGAACGCCTCCAAGGAGTCTGACCCCGCTTCGAATGCGCGAAGCCAGGCCGCTTCGCGCGCCTGTTGCTCGCTGACCGACTCGATCACTTCGCGGGTCAGTTGGTTCAAGGCCTCGTCTCGTCCCGTTACCAGCACCGAAAACGCCTCCACTCCCAGGCCGCTGTCTTCAAACACCTGCGCAATGCGCCGTTTGAGCTGAGGCGTGAGGTCGCGCGGCGCGCGGGCTTGGCGGCGGCGGTGCACCTCGACGAGCGCATGAAAACGCTGCTCGGGCGCGACCATTTCCACCGCGTTGCCATCCAGGTCGTGGCGCAACTGGCCCGATGCCACGGCATTGAGGTACCGGGTGGACCGAGTGTGCTGCCGCAGTGCCGCCTTCAATGCATCGGTCGTCCACCCATCTTCCGCATGTCGCTGCTGCAGGTCTTCAAAGATGCCGCGCTTCAGCGGCCGAGGCTCCGGCCCGAAAAGGCCTGGATACACCTGGCCAAGACGGTCAAGCACGGGGTCTTGGCGGGTTGGGCGGGGTGCTCGGGTGTCGGAGGTGGGGGCAGAAGTCATGCGAGGTGCGAATCAACAAAGGCGTCGATCATGCCAGCCAATCGCCCAGGGGCGCTCGGCTTGGCGCCCCAGCAGACGATCTGTCGAGACATCTGGCCCCGAGATGTTGGGAACTCATCGGGAATTCATCGAAATAGTGCTGTTGCGTTATTGAGGATTTGGTGCCTAGAGGAAAGACTCGCGTCCACCATTCCCGGAGGGCTTCCATCATGGCATCAGTGTGGTTTCGTTGGTTGACCGCAAACACCGTACCCACGTCGGTCTCGTCTGACCATTGGGCTGACGAAGTTCGCGCCCGTTGCCGCGACGAGCAGGCCGCGGTGGACCAAAGCCGCCGAGAGGGCGACAACTCGGCCGGCAATGGCGCCGTTCTGGGGATGTCCATCAAGGCTGTTCTGCACCATGCACGACTCGCTCGGGCGGTGACCGGCGAGCAGACGGAGTCGGCGCAGGCAGAGGCAGATCTGGACGTGGTGAGCGCTTGTTATCAGGTACACGCCACCCGGTTGCAGCTCATGGCGGCACTCAACGCCCAGGAGCGAGTCGACCAATTGATCGACCTCATTCGCGGTCGGGCAGACGCCGGGATGGACGTCGAGCAGGACATGCCCCTGGTCCAGTCCGTTCGCCGAGAAATGCACGATACCGTGTTCCAGGCCATGGCAGACTGGCGAACGGCCGGGCAGCACCTGACGCGATGCGCCAAGATCCTTCCCTCCCAGCTTCGTCAAGACGTGCAGTGGCCCAGTGCCCTGGCCACTGTCCGGTGGTCGGGTATTTCGCGGTCAACTGGCATTCTGCTTCGCGATGCGCAGTCGCATTACCTGGAGTGCCGGGCGTTGCTCGAAGTTGCGCGGGGTCAATACGAGAAGGCCCATGGCGAGCGGGTGGCTGCGGACCACGCTTTTTCGATGGGGGGCGGTGTCGGGGCACGTGTCAGTGCGGCCCTGATGGCCGAACGCGCTCATTACGCTGCCTTGGTCGAAACGGAGGCCATGCATGCCGTTGGCCTATTTCGCCTGAATTACCTGGTGTTGGGTTCCATCGAATCGGCGTTGGCATAAGCGATGAGCGGAGGCAGGCGCAAAGAAAAAAAAGCCGCCAATACTTGAGGATATTGGCGGCTTAACCCGGTTCCCAACCGAATCGAAACACAGTTGCCAGACAGTGTCTGACCTTGGATGACCTTAGGTTGACCCTGTAGAGCGATGGAAGTATGTTGGGCGTCTTTGGCGGAATCAATAACGCCAATGCGGTATTTTTTGTGCTGTTTCAGGCGGGGCTGCGATTGGGTGCCTCAAGCAGTCCAGATCGAATGGCGTACGCGGTAATTTCTGCGCTGTTGTGCAGATTGAGCTTGTTCATCAGGTTCTGTCGGTGTTTGCGCGCAGTCAGCACGCTGATGTGAAGGGCCGCGGCGACTTCGGGATTTGTCAGGCCGTTGGCGATCAATCGCATGATTTGTTGCTCTCGCGCCGTGAGGTTGAACTCGGACGAGGCCGATGGCTTCGTCTCCTGACGAGGGTTTGACTGCGGGTCTTTCGCGATCGACGGGGTGATGTAGGGCCGACCTTCCAATACGGTGCGAATGCCCACCAGCAGTTCGTCACCATGGTCTTGCTTCAACAGGAAGCCGTCTGCGCCTGCCGCCAACGCCTGCATGGCGGCGCCATGAAATGCATTGCCGGTGATGATCATGATCTTCAGGTCCCGATAGGTGCGCCGAACTTCGCGGGTGAGTTCGATGCTGGGCCCGTCGCGCAGGGCCAAATCGAGCAACAGCAGATCGGGGCGATGCTGGCTTAACAAGCCAGGCACGTCTTGGCCGAGATCGGTTTCGGCGACTACCGTGAAGTCTCCGCTGGCTTGTAGAAGCAGTGCCAGCCCCTGGCGAACCAGAAGATGGTCTTCGGCGAGGATGACCTTGATCATCGGTGGTCCGTGAAACGTGGATGAATGAAACAATAAGAAAAAAGATTATCAGCAATCTGGGGTACAAGACTCCCTGGGGGTATGAGGGTTAACACGAGATCCATCGTTCGGGTCGATGAGTGGGGCCGTGTCTGGCGACAGCGGCAACAAAAAAGCCTGCTCGGTGGCAGGCTTGTTGGGGACCTTGGCGGGACGCTCAGAAGGGAATGTCGTCGTCCATGTCGTCAAAACCGCTGGACTGGCGCGAGGGGGCGGGGGCTGGCGCTGGGGCCGGGCGGGGTGCTGCGGCGCGCGGGGCTGCCGGCGGGCGGCTGTAACCGCCACCACCGCTGCTGGCCCCTTCGTCGGCGCCGCCCATGCCTTCGCGGCCGCCGAGCAGTTGCAGTTCGGTGGCGATGATGTCCACCGTGTTTTTCTCAACGCCCGACTGGTCGGTGTACTTGCCGTACTTCAGGCGGCCTTCCACGTAGATGGGGCGGCCCTTCTTGACGTACTCGCCGGCGATCTCGGCCAGGCGGTCGTAGAAGGTGACGCGGTGCCACTGGGTGTCTTCGATCATCTCGCCGCTGTTGCGGTCTTTGCGGCGGCTGGAAGTGGCCACGCTCACATTGGCCACGGCCTGGCCAGAGGGCAGGTACCGGATTTCGGGGTCGCGGCCGCAGTTGCCGACGAGGATGACTTTGTTGACGGATGCCATGGTGATGTCCTGTAGAGAGGCCCCGGCGTGGCGTGCGGGGCGATCGACGATTGTGCCGTATCTCACCGCCTACACTGCAGCCCCATGAGAGGCGAGCCAGACTTCCTGAAATCCTTGCGCGACGAGATGGGGGCGGGGCGCCAGTGGCTCGATCGCGTGGTGGTGCTGGTGTACGCCGTGCTGGCTGGCCTGGCCGTGGTGGCGCTCACCCTGATCGCGGACGCGGCCCTGGCGCTGTACCAGGGCTTGCGCAGCCACGGCTGGTGGGTGCCCTTGCTCTGGACGCCCGCGGTGACGGCTCTGGTGGTGTGGTGCATGCGGCGTTGGGCGCCGGGAGCGGCCGGTTCGGGGGTGCCGCAGGTGCTCACGGCCTTGGCGCCCGAGACGCCGCTGGCGCAGCGCTCGCGGTTTGTGTCGCTGCGCTTGAGCCTGGCCAAGGTGCTGGGGGTCTCGGGCGGTTTGCTGGCGGGCTTGTCGGTGGGGCGCCAGGGGCCGTCGGTGCAGGTGGCGGCGGGGGTGATGTTGCACGCGCGGCACTGGTTGTCGCCCAGGTCGGGCATCAGTGACCGCGAACTGCTGGTGGCGGGTGGCGCGGCCGGCATCGCGGCGGCCTTCAACACGCCGCTGGGCGGCATCGTGTTTGCGATCGAGGAGTTGTCGCGCCGGCTGACCGAGCGCAGCAGCGGCCTGATGCTGGCGGCGATCGTGATCGCCGGTCTGGTGGCGGTGTCGGTGTTTGGCAACCTGTCGGTGTTTGGTCGGGTGCGCACCGATGGCGTGTCGTGGTGGGGCTTGCTGGGGCCGGGCTTGCTGGTGGCCTTGGCGTGTGGCTTGTTGGGCGGCCTGATGTCGCGGGTGCTGCTGGCCTCGTTCATGGGCGTGCCCGACCGCTTCTGCGCGTTTCGGCGCAAGCGGCCGGTGCTGTTCGCGGCGCTGTGCGGCCTGGCGATTGCGGTGGTGGCGCTGGTGACCGATGGCGCGGTGGTGGGGGTGGGGCATGAGCACACCAAGCAGTTGCTGGAGAACGCGGCCCAACTGCCCACTGAGCATCAGCCCTTTCTGTTCACTGGCCTGAAGTTCATTGCCTCGTGGCTCTCGGCCTGGACGGGCGTGCCGGGTGGCGTGTTCGGGCCCAGCCTGTCGATTGGCGCGGGGGTGGGGGCTGACGTGGCCTGGCTGGTGAACTCGCCCCATGGCGCGGCGTTGATCGCGCTGGGCATGTGCGCTTTTCTGGCGGCGGTGACGCAGACGCCCATCACGGCCATGATCATCGTGATGGAGATGACCGACGGCCACTCGATGGTGCTCAGCCTGATGGCCTCGGCGCTGCTGGCCAGCCTGGTGTCGCGCATGGTGAGCCGGCCGCTGTACAGCACCATGTCGGCGCTGATGATGCGGGCTTTGCGGCCGGCCGATGAGGCCGGGCCTGCGCCGGCTTCAGTGACGGGCCAGGGCGCTGGGGCGCATCGGCCAGGCGACCAGCAGCCACAGCAGTGAGAGCGCGGCGCAGCCGAGGAAGATGCCCGGTGCGCCCCAGGTCTTGGAGATGAGGCCGCCCACGCTGCCGCCCACGAAGATGCCCAGCGACATGAGCGTGTTGTAGACGCCCAGCGCGGCGCCGCGCTGGTGCGGCGCGGCCACCCGCGAAACCAGGCTGGGCTGGCCGGCTTCCTGGGTGTTGAAGCCCACGAAGTACAGGCACATCAGCGCCGCCACCACGCCCAGCGAAGGCGCCTGCAGGCTGAAAAACAGGCCGATTTGCACCAGCAGCATCAGGGCGATGGCGCCCAGGTACACCGCGCGGAAGTAGCCCTTGCGCTCCAGGCGAAAGAGCACGCCGCCCATGATGAGCAGCGAGCCCACCATGGCCGGCAGGTAGACCTTCCAGTGCGCGGCGTTGTCCAGGCCGGTCTGCACCAGCAGGGCGGGCACGGCCATCCACAGGGCGATTTGCACCGCGTGCAGCACAAACACGCCCACGTCGGCGCGCAGCAGGTCGGGGTTGGACAGCACCGCGCGCAGGCTGCCGCGGCTGGGCAGGGCGGGCAGCGGCGGTTCGGTGGGCACCACCCAGGCCACCACGGCCATGCCGGCCAGGGCCAGCAAGGCCGTGATCACGAACAGGCCCGAGAGGCCGATGCGGGCGGCCAGCACCGGGGCCAGCACGAGCGACAGCGCAAACATGAGGGCGATGCTGATGCCCACCAGCGCCATGGACTTGGTGCGCACCGCGTCGCGGGTGAGGTCGGCCAGCAGGGCGGTGACGGCGGCGGAAATGGCGCCGGCGCCTTGCAGCGCCCGGCCGATCACCAGCCACTGCACCGAGGGCGCCCAGGCGGCCACGGCGCTGCCGATGGCGAACACGGCCAGGCCGGCCAGGATCACCGGCTTGCGGCCCAGTCGATCGGACGCCATGCCCAGCGGCACCTGCAGCACGGCCTGGGTGAGGCCGTAAATGCCCATGGCCAGGCCAATGAGGGCGGGGTCGTCGCCGCCGGGGTAGTGGCTGGCCTGCAGCGCGAACACCGGCAGCACCAGGAACAGGCCGAGCATGCGCAGCGCGTAGATGGAGGCCAGGGCACCGCTGGCGCGGCGTTCTTCCGGGGTCATGCGGGAGGCCTGGCGGGCGTCGGGCGCGGTGGCGGCGGTCACGGACATGGGGGCTGGGGTCGGGCGGTGGGCAATCGAAGGGGGCTATTGTCGGCCAAAGGGCCTGGGCGGGCCGGGGTGGCACTCGGGAAAACCCGGGCGGCTTATCATGGCGGGTTGCCCTGAACGCCCCCGAGCCTGCCTTGAACACGAACCTGCCCCCCGACCTGCCGCCGGTCGCGGAACCCGTGCCACGCTACCTGGGCGACGCCATTCGCAGCCGCAGCGCGATGCTGTCGGTGCGGGGCGCGCGCACCCACAACCTCAAGAACATCGACCTGGACATCCCCAAGCACGCGCTGGTGGTGATCACGGGTTTGTCGGGGTCGGGCAAGTCGAGCCTGGCCTTCGACACCTTGTACGCCGAGGGGCAGCGACGCTACGTGGAGAGCCTGTCGGCCTACGCGCGGCAGTTCTTGCAGCTCATGGACAAGCCCGATGTGGACCTGATCGAGGGCCTGGCCCCGGCGATTGCCATCGAGCAGAAGGCCACCAGCCACAACCCGCGCTCCACCGTGGGCACGGTCACCGAGATCCACGACTACCTGCGCCTGCTGTACGCCCGCGCCGGCACGCCGCATTGCCCCGAGCACGACCTGCCCCTGTCGGCCCAGAGCGTGGCGCAGATGGTGGACAGCCTCTTGCGCCTGCCCGAGGGCACGCGCCTGATGGTGCTGGCGCCGGTGCTGCGCGAACAGACTGGCGATTTCGCGGCGCTGTTCGCTGACATGCAGGCGCAGGGCTATGTGCGCTTTCGGGTGGATGGCGAGGTGGTGGAGGCCGAATCGCTGCCTGCGCTTGACCCCGCCACGAAGCACACGGTCGAGGTGGTGATTGACCGCGTGAAGGTGCGCCCGGCCGATGAAGACGGTGAGCACCCACTGCGCCAGCGCCTGGCCGAGAGCTTTGAGGCCGCGCTGCGCCTGGCCGATGGCCGGGCCCTGGCGCTGGACATGGACAGCGCCCAGGTGCACCGCTTCTCGGCCCGCTTTGCCTGCCCCCTGTGCAGCTACACCGTGGGCGAGCTGGAGCCGCGCCTGTTTTCCTTCAACTCGCCAGTGGGCGCCTGCCCCAGTTGCGACGGCCTGGGCCACACCGAGTTTTTCGACCCCGAGCGGGTGGTGGCCTTCCCCAGCCTGAGCCTGGCCAGCGGCGCCATCAAGGGCTGGGACCGGCGCAATGGCTACTACTTCGCCATGGTGGAGAGCATCGCCGCCCACTACGGCTTCAGCGCCGAAACCCCGTGGGAAGAATTGCCTGAGGCGGCGCGGCAGGTGCTGCTGTTGGGTTCGGGCGAGGAAGAGATCAAGTTCGGTTATGTGCTCGACAGCGGCGAGCGGGCGGGCAAGCGCATCACCAAGAAGCACCCCTTCGAGGGCATCATCCCCAACTTCGAGCGCCGCTACCGCGAGACCGACAGCGTGACCGTGCGCGAAGAGCTGGCGCGTTACCGCGCCACGCGCTCATGCCCCGAGTGCCAGGGCTCGCGCCTGCGCCGCGAGGCCCGCCACGTGTTCGTGGGCGAGGGCGCGCAGCGCCGCGCCATTTTTGAGGTGAGCCACGTCACCTTGGGTCAGGCCCAAGCGTGGTTCGAGTCGCTGGAGCTGACGGGTGCCAAGGGCGACATCGCCGCGCGCGTGATCAACGAGATTCGCCAGCGCCTGCGCTTCCTCAACGACGTGGGCCTGAACTACCTCAGCCTGGACCGCAGCGCCGACACGCTGTCGGGCGGCGAGGCGCAGCGCATTCGCCTTGCCAGCCAGATTGGCAGCGGCCTGACCGGCGTGATGTACGTGTTGGACGAGCCCAGCATCGGCCTGCACCAGCGCGACAACGACCGCCTGATTGCCACGCTGCAGCACCTGCGCAACCTGGGCAATTCGGTGCTGGTGGTCGAGCACGACGAGGACATGATCCGCACCGCCGACCACGTGATCGACATGGGCCCGGGCGCGGGCGTGCACGGTGGCCACGTGATGGCCCAGGGCACTTGCGAGCAGATCATGGCCACGCCCGGCTCCGTCACCGGCCAGTACCTCAGCGGCGCGCGCCAGATCGCGGTGCCATCGCGGCGCACGCCCTGGTTGCCCGTGGTGAAGGCCGAGCCCAAGGCGGCGCCGGCCAAGCCGCGTTTCCCCATGAGCCCGGCGGCCGAGCGACGCGCCGCGCGCCAGGCGGCGCACGAGGCCTCGCTGGGCGACCTGCAGGCCATTCGCGTGGTCAACGCCACCGGCCACAGCCTCAAGGGCGTGACGGTGTCGTTCCCGGTGGGGCTGTTCACCTGCGTCACGGGGGTGTCGGGCTCGGGCAAATCGACCCTGGTGAACGACACGCTGTACGCCGCCGTGGCGCGCACGCTGTACCGCTCGCACGACGAGCCCGCGCCGCACGACGCCATCGAGGGCATCGAGTTCTTCGACAAGGTCATCAACGTGGACCAGTCACCCATTGGCCGCACGCCGCGCAGCAACCCGGCCACCTACACCGGCCTGTTCACCGGCATCCGCGAGCTGATGGCCGAAACCCCCACCGCGCGTGAGCGCGGCTACGGCCCCGGGCGCTTCAGCTTCAACGTGGCCGGCGGCCGTTGCGAGGCCTGCCAGGGCGACGGCGTGGTGAAGGTGGAGATGCACTTCCTGCCCGACGTGTACGTGCCTTGCGACGTGTGCCAGGGCCAGCGCTACAACCGCGAGACGCTGGAGGTTCAGTACAAGGGCAAGAACATCGCGCAGATCCTCAAGCTCACGGTGGAGCAGGCGCACGACTTCTTTGGTGCCGTGCCCACGCTGGCGCGCAAGCTGCAGACCCTGCTGGACGTGGGCCTGAGCTACCTCCAGCTCGGGCAGTCGGCCACCACGCTGTCGGGCGGTGAAGCCCAGCGCGTGAAGCTGGCGCAGGAACTTAGCAAGCGCGACACCGGCCGCACGCTCTACATCCTGGACGAGCCCACCACCGGCCTGCACTTCGCCGACATCGAGTTGCTGCTCAAGGTGCTGCACCAGTTGCGCGACGCGGGCAATA
>FWPV01001947.1_pt1 | contig 53086 bp, 46 predicted proteins | sample 2228371 | NCBI WGS metagenome assembly FWPV01 (sample SAMEA103939776, study PRJEB20133) | metagenome
GAAGACGTGGCCGCGCACCCTGAGAGCCACACCGGGCGTTACCTGGCGCGGCTGCTGCCGGGCTTGGCAACTGACGCCGCGGCCTAGTCGCTGCGGTAGGCCAGGCCCACCGAGGCCCCATACACGGTGCGGCTGGTCACCAGCGGGCTGCGCGCGGCGTCGCCCTGCAGTTGCGAGACGCTCACGCCCGCAAAGCCCACCCAGCGCCGGCTCAGGGCCGAGGTGAGCCGCCAGCCGATGGAGGCGCTGTCAATGCCCGAGCCCAGGGTGTGGAAGGGCAGGCCGGTGGCGGCGGCGCTGGCGGCGTCAATGCCGTAATGCGTGCGGCTGTAGGTGCCGTTGGCCCAGCCCAGGCCAAGCGACAAGTCCCAGTGGGTCTGGTCAGAGATGGGGTAGCGGTAGCTCAGGCCACCGTCCAGGCGCAGGCCGCCGTCGCGGCCCAGCAGGTCTTGTGAGGCGCGCAGCGAAGCCGAGAACCGCGATGTCAGGCTGGTGCTGGCGGTAAGCCGCCCGCGCAGGGTGGAGCGCACATCGGGCAGGCCCCGGTACACCGGGTCTTTGTCCCAGTCGCGTCCCTCCTCAAAAGAGAGCGAGGCGCTGAGGGTGGTGTGGGTGGTGGCGCGCAGCTCGGTGCTCACGCCCGAGTCCACGCGTTGGCGGCCCTGGCTGAGCAAGGCGCTGGCGCCCGAGGTGGCAAAACGGAAACGCCCCAGTTGAAACGCCCACATCGCGCCCGCGCTGATGCGCTGGTCTTCGGTGCCCAGGTGGGGGCGGCTTGAACTGATGGAGGCGCCCACCAGGTAATCGCGGCTGGCCTCCAGGGCTGGGTCGGCCGCCTGCGCTGTGGCCCACCCGCTGGTGGTGGCCAGCAGACAGGCCAGGGCACGCGGCAGGCGGGCGCCGGCCATGGTCAGAAACGGCCCAGGTCTTCGATGGCGTCCACCACCATGCTGGTGCCCACGGCGATCAGCAGAATGTCGGCCGCCACGCGCACATATTTGTAGCCGGCGGGCGGCACGCCCAGTCGCACCGAGACGCTGTTGGGCACGGGGTAATACACCACGTCTGGCGGCAAGGCGTAGCCGCGGCGCCACTTCTTGGCCTGCCCCGGGGGCTGGCAGCCGTTGCCCTTCTTGGCCAGGCCGGGTGGGCAGTGGCCCGAGCGGAATTGCGAGCCGTAGTAGTCGTAAGCGGCGCGGCGCTGGGGCTCGCCGAAGTAGCCACCGATCTGGATGTTGATGGAGGTGCCGCCGCCGTATGAGCGATCGCGGTCGCCGCCTTGCACGTAGCGCGGGCCGTCGTCGCGGTCGCGGCGATCGCCGCGTTCGCGGCGCTCATCGCGGTCGTGCTTGTTGCCGCGCTCGCCACGGTCGCCACGGTCGCCACGGTCGCCCTTATCGGCGCGTTCCCATTTGTCGTGCTTGCCGCCGCCGGCGTGGTCGGGCTTTTCGGCCATGGCGCAGCCGGCGCTCAGCGCCAGTGCCAGGCTCAGGCTGAGCAGTTTGAGGGTGGGTGTCTTCATGGCTTGTTTCGATTCAGGGGAAGGTGAAGGTCGGCACGGTCACATCGCCAGCGCTGGTGGTGGTGTCGGTATCCGCGATCAGGGTCAGCGGGCCGGCGTCTTGGGTGATGCCGTTGGCCACCGCTCGAACCGACAGTTTGCCAGCGACCGAGGCGTCTGTGGCAAAGGTCAAGGGGGCGCCGGAGGCCGAGTAGGTGGCCACGCGCGGGTCGTTCAGCGGCAAGCCGGCGAAGGCGTAGGTGCCCTGGGTCGTGGCGGTGGGCGTGGCCGAGAGCACGGGCAGCGCCGCCAGTTCAATCGGCAGCCCACCCGAGAGCGCCTGGCGCAGGCTCACCAGGGCGTCCACGGCCGTGGCCTCGGTGGTGCTCACCTGGCCGGAGACGGTGGCGGTCTTGCCCGGGGTCACGCCGTCGGTGGACACGTCTTGCGCGATGGGGGCGCTGCCCACCACCACGGTCTGCCCCGAGGGCACGCTCACCTCTTTCACCACGGCGGTGGCGTAGCCGGGGCGGGTGATGACCAGGGTGTAGCTGCCCGGCTCGATCGGGCGCAGCACAAAGTTGCCCTGGGCGTCGGCCACGGTGGCGCGCACCGGGGTGCCCGCTTGTTGCAGCGACACGGCCGAGCCCACCTGCGCCACGGCGCCCGAGACGCCGGTGAAGGTGCGCGGAATCACGCGCAACACCGGCTTGAGGTTGTAGTTGCCCGAGTTGCCCGCCACCACCACCGATTTGCACGCGTCGAAGTCGATCACGAAGTCGGCCACCTGGTTGGGCTGCACCGTCATGTTCACGTTCAGCTTCAGGCCGGATTGCTGGCCGCTGGGGGTGTTCAAGGGCACGCGGGTGCCGGGGTTGCTGCTCAACTCGATCCAGTTGGCGTTGGCCGAGTTGCCGTTGTTGGCCGCCAGCACCAGGCGCAACTGCGTGTAGGTGCCCGCTGGCAGGGAGGTCTGGCCCAGCTCTTCCAGGGCGCCGTTGGTCAGGTCGAGCAGGTCCAGCGTCTTGGGTTGGGCCAGCACGATCTCGGACCAGCCGGCCGCGTTGTCGGCGGCGCCACTGCTCTGGTGCACCCGCACGCGCTCCACGGTGACGTTGACCGATTCGTAGCCGCAGGCGGGCGCGTCGGTCAGGGCCAGGCGCAGGGTACCGGTGCCGCCGCCATCGCCGCCGCCGCCGCAGGCGGCCAACGTGGCCAGCAGCGCCGCAGCGCCCAGGGTTTGCAATGTCTTCTTCATGGTGTCCTCCGGAAAGGTGAGCCTCGTGCCAGGGGGCATGGGTGCGCCGGATTCTGTGCGTCCTTATACCCCCATGGGTTACCAGATGTAAGGTCTGCCGCTGGCGCTCGGCAGCCCCGCCGCTGGTCGGATCGGGTGTGGGCTGGCAGACTCAGGGGCTTTCCCTCATTCGTGGGCTCGTGCCCCGCTGGCTGCCATGGCACAGGAAACCGAACTCAAGCTCAGCCTTGCCGCTGACGACCTGCCCCGCCTGTTGGCGCACCCCCTGTTGCGCACCACACCGCGGCGGCAGCACCTGCTCAACACCTATTTCGACACCCCCACCCTTCAGCTTCGCCAGCAGCGCATGGCGGTGCGCGAGCGTGTGGTGGGGCGGCAGACGCTGCTCACGGTGAAAACCGCCGGGCAGTCGGTGGGCGGTCTGTCGCGCCGTGGCGAGTGGGAGGCGCCCACGCGCCCGGGGGCTTTTGATTTCGCCGCGCTGGTGGACGAGCCCACACTGGCCGCGGCCCTCTCGCGCGTGGCCTGGCAACTGGTGCCGGTGTTTCGCACCGACTTTCACCGCCGCACCTGGTGGCTGGACCACGCCGGCGCGCGCATCGAGGTGGCGCTGGACGAGGGCGCCATCACCAGCGGCGCCGCCCTGGCCCAGCCGATTCTGGAACTGGAGCTGGAGCTGCTCGACGGCCCGGTGGACGCCCTGCTGGACCTGGCCCACTCCCTGGCCCTGGGCCCCGAGGGCGACGCCCGCCATGCCCTGCGCCTGCGCCCTGCCCAGCGCAGCAAGGCCGAGCGCGGTTACGCCTTGTTTCTGGGCGAGCGCGCCCAGCCGGTGAAGGCCGCGCCCCTGGCGCTGCAGCCCGACATGCACCCGGTCGAGGCGTTTCGGGCGGCCGCCTTGTCGTGCCTGGCGCACCTGCAGGCCAATGAAGACGGCGTGCAACTGCCTGAGCCAGACCCCGAGTTCGTGCACCAGGCCCGCGTGGCCCTGCGCCGCCTGCGCACCGGGCTGCGCCTGTTCCAGCGCCACCTGCCCCCGCGCTTCGCGCGCCATTGGGCCGCCGAATGGAAGGCCTTGGCGCAGACCTTGGGCGAGGCCCGCAACTGGGACGTGCTGGTCACCGAAACGCTGCCCGCCCGCTTGCCGGAAACCGACCGTAGCCCCTCGGCGCGGGCGCTGCGCGAGTGGGTGCAGGCCCAGCGACAGGTGGCCGATATGCGGGCCGCCGCCGCCCTGGCCAGCTCGGCGCACGCGCTGCGGGTGCTGGCCTTCACGCGTGGGGTGCTGGCCCTGTCTGCGCCCGACGCCAAGGCCCAGGGCAAGGCGCTGGCGCGCTGGGCCGCCGCCCACCTGCGCCGCCGCCACGCGCGCCTGCGTCAGCAAGCCCGTGAGGCCCGCCAAGCCGGCCCGGAAGGTCGGCACGCCTTGCGCCTGGCGGTGAAACAGCAGCGCTACGCCCTGGAGTTTCTGGCCAGCCTGTTGCCCGCCAAGCGCGCCGCGCAGGCGGCCGCCACCCTGGCCGATGCCCAGGCCTTGTTGGGCGACTTGAATGACCTCACCACCGCCCAGACCCTGTTGGCCGACGTGCCCTCCGGCCTGGCCGATGAGGCCGTGGCCGAGGTGCAAGAGCGCCTCACCGAGGCCTTGAGCATGGGGCTGCGCGGCCTGCCGCGCCTGGAGCGGGGGCTGGAGCGCACCGAGCGCCCCTGGGGCTGAGCGGCCGCCGCGCCCTCAGACCAGGGCGCTGGGCCGCTCGGCCACGCGGTCGCGCCAGGCCTGCAGGGCTTGCAGGCCATGGTCGGCTGGCTTGAAGCGGGCCAGTCGGGCGAAGTCCACCGCGCAGAAGGCGGTGATGTCGGCAATGGTGAAGCGCTCACCGGCCACCCAGGGCTGGCGCTGCAGCTCGGCATCCAGCCAGCGCGCGCCCTCCAGCGCCTTCTGGAACTGCGATTGCCCGTAATCGGGAAACTGCGGCTGCTCCAGCGGCGCCAGGCCGGGGTGGGTGTGGCGAATCGAGTTGGCCATGGGCAGCATCAGGTACCACTCCACGCGGCGGTCGGCCATTTCGATGAAGGCGCGCTCTTCGGCGGTGCGCCCCATCAGGTTGGGCTCGGGCACGCGGCCTTCCATGAAGGTGCAGATGGCGCGGGTTTCGGTGAGCACGCGGCCATCGTCCAATTCCAGCGCGGGCACGCGGGCCAGCGGGCTCTTGGCGCGGTACTCGGGCGTCTTGTGCTCCTGGGCGTTCAGGTCCACGTTCACCAGGTCCAGGCCGTTGATGTTCTTTTCCACCAGAAACATCAGCACGCGGCGCGGGTTGGGCGCGCGCGGCGACACGTACAACTTCATGCGGGGGTCTCCTCTTGTTGTCGGGGCCTCAGCCCTTGAGGCTTTGGCCGGTCTCCACGATGGTGCGGGCGTTGGCCGAGAAGCGGGCGGCGGCCTCGTCGCCGTCGCGCGTGAGGTCCACCTGCGAGGGAGGCGCCTCAATGCCGCGCTGCACCGCCGGGCGCGCGCGGATCGCGTCGCGCCAGCGCTTGAGGTGGGGCAGGTCGTCGATCTCCACGCCCGACCAGCGGTGCGTGCGCACCCAGGCCCAGTTGGCGATGTCGGCAATGGAGTAGTCGCCCGCCAGGTACTCGTGGTCTTTCAGGTGGCCGTCGAGCACGCGCAACAGTCGCTTGGTTTCGCCTTGGTAGCGGTCAATCACACTTGTGATTTTCTCCGGAAAGTAACGGAAGAACACATTGGCCTGGCCCATCATGGGCCCCACCCCGCCCATCTGGAACATCAGCCACTGCAGCACGCGCGAGCGGCCCTTGGCGTCGGTGGGCATGAGGCGCCCGGTTTTTTCGGCCAGGTAAATGAGGATGGCCCCCGACTCGAACACCGCGAAGTTGTCGGCCTCGCGGTCCACGATGGCGGGGATGCGGCCATTGGGGTTGATGGCCAGAAACTCGGGCGTCTTCTGGTCACCCCGGCTCAGGTCGAGCACCTGCAGCGTGTAGGGCAGGGCCAGTTCTTCGAGCGCGATGGACACCTTGTGCCCGTTGGGCGTGGCGGCGGTGTAGAGATCGATCATGGGCACCCCGGCAAAAAAGCTGGCCCATGCTAGGCCGTGGGGTGCCCGGTGGCTGTCGCGCAGGCAACGCGACAGCGGGCCTTCAGCCGCGGGCGGCCTGCAGCTCGGCGCGGGTGCGCTCGGCCACGGTGCGGGCGGCGGCGGCGAAGTCGGGGCCGCTGCTGGCGTAGAGGATGGCGCGCGAGGAGTTGACCACGATCGGGCCGGTGACCTCATCGCCCTGCACGCGCAGGCCGGCGCGCACCGTGGCGGTGGCGTCGCCACCCTGGGCGCCCACGCCCGGAATGAGCAGGGGCAGCGTGGGGGCCAGGGCGCGCACGCGCTCGATCTCGGTCGGGTAGGTGGCGCCCACCACCAGGCCCAACTGCCCGTTGAGGTTCCAGGGGCCTTGGGCCAGGCGGGCCACGTGTTCGTACAGCAGGGGCTGCCCGTCCACCGAGGCCAGGCGCTGGGCCTGCAGGTCGTCGCCGCCGGGGTTGGAGGTGCGGCACAGCAGGAAGGCGCCCTTGCCGTGGTACTTCAGGTAGGGCTGCACCGAGTCAAAGCCCATGAAGGGCGAGAGCGTGACGGCGTCGGCCCCGTAGCGCTCGAAGGCCTCGATGGCGTACTGCTCGGCGGTGCTGCCGATGTCGCCGCGCTTGGCGTCCAGGATCACCGGCACCTGCGGCGCCAGGCGTTTCATCAGCGCCACCAGGCGTTCCAACTGGTCTTCGGCGCGGTGGGCGGCGAAGTAGGCGATCTGGGGTTTGAAGGCAATGGCCAGGTCGGCCGTGGCCTCGACGATGGCGGCGCAGAAGTCGTAAATGCGGCTGGCGTCGCCCTTGAGGTGGGCGGGGAACTTGGCCGGGTCCGGGTCCAGGCCAACGCACAGCAAGGAACGGTTTTGGCGCTCGGCGCTGCGCAACATGTCGAGGAAGTTCATGCGCGGATTTTAGGCGGCCCCTACACTGCGCCCCCATGCCCGCCTTGAACCGCCGCCAACTCATCCTGCTCGCCCTCGTCACCCTGGTCTGGGGCATCAACTGGCCGATCATGAAGTTCGGCGTCACCGGTTACCCGCCGCTGACCTTCCGCACCCTGTGCATGTGGCTGGGCCTGCCGCTGCTGGGCGCCTTTGTGCTGTGGCGGCGCGAGCCGCTGCGCATCGGGCGCGAGCACTGGCGCGAGTTCGGCGTGCTCACGGTGTTCAACATGCTCATCTGGCACACGCTGGCGATCTTGGCGGTGCAAAGCCTGTCCAGCGGCCGCGCGGCGATTCTGGGCTACACCATGCCGGTGTTCTCGGCCGTGATCGGCGCGCTCTTCTTGAGCCAGCGCCTCTCGGCCCGCGCCTGGGGCGGGGTGGGCGCCGCCGCGCTGGGGGTGGTGCTGTTGCTGTGGCACGAGGTCACCACGCTCACCGGCCGCCCATCGGGCGTGGTGATGATGCTGGTGGCGGCCTGCGCCTGGGCGGTAGGCACCCAGCTCATGCGGCGCACGAAGCTGCCCCAGTCCACGCTGACGCTGTCGTTCTGGATGACGGTGGTGGCCACCGTGTGGATGACGGCGCTGGCCGTGCTGTTCGAGCGCCAGTACTGGCACTGGCCCACGGCCGGCCAGTGGGCCTCGATTCTTTACAACGCGGTGGGCGTGTTCGCCTTCGCGCAGGCGGCCTGGCTGATGCTGGCGCGCGAGTTGCCACCGGTGGCCTCCACCCTGTCGGTGATGTTCATTCCGGTGTTGGGCGTGTTCAGCGGCGCCTGGTGGCTGGGCGAGCAGCTGCACTGGCAGGACTGGACCGCGGTGGGCCTGGTGATGCTGTCGATTGGCTCGGTGCTGCTGCCTTCGCGCGCTGGGCGCTGAGCTCAGAAGATCGTCTGCTTGTCGAGTTTGGCTTTCACGATCAGGTCCACCACCGGCTGTTCGCGCTTGTTGGCGCGCATGCAGTGGTCTTTCTGAAAGCGGTCGGTCAGGCGAATGACGAAGCGCGCCCAGCGCTTGTGCTCGCGCACCCGCCAGGCATGTGACGAGATCGATTCCCACGCGTAGCCGTTGAACACGGTGGCGTTCACGAAGTGGTCGAGTGCGCGCACGCCGGCGCGGCCGCGCGCGTTGGGGCCGAAGACGCCGATCCACACCAGCAGCAGGTAGCCCAGCACCGCCAGCGGCACCACGGCGCACATCAGCAGAAAACCTGCCGCGCGTTCTTTCACCGTGCTCATGCCGTGCCCTCCCGCCGGTGCAGGGTAAGGCGCACGCCGTTGGCCGAGCGAATGGTGAGCCGGCCCACCGGGCGCGGCACGTGGCCCGGCACGGCGGCCAGGCGGTAGCGCCGCAGCAGGCTGGCCAGGATGAGCGTGGCCTCTTGCAGCGCGAAGGCCGCGCCCAGGCACACGCGCGGGCCCATGCCAAAGGGCAGGTAGCCCTGGCGCAGCGATTCGCGCGAGGCGTCGCCTTGGTAGCGGTCGGGGTTGAAGGCGTCGGGCTCGGCCCACAGGCCGCGGTGGCGCTGGATGAGCCAGGGCGCCACCACCACCGTGGCGCCTTCGCGCACCGGCTTCTTGCGCAGGGTGCAGGCGCCGGCCGACTGCCGCGCCATGAAGCCCACGGGCGGAAACAGGCGCAGCGTTTCGCGGAACACGTTGCGCGTGAGCGCCAGCGCTTTCATGTCACCCACCTCGGGGTCGCGATCGCCCAATTGCGCCAGCGCCTCGGCGTGGGCGCGCTCTTGCACCTCGGGCGCGTTGGCCAGCAGGTGGGCCGCCCAGGTGAGGGCGCTGGCCGAGGTTTCGTGGCCGGCCAGGAACAGCATGGCCACCTGGTCCACCAGCTCGTCAAAGCCGAAGGGCTGGCCGCTGGTGGCGTCGCGCGCTTCCATGAAGCTTTGCAAGATGTCGCTGTGCGCGGCCGGTTGCCCGGCCTGGTGGGCGTCAAAGCGCGGGCGAATGAGTTTCTCCAGCAGGCCGCGAATCTCGCGCGCGGCGCGGCGGCTGTGCCACACGTCCCAGGGCCACACCAGCCAGCGCAGGCCATAGATGGAGGGCAGCAGCAGGCGCGGGGCGATGGCCTGGAAGCGGGCGAAGGCCTCGAAGATGCGGCGCGCATCCGCCCCTTCCATGGGCACCGAGAAGATGGTGCGGAAGATGATGTCGGCCGTCACGTGCGTCATCTCCACCTCGATGTCGTGCTCGGCGCCGTCTGGCAGCGCGGCCAGGCGCTGCAGCATGGCCTGGGTGGCGGCCTGCATCACCGGGAAGGCCACCGCCAGCCGCGCCTGCGCGAAGGCCGGGTCCATCATGTCGCGCTGGCGGCGCCACTGCGCGCCGTTGGTGGTGAAGATGCTCTCGCCCAGCAGGGGTTGCAGGGCCTCGCCCAGCAGCGGGCTTTTGGGGAACTGCTCAGCCTCGTCGTCCATCACGCGGCGCACCAGCGCCGGGTCGTTCACCATGTACAGGTCAAGGCCGGGCAGGTGCACCTCGCCCATCTGCATGGCGTAGCTGCGCTCGTACAGCGCGTCCAGCCACGAGCGGCGGGCGCTGAAGAACATCAGCAGGCTGGAGGCCTTGCTCTTGCGGGGCTTCGGGTAGGCGGGGCAGAAATGCATGGGGTCAGGGCGCGGGCGCCAGCGTTCGCAGGTGTGGCTTGAGCGCGCGCGCCAGCCAGCGGGCGTAGGTGCCGCGATGGTAGTGGTGGTCGGCGCGGTCGCGGCGCTGCCAGGCGGGGCTCACCAGGCCATCGGGGCCGAGGCTGGCGGCGCGGTCGTCCAGGTAGGGCACGCCCAGCGCGGCGCAGGCGGCGGCCACGCGGTCGTTGAAGGCCAGGGTGAGGGCGGTGCGCTCGGCCTGGGTGTGGGGCAGTGCCTTGCGGGTGGTGCCCACGGCGTCGGCGGGCTCGAAGTCGTCGGGCAGGGTGGGCAGGGGCGCGCTCACCACCAGCAGGCGGTGGTGGGCGGCGAGTTCGGTGATGAAGGCGATGTAGCGGTCGGCGGCCTGCTGCATCAGGCGTTGCGGGGCCTGCGCGTCCTGGGCTTCGCGGGCGGCGCGGGCCCAGATGGTGTAGCCCGTGTCCACCTCGCCCAGGTTGAGCACCACGCTGTCGTGCGGCACCGACCGCAGCGCCGCCAGAAAGCGCGAGGCCGCCTGGGTTTGCGACTGCGGGTTGGGCAGGCCGGTGGCGGTGCCGCCGGGCACGTAGTCGATGTGCCAGCGCACGCGGGGCAGCGCCCACAGAAACCACCAGTGCTCAAACACCCGCACGTGTGAGTCGCCCAGCACCAGCACGGTGTGCGTGGCGCGGCGTTCGCGCCGGGCCTGGGCCCAGCGCAGCAAGGGCAGGCGCCAGTCAGCCACCGGCCGCCCTCGCTGGGCGTGGCACCAGGCGCACGCGAATGCCCTCGTCCGAGCGCACGGTGAGCCGGCCCACCACGCGCGGCGTGGGGCCGCTGCCGGGGTGCAGCTCAAAGCGCTGCAACAGGCTGCCCAGAATGAGCGCCGCCTCTTGCTGCGCAAAGCCCGCGCCAATGCAGGCGCGCGCGCCCAGGCCGAAGGGCAGGTAGGCCCCCTTGGGGTGCTGGCTGTGGCCCCCGGGCCCGAAGCGGCCGGGGTCAAAGGCGTCGGGTTCGGTCCACCAGCGGCGGTGGCGGTGCAGCAGCCAGGGCATCACCAGCAGCGCGTCGCCCCGGCGCACGCGGGCGCCGCGAATCTCGTGGTCGGTGGTGGCCTCGCGCGGGAAGTATCCCACCGGGGGGTACAGGCGCAGCACCTCGCGAAACAGGGCGTGCAGGCGCACCAGGCGGCGCACATCGGCGGCCTGCAGCTCGCCGCCGCCGGTGACGCCCTGCCACTCGGCGCGCAGGTTGTCTTGCAGCTCGGGGCATTCGGCCAGCAGGTACAGGCACCAGCTCAAGGCGCTGGCCGAGGTTTCGTGCCCCGCCAGAAAGAGCATGCAGATTTGGTCCAGCGCCTCGGTCTCGCTCAGGCGCGAGCCGTCTTGGGCGTCTTGCGCGCTGCGCAGCCCGGCCAGGATGTCGGCGCCCAGTGCCTCTTGTTCGGGCGCCAGCGTGGCGAAGCGCTCGTGCACGCGCTGCGCCAGAAAGCCGCGAATCACCGCCGCGTGGCGCTGGCGCCGCCGCCCCAGGCCCAGCGAGGGCAGGCGCAGCAGCTTGAGAAACACCACCCGCTGCGACAAGCGCTGGTAGCGGGTGAAGGCGTCGAACAGGCGCTCGGCTTCGTCGCCGCGCAGCGGCCGCGAGAAGATGGTGCGGTAGACGATGTCGGCGGTGACGTGCGTCATGGCGCCGTCCACGTCCAGCTCGCCGGGGGCCAGGCGGCCCAGCATGTCGGCGCAGGCGGCCTGCATCAGCGGGAACACGCGGCCCAGGCGGGCGTGGCCAAAGGCCTGGTCGAGCATGGCGCGCTGGCGCTGCCATAGCGGCCCGTTGGTGGTGAAGGGGCTGGAGCCAATGAGCGGCTCCAGCGCCTCGTGCATGTGCCGGTGCTTGGGGTAGTGCTGCGGCTCGCTCACCAGGATGCGTTCCACCCAGGCCGGGTCATTGATGACGAACACCCGCATGGCCGGCAGCCAGAAGTGGCCCATGAGCATGTCGTAGCTGCGCGCGGTGAGTGCGTCCAGCCACGAGTGGGCCACCCGCGCGAAGCCGCGCAGGCCCAGGCGGCGCTGGCTGGAAGGTTCGGGGCGCGGCGGTATCACGGCTCCCCCTTGCGTTGCACCTGCTCGGCTAGCGTGCGCGGGCCGTAGAGCACGTCCAGCGGCTGGAAGTTGCCGGGCTTGTCCGGTGTCATGAGGTAGAGGAAGTGGGTGGTGAGCTTGTCGCGCCGGATGTGGGCCCAGCGCGCGGGCTCGTACATCTGGAAGAACTTGGCGTTGTGCCGCAGCGGCTGGGGCGCGCCCCGGTGCGGCACGCCGCTGCCCGCCAGGGGGTGCACGTTGTAGAAGCACAGCGGGTCAATGCGGGCCGTCACGTCCCACCACATCAACCGGGGGTGGTGGCTCAGGCGGTGCAGGGCCTCGCGCAGGTGGGTGGCGGTGGGCACCAGGGCCACGAAGGGAATGCACTGGCCCAGGGTGACCATGCGCGTGGGCTGGCTGGCGGGCAGGGCCTGCCAGCGCGGGTCGGCCAGCAGCAGGTCCACCGCGTCCACCATCACCAGCGTGCCCACGCTGTGGCCCACCAGCAGCACCTCGTCCACCGGGTCGGCCTGCTGCATGGCGATCACGGTGTCGGCCCATTCGCGGGCGCGGGCCTGCATTTCGGGCAGCGGGGCGCGCCCGCTGCGGATGATGAAGGTGAAGATGCGCAGCAGCCAGAACAGGCCCTGCTTCGCGCCAAAGGCCCAGAGCCCCGCCACCAGCGCCGCGCCCAGCGCCCAGGCCAGCGGCCCGATGAGCAGCGCCAGCAGCGCACCGGCCAGCGCACCCAGGGCCAGCGTGCCCAGCAGGTACACCGCCGGCAAGATGCCGGTGAGAAACGCGGTGCGCGACAAGGCCCTTGCCCGCATGGGCCCAACGCCTTGTGCGATGCCGGCGTAGGTGCCGAAGAACTCGCGCAGCAGCGCGCCGGGGCGGCGGCTCCAGTGGCGGCGAATGATGTCGTCCCAGCCCATGAACACGTGCTCGGTGTCCACCGCCGGGTGGCCATCGGGCTGGGCGTGCCATTGCACGCGCCAGCGGCTGTTCAGGGGCGAGAGGCGCTCGCGCCGGCCCACGCTGAAGTGCCCGCCCTGGGGCTGGGGCTTGGCGGCTTCGTCGCGGCACAGCCGGTGGTAGAAGGCCGGGCCGCGCGGGTCGAAGCCGCTGAAGTAATGCACGCGCCGGCGACGCAGCGCGGGTGCTTCGCTCATGGCGGGCGTCAGGTGGCCAGCAGATCGCGCAGCGCGTGGCCTTGCTGGTCTTTGGCCGAGAGCAGCGGGGGCTCACCCAGGTCGGGCCAGGCAATGCCCACCTCGGGGTCGTTCCACATCAGGCTGCGCTCGTGCGCGGGGGCGTAGTAGTCGGTGGTTTTGTAGAGGAAGTCGGCCACTTCGGTGAGCACCACGAAGCCGTGCGCCAGGCCGGGCGGAATCCAGAGCTGGCGGTGGTTGTCTTCGCTCAGTTCCACCCCCACCCAGCGGCCAAAGGTGGGCGAGCCCACGCGAATGTCCACCGCCACGTCAAACACGGCCCCGCGCACCACGCGCACCAGCTTGCCCTGCGGCTGCTGCACCTGGTAGTGCAGGCCGCGCAGCACGCCCTTGCGGCTGCGGCTGTGGTTGTCTTGCACGAATGGCACGTTCAGGCCGGTGGCTTCCTGGAAGCTGCGCTGGTTGTAGCTTTCCAGAAAGAAGCCACGGGCGTCACCAAAGAGCTTGGGCTCCAGGATGAGAACGTCGGGGATGTCGGTGCGGGTGACTTGCATGCGATTCGATGGTGTGAAATTGGGTTGTTTGAGGGCTGCGCTGGGGTCAGCCCTTGAGCCAGGCGTGCAGAAGGATACGGGCCTTGCGGGCCTGCCGCCGCGCCCAGCCGCTGCGCAGCGCGTCCAGGCTGCCGCTGGCGACCAGCGCGTCGCGCTCGGCCTGCAACTGGCGCAGCACCGCCATGCAGGTGGTGTGGCCGCGCAAGGTCCAGTCCCAGTAAATGGGGTAGCGCAGCAGGGTGCCGGCCACCAGCTCGTCCAGGCTGAGCTGGCGGTGCCGCCGCGCCAGGGCCACGCCACCCACGGCGCGGTCGTCGGTGAGGCCCCAGCCGGCGTAGAAGGGCTGGCCGTGGGTGACCACGTGCTTGCCGCGCAGCAGCGCATCGAAACCGGCGAGCGATGTCATGGTGTGCAGCTCGTCGCAGGCGTCAATGCAGCTCACCACCGAGAGGTGGGGCTCCACGTGGTCGGCCCACTGGCGGGCCCGGGCCAGCGCCAGGGCGCCCGCGCGGTTGCCGCTGCTCACGTCGGGGTGCGGCTTGTAGACGATGAAGGCATCGGGGCAGGCAGCGCGCGCGGCTTGCAGCAGCGCTGCGTTGGTCTTGACAGTGGTACAGCCCAGGCGAATGGAGGCGTCGTCTTCCACCTGGCCAGGCACCAGCACCACGCGCCGGCCTTGCGTGGCCCAGCGGGCGGGCTCGCGCGGTTCGTGGTTGTATTTGGTGATGCCGTGGGCCACGATGAACGCCCGCACCCGCGCGGCCTCGGCCAGTTCGTCGGCGCCAAATGGCGCCGTGGCCAGCAGGCGCTCCAGCGCGCTGGGCTGGCTGGGGTCAAAGTAAATGCCCTCGGCGTCCAGCACCAGCGAGCGCGGGCGAATGAGGTCTGAGCCCAGGCCCACCGAGCGCACAAAGCCGTCTTCCACCCGCACCAGCCGCGCGCCGCTGCGCTGCGCCAACTCGGCCATGCCCGGCTTGGGCGTGCCCCAGCACACCAGCGCGTCTGCGGCGGTGGGGTGCAGGGCGGCGGCGGCTTCGGCCGTGGGGGCAAAGGCCACGCGCCCGGCCTGCAGGCTCAGCAGCGGCTGCAACTGGGCCTGCTTCCAGCGCCGCAGGCCCACGGCCAACATGCGCTCGCCGTGCCACGCCGGGGCACTGGCCAGCAGGCCGGCGCGCTGGCGCTGGCGGGCCAGCCAATGGATCACGTCAAGAATGGTGCCGCGCTGCAGGGTGTCGGGGTTGAGGTAGCGCGCGTGGTGCAGGTAGGCCGCGGCGAACAGCTCGTCCACCGAGCGCGTGCGCGTACGGCGCGGGCAGCGCTGGCGGTCTTGGGTGGCACCCCAGCCCGCGTACCAGGGCAGGCCAAAGCAGGTCACCGGTTTGCCCGCCAGCAGCGCCTCAAACCCCAGGGTGGAACTGACCACGTACACATGGTCCATCTCGCGCAGCAGGCTGGCCGGCTCAATGGCCTGGCGCAGCACCACCACGCGATCGCTGTTGCCCAGCGCGCCAAAGTGCCCGCCCTTGCGCCCGGCCGACACCTCGGGGTGGGTTTTCACATACACGGTGGCCTGCGGGTGCTCGGCCAGCGCGGCGGCCAGCATGTCGGCAAAGGTCTGCGCGCTGGCACCGCCCAGGGCAATGCTCAGGTCACCCGCGGTCTGGTCCACCACCAGCACGCGCTGGCGGTCTTGCGGGCGCAGCAAGGGCGGCAGGCCCTGCGCCGCCTGCTGCGCTTCCACCTGCGCCAGCGGCGGTGCGTGGTTGTATTTGCTCAGGCCGTGGCGTTGCATCAAGGCCCGCGCCTGTGCCACCGTGGCCCTGTGGCCGGCCAGCACGTCCACCTCGCTTTGCAGCAGGTTTTCCAGCGCACTGGGGCGGGTGCTGTCGTAATAGATGCCCACCTCGTCCACCACGATGGACAAGGGCGGAAAGCGGTCACCCGTGCCGAACGAGCGCAGAAAACCGTCTTCCAGGCGCAGCACCGGCAAGCGACGGCGGGCGGCCCAGGCCTGTGCCCGATCGGCGCTGGGCTTGCGGCCCCAGGCCAGCACACCGGCCAGGCCCCGCCCCAAAGACCAAGGTTGCACCCGTTGCACCGCGCCGCCCAACAGCGCCGGCAAGGTGGGCAGCCCGGCCAGGGCGCCGCTGGTGGTGGCCCAGCGCTGCGCGGCCGCCACCCGCTCGGCGAAGCCCGGCACACCGGCCTGCGCCAAGTTGTGGGCCAAGGCCTCGGCGTCCACCGCAATCCCGGCCGGGGCGGCAAAAGGCCGCTGCCGCAGCACCGCCAGCGGGCACACCGGCAGCATGGGGCGGCTGCGCGCGGCCAGTGCCTGCGCGTGCCAGCCCTTCCACGCCTGCACATAAGCCTCGCGGCTGGGCGAGGTGCCGGCGGCGTCGTAGCCGGTGGCGGCGTCCGTCATCAGCGAGCCAGGGCGGTGGCTGCCCAGCGCCAGCAGTTCGCTGACCCGGTGAATGGCCTTGGGTCCGAACACGGCGCGCAGCCTGTCAAGAAACTCGCTGTCTGCCCCCGTGCGCACCACGTCCCACGCGCCTGCGTGGGCCAGCACCACCTCGCGCCGGAACAGCGGCGAAGAAGGGTTCCAGCGCATCAGCGGGTACACCTGCCGCGCATGGAACAGGCCCTCATCCGACACGCGCACCCAGCACGAGGTGCTGGCCACCACCGAACGCCGCGTCAGCAGCGGCGCCATCTGCCGCTCAATCTTCTGCGGGTGTGACCAATCGTCAGAGTCGTGGCAGGTGACGAACTCGCCCTGCGCGTGCTGCAAGCCCACGTGCTTGGCCGCGTAAGTGCCCGCGTTGCGCGGCAGGCGAATGAGTCGCACCCGCGCATCGGCAGCGGCCAGGGCCGCCACCCGCTCTGCCGTGCCGTCGGTGCTGGCGTCGTCCACCACGATCAGCTCCAGCCGCTGCCAGGTCTGGCCCAGCACCGACGCCACGGCGGCGTGCACCCAGTCGGCGCTGTTGAACGTGGTCATCAACACCGACACCAGCGGCCCATCGCTTACCGGCGCCAAGCGCCCCGCCACCCGCACATTGCGCGCCGACACCGGCCGCGATGCGTCCACCAAGGCCAAAGGCGCCAGGTTCTGGGCCTGCAGGCAATGGTTCAGGTGGGTGAGTTGCTCGGCGGGGGTGCGGGCTTGGTGGTTGGAGGTGAGGAGGTGGTGGTCGGGATTGGCCAATGGCATTAGAAACCGATTTCTGAATGGGCTAACGCGGCTGACTCTGTCTGAGATTGATTTCTAACTTGATATCAATGCATAGGCTGATTGTTAAATGTGTATGTTCTAGGAATCTATGCTGGGGGGGGGATAAAGATCCAATCATGCCCCTGGATGTTCAAGTGTCTGTATCCGAAAGAGGAAAGGAAGGTGAAAAGGCCAGATTTTGGAAAGGCTTCCGCAATAACTATTGGCCTATCCTTGATGATTGTGTTTTTGGCGCCCTTGAATACAAGTTCTTCATGTCCTTCGACATCAATTTTTACTAAGGAGACAGAGGCTGCTCTTTGGGATGTGATTGAATCTAGTGTGACAAATTTTGTGGCTCCTTGAGTTGTCTTATCAAGTTTTGCAACTCCTGGGTTTGATGGAGAGACATCGAACATTGCACCGGTGCCCTCGCTGTCAGAAAGCGCGTGATTGAAGATTTCCAGATTTTGGGTGCCACTCAAGACAACATTTCTCTGAAGGGCGTTGAATGTTTCTGGAACAGGTTCGAAGCCCCAGACTATTCCGTTAAACGCAAGCGCCATCGGAATAGCGTTTGCGCCGATGTTGGTCCCAATGTCCACAATGGTTGAAGTCGGTGACAACTGTAGCGCAAGCTCGCGAAGAAGCGCGGTTATATGAAGTTCCCAAGGAATTGATCGATTGATCCGTTTGAAGATTACCTCGCTTGGGTTGCCTGTGTGGAATCTTCCGAGTGGTGATAAATCAACGAGTTGATTCTGTGGCTTGGGGTCGGGAGAATTCAGTATCCAGTCTGGCTCATTGTCCCAGTTGAATTTTAGTATCGTGTCGGCAATAGAGTTTTTGTGCTGTTGATTTTCCGGTGTGCGCCATTTGCTTGCGGCCAGGCTTTTGTTGGCTAGATCCGTGAGGTGGCCAATCATGCGCCCCTTTCCTTCTAGGTCGCGTTGTTTGAACCGCAACCTCTCCACTTGTCTTGCAAGCACAAGTTGCTGTTCGATGGGGTCAATATTCCCTGTGCAATTTAGGAGTCTCATTTGATGAATGATTTTCTCCAGAATTGCGGGTCTTCCCGGATTTTCTTTGGCTGAATTGAGAAGAAATGTTAGGCAGTCATTGTGATGCTTTAATGCGTTGAGTGTCCAGGCGTGAGCGATAATGAAGCGATCTTCATTCCGTAAGATTGGTAGAAATTCCTCCTCAAGCGAAAGTGCGGATATGTAGCTCTTTTCTTGAATGTGAATTCGCCTCTTGTCCCAGAATTCTTTATCCAGTTGATTGCATGCCTGTGCGTTGAGTATGGTAGACATTTTGGGGCTTAAATGTTATTTGGTTCTGTCCCACTCTCGTCGCAATGGAAACGCAACGAAGTCTTCTAAGCTATTGGAGGTCAGACTTTCTTTTAGGGTGCGGGGTGTGCTTCCTGCTAGCTTGGATCGGTCGACTGCGTATCCGAGGCAGTAACTGCTCAGTTCATCATGCTTTTCCTTGATGAGTGCTTCTGCACACAGGAAGAGCACCTTTAGTCCTATATCCAGATTTCTGGAAATTCTTTCAAACCCTTCGGATTGATATATTTTCAGAAAGCTTTGGAAATATGCTTTCCCTCCCCATCCTATGGCTGGAGATTGATAGAGGCTTTGCTTGGGGCCACTGGTTCTGCCAAAAGGATCCCGCGATAGCGACATGTGTAACCCCAGTTCGGGGCGCTTTCTGAAATCTGGAGGCACCATAATCCCCTTCCTCTTCATGATTTCATATAGGACGTGCTCGTCATTGTCTCGTGCCAAGTCCAAGTCCTCTAGATCGGGCAGGGGATAATATTTCTTTGTTTCGATGAAATGTAGGCCGGTCAATCGTTTGGATGTTTCGGGGGCCTCTGGGTTGCGTATGATGTTTGAGAAGGGGAGGTTGTGGGTTGATATAAGGTTTGTGTGTATTTCTAATATGCTTTCGCATATCATGATGTCAATGTCGCCAATGTAGAGATATTCGCTATCGGTGACGGCTGTATCAATAAATCTTATGGTGTTGGGCAGGATGTTTGCTGAGATATTTGGCGGAGTTGGTCGAATCAGGAATCTATTGCCAAAAGAAGATCTAAGTTCCTTTATTGGTTCTGCATAGTCGTTCAGAAGTTTCTCTGGTGAGGGTGTGGAGATCTCAACGAATGCGGTTGGGTTGGAGGTGAGTGCGAAATAAATGTATGCCGGCGCATACATCGCATAGGTCTCGTCGCAGTAAGCGTAGATTAACAAATTGACAATTGGCATTTCTGGTTTTCTGTCACAGGGTCCGAAGGCTTTGCTGAATTTTGCTTACGCCCTCGCACCATTTGTTGATGGCTGCAAATTCGGTCTTCGCCTCGCGCTCTTGCTTTTCTCGTTCGGGCTTTGATGTGATGAGTTTGTCTAGATTTTTCCACCATTCTTCGGGCGGGGGTGTTTCGCCCGTTGGTATTGTGATGATGGGCATTCCTAGCGCAAGATATCCTAGCCTGGTTAGTGCATTTTTGGGGCGAAGCGCTTCATCGGCTGTCTCTATGAATACTGCTAGATCCCAATGAATTCGCTCGAGAATCCAGCGTACGAAATTCGGGTAGTCATTTTTTCTTGGTAGTCCAATTCTTCTTCCAAATTTTGGCTGAGAATTTTGGAAAATGCCTACTGTCTCAATTTCGATTCGAGATGCATAGCGATGCTCAATGGATTTTAGTGTCTGGATGGTTGTGCTTGATAGGATGTCATGTTTCGGGTCTCCCATGACTCCTAATCTTATTGGTCCGTTGGTGTTTCTTGCATATGGTCCCTGGTTGTGCTTTCGTGGTTTATTGACTTCCCATAGTTCGGGGTCTAGTGCGTTTGGTACGACGTTTATTCTTTGGTTGATTTTGCTAATTTTCCTGGCTATCAATTCGCATTGTGTATGAATTACATCTGCCTCTATTATCAAAGGATGTGCTTCCAGTGCGGGTTTGCCATCTTCTTCTTTGGATGAGTTCCCTTGGAAGCGGGTTGTGACCTCTGGCTCAGTATCGAGGTTGTAAATCAGAACTCCACCTGCGGCCTTCCAGTTGGTAATCCAGGCTTGAATTTCGCCTTTTGTAAGCTCGCAGGCCCGGTTCTGAATAACGATGGCTTGGGCCGTTCCAGGGGCTGGTAACGTGCTTGTGATTCTTACGCGCCAGTTTCGTAGTAATTGGATGGCTTGATATGGTAAGAGCAGTTGCACGTATGCCATCTCGGTGGGGTGTCCGTCTTCTCCCCGCTCGGGCATTAGTAACAGTAGTGGCTTTTTCTTAAATATGTGTACTTTCCGGCGTTGAGTAAGGGCTGCTTCAATTTCGATGCACTCACTTATTGCCGCCCCATGTACAGAATATTTAGACGCAGTGAGTAAGCCCTTTCTCCTTAACGCCTCCAGCGAGTCGCGATTTTGTAGAAGGCGGAAAACAGATTCCTGGGTGTCAAGTTCGTCGTGGGTGTTCACCACTAACGCCGTTTCGTTATGAATGGCGTACTCATTAGCCCCACCCGCAGCAGGCACAACCGCAGCACAACCGCAAGCCATCGCTTCCAAGCCGGTCCTGCCGAAGGCTTGGTAGTCGGACAAATCGATGAACAAATCGCTTTGGGCCAAGAGCGCGGCGACCTGAGGGCGCATCAGAGGGCCATGGTTCTGGAAGGGGAAGTTGCGCTCCAGTTTCAGGAACTCTGGGTGATCGCTTTCACACCCGAAGGTATGGAGTTGAATGCGGTCGCCGAAGGCCTGATGCAGTCGAGCGAAAAGGCGCATGGTGCGAGCAGCCCCCCGTCTTGGCGTCTGTGGCCGGATCATCGCGGTCACATGCAGTCGCCCGTCCTTCACTCGTCGGGCGGGCTTGTAGACCTCGTGGTCGATGCTTGGCTGCACTTTGTGCACGGTCACGCCGTGGTGGCGCTTCACCTCGTCAATGATCCAGTGGGTCTTGGCGAACAAGAATGCACCGGGTACCAGGGTGTAAGACTCGCGCGCCTCGTGCCATTGCGGAGTGCCCTCTTCAAAGAACATGGGCTCGTAGTCCTGCACGTAGTAGGCGGGCAGGATGTGCGGGCTCACGTCAACGATGCGCTTGACCAGTTTCATGGACGTGAAGATGGTGCCCACCACCACGTCATAGTCTTCTGCCAGGTCGATGAGTGAGTAGTCATCGAAGCCGACGAAGGTGTTTTCTGCACCAGGAATGTCGGCATAGCTTTTCAGAAAGCCTTCCACTTGCTCGTGCTTCACTGCCACGCGCGCGTGGATGCCCATGCGGCGCATTTCTGTCACCTCTTGCACCACCGAGTGGGCGCCTCCGCCGCCGCCCTTCACCGGCAACAGAAACAGCACCCGCATGCTCATCAGGTCAATGGCATCGGCCGAGTTTTGCGGTGCGAGCGCGGCCTGGATGCGGGCGCGCACGGCGTCCAACGCCTCGGTGCGCTTCACGGCTTCCACTCGGGCGGCGTACTTCTCGGGTGTGTGCTTGTGTTTCAGGCTGCGTGTGCCCTGCTCAGACAGGGTTTTGCGGCGCTCATGCCCAAAGCTCTTCGACTTGGCGTGGAACACGAACACGTCGTCTGCGATGGCCAGCTCAAAGCCCGCGTCAATGGCGCGGATGCAGAAGTCGTTTTCTTCCCCGTAGCCCACGGGGAAGTTTTCTTCGTCCATGTAGCCAATGGCGTCGATCACGGCGCGGCGGATCATGAAGCAGAAGCCATTGACGAAGGGCAGACGCGGGTAGTGGCGCTGGGACACACGGGCTACTAGGGCGGCCATGGCGTCGGGGGTCATGCCGTTGGGCAGTTCGTTCACGGCGAAGTTGCCGCTGGCGTCACGCAGTTGCGGCACGTTTTGCCAACTCGCCGCGTTGGACAGGGGGCCCACCACACCGATCTTGGGGTGAGACGCCATGCAACGCACCATGCCCTGGAGCCAGCCAGGGGTGACGATGGTGTCGCTGTTCTGGGTGATCACGAATTCGGCGGTGGAGGCGCGCAGGCCGGTGTTCACGGCTCGGGTGTAGCCCTGGTTTTGCGCGTGCTCGATCAGGGTGAACAAGGGCTTTCCCTGGCACTGTGCGCGCAGCCATTGGGTGGTGTCGGCGTCAGAGCCGTCGTTCACCACGATCACGCGCACGCGCATGCCATCGGTGTGTTGCTCAAGAGAAGCCAGGCAGCGCTTGACGTCTTCCAGGGCGTTGAACACGGGCACCACGATGTCGATGGTGGTGCTCACGGCGGGGGGGTATTCCCTGCCCTGTGCCGGCGCGGCACGCAGGCGGCGCTCGACCAGTTCAATGTTGGCTTTGAGCAGGTGGGCCAATGCGGGGTGGGCGGACTGGGCGGCTCGGTAGTGCTGCAGCGCGCGGTCGAAGTCATTGGCTTTCAGCGCCTGGTTGCCCAGTGCAAGGTGCGATGTCGTCATGTAGGGAGGCGGTAAGCGGTAATAAAAGGTCAAACCAGGCGCAGGTCGATCAGCCATGCGGGGGCCTGCAAGCGGGTGTGTTCGCGGTCCCCATCGGGCTGTTCGTTGCGCTGCACCAAGACCGTGAGCACGTTGTCTTGTGTCCAGCGGGTGCGGTCGATCACAGGTTCAGCGAACCCCACGGGCTCAGACCAAAGGGGGACGGGTGCCGAGAGTGGGCGGCGGTGCGTATCTCTCGGGCCGGTCAGGCGTGCCACCGCGAGTCGTTGGCCCGTGAAGTCGGCTCGCAGCAGGGCGTACACGCGGTCGTCGCGGTCGATCAGGATGTCTGGCCGGCTGATGGGAATTTGCAGCGTGCCACCGCCGCGCAAGGCGAATGGGGCGGTGCGATCAGAGAAGCACTCGTGTTGCCAGCGCCGGCCGTCAAACCACAGGTGTTGGTACTGCAGGATGCCGTTGTCGTCGTTGGCATAGAAGACCACATGGGGGCGGCCTTCGCTGTCCAGCGCCATGCTGGTCTGGTTGATGAGGTTGTGGCCGGGCGGGCTGGGCCAGATGGTTTCGGCCGTGGTGGGCGTGATGGGCAGTTGGTAGGGTTGGCCCTTTGGCGTGAACCAATGAAGGCCGTTGTCGGGTGACCAGGCGTAGCCCATGTTGATGTTGTTCACCAACTGTTCCTCACCCAGCGTGCCGGTGCGCCACACGAACGAGAGGTGCAGTGAGCCGTCAGCCCCAATGGCGGGGTGGTTCCAGTAGGCGTTGCTGGTCCAGGGGCGTTGCTCGGCGCCTGAAAGCACGGGGCTGGGGTGGTCGCTCCACGTGAGGGTGGCCTCGTCGTAGGTTTTGAGCCTTGCGGTGCCTTTGTTGTGTTGGCCGTCGCGGTACAGCAGCGTGAGCGGGTGCTCGGCCCTGGGCAGGATGAAGGTGGGGTAAGTCACCTTGCTTTCGTTCACCCCGGTCATGGGCAGCTCGTCGGTCCAGTGCGCGATGTCGTGCGGCTGCACCGAGCGGCGGTATCGCAATTGGGTGCCGTGGTGGTCGTAGCTCAGGTGCAGATGGCCGAGTCGGTCGATGCCCAGGCTGATGCTGTTGTGCGCGTCTCTCAGGTTGTATTGCCCTGAAATGTCGTGGGTGCTGAGCGAGTCCTTGCCTTCGTTTTGCAGTTGCCGTTGCACCACGCGCAGGGTTTGGTCGTCCACGTAGAAGGCGGTGTATTGCCGGCCCTGCCAGGTGAGTACGCCGTGGTGCCGAAAGATCACCGTGTTCACGGTGTTGCCGGCCCAACCTTCGCCCAGGGGAATGGTGGCCAGCGTTTGCACCTGAATCGCCGCGGCATTGGCGGTGGGCTGCGGGCCTTGCAGGGCTGCTTGGCGGCCCCGCGCCAATAGGCGGGGGTCTCCACCCGTGGGGCTGAGGGCCATGGCCCGTTCCAATTGAGCCGTGGCCTCGCTGCCGTGGCCCAGCAGCTCGTGGGCAACCGCCAGCGACTGGTGCGCGCCAGACGCGAGCACCTGCATGGCCAAGGCGCGGTCGCACCCATGGGCCAGCGCGCGCTCAAGTGAGGCCTGCGCTTCGCTGACCTGCCCCACCTGGAACGCAGCCGCCGCGTGAAGCAGCCAGCGCTCACCGGCCTCGGCGGCGTGGTGGACGGGTGCCTCAATCGGTGCCTGCAGCAGCGAGTTCCAGTCACCAAAGCACCACTGAGACCACGCCCACTGCAGGTCGCCCGGGCGGTCTGTGTGCCCCCAGAGCTTGCCCGTCACGCTGAAGACTCCCGAGCCCAGAGGGCTTTGATGGCTTCCAGTTGGGCTTCGGCTCTGTTCACCGCGATCTCCAGTGCCCGCTCACGGTGGACGGCCTGCTGCAGTGCCAAATCCGCCTGCTGCAGCCGATGCTCCAGTGCCGCCTTCTGGGCGGCGAGTTGTTCGCTGTGAGCCTGTGCGGTGCTGGCATGGCGTTCACGTTCCTGCGCCAACGCACTTGCCTGTTGCAAAGCTTGCGTGAGCTGCTGCTCACGGGCCGCCGCCTGGACCATCGATTGCGCTTGCTGCTCCAGCGCTTGGGTCTGGTGTTCGGCTCTTGCTTTTGCCTCTTGCGCGGCGGCCAGTTGGGCCGAGAGGGCCTGCTGGGTTTTTTGCAGTTCTTCTTCCGCTCGGGCTTTTTCTTGCATCAGGGCTGCTGCCTGAGCGGTCAGGCGTTCGTTGTGTGTCTGCGCCAGCGCCATCGATTCTTGCAGCCGCGTCGCTTCATTCCGCCATTGCTCCACCTCGGCCGCGCTCGCTGTCTTGGCATCGAGCTCCCGCACGTAAAGTGCGTGGCCCACACCCGGGTGGCGCCCCGCGTCGGCGGCGATCTGGCGAAAGCCGGCCTCGGTCAGCGCGCTCTCCACCTCGGCGGGGTTGAGTGTGTCGGGCGTGTCGGCGCCCATGGTGGTGCGCACGATCAGCACGTCCATTTGCGACAGCGCCTGTTGGCTGCCCTGCAGCAGCGGCTGAGCGGGCCAGCAGTCCACGATCAGCCAGTTGGCGCTCTGCTCGTCGTCTTGCAGCAGCTCGTCCAATGTGATGGCCTGGCGGGTCTGTTTTTGCCGGGTCTTGAGGTTGGGCCAGAGGCTGCGCAGGCTCTCGGGCTCCAGCAGGCCGCTTTCGCTGGACACGCTGGCCACATGGAAGGTGACGGTGGCGGTCTCGGGGCCGATCACTTGCTTGCGCACGCGCCAGGCGCCAGAGGCTGCGGCCACGGTGGCCTGCAGTGGGTGGATGAGGGCATCGTCGGCTTCCACCAGCGTGGCCGACGGCACCGCGCGTGACAGCAGCCACTGCACCCACGGACCGCTGCCGTTGCCCGCTCCCACCAGGGTCACGTGGCGGGGCGGCATCAGGATCCGAAGATGGTCGAGCCAGGAAAGTAGGTGGTTGGGGGCCTGCTGCATGGAGGGTCTTCGGTGATGGCGGTTGGGGGCGTCAGGTGTGATGGCGTTGGCGGAAGGCTTTGGCCTCGCGCTGGATGGCGAACGGCATGCGCAGCCAGCCGACCGGGCTCTTGGCGTTGGCCAGGTAGGCCTGCCCCAGTCGGTATGACAGGTGTTGCTTCACGCGTTCGGCTTCGTGGGCGTCGCGGTAGGTGTGGATGGGGGGCAGCTTTCGGGCCTCGCGCTCAGGCTGTTCGCGCTTGAAGCGACGCACCTCACCCAGCACGGCCCAGGGCATGGCGACCCAGCCGCCCAGGCTGCGGCTGTTCTGGATCATGCGGGCGCCGATGCGGTAGCTCAGTTGCTGGCGCACGCGGTCTGCCGCGCCATAGAAGGCCGGCTTCTCGGGCTTGGGCGGTGCCACTTGTGCCTTCAGGCGCTGGTTTTCCAGGTAGTAGCGCTCCAGTTCCTCTTGCACCCGGTGCAGTTGGGTGAGCAGCAAGTCGTTCTCTTCGCTGAGCTGTGGGTCCACCGCCGGGCGGGCCTGCAGTTCGCTCAGTTCACTCTGGGCGGACTTGAGTTCTTGGGCCTTGGCCTGGGCCTGCCGGGCCGCTTCGGCTGCGCGCTGTTCGGCTGCGGCCAGGCGTTCTTTGAGTTGCGCGGCCTGCTGTTCGGCTTGCTGCTGTTGCGCACTGAGCGCTTCGAGCTGCGTGGCCTGTTGCTGGCTGTTGAGGTAGTGGCGCTCCAGCTCTTCTTGCACCTGGTGCAACTGGCTGAGCAACAGCTCGTTGTCTTGCTGCAGTTCGCGCTGCTGTTGCTCTATCTGTTGGCGTGCGGTGCTCAGGTCGGCCAGGGCCGCGTCGTGGGTTTGTGCGTCTTGCGCGCGCAGTTGCTGCTCGGCCTGCAGCAAGCGCCAATGTTCGGCGGCCAGGGCTTCGGCCTGGGCCTGTCCGGCTTCGAGTTGCTGCAGCAGCTTGTCTTGATGGCGCTGCCGCTGGCGTTGCGCGTTGAGCGCGGCCCAGGCTTGCAGGGCCAGGGCGGTGTCGCGGCCGGGCTCGTCGTCCAGCGCCAGGGGCAGGTTGGCGGCGGCCTGCAGCTCTTCGTATAGCTGGCGGCTCTCGGGCTGGTCGCGCAGCAGGGTGTCGGCCACCAGCAGCGCCAGCGGGGCGTCAGGGGTTTCGCCGGTGTCGCCCGAGGCCAGGGCCGGTGGCAGGTCTTGGGTGACGCAAGGCGTTGGGGTGCCACTGGCGTGTGGCCCGGTGTGGTTGCCTTCGAGTCCGAGGCGCTCAACCCAGGGGGCGTCGATGCGGGCGCGCACCTGGTTCAGGTAGGCCGAGGCCGAGCGGCGGGCTTGCTCGCTGTGCACCAGCAGACAGCGCTGCGGGTTGCGGTGGAAGAAGTGCAGCAGCGCAGCGTTGTAGGCGGCCCACTGGCGGGCTTGCCGGGCCAGCTCTTCGGGGCTGTCGGGTGTGGCCGGGTCGGCCTGGCTGCGGGTGAGCAGGCTGTGCGGCCGGTCGTACACCAGGATGAAGTGCAGGTCGGGGTCGAGGTCTCGCCAGTAGTTCAGCCAGTGAATCGCCTGCGGGTCGGCCCAGCCCCACAGGGGCTGGTCAATGTTGCCCAGCATCAGGTCAAGCGCCATGCCGTGCCACACCGGGCCGGGCGTGAGCTGGCGCAGCTCGGCATCGCCATTGCCCAGGCGCTGCAAGGCGGGTGCGTTGTGGGCCTTGGCCAGGGTGGCGCTGATTTGTTCGGGCAGAAATCCGTCGCGCCGCGAGGGCAGGGCAGGGGCCATGCCGCAGGCGCGCAGCAGGCGCTCCACCTCTTGGTAGCCAGACAGCGGGTGCCCCACGATGAGGATTTTGTTCATGCGCGTGGTCTCAGTTGTTGATGCCAAACACCACGCCCGCCGTGATCGCGATCTGCGACAGGATGCGGGTGATGTCGAGCGCGAACTGGCGGTTCTTCACGTCCACCTTGGGCAGCACCAGCACCTGGTCGCCGGGGTTCACGCGGGTGTTGCGGTCCAGGTCGCTGGCGTCGGCCTGCACGAAGCTGCCGTCCACGCGGGCCACCACCACGCGGGCGTTGTCGGCGTTTTGCGTGAAGCCGCCGGCGCGCTGGATGTAGTCGTTCACGCTCAGGCGCGGCTCAAAGGCCACGCTGTTGGGGAACAGCACCTCGCCGCTGATGAGCACCAGCCCGTCGCGGGTGGGGATGCGCAGCACGTCGCCGTTTTCCAGCATCAGCTCATTGCGGTTGCCGTTTTGCGCGATGAGCACCTGGCCCAGGGGTTCGATCTGCTTGGCGCGCTCCACCCACTGCAGGGTGAGATTGGCCTCTTGGGTGCGCAGGGCGGCTTCTTCGCCGCTGCCGCTGCGGGCGGTGAGCAGGGCGGTTTCCAGGCTGCGCAGGCTGGTGGCCAGCAGGTCTTTCTGGCGCTGCTTCACGCTTTGGCGGAAGAGCTGCACGTTTTGCATCTGCGAGCGGTCGTTGAGCTGGATGCGGCTGAGCAGGTCGCCCAGTTGGCTGCCATAGGGCAGCACGTATTCCTGCTGGCTGTCGTGTTCGCCTTCCACGCGCACGGTGATGGTGCCGGGCTTTTTGTCGGCGGTGAATTCGAGTTCGTCGCCGTTGCCCAGGCTCACCTGCGCGGCCTCGCTCAGGGCGTAGTACTCGGTGTTGCGCACGGTGCCGGTGTTGCGCACCACGCGCACGTGGGTGGCGGCGGCCTGGGGTTTGGCCAGGGCCATCAGGTCGGCCACGGTGCGGCGCTCGCCGCTGAACTCGAAGCGCTTGGCGTTGGCGGCCAGGCCGCTTACCTTCACGGTGTTCTGGCGCGGGGGCACGAAGATCACGTCGCCGCTGGCCAGTTGCAGCGTGGGCATGTGGCCTTGCAGCAGGAAGTCATACAGGTTCACGCGGCCACGGGTCTGCCCGTTGCGCTGCACTTGCACCTCAAGAAAGCTGCCGCGTTCGGGGTCGATGCCGCCGGCCTGGTCCAGGTAGTGCAGCAGGCTGTCCATGCTGGTGCCGCTGTACAGGCCGGGGCGCGGCACGAAGCCGCTGACGAACACGCGCACCGGTTGGGCTTCGGCCAGGCTGGCGTAGCTGCTCACGTTGGAGCGGTACACCCGGCCCACGGCGCGGGCCACCGTGGCTTGCAGGTCGGCGTTGCGCACGCCTCGCACGGCCACCGGGCCCACGTTGGGCACGAACACATTGCCTTGCGGGTCCACCACGAGCTGGGCGTCAAATTCAAACGCGCCCCACAGGCGCACCTGCACGCTGTCACCGGTGGCCACCACGTAGTCGGGGTTGAACACGGTCGCGCCCTCGCGGGCAAAAGCGCCGGTGAAGAGCTGGGCGCCGAACACGTCGCTGGTCACGGCGACGGGCGCGGAGCCCGTGGTGGCCGGCGCGGGGGTGACGCGTGGCGCCGCTGCCCCGCCCAGGCTGGGCGCGCTGGCGCGGCCCGGGAAGAGCGAACCGGTGCGCCCGGGCGCTTGTGGCGAGGTGCTCAGCGCCCGCGTGGCGGCGCTGCCACCTTGGGCGCTGATGGCGTTTTCCAGGGCCTGCGCCTGCTCGGGGGTGAGCTGGGCATGGGCCGTGGGTGCGATGGAAAGGGTCAGGGCCAGGGCCAAGGCGGCCAGGCAAGAGCAAAGGGGGAAACGCATGGGGGTCAGTCCTGGTGGTCGCGCACGATGGCCAGCAGCAGTTGCAGCACGCCGGCCACCAGCAAGGCGGCCAGCGCGTACACCGTGGCGTTGTACAGGCGGCGGGGTTGCAGCGGGTATTCGGGCAGGTTGGGCGACTGCATCACCTGCACCTTCTTGAGCGTGCGCGAGGCGTCCACCCGGCCGCGCTCCAGCGAGGTGAGGGCGGTGGTGAGCACGCGCTGGGCGAACTCGGCGTCGAGTTGCAGGCGCTGGAACTCTTCCACCGTCTTGTTCAGCGTGCCCCCTTCGGGCGCGGCCAGGCGGGCGCGTTCGCGCTTGAGCTGGTCTTCCACGGCGGCGATCTGCGCGTTCACCTCGGCCAGTTGCGGTGCCTTGGGTTGCAGAAAGCTTTGCAGGCCGGTGCGACGGGTTTGCAGCTCGGCCAGTTGGGCCTCAAGCCTAGCCACGATGGCGGCCAGGTTCTCGGCCGTGGCCTGGGGCGAGACCAGGCCCTTGCGGTTTTGGTAGGTCAGCACGGCGGCGCGGGTCTGCTTCACGCGCTCGTTGAGTTCGCCCACCTGCCGCTCCAGAAACTGCACCTGTTCTTGTGCCAGCTCGTGGCCCAGCGCGTTCATGTGGCGTTCGCCCTCGGCCAGCAGGGCGGTGGTGATGGCCTGCGCCATCTCGGGCGTGTAGGCCTGGGCCTGGATCACCAGCACGCCAGAAAACTCGTCCAGCTCCACGCTCACGCGCTTGAGGAAGTGGCGGTGGAATTCTTCGATGGGGGCGTCGGCCTGCCACAGGCGCGAGAGCCAGTCACCCTGGCCGCTGAAGTGCTCGCGCAACTTGAGTTCGGCGTCGAGCTTGCGCAGCATGTCGATGGAGCGCAGGTGGTCGCGCAGCAGCAGTTGGTCGGCCCGGTTGCCGCCGGTGGCGCCGCTGATGAGGCTGGCGAAGTCCATGGTCTGGCCGCTGGAGAGGTCGGCCCGGGCCAGGGTCACGCGGGCCTCAGACACATAGCGGTCAGAGGCCGCGACCAGCCAGTAGGCGGTGCTCAGGGCAATGAACAGCGCGGCGGCCCACAGCACGGGGGCGCTGCGCCAGCGCGGCAGGCGAGAGAGAAGGCTCATGCGGAAATGCTTTCTTGGTACGCGGCCAGGGCGTCGTCGATGCGGTCGAACCAGTGGGCCTGGCCTTCGTGCAGCCAGATGCCCGCGGTGCAAAACTGTTGGAGGGTGGCGCCGCTGTGCGAGGTCATGATCAGGCTGGAGCGGCCCACCAGCTCTTTGAAGGCTTGGGCGGCCTTGGCCTGGAAGGCCGCGTCGCCGGTGGAGGTGACCTCGTCAGAGATGTAGACGTCGAAATCAAAGGCCAGCGACAGGGCGAACTGCAGGCGCGACTTCATGCCGCTGGAGTAGGTTTTGACGGGCTCGTCGAAGTAGCGGCCGATCTCGGCGAAGGCTTGGATGCGGTCCAGCCGCTCGGCCATTTCGTGTTCTTCGCCGTACAGGCGGCACACGAACTTGGCGTTCTGCCGCCCCGTGAGCGTGCCTTGCAGACCGCCACCGAAGCCCATGGGCCACGAGACGCGGCAGTGCCGACGCACCCGGCCCTGGTTGGGGTGGTCCACCCCGCCGATCAGGCGCAGCAGCGTGGTCTTGCCCGCGCCGTTGCGCCCGATCAGGCCCACGCTGGTGTTGGTGGGGATGGTGAAGTTCACCCCCCTCAGCACCCAGGGGCCGGGGCCGTGGTCGGTTTGGTAGCGCTTGTGGACGTCAAGAACTTCGATCACAGCGACACCACCCGATGGCGGAAACGGATCTGCAGGGCCAGGCCCACGAACACCAAGGTCAGGGCAGCCCCATGCAGGTAGCCCAGGCTCAGTTCGGGTACGTGGTGGTAATAGCTGGAGAGGCCAGCCCGCACGCCCTCGATGCCATGGGCCACCGGGTTGAACATCAGCCACTCGCGCCAGGGGTAGGGAATGGCCGAGAGCGGAAAGATGGCGCCCGAGATCAGCATCAGCGGCATCATCAGCAGGTTCAGGATGTTGGCCATTTCAGGGACCAGCTCGGTGAGCACCGAGGTGATCAAACCCCACCCCAGTCCCAGCAGCCAAAGCCCGAAGGCCGCCCACAGCAAGGCCAGCGGGTCATCGGCCGAGAGGGAGTGGCCCATGAGCACCAGCAACCCCGCCACCAGGGTGGCGATCACCAGCAATATCACCCCCTCCAGCAGGCAGCGGGTGATGACCGTGTCCACCGGTTTGACCTGCCGGTAGGTGAACAAAGCCAGGTTGGCGCTGATGGCAGAGCCGCCCTGCGCCGAGGTGCGGCGAAACAGGTAGAAGCTGAGCAAGCCCGCGCTGAGCCAAAGGGCGGTGTCCATGCCGCCGACGTGGCGGGCCCGCAGCACCGTGAACACAAACAGCATGAAGGCGATGCCGGCCACCGGCTCCAGAAACAGCCACACCGCGGCCGCGCGCCGGCCGAACATGCGCGCCACCGCTTCGCGCAGCAACAGCGCGTGCCAGACCGACCAGGTAATGCGCCAGGCAGAACGGCTCATGGCGCGGGGTGGGTTTGCACCGACCAGTGCAGCGGCTCGCTGGCCAGGCCGTACACGTGGCAGGGCACCTGGGTGAGCGATATGAGCTGCTCGATGAAGTGGTGGGTGTGCTCAGGGCTGGGCGGCGGCGTGCTGGCCCAGAAGTCGTCCAGCGGGCCGCTGAAGCACAGCTTGGGCTGCTTGTAGAGCGCATCGCCCAGCACCGCCAAGGGCTTGTTGCGCATCAGCGCCTGCAGCCCCACCGTGCTGTTGATCACCACCACGCCCCGAGCATTCGTCACCAACGTGGGGGTGTGGCCTTCCACCAGGTACACCACGCGGTCTTGAACGCCGAGCTGGCGCGTGAGTTCGCGCAGAAAGCGCGTCGGGCCGCGCCCGCCACGGGCGTGCGGGTGCTGGCGCACCACCAGGCAGGTGTGCGCGGGCGCATGGCGGGCAAAGGAGGTGACCACTTCCAGCAGGAAATCGGTGGAGTTGTCGAAGCGGCTGTGGTGGGTGATCTGCGAGTCGCCGTCGTGCTGCAGGGGCACGAAGTAATAGGGCTGGTCGGCCAGTGCCTTCACCCGCGCGTGATCGGGCAGCCAGTGCAACTGCTTTTTGAGCCACGAGGTCACCCAGTAGCGGCTGTGGTGGACCACGTCGGTCTGGCGGTGGTGCTGGTAGTCGGCCGACAGAGGCTTTCCCCAGTGCAGATGCCAGTAATGGCGGCAGGCGAACCAGGCCATTTGCCAAAACAGGTACTCGGAGTGGGGCGGGCGTTGCATCGGGGCGCGCGGGCCGGGCGAGGCCGGCACCCACCGGTAGCGCTGCAAGGTGGTGGAATACGCGTTCACGCCACCGAGTTCCATGGTCATGTAGCCCGGTCGCACATAGCCTTCTTCGGTGACCACCACGGCCATGCCCTTGGCCCGGGCAAGGGCGATGGCCTGGGCGTGCAAGGTGCGCGCCTGCCCGAACAGCACCAGGGCGTCGATGCCCAAACGCTGGATCAGGCCTTCAAGAAAGGCGGGCCACTCGTCCCGGTTGCCGGTGTAGGCAATTGGGGTGAGGGCTTGGCAGTCGCGCTGGTCACCGGGGTGGAACACCACCCGGTGCACCTCGGTCCCCTGGGCTTGCAGCCACTGTGTGAGTCGATCGAAAAAAGGGCCTACCGGCCCTTGCAGCAGAAGCACTCGCCTGGCGTGGGCAAGTGTTAGCAGAGCGGGATTTGATGACACCGGCACAAGTGCGGGTGCCGGTGCCGGTGCGGGCGAGGCAGCCGTGCCTGCCTCTGGCAGGGGGGGATTCAGCCATCTTGCCAATCGATCTTCCTTCCTTGAGTCACCAGCGACGACCAACCCTTGGGCATGTTTTGCCTGGGGTTTGTCGTGTCCCGTCTTTCGCGAATTGCGCGGGTTCACGCCGGCTTAGCGCCGCGGATTTTAGGTGGGCCGATGGCCGAATACGCCTTGAGGTAGTGAACAAATCCCCGACGGTGGCGGGATTTTTTTGGCCGCGCGCCCGGGGTGTAGTGCGTTCGGGGGACGTTGGGTGGGCGGTGAGCTGGAAAGCGCCGAGCCTAGCCCAGCGCGTCCATCGCCAGGCACAGGTCGGCCCAGGCCTTGGCCTTGTCGGCCGGCGTGCGCAGCAGGTAGGCGGGGTGGTAGGTGACGACCACCGGCACGCCCTGGTAGTGGTGCACGCGGCCGCGCAGGCGGCCGATGGGGTCGGTGGTGTTCAGCAGGCTTTGCACCGCGAATCGCCCCATGGCGATGATCACGCGCGGCTTCACCAGGGCCACCTGGCGGGCCAGGTAAGGCTCGCAGCGCAGCACCTCATCGGGCGCGGGGTTGCGGTTGGCCGGCGGGCGGCACTTGAGCACGTTGGCGATGTACACGCCGCGCTCGTCGGTGGCCTGGCGGTCGTGCTGGATGGCGCGCAGCATGGCGTCGAGCAACTGGCCAGCCGGGCCCACGAAGGGCTCGCCCTGGCGGTCTTCCTGCTCGCCCGGGGCTTCGCCTACCACCATCACATCGGCCTGCGGCGAGCCCACGCCGAACACGGTTTGCGTGCGGCTGCGGCACAGGCCGCAGGCCTCGCAGGCGGCCACGGTGGCTTGCAGTTCGGGCCAGTCCATGCTGGCCACGGCTGAGGCATGGGGGGCTTGAATCGGTGCCGGGGTGGCCGGGGGCGGTGCGGCTGGCTCGGGCGGGCGCGCCGGGGGGCGAGCGGGCGGCGCAGCCACGGGCGTGGCGGGTGCGGCGGGCGCGATGGCGGGTTCTGGCTGTGCCGCAGGCACCGATGCTGGCGCGGGCGCTTCGGTGGCGGCCGGTGCCCACACCCGCACGCCCATCTCGGCCAGCATGGCGCGCTGGCGCGGGTCAAGCTGGGCCACGTAACTGGTGTCGGGCTCGCTCATGGCTGGCCTCCGATGCCCAGGCTCATGACGATGGCGTCTTCGCGCTCGAAGCTGCTCACCGGGTAGTAGCCGCGGCGCACGCCCACTTGCCGAAAACCGTAGCGTTCGTACAGGCGCCGCGCGGGGGCATTGCTTTGTCGCACCTCCAGCCACAGGGTGTTGGCGCCTTGTCCGCGCGACCAGGTGACCAGCGCGTCCAGCATGAGCCGCGCCCAGCCCTGGTGCTGGTGCACCGGGGCCACGGTGATGTTGAGCAGGTGCACCTCTTCCACGCCGGGCATGGCCACCAGGTAGCCGATCAGCACCTCTCCGCCGGGCACGGTGGGCAGGCCGGCGTCGCCGGGCAGGGGCTCACCCAGCAGCATCACGGCCGGGTAGCGCGAATGCAGCGAGTCGTGGAAATGCCGGCGGTTCCAGGGGTGGGCGTAGGCGGTGACCTCCACCGCATGCACGGCGTCCAGTGCGTCTTCGCGCATGGGCACGAAGTGCACGCGCCGCGCGGGCGAGGCGGTGACGGGCTCGGGCCAGCGCAGGGCCGTGGCGGTGGTGTTCACGGCGTGGCCCCCTGGGCGCGTTGCTCGCGCTCGGCGGTGGTTTGGGCCACCTTGTCGCGCACATACAGCGGCATGGCCTGGCTGGCGGGCACGGCCGCGCCCTGGGCGAACAGGGCTGGGGCCAGGCGCAGCAGCGCGGTGGCGGTGGGCAGGGCGGTGCGGCGCTGGCCGGGGGCGTGGGCCAGGCGCTCGGCGTAAGGGGTGAAGGCGTTGCCGGCCAGCAGGGTGTGATCGTCGGCCTGCACCGGGGGCTGGGCCAGCCAGTCGGCCAGGGCCTCGGGCGCGCACAGGCGGGCGGGGGCCACGGCCTCAAGGCCTGACGGCCTGAGGGCGTAGGCCGCCAGGTAAATCTCGTTCATGCGCGCGTCCAGCAAGGGCACGAGGGTGCGGGGCGCGGGCAGGTTGTCGGCCTCGTGGGCGTGGCGGGCTTCTTCGGCCAGCACCAGCAGCGTGTCCACCGGCAGCACGGGCAGGCCTTCGGGGTGGGCGTCGGTGCGGATGCCATAGGCCAGGCCCTGCGCCACGGCGCAGGCGGTGCGCAGGCCGGTGAACGAGCCGGGGCCTCGGGCAAAAGCGATGGCGCTGAGGTCGGCCAAGGCCCAGCCGGCCTCGGTCAGCAGGTGTTGCACGGCGGGCAGCAGCGTGGCCGAGGCCTGCGCCGCGCCCGGGCCGCTGTGGGCCCACACCGGGTCGCCCGGCTGCCCGGTGCCCAGCGCCAGCGACAGGGTGTCGGTGCTGGTTTCAATGGCCAGGAAGCGGGGCGGTTGGGGCGGCAGGGGCATCGGCGGATTATCGGCCACGCCGGTCATGGGGCAGGTCGATAATGCCGCGATGCCCCGCCTCGCTGACCGCTTTCGTTTGTGGACCCGCTCGCGCCTGGTCGCGGGCTTGTGGCTCTGCCTGGCCCTGCCGGCCTGTGCGCAATTTCGTGAGCCCTTGCCGGCCTCGGTGAACGGCGCCTTGCAGCGCGCCCAGGTGCCGCCCTCGGCCATGTCGGCCCTGGTGGTGGCGGTGGACTCGGGCGGCGCGGTGAAGCTGCGCCACCAGGCCGGCGAGCCGGTGAACCCGGCCTCGGTGATGAAGCTGGTCACCACCTACGCGGCCATTGACCTGCTGGGGGCTGACTACACCTGGCGCACCGGTTTCTACACCGATGGTGTGGTGGACAACGGCGCCCTGCGCGGCAACCTGTACGTGCGCGGCGGCGGCGACCCCAAGCTGGTGATCGAGCGGCTGCAAGAGGCGTTTGGGGCGCTGCGCGCGCGCGGGGTGTCGGTGATTTTGGGCGACATGGTGCTGGACCACAGTGCCTTCGATGTGCCCGAGCGCGACCCCGGCGCCTTCGACGGCGAGGCCCTGCGGCCCTACAACGCCACGCCCGACGCGCTGCTGGTGAACTTCAAGTCGGTGCTGCTGCGCTTCGTGCCCGACCCGGCCGCCGGCGTGGCGCGGGTGCAAAGCGAGCCGCCCCTGGCCCGCGTGGCCATTGACGCCACCGTGCCCCTGGGCCAGGGCCGCTGTGGCGACTGGCGCAGCGGCCTGCGCGCCGATTTCGGCCGCCCGGACGCCATTCGCTTCGCCGGGCGCTACCCGGCCGCCTGTGGCGAGCTGCAGTGGCCGGTGGCCTACCAAGAGCCCGGCAGCTACGCGTCGCGGGCGTTTGAAGGCATCTGGCGCGCCAGCGGTGGCCTGCTCACGGGCGTGGTGCGCGGCGGGCTCACCCCGCCTGGGGCCACCTTGTTGCACGAGGCGCGCTCGCTGCCGCTGGCGGACATCATCACCGACGTGAACCAGTGGAGCAACAACGTGATGGCGCAGCAGGTGTTCCTCACCCTGGGCCAGCTCGCGCCCGACCCGGTGCCCCAGCCCGCGCCCGCCGCCGCCCCGCGCAGCAGCTTCGAGCGCGCCCGCACCGTGGTGGCCGGCTGGTGGCGGCGCACCTTTGGCGAGCGCTTGCCCCAGCCGGTGCTGGACAACGGCTCGGGCCTGTCGCGCGACGAGCGCCTAACGTCCGAGGCGCTGGCGGGCCTGTTGCGCCACGCCGCGCGCCACCCGCAGGGGCAGCAGTTCATTCAAAGCCTGTCGCTGGCCGGTGTGCAGGGCACGGCCCAGCGCTACGGGCGTGACCCGCGCCAGGCCGCGCACGCCAACGCCTGGCTGAAAACGGGCACGCTGCGCGACGTGGTGGGCGTGGCCGGCTACGTGAACGGCCCGGGGGGTGTGCGCTACGCGGTGGTGGGTTTCGTCAACCACCCCAACGCCAGCGCGGCGCGCCCGGCGCTGGAGGCGCTGGTGGAGTGGACGGCCAACCTGTCGGACGCCGCGCCATGAGCTGGGCCGAACCCGTTGGCTTCGCCGCCGCTTTCCTTACCACGGCCAGCTTCGTGCCGCAGGCCTGGCTGACCTTCCGCACGCGCGACGTGAGCGGCATTTCGCTGGGCATGTACAGCGCCTTCACCCTGGGGGTGGCGCTGTGGCTGCTGTACGGCCTGAGCCTGCGCGCCTGGCCGGTGGTGGTGGCCAACGCCATCACCCTGGCCCTGGCGCTGGCCATCCTGGTGATGAAGCTGCGCTTTGGCCGGCGCCCGCCGGGCTGAGGCCTCAGCCCGCGCCGGCCAGGGCCGAGAGTTCGTGCGCGGCCTCGCCCAGCAGGGCCACGATGCGCTCCATGGCGGCGTCGTCCACCCGCGCGCTGGGGCCGTACACCGCCAGCGATCCCAGCACGCGCTGGTCGCCCGCGAACACCGGGGCGGCCATGGCCACCGCGCCTTTGATGAGTTCGTCGCGGCTGATGGCGTAGCCCTGGTCGCGGATGCGCACCAGAGCCTGGCGCAGCGCGGGCAGTTGCGCGGCCGGCACCTTGTCTTGCAGATAGGGCTCGGCATCGGGCACAAAGGCCAGGATGGCCCGGCCACTGGCGCCGTTGACCACGTTTTCGCTGTGGCCCACGCCGCGCTTGAAGCTCAGGGGCTGGGGGCTGGGCAGTTCGGCCACGCACACGCGCTCACTGCCGCGCAGCAGCAGCAGGGCCACGGTCTCGCCGGTTGTCTCCCACAGGCGGCGCATCACCGGCTGCGCCAGATCGGCCAGGTTGGTGCCCGAGCCCCACACGTGCGCCAGGTGCGCCACCGACGGACCCAGCTGAAAGCGCTGCGGCTCACCCGAGGCGAGGATGAAGCCGCGCATCTCCAGCGTGCGCAACAGGCGGTACAGCGTGGGGCGGCTCAGGTCCACCCGCTTGAGGAGTTCGCTGGCGCTCAGGCTGCGGTCGCCCTGGCGAAAGGCCAGCAGGATGTCGAGCGCGCGGTCGACAGCGCGCACGCCCTCGGTGTCTTTGTTTTTCGGTTCCATGGTGGTGCTGGGCGGGGCCAAGCCCCTGACTTTAGGGCGATTTTGTCCGCTGTGTGGACATTGTGTTCATTTTCTTTGACTTGGATCAAATCGCATTTCCATAATGGACTGTCGTCTCAACAGGCGTACAGATTTGACCCCGTCGCCCCGCCCCCCGAGGAGAACACCATGAACAAAGAAATGTCCGAAACCCTGACCCGCGTCGGCCCCGGCACCCGCATGGGCAACCTGCTGCGCCGTTATTGGGTGCCCGCGCTCATGTCCAGCGAGATCGCCGAGCCCGATGGCCCGCAGGTGCGCGTGAAGCTGCTGGGCGAGAAGCTGCTGGCCTTTCGCAACAGCGACGGCCAGGCCTGCCTGATCAGCGAGTTCTGCTCGCACCGCGGCGTGTCGCTGTACTTCGGCCGCAATGAAGAAAACGGCATTCGCTGCGCGTACCACGGCGTGAAGTTCGACGGCATGGGCCACTGCGTGGACGTGCCGTCTTCTCCCCAGGCCTGTGCGCGCATGCACATCAAGGGCTACCCCTGCATCGAGCGCGGCGGCATTGTGTGGACCTACATGGGCCCCGCCAACGAGCAGCCCGCCCCGCCCGAGCTGGAGTGGTGCACCCTGCCGCCCGAGCACGTGTTCGTGTCCAAGCGCCTGCAGTACTCCAACTGGCTGCAGGCCATGGAGGGCGGCATCGACACGGCGCACGTGTCGTACGTGCACCGCTACGAGGTGGACACCGACCCCATGCACCAAGGCGTGAAGGCACTGGACTACATCAAGGCCGACGGCAACGTGGTGTTCGAGATCGAGAAGCAGCCCTTCGGCCTGAGCCTGTTTGGCCGCCGCAACGGCGAGCCCGACAGCTACTACTGGCGCATCACCCAGTGGCTGTTCCCCTGGTTCACGCTGATCGCCCCGTTCGGCGAGCACGCCCTGGGCGGCCACGTGTGGGTGCCCATTGACGACGAAAATTGCTGGGCCTGGAGCATCAACTGGCAACCGCACCGCCCGCTCACGCAAGAAGAGCTGGACGCCATGCGCGCGGGCCAGGGCATTCACGTGGAATACGAGGCGCCGGGCAGCTTCGTGCCCAAGGCCAACCGCGACAACGACTACATGATCGACCGCGTGGCCCAGCAGGAAAAGCGCTCGTACAGCGGCGTGTTTGGCTTCTCGGCACAAGACTATTCGCTGCAGGAAAGCATGGGCCCCATTCAAGACCACGAGGCCGAGCAACTGCTGCCCACCGACAAGGCCATCGTGATGGCGCGGCGCATGCTGCAAGAGGCCGCGCTGGGCCTGCAAGAGGGCCACACCCCGCCCGCCCTGGACGCCAGCGTGCAGCGCGTGCGCCCGGCCGGCGTGCTGCTGCCGCGCGAGCAAGACCCGGTGGAATGGGCCCGCGAGCAACTGGCCGACAGCCTGGACAAGCCGGTGATCAGCCTGTGAGCCCCGGCCACTTTTTCCCCACGACAACACAGGAGACAACCTTGAAGAACTTCCGACAACTCGCCGCGGCGGCGGCCATCGCCCTGGGCACCACCTTGGCGTGCGGCGCGGCCTGGGCCCAGGCGGACTGGGCGCCCAGCAAGCCGGTGCGCATCGTGGTGCCCATCGTGGGCAGCACCAACGACGTGCTGGCCCGCATCGTGGCGCCCAAGCTGCAAGAGGTGTTTGGCCAACCTTTCGTGGTGGAGAACAAAGGCGGCGCGGGCGGCAACATCGGCGCGCTGGACGTGGTGCGTTCGGCGCCTGATGGCCACACCCTGCTGGTGGGCTACAACGGGCCGCTGGCGATCAACGTCACCTTGTTCGACAAGATGCCGTTCGACCCCACCAAAGACCTGGCGCCCATCACCCTGGCGGTGAAGGCCCCGCAGTACCTGGTGGTGAACCCCGCCACCGGCATCACCTCGGTGCAAGACTTCATCGCCAAGGCCAAGGCCAACCCGGGCAAGTACTCCTACGGCTCGGTGTCCATGGGCAGCGCCTCGCACCTGACGATGGAAATGATGAAGTCGGCCGCCGGCTTTCGCATGACCCACATCCCCTACCGTGGCGCCGGCCCGGCCGTGGCCGACCTGGTGGCGGGCAATGTGCAGGCCGGCTTCTTCGTGCCCGGCAACGTGCAGGGCTTCGTGAAGGAAGGCAAGCTCAAGCTGCTGGCCACCTCTGGCCACAAGCGCTTCCCCAGCACGCCCGATATCCCCACGCTTAGCGAGTCGGGCCTGAAGGACTTCGAGGCCACCTCGTGGATCGGCTTCCTGGCCCCGGCCGGCACGCCTGCCCACATCGTCAACCGCTACAACCAGGAGATGGTCAAGATCCTCAACTCGCCCGAGGTGAAGGCGCGCCTGGTCGAAATGGAGTTCGACGTGGTGGCCAGCTCGCCCAAGCAGTTCAGCGACTGGATCCGCACCGAGATCACGCGCTGGGGCAAGGTCATCAAAGACACCGGCGCCAAGGCGGAGTGAGCGGCATGAGCGAACCCAGAATGGCGGGCCGCCGCGCCCTCATCACCGGTGGCGGTGGCGGCATTGGCGCGGCCACGGCGCGCGTGTTCTTGCAAGAGGGCGCGGCCGTGCTGCTGGTGGACGCCGACGCCCAGGCCCTGGCCCGCACCCAGGCCGCGCTGCTTCAGGCCCACCCCGATGCCCGCGTGCTCACCGTGGCCGCCGACGTGAGCGACGAGGCCGCCGCTCAGGCGGCGGTGGACCAGGCCGTGGCCGCCTGGGGCGGGCTGGACGCCCTGGTGAACAACGCCGCCATGCGCAACTACAGCGCCGCCGCCAACGCCACGCCCGCCGAGTGGCAGGCCATGGTGGCGGTGAACCTGGTGGGCATGTCCAACTACTGCCGCGCGGCGCTGCCGGCGCTGCGCGCATCAGGCCAGGGCAGCATCGTGAACGTCTCGTCTTGCTACGCCGTCACGGGCCGCAAGGGCATGGCGCTGTACGACGCCACCAAGGCCGCGCAGCTCGCCTACACCCGCTCGCTGGCCTTTGAGGAATCGCCCAATGGCGTGCGCGCCAACGCGGTCTGCCCTGGCTCCACGCTCACCGACTTTCACGTCGGCCGGGCGCAGACGGCCGGCAAGAGCGTGGAGCAGCTCAAGGGGGAGCGGCGCGACACCTCGCTCATCGGCCGCTGGGCCGACCCCGAAGAGATCGCCTGGCCTATCCTCTGGATGTCATCGCGCGAGGCATCGTTCATCACCGGCACCACGCTGCTGGTGGACGGTGGCCTGCACATCATGTGAGGCCCGGGGCCCCAGCCGGGGCCCCGTTTTCTTTTTCTTTCTCCCTCTGCTCATGTCTTCCCCCACCTTGCAGGCGCTGGTGTTCAACCTGCGCCACGAAGCCCGCGGCATCATCAGCGTCGAACTGCGGCCCGCCCCTGAGGGCGAGCGCTGGCCCGAGGTCGAGGCCGGCGCCCACATTGACCTGCACCTGGGCAACGGCATGGTGCGCAGCTACTCGCTCACCAACCCCGGCGAGTGCCACCGCTACGTGGTGGCCGTGCTGAACGACCCGCGCAGCCGAGGCGGCTCGCGCTACGTGCACGAGCAACTTCGCGTGGGCCAGGTCATCACCATCGGTGCGCCGCGCAACCACTTCCGGCTGGACGAGGCCGCGCCGCAATCGGTGCTGCTGGCCGGGGGCATCGGCATCACGCCCCTGCTGGCCATGTGCCGCCGCCTGGTGGCGCTGGGCCGGCCGGCTCAAGTGATCTACTGCGCCCGCTCGCGGCGCGAGGCCGCTTTTCTGGAGGCCATCGAGGCCGAGCGTGAGCGCTCGGGCGGCGCCCTGCAAGTCAGTCTGCGCTTCGACGACGAGCACGGTGGCCCGCCCGACTTGCCCGCCCTGCTGGCCGGCCGCCCCGCCGACACGCACTTCTATTCCTGCGGCCCCGGCCCCATGCTCGACGCCTTCGAGCGCGCCTGCGAGGCCCTGGGCCAGGCCCATGTGCACCTGGAGCGTTTCGCCGCCGCGCCCACGGCCGAGGCACCCGCCCCGGCGGCGGGCGCGTACACAGTGGAGTTGCGCCAATCGGGCAAGACCTTCGCGGTGCCAGCAGGCGTGTCGCTGCTGGACGCCATGCTAGAGGCGGGCTGCGACCCGGCCTTCAGTTGCCGCGAAGGCGTGTGCGGTGCCTGCGAGACCCGCGTAATCGAGGGTGAGGTGGACCACCACGACCACATCCTCACCAAGTCGGAGCGGGCGGCCAACAAGTCCATGATGATTTGCGTCTCGCACTGCCGCTCGGCGCGGCTGGTGCTGGACGCCTGAGGCACGCCGGGGGCAGCGTGTCCCCGCAAAAACCCGCTGTTGGACGCCCCTGCCTGTCCCCTAGCATCGTGACGCAATTCCACTTTGTGCAATTCAATTGGAGACAAACGATGCGGCAAGTGCGGTGGTGGGCGGTGGCAGCGGTGGCGGGGCTGTTGGTGGCGTGCGGTGGTGGGGACAGCCCGCCGCCACCGGTCACCACCTCGGCGGTGAAAGTGGTGGGCGACAGCCTGGCCGACAGCGGCGTGTTCGGCTTCAAGTTCACCGTGCAGGGCAACGCCATCTGGACCGAGCGGGTGACGAGTTCGGTGGGCGTGCCCGCCCTGTGCCCGCGCTACGCCGCCCAAAGCGCCAGCCTCGTGGTGGCCAACCCGGCCGCCACCGCGTGCACCAGTTATGGCGTGGGCGGGGCGCGCATCAACCCCGCAGATCCTGGTGCTGACGACACGCCCTTCTCGGTTGTGAAGCAACTGGCCACCCTGGCATCGGAAAAACCCTTCAGCCCGGATGAACTGCTGCTGGTGGACGGCGGCGGCAACGACGTGGCCGACCTGGCGGGCAGGTACCTGGCGGCGGGTGGCCCGTTAGGCGACGGTGGCCTGGCCTTCACCACGCTGGCGGGTGAACTGCTCACGACCCAGGAAATCAATGGCGCATTCACCACCGGTGGTCTGCCCGCCGTGGGCACGCTGTACCTGCAGCGCCTGGCCGACAAGCTGGCCGATGCCATCACCACCCACGCGCTCAACCGCGACGCCAGCCGCGTGGTGGTGCTCACCGTGCCCGACGTGACCGTGACGCCGCGCTTCCTCGCGGTGCTGGCCGGCGTGGCTCTGCAAGTGAACAGCCAGCCGGGCGCCTCGCCCGGCGACGGCGAAGCCGTGGCGGCGGACGTGAAGGCCCTGGTCAATGCCTGGGTGCAGGCTTTCAACGCCCAGTTGCGCTCGCGCCTGGGCGCGCAGTCGCGCGTGGCCATTGTGGATTTCTACGCCTCGCTCAACCAGTGGGTGAGCGCGCCGGCCAGTTATGGCCTCACCAACGCCACCACGCCGGCGTGCCCGCGCGTGGGCACTGACAGTTCGGGCCTGCCCACCTACGACATCGCCAATTGCACCGCCACGCTGCTGGACACGCCGCCGCTGCCCGTTGGCGAGACCGCCGCCGGTTGGTGGCAAACCTATGTGTTCTCCGACAACTTCCACGGCACCCCGCGCACCAACGAGCTGATGGCGCAAACCGTGGTGCAGGCCCTGGTGGCCAAGGGCTGGAAGTAAGCCGGCCTAGGCGTGGCCGCTCAGGCGGCTGCGCGCTGCAGGCGGTCGCGCACGCCGTCCCACTCGGGCGCGGCGGGCGGCGTTTCCACCCAGATCAGCTTCACGCCGCTGGCGTCCAGTTCGCGCAGGGCGGCGAACAGGTCTTGTGCGCAGGCGGCGGCGTCAAGCGGCATGGGGCGCAGGGTCACGCCGCGTGCGGCCTTGAGCGGGGTGCGCGCGTACACCGCGATGTGCCGGGCGTCAGGCCCCAGCAAATCGAGCGCGGCTTGCAGGGCCCGGGCGTCCATCAGGCGCACCTTGGCGCTGGGCGCGTAGTGCGAGGCCAGCGTGCCCGAGGCCTTGGGCGCGGCCTCGTCGCGGGCGCGAATGGGCTGGCCGGCCACGGCCTGCAATTGTTCGGGCGTGATCATGCCGGGGCGCATGAGCACCGGCACGCCACGCGAGGCATCGACGATGGTGGACTCAATGCCCACCGGGCAGGCCCCGCCGTCCAGGATCAGCAGCTCGGCATCGCCCAGGGCCTCGAACTCGCTGGCCACGTGGGCGGCGGTGGTGGGGCTCACGCGGCCGAAGCGGTTGGCGCTGGGCGCGGCCACGCCGTGCACGCCGTGGCGCGCGGCGGCGCTCAGCAGCGCCTGCGCCACCGGGTGTGAAGGGCAGCGCAGGCCCACCGAGCTTTGCCCGCCCGCGGCCACGGCGGCCACCTCGGGCCGGCGCGGCAGGATGAGGGTGAGCGGGCCAGGCCAGAAGGCCTCCATCAGGCGCCAGGCGAAGTCGGGCACGCTGTGCGCGTAGTGCGAAACGCCCGCGCGCCAGCCGTGCTCGCCCTCGCCGGGGGCCAGGTGCACGATCAGCGGGTGGTCGGCCGGGCGGCCCTTGGCGGCGAACACCTGGCTCACTGCCGTGGCGTTGTCGGCATCGGCGGCCAGGCCGTACACGGTTTCGGTGGGCATGCCCACCAGCGAGCCGCTGGCCAGGCGCTGCGCGGCCTGCTCAATGGCGGCGGGGGCTTGCGCTTGCAGCAGCAGCGGCATGGCGGGTCAGCCCACCAGGGCCGGCAGGCCCAGCAGGGCCAGGACGCGCGCGGTGGTCTCGCGCACGGCGGCCACGCTGGGGCCAGTGATGTTGAGGTGGCCCATCTTGCGGCCGGGGCGCGCGCTGAGCTTGCCGTACAGGTGCAGGTGGGTGCCGGGCAGGGCCAGCACCTGCGCCCAGGGCGGCGACACCGCCTCGGCGCTGGCCTGCGGGCGCACGCCGTTGGGGTTGAACCAGAGGTCGCCCAGCAGGTTCACCATGATCGCCGGGCTGTGCTGGCGCGGGGTGGGCAGGGGCAGGCCGGCCAGGGCGCGCACCTGCGCCTCGAACTGCGACAGGTCGCAGGCGTTCTGCGTGTAGTGGCCGCTGTTGTGCGGGCGCGGGGCCATTTCGTTGACCACCAGGTCCAGGGCGCCGGCCTCGTTCTTCACCACGAAGTACTCCACGCACAGCACGCCCACGTAGTTCAGGTGCTGGGCAATGGCCAGGGTGGCGGCCTGGGCGCGCTGGGCCAGATCGGCCGGCACGGCGCCTTCGAACACCTCGGTCAGCGCCAGGATGCCGTCGATGTGGGTGTTCTTCTGCACCGGAAAGCTCACGGCCTGCCCGTCGGCGCCACGCGCCACGATGACCGAGCACTCCGAGACGAGTTGCAGGCGCTTTTCCAGCACGCAGGCCACGCTGCCCAGGCCTTGCCAGGCGCTGGCCAGATCGGCGCGGCTGGCCACGCCCACCTGGCCCTTGCCGTCGTAGCCCAGGCGGGCGGTTTTCAGGATGCCGGGGAAAAGGTGGTCGGGCACCTGGGCCAGGTCGGCCTCGGTCTCGATGGCCGCGTTCGGGCCCGGGGCCACGCCGCTGATGGCGGCGGCCTGGGCGAAGTGGGCCTTTTCCTTGATGCGGTCTTGCGCGATGCCCACGCACTTGGCCGAGGGCGCCACCGGCCGGTGCGCGCCCAGCGTGACCAGCGCGGGCGCGGGCACGTTTTCGAACTCGGTGGTGATGGCGTCGCAGCGCTGCATGAGCTGGGCCAGGCCCTGCTCATCGTCGTACGCGGTCTTGATGTGGTGGTGGCTGATCAGGCCGGCCGGGCTGGCCGGGTCGGGATCGAGCACCGCCGTGAAATAGCCCATGGCCTGCGCGGCCTGCACGAACATGCGGCCGAGCTGGCCGCCGCCCATCACGCCCAGGGTCATCTGTTGGCCGCGGTCGGACAGGGCGCCGGGCAGAAGGGGCTTCAGACTCATGAAGATGTTTCCAGGTAACAGTGGCGCCACGCGCGCACGGGATAGGTCCAGCGAACACCGCGGAACCGGCTCTGCCGGGCCGCTGGTGTTGCCCCCTTGAGGGGGACGCGCGGAGCGCGGCGGGGGTGGGTCATTCGGTTGGAAGCGTCATGGCGCGGGCGGCTTCGGTCTGCTGCGCGCGGAAGGCCACCAGCTTCTCGCGCAGGGCCGGGTCTTCGTTGGCCAGCATGGCCACGGCAAACAGCGCGGCGTTGGCCGCGCCGGCCGCGCCGATGGCGAAGGTGGCCACTGGCACGCCCTTGGGCATCTGCACGATGCTGTGCAGCGAGTCCACGCCCGACAGGGCCTTGGTCTGCACCGGCACGCCCAGCACCGGCACCACGGTTTTGGAGGCGATCATGCCGGGCAGGTGGGCGGCACCACCGGCGCCAGCGATGATGGCCTTCAGGCCCCGGCCCACGGCGGCTTCGGCGTAGGCGAACATGTCGTCGGGCATGCGGTGGGCCGAGACCACGCGGGCCTCGTGCGCGATGCCGAAGTCCTTGAGGATCTGCACGGCGTGCTGCATGGTGTCCCAGTCGCTGCTGGAACCCATGACCACGCCCACGGAGATGGCGTTCATGGGGGGCTTTCTGCCGGGGCGCGTGCGCCAGGGCGGTGTCGGGGTGGGAAGGGGCTCGGAAGCCGAGGGCGGCTCCGGTAAAGTGGCGATTTTACGTTTCGTCCCCGTTTCGAGCCGAGCCGCCATGATCAACGTCACCATCGCCAATTTCGAAGCCGAGGTCATTGAAGCCTCCATGCACACGCCCGTGCTGGTGGACTTCTGGGCCCCCTGGTGCGGCCCCTGCAAAGTGATCGGCCCCCTCCTGGAAAAGGTGGAAGCCGAATACGCTGGCCGCTTCAAGCTGGTGAAGATCGATTCCGACCAAGAGCAGCAACTGGCCGCCGCCTTCGGCATTCGCAGCATCCCCACCTGTGTGCTGCTCATGAACGGGCAGCCGGTGGATGGCTTCATGGGCGCGCTGCCCGAGGGCCAGATCAAGGCCTTCCTTGACAAGCACCTGCCCGCCGCCAACGAACTGGAAGCCCAGGCCGAGGAAGAGCAGGCACAGGAAGCCTTGCTGGAAGGCGACACCGAGGCCGCGCTGGAGAAGCTGCAGGCTGCCGTGCAGGCCGACCCCGAGAACGACGACGCCCGCTTTGACCTAGTGAAGCTCTTGCTGGAACTGGGCCTGGACGACGACGCCAAGGTGGCCTTCGCCCCGGTGATCGCCAAGGCATCGGGCGTGCGCCGCCTCGATTCGCTGCAGCGCTGGATGAACGCCCGCGACGCGCAGGACGGCATCGACCCCGACGCCCGCGCGGCCGAGCTGCAGGCCCGCATCGCCACCAACAAGCGCGATTTCGACGCCCGCTTCGCCCTGGCCCAGTTGCTGTTCGCTTACGGCCAGTGGACCGCCGCCATGGACGAGCTGCTGGAAATCCTGATGCGCGACAAAACCTGGAACGACGACGTGGCGCGCCGCACCTACATCGCCATCCTCGACGTGATCGAGCCGCCCAAGCCCAAGGTGGCCGAAGGCCAGGTGCCGCCCGAAGACCCCACCGTGGCCACCTACCGCCGCCGCCTCTCCAGCGTGGTGTTGAGCTGATTCAACCAACAACCGGCCCCGCGTCACGGGGCCGGCCACCGCCGGGCTTTAGCCCACCAGGCGCGTCAGCGCTTCCTGGTACTTGGCGGCGGTTTTCTCGATGACCTCGCGCGGCAGGCGCGGTGCGGGCGGGGTCTTGTCCCAGGGCTGGCCGTTCACCTTGGCGGTTTCCAGCCAGTCGCGCAGGAACTGCTTGTCGTAGCTGGGCGGGTTCTGGCCCACCACGTAGCTCTCGGCCGGCCAGTAGCGCGAGCTGTCGGGGGTGAGCACCTCGTCCATCAGCACCACCTGGCCTTGTGCGTTCAGGCCGAACTCGAACTTGGTGTCGGCAATGATGATGCCCTTCTTGGCGGCGATCTCGGCGGCGGCCTTGTACAGCGCGATGGCGTAGTCGCGGATCTGGGCGGCCACGTCGGCACCCACCATGGCCACCGTTTGTTCGTAGGTGATGTTTTCGTCGTGCTCGCCCAGCTCGGCCTTGGCGGCCGGTGTGTAGATGGGCTCGGGCAGTTTCGAGGCGTTCTGCAGGCCCTCGGGCAGCTTCACGCCGCAGACCGAGCGGCTTTCCTGGTATTCCTTCCAGCCGCTGCCGGCGAGATACCCGCGCACCACGGCCTCCACCGGAATGGGCTTGAGGCGCTGCACCAGCATCGAGCGGCCCTTGACCTGCGGCACTTCCTCGGGCGACACCGCGCTCTCGGGCGCTTCGCCGGTGAGGTGGATGGGGCAAATGTTGAGGCCCTTGGGGCCGAGCTGGTCAAACCAGAACAGCGAGAGCTTGGTCAGCAGCTCGCCCTTGCCGGGGATGGGCTCGCCCATGATCACGTCAAAGGCGCTGATGCGGTCGGACGCCACCATGAGGATGCGGTCATCGCCCACGGCGTAGTTGTCGCGCACCTTGCCGCGCGCCAGCAGGGGCAGGGAAGTCAGGGCCGAGGTGTGCAGGGCAGTCGTCATGGCGGTGGGGCAACAGGAGGTACCAAGAAAAAGGCCCGTTGAACGCCAACGGGCCTCGTGCAGTTCGGGGCGATTATCGCAAGAACCGGTCGGTTTGCCTTTATTTCACCAGCTGGGCCAGTTCGCCCTTGGCGTACTTGGCGGCCATGTCGACCAGGGTCAGGCCCTTGATCTTGCCGCCCTGGCCTTCGCAACCGAATTCCAGGTAGCGCTGCTTGCACACGGCCTTGGCGGCTTCGCGGGCGGGCTTCATCCACTCGCGCATGTCGAACTTCTCGGGGTTCTCGGCCAGGAACTTGCGCACCGCGCCGGTCATGGCCATGCGGATGTCGGTGTCGATGTTGATCTTGCGCACACCGTGCTTGATGGCTTCCTGGATCTCGGCCACCGGCACGCCGTAGGTTTCCTTCATGGCGCCGCCGTACTGGTTGATGATGGCGCGCAGTTCCTGCGGCACGCTGGAGGAGCCGTGCATCACCAGGTGGGTGTTGGGGATGCGGGCGTGGATTTCCTTCACGCGCGAGATGGCCAGGATGTCGCCGGTGGGCGGGCGGCTGAACTTGTAGGCGCCGTGGCTGGTGCCGATGGCGATGGCCAGGGCGTCGAGCTGGGTGGCCTTCACGAACTGGGCGGCCTCTTCGGGGTCGGTCAGCATCTGGCTGTGGTCCAGCTTGCCTTCGGCGCCGATGCCGTCTTCTTCGCCGGCGTCACCGGTTTCCAGGTTGCCCAGGCAGCCGAGTTCGCCTTCCACGGTGACGCCCACCTTGTGGGCCATCTCCACCACCTTGCGGGTGACGTCAACGTTGTAGTCGAAGCTGGAGGGGGTCTTGCCGTCTTCCATCAGCGAGCCGTCCATCATCACCGAGCCGAAGCCCAGGTCAATGGCGCCGGCGCAGACCTTGGGGCTGGTGCCGTGGTCCTGGTGCATGACCAGGGGGATGTGCGGGTAGGCCTCGGTGGCGGCCTGGATGAGGTGCTTGATGAAGGACTCACCAGCGTACTTGCGGGCACCGGCGCTGGCCTGCAGGATGACCGGGGCGCCCACTTCGTCGGCGGCGGCCATCACGGCTTGCACCTGCTCGAGGTTGTTGACGTTGAAAGCCGGAATGCCGTAGCCGTTGGCGGCGGCGTGGTCGAGCAGTTCGCGCATGGAAACGAGTGCCATGTGATTCCCCTAAAGCGGTTGGAGTGATCGGTTGGTAACCGGTTGGTAACCGGCGATTTTAGCGGCGGCCCAGGCCGCCGCCCCGCTCAGCGCGCCCGGCAAATCTTGAGCGTGTTGGTGCCGCCAGGCTGGCCCATGGGCTCGCCCACGGTGATGGCGTACACGTCGCCGCTTTGCATCACGCCGCGGCTCTTCAGGTCGGCCTCGGCCTGGGCCAGCGCGGTGTCGCGGTCGGTGCTGGTCTCCATGTGCAGCGGGCGCACGTTGCGGTAGAGCGTCATCTTGCGCTGCGTGGCCAGCTTGGAGGTCACGGCGTAGATGGGCATGCGCACGTTGTGCCGGCTCATCCACAGCGCGGTGGAGCCCGAGTCGGTCAGGGCCACGATGGCCTTGGCCTTGAGGTGGTGCGCGGTGAACAGCGCGCCCATGGCGATGGCCTGGTCAATGCGGGTGAAGTGCGCGCCCACGAAGTCGTCGTCCAGCGGGTCGTAGTCGGTTTTTTCGGCTTCCTGGCAGATGGCGGCCATCTGCTGCACCGTCTCCAGCGGGTACTTGCCGGCGGCGGTCTCGGCGCTGAGCATCACCGCGTCGGTGCCATCCAGCACGGCGTTGGCCACGTCGCTCACCTCGGCGCGGGTGGGCACCGGGTTCTGGATCATGCTCTCCATCATTTGCGTGGCGGTGATCACCACCTTGTCCATCTCACGCGCGAGCTTGATCATGCGTTTTTGCAGCGCCGGCACGGCGGCGTTGCCCACCTCCACCGCCAGGTCACCGCGCGCCACCATGATGCCGTCCGACACCTTCAGGATGTTGGCCAGTTCAGGAATGGCCTCGGCGCGCTCGATCTTGGCGATCAGCCCGGGCTTGTGGCCGTCGGTGGAGGCCACGTTGCACAACTGGCGCGCCAGCTCCATGTCGGTGGCGTTCTTCGGGAAGCTCACCGCCACGTAGTCGGCCTTCAGGTTCATGGCGACCTTGAGGTCTTCCATGTCCTTGGCCGTGAGCGCCGGCGCAGTCAGGCCGCCGCCCTGCTTGTTGATGCCCTTGTTGTTCGACAGCTCGCCGCCCACCTTCACCGTGGTGTGCACCGCGTGGCCCGCCACCTGGTCCACGGTGAGCACGATCAGGCCATCGTTCAGCAGCAAGGTGTCGCCGGCCTTCACGTCGCGCGGCAGTTCCTTGTAGTCCAGGCCCACGCCGCCGATGTCGCCCGGCTCGGCGCGCGAGGCGTCCAGCACAAAGGGCTGGCCCGGCTCCAGCATCACCTTGCCGGCCGCGAACTTGCCCACGCGAATCTTGGGGCCCTGTAGGTCGGCCATGATGCCCACCTCGCGCCCGGCGCGCTGCGCGGCCTCGCGCACCAGGGTGGCGCGGTCGATGTGGTCTTGCGCCGTGCCGTGCGAGAAGTTCAGTCGCACCACGTTCACCCCCGCTCGAATCATGGCTTCCAGCATCTCGGGCGAGCTGGAGGCGGGGCCAAGGGTGGCAACGATCTTGGTGGCGCGAAGGGGCATGGGCAAACTCCGTTGAAAACTGGGTTGGGTGTGAGGCGATTGTGCGTCAGCCAACTGCCTGGCGGTCGGCAGCCCACAAAGGCCGCAGGGCCCAAAGGCCCAGCGCCGGCCCCACGGCCAGCCAGGGCAGCAAATGGGCCAGTGGCACGTGGCAGGCCAGCGCCACGAACAGCAAGATGCTCACGATCGACAGCGCAAAGCCCGCGCTGTTGGCCAGCGTCAGCACGCTGCCCACCAGGGCCGGTGGCGCGTTGCGCGCCGTGAGCGTGGAAAACTGCGGCGAATCGCCCGCCACGGTGGTGCCCCACACCATCAGCCACAGCGCAAACAGCGCGTCCGGTGCCGCCATGGCCCAGGGCGCCAGCAGACAACACAGCCCGCTGGTGGCCAGCTGCGTGCCCGCCACCCGCGCGCTGCCCCAGCGCAGCGCCAGCCAGCCGCCCACCGCGCAGCCCAGCGCGCCCGAACCGATCACCCCAAACGCCGCCCATGACAGGTCAGTGCCCTGCAGCCGCGTGGCCAGGATCAGTGGCACCAGCACCCACAGCGTGTACAGCTCCCACATGTGGCCGAAGTAGCCCAGCACCGAGCTGCGCACGCGCCGGTCGGTCCAGATCACGCCCAGCGCCCGCCATTGCAGCGTGCTCACCCGCGCCACCGTGGCCGGCGCGTCGCCCGTGCCCCAGTACAGCAGCAGGCCGCCGGCCGCCGCCAGCGCGGCCACGCCCAGCATCAGGCTGGGCCAGGGCAGGGTGCCCGACAAGGCCCGTAGGGCGTGCGCGCTGGCCGAGCCCAGCACCAGCGCCCCGATCAGCAGGCCCATGGCCGCGCCCAGGCCGCGCGTGTACCACTGCGCCGCGATCTTCATGCCCACCGGGTAGATGCCCGCCAGGCAAAAGCCCGTGGCCAGGCGCCAGGCCAGCAGGGCGGGGTAGTGGCGCACCATGGCCCAGGCCGCCACCGTGCACAGGGCCCCGGCCAGCGAACAGACCAGGAACACCGCCCGTGGGCGAAAGCGGTCGGCCACCGCCAGCACCGCGAACACCAGCGTGCCCGCGATGAAGCCCAGTTGCAGCGCCGAGGTCAGCGCCCCCACCGCCGCCGCGTCCCAGCCCTGCTCGCGTTGCAGGTCGGGCATCACCGCGTTCACGGCGAACCACAGCGAGGTGCCGGCGAACTGCGCCAGCACCAGCAGCGGCAACACGTGGCGGGGGACTGAGGGGTTGGCCATCTCTGCACGATAGCCGTGCCCGGCCCCGGTCGCGTCGGTATTGCCCCGGGTCAGACCCCGCGCGCGCGGTCGTCGCGGAAGCGGGCGCGGAAGGCGCTGAAGGTGCCGGCGTCCAGCGATTCGCGCACCTCGCGCATGAGGTTCAGGTAGTAGTGCAGGTTGTGCACCGTGGCCAGCATGGGGCCGAGCATCTCGCCGCAGCGGTCCAGGTGGTGCAGGTAGGCGCGGCTGAAGCCCTCGCGCCCGCCGTCGGCCCAGCTCACGCCGCTGCGCCCGGCGCAGGCGTAGCAGGTGCAGGTCTCGTCCAGCGGGCGGTGGTCGGCCTTGTGGCGCGCGTTGCGAATCTTGAGGTCGCCGTAGCGGGTGAACAGCGTGCCGTTGCGCGCGTTGCGCGTGGGCATGACGCAGTCGAACATGTCCACGCCCTCGGCCACGCCCTGCACCAGGTCTTCGGGCGTGCCCACGCCCATCAGGTAGCGCGGCTTGTGCGCCGGCAGGCGGTGCGGCGTGTGGGCCATGATCTCCAGCATCTGCTCCTTGGGCTCGCCCACGCTCACGCCGCCAATGGCGTAGCCGGGGAAGTCCATGGCCACCAGGGCCTCCAGCGACTCTTGCCGCAGGTGGGGGAACATGCCACCTTGCACGATGCCGAACAGCGCGTTGGGGTTGCCCAGGCGCTCGAACTCGGCCTTGGAGCGCACGGCCCAGCGCCGGCTCATTTCCATGCTCTTGCGTGCCTCGGCCTCGGTGGTGAGGTGGCCGTTGGTTTCATACGGCGTGCACTCGTCGAGCTGCATCACGATGTCGCTGTTGAGCACCGTCTGGATCTGCATGCTCACCTCGGGCGACATGAACAGCTTGTCGCCGTTCACCGGGCTGGAGAAGTGCACGCCTTCCTCGGTGATCTTGCGCATGGCGCCCAGGCTCCACACCTGGAAGCCGCCCGAGTCGGTGAGGATGGGCTTGTCCCACTTCTCGAAGCCGTGCAGGCCGCCAAAGCTCTTCATGATGTCCAGCCCCGGGCGCATCCACAGGTGGAAGGTGTTGCCCAGGATGATCTGCGCGCCCATGTCGTGCAGGCTGGCGGGCGTCACGCCCTTGACCGTGCCGTAGGTGCCCACCGGCATGAAGATGGGCGTCTGCACCACGCCGTGGTTGAGCGTGAGCACGCCGCGCCGGGCGTGCGAGGCGGGGTCGGTGCGCAGAATCTCGAATTGGAGCATCGGGCGATTCTACGGGTGGACACCCACACGGGGGACATGGCTGTGCTCAACGAACTGGGCTGGCGGATCTGATGAGCGGCTGCCTCGCCCCCTTGCGCCCGCTAAGATGCCGCCCCATGCAACACGACGGCAGCTACAAATGGCTCTTCAGCGAGCCGCGCCTG
>FWPV01001948.1_pt1 | contig 53082 bp, 43 predicted proteins | sample 2228371 | NCBI WGS metagenome assembly FWPV01 (sample SAMEA103939776, study PRJEB20133) | metagenome
GCGATACAGCCCGCGCCCTGGGCGCTGTGCGCGATCTGGACGTCTTTATCGACCGGCTGACCCGCTACCGGGAAGCCCTACCCGCCGGGACGGCGGATAGCCTGGCCCCCCTGCTCGACTACTGCGTCGCCGAGCGGGAGAGCGCCCGCATCCGCCTGATCGATCACCTCAATAGCCCGGCCTTCGCCGGATTTGTCGAATCGTTTGCGGCGTTTCTGGCAGCGCCCGGCGCAGGGGCCAAGCCGATCGACCCGCAGGCGCCCGCTGTCCACCAGACCCGCTACGTTGTTCCGCGTCTGATTTATGCCCGTTATGAGGCCGTCCGTGCCTACGAACCGGTGCTGGACAGTGCCACGATCGAGACACTCCACGCCCTGCGCATCGAGTTCAAGCGACTGCGTTACACCCTGGAATTCTTCGTCGAGGTTCTGGGGCCGGAAGCCGCCCTGGTGATTGAAGAGGTCAAGATCATGCAGGATCACCTGGGCGATCTCAACGATGCGCACGTGGCCGGGTTGTTCCTGCAGGGGTTCATTGCCCACCACGAGAAAGCCCAGGCGGCCCTGCCTATCGGCGAGCGGCGCAGCATCGAACAGGTTGTGAACTATCTGGCCTTCCAGTTCGCGGAAAAGCACCGCCTGATGAGCCTCTTCCCTGCCGCCTGGCAACGTTTCAACCGGGACGAAGTGCGCCAGGCGCTGGCGCAGGCCATCACCGCTCTCTAACGCCGGGGAAGTGGTCCAACAGCCAGGCCAGCCCACCTGCTGCAAAGAGGATCAGCACAGGCAGCAGAGGCAGGATGTAGCGCTGCCAGGCCAGCGGGATCGCCGCCAGGATGAAGAGCACCGTCAACAGCGCCCAGGCGCCAATCACAGGGGCCACTGGCCACGCCCGCCATTCCCGGCCCAGCCGAATACCGCCGAGCAGCGCCAGCGCCAGCACAATCACCCCCCCTACATCGCCCGCCACACCCCGGCCATAACGGATGCCCGACCAGGGCGATGCCTCGTAGGCGGTAATGGCTTCGTCAAGAGGGCTGGCCCAGGAGGCCACCTCGTAGTAGGCAGGATCGGCGGTGGTTACCTGAGCGATCAGTCCGCCGAACCGTGCCGGGAGATCGGCGTAAGCTGCCTGCGGGAAGAGCGTCACCTGGTCAGCCAGCAGGTTCTCCCGCAGGCGCAGTACCTCCCCGGCCCGCCCGACCGGATTGTCCCACCAGGCCGCCACCAGCGCCAGGAACACCGTCGGCGCCAGTACGGCACTCACCACCAGCCCGCTGAACGCCTGCCTGCGGATCAGAGCGGGCAGGCGCAGGGTAGCGATCAATACACCCAGCCCGCCAGCGATCACCGGCACTATCCCGCTGTGCTTGCTGGCCATGGCCAGGCCGGAGACCAGCCCCAGCGCCAGGGGCGGCAACCAGCGCATTTCCCGGCGAGCCAGCATCTCCACCCACCAGGCCGCCACCAGGACAACCAGCAGGCTGCTCAGCAGCAGCGTCGATTCCATGCACGCCCGCCGGATGTGGATGAGCAGCACCCCGTGTGTCGCCAGCAAAAAGCTGGCCGGGTAGGCAACACGCCGCCGACCCCAGCGCCAGCCCAGCGCGAACATCACCGGGACGCTCAACGCACCCGGTAGCGCCGCCGACCAGCGCGCCGCCAGCAACAGCGCCTCTGACGGCATTCTGCCGCTGGCGACATTCCAGTCCCAGTCTGCACCCCAGTCCCACTGATCGTTGAGGTCGCTCCCCCGGAAACCGGCCAGATGCCAGCCCAGACCGATCAGGTATTTGGACAGCGTACCATTGAGCAGCCGGAGGTGTTGTTCAGTGGCATTGAGGGGAGGATCGTGGTAGAAGACCTGCTGCCAGTCGCCGGCGATGAACTGATAGTCATAGTCACGACTCATCATGATCTGGGTGGATTCGTCCCCATGAAAGGGGACAAGCGCGACCCCACCCAGCACAAACAGCATCAGGGCAAGATTCCACAGGAAATCCGCCCCGCGCAGCCAGCGCCGCCCGGCGTCCATGCTAGATCACCGAAACAAGCTTCTTGGCCTGTTCCACGCTATCGCCAGCCCTGACATAGACCATGTGCACCCGGCCAGCACGAGGCGCCTTTAGCTCGTTTTCCATCTTCATCGACTCGAGGATGACCAGCGTCTGGCCAGCCTCAACCTCCTGCCCCTGCTCCACCGGCACGGCGATAATCAGGCCAGGCATCGGCGCCCGGATCACGATCTCAACATCATCCGGCACAAAGGCCGCGCTGGATTTGGCCAGGCGCTGTTCACGCTCGTCCATAACGCGAACGGAATACAGCGCCCCCCAGAGCAAGACCTGATAGTATCCGTCCGCCTTCTCCACCAGCCCTTCGTAGGAATTGTTGTCCACAAGCAGGGAGTACAGCGTCTTATCATCCAGGGAGAGGAAATCGACATCGCGCGGCTTGCCATCGACCAGCAGCTTGCCATCCGGCAGGATATCGATCGTGAACGTCCGGTTGTTGACGGTTGCGGTGTATCTCATCGGTCAGCCCTCTAACGCTGCATCCGTTCCCAGCGCCCGAACCACTTCCAGTTGGAAACGTCGCGGGCGTTGCGCTGCACGATCTGGGCAGCCTGCTGGCGATCACGGTGGGCAACCAGCGTAGCCAGGATAGCGGCCAGTTCGGTCTGCTCCTCCGACTCCTCTTTTTCGATCTCAAAACGCTCCTCGACGAACGACGTGTCAAAGCTGCCAGCCATGAAGCGGTGGCTGTCAAGCAGACTCTGATGGAAGGGGATATTGGTGTTGACGCCCATCACCCGGTACTCGCTCAGGGCGCGGCGCATCCGCAGGATGGCCTCGCCGCGCGTCTCTCCCCAGCAGATCAGCTTGGCAAGCATGCTGTCGTAATATGGCGTAACCTCATAACCATCATAGATGCCGCTGTCCAGGCGCACACCTGGCCCGGTCGGGGCGACGTTAGCCGTGATCCGCCCGACCGATGGCAGGAAGTCATGATAGGGGTCTTCGGCGTTGATCCGGCACTCAATCGCCCAGCCATTCATGGTGATCGAGTCCTGGGTCGGCCCCATCCGCCGCCCACGGGCAATGCGGATCTGCTCCTTGACCATATCTACGCCGGTGACCATCTCAGTCACCGGATGCTCAACCTGGATACGGGTGTTCATCTCCAGGAAGTAGAAGTTCTTTTCCTTATCGACCAGGAACTCCACCGTCCCGGCGTTGAGATAATCGACTGCCTGAGCTGCACGGACAGCCACGCTGCCCATACGCTGTCGCAAGTCTTCATCAACGAACATGCTGGGGGATTCTTCCACCAGTTTCTGATGCCGCCGCTGAATGGAACACTCGCGCTCGCCCAGGTGAATGGTGTTGCCGTGCGCGTCGGCCAGCACCTGAATCTCGATGTGCCGGGCACCGATGATCAGCTTCTCCAGGTACACGGTGCCATCACCAAAGGCAGCTTCCGCCTCGCGCCGGGCGGAAGCCAGTGCACCGGGCAGATCTTCCGGCTGCTCGACAATACGGATACCCTTGCCACCGCCGCCCGCTGCCGCCTTAACCATCAGCGGAAAGCCAACCTCCGTCTGTGCCGCCGCTAGAATCTCGTCATCGGTCAGGCCGGGCCGCGTACCGGGGATCAGCGGCACACCCGCTTTGCGCATCAATTCGCGGGCGGCCAGCTTGTCGCCCATCATGGCGATACTGTGCGGGCGCGGGCCGATAAACACCAGCCCTTCATCCAGGCAGGCCTGGGCAAAGTCTGCCCGTTCCGCCAGGAAGCCATAGCCAGGATGGATGGCGTCTGCCCCGGACTTCCGCGCGACTTCCAGCACCTTGTCAATCACCAGGTAGCTTTCCGAAGGCCGTGCGCCGCCGATATGGTAGGCCTCATCCGCCTGCCGGACGTGCAGGCTGGTGCGATCCACATCGGAATAGAGCGCGACGGTCTGGATTCCCAGTTCCCGGCAGGCCTGAATGATACGGATGGCGATCTCGCCACGGTTGGCGATCAGGATTTTGCGGATGAACGTCGTCTCAGGCATCGGCAATCAGCCCCCTTGCCAGGCACCTTACAGCGGCATGTTGGCATGTTTGCGCGGCGGGTTGCTGTCGCGCTTGTTGCGCAGCATCTCCAGCGCATTGATCAGGCGTGGCCGCGTGTCACGCGGCTCGATGATATCGTCAATATCGCCGCGTGCCGCCGCCACATACGGGTTGGCAAAGCGTTCCCGGTACTCGGCAACGAGTTCCGCACGCAGTTTCTCAGGGTCGTCAGCCTCGGCCAGTGCCCGGCGGAAGATGATATTCACTGCCCCCTCCGGCCCCATCACAGCAAACTCGGCGGTCGGCCAAGCCAGATTCAGGTCGGAGCGGATGGCCTTGCTGTTCATGACGCAGTACGCCCCGCCGTAAGCCTTGCGCGTCACGACCGTGATCTTGGGCACCGTCGCTTCACAATAGGCAAAGAGCAGCTTGGCGCCGGAGCGGATGATCCCGCCATGTTCCTGCGCCACGCCCGGCATAAAGCCCGGCACATCCTCGAAGGTGATGATCGGCACGTTGAAGGCATCGCAGAAGCGGATGAAGCGGGCGGCCTTCTCGCTGGCGGCAATGTCCAGCACACCAGCCAGCACAGCCGGCTGGTTGGCCACGATCCCCACACTGTGCCCGCCCAGCCGGGCAAAACCGACCACGATGTTGGGCGCGTAATGTTCGTGAATCTCAAAGAAACGCCGGTCATCCACGATCAGCCGGATCACGTCCTTCATGTCATAGGGTTTGTTAGGATTATCCGGGATGATCGTGTCCAGCGCTTCCTCGGTGCGCAGGGGATCATCCCCGGTGGCCACGTATGGCGGGTCTTCCATATTGTTCTGGGGCAAGTAACCCAGCAACTCCCGCAGCAGAAAGAGGCAATCTTCCTCGGTATCTGCCGCCAGATGGCTGACGCCGCTGATGGCGTTGTGCGTCATCGCCCCGCCGAGCACCTCTTTGGTCACATCCTCGTGGGTAACCTGCTTGATCACGTCCGGGCCGGTGACAAACATGTGGCTGGTATCTTTGACCATGAAGACGAAATCGGTCAGGGCCGGGCTGTAGACTGCACCGCCCGCACATGGCCCCATGATCGCGCTGAGCTGGGGCACAACCCCGCTGGCCAGCGTGTTGTGCAGAAAAATGGAGGCATACCCGTCCAGGCTGACCACGCCCTCCTGAATGCGCGCACCACCACTATCATTCAGCCCGATGATAGGCGCGCCATTCTTCATGGCCATCTGCATGATCTTGACGATCTTCTGGGCATGCACTTCGCTCAGACTTCCGCCAAAGACGGTGAAATCCTGGGAGTAGACATAGACCAGCCGTCCTTCAATCGTGCCCCAGCCAGTGACAACGCTATCCCCCAGAATCTGGTTCTCCGGCGCGTCCATCCCAAAGTCACGGGCACGCTGGACCACAAAAGCATCAACCTCGCGAAAGCTGCCGGGGTCAAGCAGGATTTCCAGACGCTCACGAGCGGTCAGCTTGCCCGACTTATGCTGGCGCTCGATACGTTCCTGCCCACCCCCCAGGCGACTCTGCTCACGTTTGGCGCGCAGTTCCGCAATCTTGGCATCAAGTTCTGTCATCGGCAGTTATTACCTTCCAGATCGGTCGACCTGTGCGGGTCGGAATCGACGCAGGAATCCAGATCAGGGGTCGGGCGCTCGAAGCCCGACGCCCGGTGATGAAGGCGATAGATCAGCCAGATCATCAGAATCACCATTGCGACAGTTGCCAGGGCAACAAAAGGCCAGCGCACCCGCGCATACTCGGCTACTGCGAAGGCGCGCGACCAGACCAGTGTGTACAGGCCGTATGCACTGACGAAAAGAAACACCGGCCGGGGCGATCGGTTGCGTCCATTCCAGACGCGCCGCGCCGCCCACAGAAAACCCAGCCCCCACCCCAACCCGGATACCGCCGCCAGCAATGGCGGAAACGATACCCCCAGCGCGGTGTAGTCCGGTGCCAGCCACAGCGTCCGCGCCGCACCAACCAGGTTGGCCAGGGCCATCGCCACCAGCAACAGGCAGACCCACCAGACACCGCGCGGACGATTGGGGAGTCGGAAAGTCGGGTTTTCCGGATGCATAGGGCGCATTATAGCTTAGCCCTGCAACGCCTTCCAGACCCCCTGCCGCCAGTGGCAGGCAAGCAGATAGCTTTTGAGAGTCGCTCCATCGCGGTGATAAGCCGGCCCTAGAAGATCACTTCGGGGCGATACTCGCCGAAGACCCGGCGGAGCACCCCGCAGATCTCGCCAAGCGTCGCGTCCTGCTCCACACACGCGATAAAAAGGGGCATCAGGTTCTCGTTCCCACGTGCGGCCTGTTCCAGGCGGCCCAGCAACTCGGCTACCCGGCTGTTGTCGCGTTCAGCCCGCAACGCGGCCAGCCGGGCGCGCTGCTGCTGTTCAATGGCCGGGTCGACCCGCAGAATATCCACTTTCGTCTCGCCCTCAACCGTAAACTGGTTCACGCCCACCACAATCTGATCGCCGCGCTCGACCGCCTGCTGGTAGGCATAGGCGGCGTCCTGGATTTCCCGCTGCATGAAGCCGGTTTCGATGGCCCGCAGCGCCCCACCCAGCGAGTCGATCTTTTCGATGTAGGCCCGCGCCCGGCGATATATCTCCTCCGTCAGCGCCTCGATGGCATAGCTGCCACCCAGCGGGTCGACCGTATCCGCCACGCCACTCTCATAGGCAATGATTTGCTGGGTGCGCAACGCCACCTGGACAGCTTCCTCGGTCGGCAGGGCCAGCGCCTCGTCCATACTGTTGGTGTGCAGGCTCTGCGCGCCGCCCAGCACTGCCGCCAGCGCCTGCAGCGTCACCCGGACGATGTTGTTCTGCACCTGCTGGGCAGTGAGCGTGCTGCCGCCCGTCTGAGCGTGGAACTTCAGCCGCTGACTCTCTGCGGCGCGCGCGCCAAAGCGGTCGCGCATGATCTCCGCCCACAGCCGCCGCGCCGCCCGGAACTTGGCCACTTCCTCCAGGAACTGGTTATGCGCATTGAAGAAGAACGAGAGCTGCGGGGCAAAGTCGTCCACATCCAGGCCGGCGTCGATGGCCGCCTGCACGTAGGCGATCCCGTTGGCCAGGGTAAAGGCGACTTCCTGCACCGCCGTGCTACCCGCCTCGCGAATGTGATAGCCGCTGATGCTGATGGTGTTCCAGTGCGGCACATGCTGCTGGCAGTACGCGAACAGGTCGGTAATCAGGCGCATGCTTGGCCCCGGCGGAAAGATATACGTTCCCCGCGCCAGATACTCCTTGAGGATGTCATTCTGGACGGTACCGCGTAGCTTTGCCGGTTCGACACCCTGTCGCCGGGCAACCGCAATGTACATCGCCAGCAACACCGCCGCCGGAGCGTTGATCGTCATCGACGTCGAGACGCGGTCGAGCGGGATACCCTCAAACAGGCGGGCCATATCTTGCAGGCTACTGATACTGACACCCACCTTGCCCACCTCGCCCAGTGCCATGGGATGGTCAGCATCGTAGCCGATCTGAGTGGGTAGATCGAAGGCCACGCTCAGGCCGGTCTGTCCCTGCTCCAGCAGGTAGCGATACCGCGCATTGGACTCCTCGGCACTGGCATACCCGGCATACTGGCGCATTGTCCACAGCCGCCCGCGATACATTGTGGGCTGGACACCGCGCGTGAACGGGAACTGCCCCGGATAGCCCAGCGCCGCCTCATAGTCGGCAGGCGCGTCTCCCGGCGTGTACAGCCGCTGGAGTGGGATGCCTGACGACGTGAAAAATGCCTCCCGGCGCTCAGGAAAACGCGCCAGCGCCCTGGCCAGCACGTCCGCTTCCCATTGTGCTTTGCTGCTACGCTCGCTCATGACCCTGTTGATTCCCCCGGCGGCAAAAGCGCCTCAAACGGAACGTTGACCCCGGCGAAGTTGGCGAAGGTCAGGTCGGTAAAGGTCAGGCCCAGATTGGCGCGGACATAGTCGAACAGGCGGGCATAACTTTCCGCGAAGCGGTGACAGTCCGCCAGGCCAAGGGTTGCTATGGCCCTTTCAATCGCCTCCGGTGAACCTTCGATTTCCACAAAGTGGCCGTAGGGCATTTCATCCAGAACGACTTCGACTTCGCCCAGCGTGTATGTCGTACGGTATTTCTCATAGACCATCAATGGGCGGTAACCCAGACGGCGCAGGATAAGGTCCATGCGGGCGAAGTCATCCACCACAACTTCCGCCTCAAAGCGCGTCTGTACCCCGCCCGCTGGCGAAGGCTCCGCCGGGCTTTTGTAAGTCAGACGAACCTGGCTATCCTGCCGCAGGCGCAGCACAATGCCATCCGCCAGGAAGGTGCCCGCCGCATCATCATAGCGGATGTTGCGCTCCAGCACCCGGGGATGGCGCAGCACCGCGCCGTGCGCTGTCAGCGCAGCGGCCACCGGCTCCAGCCCGGCCACCCACAATTTGGCCTCGATCTCCAGATGATCCTGCTGCCCTGTCATCGACTCACCGCGGCCTGTCAGGGCTTCTGTTGTTTGCGCATACCGGCCACGATCTCGGCGATCTGGGCTTTGAGATCGGCAAAGACCGGATAAACACTGCGAGTAGCATCGATCACCCGGAAGTTGAAATGCTCTGCCATGTTGTCAAACTGCTCGATGATACTGCGCTGGTAGGTGATGTAGTTGTGGTAGATATCCGCGCCAGCCAGGAAATCCGAACCACTTTCCCAGTAATCAAACATCCCCCGCGCCGCCAGTACACGCGGCACAATCGCCTCAACGTTGGCGCGCAGGTAGAAGACAGCGTCCGGGATGATGGCAAATCCATACACCCCGAAGATCCAGTCCGGATCGGCCCCCCGGGCCAGAGCGCGGGCGATCGGCGCATAAATGTAGCGGTCGGTCAGCATGACGAACCCCGCCCGCAACGCCGGGATGATCTCTTTCTCCAGCCGATCCACAAAGTCGGTGGCATAGAACAGATCCATGGTTAACGGGCTGAGGTAGTTACCCTGTTTAGCCCGGCTGATACCCTTGGCCGCCAGCGCGGAACGGGCCAGGCCAGTCTGGACGGTACCGTAACCATTCTGTTCCAGCCACTCGCGGATCAGGGCAACCTGCGTGGAGCGCCCCACCCCATCAGTACCCTCGATCACGATCAACCTGCCGGGTAGCTCCTTGTCCGGCATCCCCGGCAGGGGATAGCCGTAGGTTTGCATCTTGGTCATATCACGCCCCTATCTTCGGGTTCAGCCCCGGGATATACCGGCCATACAACCCTTCGCGTTCCAGGGTCTCCCGCCAGGCGATCATTTCTGCCCTGGCTGCCCCGGCCAGATGTGGCTCCACGATCTGGCGCACCTGTTGCTGCTGGGAAACCAGGGTATCGGTCGCGTCGATCACCTGCAGGCCGAATTCCTGGATCATATGTTCATATTCCTCCAGGATACGGCTCTGGAAAATCTTGAACGACTCGTACGGATCGTGCGCATACCCCATATCCAGCCCGGCCTCGTAATACTTCAATTCCGGGCGACCGGTCATGATGCGATCCAGCGATTCGTTCAGCGGAACGCGGAAGTAGAAGGCCACTGTGGGCCGGACCGCGAACTGGTAAACTCGCCGCACCCAGGCACGATCCACACCACGGGCTGCATCGCGGGCAAAAGCTGTGTAGATATAGCGATCGGCCAGGACAATTGCGCCGGCTTTGAGGGCAGGCAGAATCTGGCGCTCCATGCGGTCGGCCAGATCGGCGGCATGAATCAGGCTGAAGCTCATCGGCGTCAGCAGATGATCCTTCTTGCCTTTCTTGGTGGTTGCCCGCACCACCGGCGAGGAATTCCACTCAGTGAAGACTACCACATAGCCTTCACCCAGTAGCCACTTGTGCAGGATATCAAGCTGCGTGCTCTTGCCACTGCCATCAATGCCCTCAACAATGAACAGTTTACCGGGCAGTGGCGTCCCATCCGGTGCAAACGCCATAGGGTTCCTTCCTCAAACAGACTCATCCGGCCAGCGCCGGCTGGCGAAGCCGGTTAGTGTATGGTGGGTATAAGTATACTAGGGTTGCCGCCAAACGCTGAATCAAACCCGCAGGGGCAGAATACCACCATACAGCACGTGCAGTTTGATGGCCAGCGTGGCCGGGTGGGTCGGGGCGGGATAGCCCTCGGCCCGGACTGCACTATCCACCCCGACTACTTTGCTGACGTCCAGCCATGGGACGTGGTACACTGAGGGCTGGAATCCCGTTCTGTAACTGAAAGAGTCTTCCTGTGTCACGCCCAAGACTGCGCGATCTGGGGATCACGATCGGCCGCCTGCCGACCGGCCCCCACAACGCGATCACCGACGTGCCCGGCGTGCGCGTCGGGCATGTCAGTGTGATTTACGATGAGCCGATGGTCGCCCGCACCGGCGTCACCATCATTGCCCCCCGCGAGGGACCGGTCAGCCGCGACCGCGTCTTCGCCGGTTATCATTCGTTCAATGGCTGCGGCGCCATGACCGGCCTGTTGTGGTTGGAGGAATCCGGCCAGCTCTCCAGCGAGATTGCCCTCACCGGCACGTACACCGTCGGCACGGTCTACGACGCCCTGGTACGTGCCATGCAGGAAGGCTATGGCAGCCATCTGCCGGTTGTCGCGGAGACTTATGATGGGTTCCTGAACGAAGGGCCGGCCTTCCACGTTACGCAGGAGCATGTCCTGCAGGCCATCAGCCTGGCCAGCAACGGCCCGGTCGCGGAAGGCAATGTCGGCGGCGGCACCGGCATGAGGTGCCACGATTTCAAAGGTGGCATCGGTACGGCTTCGCGCATCGCCCGCGCCCGTTGCTGTGAATTCATCGTCGGTGCGCTTGTCCAGGCCAACCAGGGCGACCGCATTGATCTCATGGTTAAGGGAGTGCCCGTGGGCCAGGAGATCGGCCCGGAGCGCGTCCCCCTGCCGCAACGTGGCCCGGAGGAGGAAGGATCGTCGATCATCGTCATCCTGGCCACCGATGCGCCACTGCTGCCCTTTCAATGTCGACGACTGGCCCAGCGAGCCGTGATCGGGCTGGCCCGCACCGGCAGTTACGGTCACAACTGGAGCGGCGACATCTTCCTGGCCTTTGCCACCGGCAACCACCTGACGTCAACCACTGCCACGCCAGACACCGTCCTCATGCTGCCCAACAGCGAACTGGACCCCCTCTTCCTGGCAGCCAGCGAGGCTGTCGAAGAAGCCATCCTCAATGCGCTGTGCGCTGCCGAGACCATGACCGGGCAGAAGGGGCGCGTCATCCACGCCCTGCCGATCGACGACCTGCTGGCGATCATGAAACGCTATAACCGGCTGTAGCCGTTAACCGGCCTAATCAGGGGGGATGGCCCGCGCCGCTTCCGGCAGGTGAAGACGCACAACTGCCACCAGCTGGGCATAGACGTCCGTCGCCTGTTCCGGCGCGATCACTATGCTGTGGGCGAAGCTGCCTGATGCCCGCTCCAGCAGCCACAGGTCCGCGTCGCCATAGGGCAGATCGGGCTGGTTATCATAGCGGTCAAAGCCCAGGCGGCGCAGGGCCAGATCAAAAAGGCGGTAGCGGTCAGAGTCGAGTGAGTACTCAAGCGACGGCTGGTGGCGCACGCGGCGGTAAACAACCACCAGGGTGACCACCCCATACTGGCTTCGTGTCAGGGTAGCCACCTGGTCAGGATGGCGGCCATCATGATAGTGGATGGTCAGGCGGTAGGCTTCGCTGATGCCCGGCTGACGCACAATCGCCCGTAACTCCGGGAGGCTGAGCCGCCGGGCAATCAGCCGGAGTGCATCGGCGTGGTAGGTGATCGCCCCCCTGCTCACATCTCCTCCCCTCTACAGCGTAAAGACAACTTTGCCGAAGACAGCGCCGCGCTCCAGCAGGCGGTGCCCCTCCGGCACGTCGGCCAGCGGCAACTCGGCCCCGATCACAGGCTTGAGTCGTCCAGCAAAGATCAGCGTCATCACCTGCTCAAAGTCCTGATGCGGGGCCATCGTGCTACCAATGAGGCTGATCTGCTTGCTGAAGATATACCGTAGATCCAGGTCGACCTGCGGCCCGCTTGTTGTGCCGACGATCAACAGCCGCCCGCCCCGGCGCAGGGCGCGGATGCTGTCGAACAACGTCGCCGAGCCGACATTGTCCACCACCACGTCGACCCCCTGCCTGCCGGTGAGCTGGTAGACCGCCCGGCTCCAGTCTTCCCGGCTGCGATCGATCAGCACATCAGCGCCCAGCGCCTCCGCCTGAGCCAGCTTTGCCGCCGTGCTACCCACCACCATAACCCGCGCTCCGGCCAGGCGGGCGATCTGGATGCTGGCCGTGTTGACGCCCCCGCCCGCGCCAACGATCAGGACACTTTCCCCGGCCCGCAGGCCGCCCCGCGTGATCAGCGAGTGCCAGGCTGTCAGATAGACCAGGCCAGCCGCAGCCGCGCCACGAAAGGCCACGTGTTCGGGCAAACGCAGCAAATTGCGGGCAGGGACGACAACAAACTCGGCAAACGTCCCGCAGGTATGTTCCCCCAGGATGCTGAACTGCTCGCACAGGTTATGCCGCCCGGCGCGGCAGAAGGCACACTCCCCGCAACTCAGCGACGGGTCAACCACCACCCGCTCGCCAACCGTCCAACCGCTGACTCCAGGACCAAGGGCGTCAATGATTCCCGCCGCGTCTGCCCCGCCGATATGGGGCATCTGCAGGTGGAGTCCCGGCCAGCCCTGGCGGACAAACAGATCCAGCCGGTTGAGGGCGCTGGCCACCACCCGCAGGCGAACCTGACCCGGCCCCGGCTCCGGCACCGGGAAATCCTCCACGTAACGCAGCACCTCAACCGGGCCGTGCTCCTGAAAGATAGCGGCTTTCATCGTCACCCTTTCTGCAGTACGGCTGATGTTCCAGGCCTCAGCCGGCGCGGCACGTAGCGGCCTGCCCGCAGATTCTGTACAATCGTCACATCTCCCGTGGCCCGGCTGACCCCGATCCGGGCGCGCGGCGTGCCCTTGAGGGGAAGCATAACACGGACACCGCCAATGGAAAATCGCTATAGCGTCCTGGTCGAGCAGGCCTTTGCCATCCGCGCCCAGATTATTGAGCGGCATCTACAGGGCAAGCTGTCTTACGAACGCGATATGGCGACCCTGGCCCATGAGATTGTGCTCATGGAACGCCTCAAGGAAACCTTCGCTGTCGGCCAGCTTTTCCTGGCGATGGGTGCCATCGAATTCCATCGCGGTCACTTCATCGCTGCCTACGATTACGTGCTGAGCGCGTTGCGCAGCTTTGAGGAAGTGGGCAACGAGGAACGTATTATCTCCGCCCTGAACAACCTGGGGGAGATTCACCGCCAGTGGGGCAAACATGCCGAGGCGCTGGACTACTACACCCAGGGACTTGACCGGGCCAGCGCCAGTCAGGAATGGGAGCTGATGGCCATGTTGTACAACAACATCGGCATGCTCTACCTGGAACAGGGCCAGGCTGCCCAGGCTCAGGAACACTTCCAGCAGGCGCTGGAATACAGCGCTCGCCTGACCCCGCGCTCGACGGTCGAGAGCGAGACCTATACCGGTATCGCCCGTGCCTGCCTGGCGCTTGACGATATGGATGGGGCCTGGGAGGCTGCTGAGCGCGCTCTGGCCCTTGGCCAGGAGCACAACCATTCGCTCGACATCGCCACAGCATATCGAACGCTGGGCATTGTGGCAGCCCGGCTGCCCGATCGGGAGGCTGATCCGGCCAGCTATTTCAAGCAGAGCCGTGACATCTTCCTGGCCTGTAGCGCGCAGGCCGAGCACGCCCGTACATTGCTCGCCGAAGGTCGCTGGTGGCTGGACATCGGTCATGCCGAACATGCCCGTGAACTGCTGACTGAGGCCAGAGACAGGCTGGTCACCCTGAAGCTGGTTGATGAGGCAGCAGAAGCGCAGCGTCTGCTGGACAGGTTGACCTGACTCCGTCAGCGTACTGCTCATTCTTCCCTGAAAGGCAGATCGTATGAGTCCAAACGCCATCAATCACATTGCGATCGTCGTTGAAGACCTGGAGACCGCCCTGCGCTTCTGGCGCGATGCGCTGGGTTTGCCGCTGGCTCATGTGGAAGACAACGCCGACGAAGCCGTGCGCATCGCCTTTCTGCCCCTGGGCGAAAGCGAGATCGAACTGCTGGAGCCGAGCACCCCTGACAGCGGAGTAGCGAAGTATCTGGCCAAACGCGGCCCCGGCATGCACCATCTGTGTGTCGAGGTTGAGGACATCGAAGCGACCATGGCGCACCTGACCGCTCACGGCGCCGAATTGATTAACGAAACGCCCCGCGTCCGCCCGGACGGGACACGCTACGCTTTTGTCCATCCCCGTAGCACGGGTGGTGTTTTGCTTGAATTGTACGAACTGAGCCAAACCCGCTAAACCAGCGGAGCACCGTCGAGTGCGCGGGAGCATGGCTCGCCACCAGCGCACCAGTCTGCGCCTCTTGTTGCTGACATGACCGCGATCCTGCGGCATACTTGGAGCCTGTGACTGGCTCCCACCATACCAAAGGCGCAAGACGTGAATCACCTCCCGTTCGACAAGCCCGGCCGCTTCTGGCGGGGCAATCTGCACACGCATTCCACGGCTTCCGATGGCCGTCTCAGCCCGGAAGCCGTCTGTCAGTTTTACCAGCAGCATGGCTATGATTTCGTGGCCATCACCGATCATTTCCTGGATCACTACGGCTTCCCGATCACGGATACCCGGCCCTTCCGCACACCGACCTTCACCACCCTGCTGGGAGCGGAGTTGCATACACCAGCCACGGAATTCGGTCTCCTGTGGCACATCCTGGCCGTTGGCCTGCCGCCGGACTTCGCCGAGACCGCGCCAGACGAAAGCGGCCCGGCCCTGGCTGCGCGGGCGCTGGCTGCCGGCGCGTACGTGGCCGTGGCCCATCCCGCCTGGTACACCCTCAGCGAAAGCGACGCGCTGGCGCTCGGCCCGGTGCATGCCATTGAGACGTACAACGCCACTTCCGCCGATTACAACGATCGCCCGGATAGCTGGTATATGCTTGACCTGCTGCTGGAACGCGGCCATCGTTACCTGGCCTGTGCCACGGATGACGCTCACTTCAAGCCGGGCCGCTGGGATGCGCCCCGGGGCTGGGTGCAGGTCAGAAGTGAGACGCTCGATCCCGATGCTCTGCTGGCCGCGCTCAAGGCCGGGCATTACTACTCCAGCACCGGTCCGCTTATCCACAATATCCAGGTTATCCCGGGGCGGAAGGTATACGTGCGCTGCTCGCCCGTCGAACGTATCTTCGCCACCGGCCGTAACTATGAAGCAGCCTGTGTGCACGGGCACGGAATCACCGAGGCAGAACTGGATATCACGCACTTCACCGCTCCCTTCCTCCGTGTGACTGTGCGTGACGAGCATGAAAAACGGGCCTGGTCCAACCCGATCTGGTTCCAGGGAAACCCTGCCTGAAACCGCTGAGCAGGAGGATCGGCCATGTCTACCGATCATGTTGTCCTGATCACCGGTGCTTCGTCCGGTATCGGGCGGGCGACCGCCCTGGCTTTCGCCGCGCGGGGGGCACGGGTAGTGGCTGTGGCCCGCCGCGCTGACCGTCTGGCGACGCTGGCCGGGGAGGCGGCAAACCTGCCCGGCGCGATCCTGCCCGTCACCGCCGACGTCACCCGCGCCGATGATATGCGCCGCGCGGTTGAGCGCGCGCGGGCAGCATGGGGCCGCCTGGACGTGCTCGTCGCCAATGCCGGCCTCGGCCAGCGTGGCCCGCTGGTCGACGCGCCCTGGGATGATCTGGACATTGTCCTGCGCACCAACATCGACGGCGTGCTGCATAGCGTGCGGGCGGCGGTTCCTCTCATCCGCCAGGGTGGGCGCGGCGGACATATTATCCTGATTTCGTCAATCAGCGGTGCGGCTCCGGCACCCTTCGCCGCTGTCTATGGGGCCAGCAAGAGCTTCATCAACGGCCTGGGGCGCGCCCTGCGCACCGAACTGCGCGACGATCGCATCCGGGTGACGATCTTCCTCGTCGGGCAGACCCATACGGAATTCGCCCAGACCCGGCGTGGCAGGCCAGGGCGGGTAGCCTCCTGGCTGCCCACCATGAGCGCGGAAACGGTTGCCCGGCGAATCGTTCACGCCGTCGATCACCCCCGGCGGACGGTTGTCCTGCGTCTGATCGACCGGGTCTTTCTGCTGGCCGCAGCGTTGACCCCCGGCTTGCTCGACGACCTGCAATGGCGCGTTTACAGGTAACTCATCATCCTCTTATACTATGACTAGAAAAAGCTGGCATACTCGTTCTGTAACCGCTTTTCACGCCCGTTGACTCTGGCCGGACCCATGACGAGAGGAGACCGTGATGATATCGCGGGGAATCTACGACACGAAGGGCGAGTTGTTCGGCTACCTGATTGGCAGCGTGGTCTACGACCTGGAAGAAACGCCGACGGGCTTTCTCCGTGAGGGCGTCATCTACGCTAACAATGGCGAGAAGCAGTGGATTCTGCGTGGCGACGGCCTGTATACGCCGGATGGCGAGGCAATCGGGTATCTTGGCGCGGAGTTCGGGGAGTCGTTCTAAGCTTGGCAGGCAAGGATAGCAGGAAGCTCAACGCGATGCGTGTGCTGGAGCAGCACGGCATCGCCTATACGACCTTCACCTTCTCGCCGGAGATTCACAGCGCAGTCGGGGTGGCAGAGGCAGTTGGCGTTCCCCCGCAGACCGTGTTCAAGACGCTGGTCGTCCTGCGTCCGGATGGCCGGCCATTGCTGGCCGTCATTCCCGGCCCGGCCACGCTCGATCTCAAAGCGCTGGCCACCGCCATTGGCGTCAAGAAGCTGAGCATGGCCCCCCATGCCGAGGCCGAACGTCTCACCGGTCTCAAAGTGGGCGGGATCAGTCCGCTGGCCCTGCTGCAAAAGCGCTGGCCGGTGGTGCTGGATGCCAGTGCCGAAGATCACGAGGCCATCCTGATCAGCGCCGGGCAACGTGGCATTAACCTGCGCGTACCGGTGGCCGGCCTCAAACAGGTACTCGCGCCGCAGATCGCGCCGATCGCACACTGGGACGAGCAGGAGCCGGACGACAGCGCGTAAGGATATCCCCGGTCAGCTAACCGGCGCGTCCCGGCGGGTAGACCACCGGGACGCGCTTTCGTAACCAGCTGGAAAAGCGACCAGGGCTAGCTCTTGGTCGGGATGAAAGGCCGGATCGCCGCCGCCAGGTTAGAGATCGGCATGGTCTGCAACCAGACCCGACCTGGCCCACGCAGAGTCGCCAGGAACAGCCCTTCCCCACCGAAAAGCACGTTGCTCACGCCGCGTACCATCTCGATGTCATAATCGACGGTTGGCTCGTACATGGCGATGTGACCGGGATCAACCTTGATCACCTGCCCGGGCTGGAGCTGGTACTGGTGCACTTCCCCGGCGATCTCGACGAAGGCCGTGCCCGGTCCGGTCAGCTTCTGCAGGATGAAGCCTTCGCCGCCGAACAGGCCCGCCCCCAGCCGCTTGCGGAAGTGCATCTCCATCTGGACATCATCTTCCGCACACATAAAGGCATCCTTCTGAGCGATAATCGAGTGCCCGGCCTGCAACGGCACCGGGATGATATGCCCCGGCGCCTCAGGCGTGAAGACGATAGTCGCCTGCGCCGCCTGGCAGGTGTAGGTGGTCAGGAAGAGCGACTCGCCTGCCAGCGCCCGGCCCAGCATCTTGCCCAGCCCGCCGCGCCCGCTGGTCTCCATCTGGATGCCTTCGCTCATCCAGGCCATCCCACCCGACTCGGTGTAGACGGCTTCCCCGCGCTCCAGGTGAATTTCCAGCATGGGCATTACCGTGCCCTTGATCTCGTAGCGCATGATCCCTCCCGCGATAAGTCCATCAGGTCGTTGCCATTAGTATACGCGAAACGGCCAGGGACGCTGTGCCGCCAGCTATAGAGATCAAGGGATCACCGGCGGCTGCCAGATCACCTCGATGCCCTGCAGCGCCCGCAGTTCGGCGGCCAACATCTCGGTGTAGCCTGTCGTATGGTTGGGGAAGTCCAGAGCCACTTCGCCGCCCTGCCCACAGAGGACAATCCGGAAGCGATCCTTGCCCGGAAATTCCACCAGCAGGCCATGAACGCGCATCAGGCGACGCCGGTCACGATCGGTATCCCCGCTGCGCTGGAAGCGCACGATCACCAGCCCCGGCTGTTCAGGCGGCTCAACCGGCTCTGCAGGCGGCAGGTCGTCGTCATCCACCACCCAGGCCGGTCGACCTTCGCCATTCACACCGTTTGGCGGTCTGTAAGCTGGCGGGGCAATGTGGGCTGGAGGTGGCGGCGGCGGAGCCGGCGGACGCGATGCAGGCGGCTGCTCAACCACCCTGGGCACCAGCGCTGGCGCATCCGGCGCAGCGCCGGCTGTGGCTGGAGCGACATAAGGCGCTTCTGGCAGCGGCTCAACCGGTGGACGATAAGGGGCAAGACCCGGCTCGCTGACCGCCAGGGCATCGTCATCAGCGTCAAAGCGACGCGGGCCTTCCTCGAACATCATCTCTTCATCACCGGGCAGGCCCGGCAGCGTGGAGAGTCCGTTAAGCGCAGGCGGGCCAGAGTCCTCCACCACCACGGAAAAATCCTGGGAGACGCTATCGACGATGATCTGCGCCTCCCCCCGGCTATTATCCACCTTGCCGCTGATCCGGATCACGGCGCCGGGCTGGATCATCTCCTTATGCTCGCGCCAGGTGCGCGGGAACAGCACAGCATCGATCTGCCCCTGCAGGTCTTCGATGGTGACCACGGCCATCGGCTCACCGCGGCGGGTCATCAACTGGCGGACGCCGTCCACCAGGCCAACAATGCGCACCGGTTTTTCGTGCAGCTCTTCGCCACTATCCCGGATCTCGCGGCTCTGGCTGACACTGGTATACGGACTCTGGATATAGTCCAGCACGCGATCAAGCGGATGGCTGGTCACATACAGCCCGACCAGTTCCTTTTCCCATTTGAGCATTTCGCGCGGATCGGGTTCCGGGACTTCCGGCAAGTTGCCCAGCAGGTCAGCGGCGATGTCAATCTGCACGCCGGTAGCCTCCCCGAACAGGCTGAGCTGGCCGACTTCCGCCGCGCGATGATGCTCCGCACTGTAGTTCAACATACGATCCAGCAGGGCCAGGAGCTGGGTACGCGACCCGAAGGAATCCAGTGTACCGACTTTGATCATGCTTTCCAGGGCGCGCTTCTGTACGATACGCAGATCCACCCGGCGGCAGAAATCAGCCAGGCTGGTAAACGGTCCGCCTGCCGCCCGCTGCTGGAGGATGTGTTCCAGCGGCCCGGCCCCGGCATTCTTGATCGCGCCAAGCCCGTAGCGGATGCCGCGCCGCCCATCCGGCAACTGCTCGATGGTGAAGTCCAGGTCGCTCTTATTGACGTCTGGCGGCAGGATGGGGATGCCCATCCGGCGGCACTCCGCCGTGAAATGGGAGACCTTGGAAGTATCATCGCGCCAGACGGTCAGCAGGGCGGTCATGTACTCAACCGGATAGTGCGTCTTGAGAAACGCCGTCTGGCAGGTGATCACGGCGTAATCAGCGGCATGGGACTTGTTGAAGCCGTACCGCGCGAAATATTCGATATCGTTGAAGATCGCTTCGGCGGTCTGCGGATCGACCCCGTACTGCGGCCCGCGCTCCATGAAGATAGCCTTGTGCTCCAGAAGATCCTTTTCCTTCTTCTTGGAGACTGCCCGCCGCATCAGGTCAGCATCGCCCAGCGAGTAACCGAACAACTCGGAAGCGATCTGCATGATCTGCTCCTGGTAGACGATAATGCCGTACGTCTCCTCCAGGATCGGGATCAGCTTGGGATGTTTGTACTCCACCGCCTCTTCGCCATGCAGGCGGCGGTTATACATCGGGATGTATTCCATCGGGCCGGGACGGTACAGGGAGATGGCGGCGACGATGTTCTCAAAGGTCTTCGGGCGCATCTCCGTGAGCATCTTGCGCATCCCGGCGCTTTCCACCTGAAAGACGCCGATGGTCTCACCGCGCCCGATCAACTCGAACATTTCCTGAACCATGCGCGTCTTTTGGGGATCGTTCGGATCGGGCCGGTAGGGGATGTTCTCCATCGTGTAGCGAACGCCGTGATACTTCTCAATCAGTTCGCACGCTTTGCGCATGATCGTCAGCGTGGCCAGCCCCAGGAAGTCCACCTTGAGCAGCCCGATCGACTCGCAGGTTTCCATATCAAACTGCGTCACCAGCTTGACCGGGGCATCCTCTGCCGAGCCTTTGGTCGGGCGGTGCAGCGGGATGTACTCGTCCAGCGGACGGTCGGCCACGATAACCCCGGCAGCATGGGTACTGGCGTGGCGGACAACCCCCTCCAGGCTGCGCGCCGTGTCGATGAGCTGCCGGACCTCGGGATTGGAGGCATAAATCTGCTTGAGTTCGGCAATCGCCTTGGTCGGGTCATCGCCAAGCACGTCACTGAACTTGGCCGGTTTGGCCCCACCGGGCAACAGGCCGGCGATCCGGTTGATATCAGCCTGATCCATATTCAGGGCGCGGCCAACATCGCGGATGGCCGCTTTGGAACCAAGCGTCCCGAAGGTGATAATCGCCGCGACTTTATCCTCGCCATACTTGTGCGCGGTATAGGCGATCATCTCCGCCCGGCGGTCATCGGGAAAGTCCAGGTCAATATCGGGCATGGACACCCGGCCAGGGTTCAGGAACCGCTCAAAGATCAGGCTATTGCGCAGCGGATCGATGCTGGTGATGCCCAGGCAGTACGCAGCCACGCTGCCCGCGCCGCTGCCACGCACATTCCACCAGATATCGGCATGGCGAGCGAATTCGCACAGGTCCCACACGATCAGGAAGTACGTGTCGAACCCCATGCGGTGGATGATCTCCAGCTCATAATTCAGGCGCTCGACGATGCGCGACTCATCCGCCTGGGCGCCGTAACGCCAGCGCAACCCTTTCTCGCACAGATAGCGCAGGTAGGACTGCTCATCGTAGCCCTCCGGCACAGGGAAGAGCGGCAGGTGGTAACCATCGTATTCCAGGTCAACCTCGCAACGCTCGGCGATCGCCAGCGTGTTGGTCAGCGCTTCCGGAACTTCGGCGAAAAGCTGCCACATCTCCTCCGGCGAGCGGAGGTGATAGCTGGGATCGGTCATCCGCATCCGATCTGGCTCTGTCTTGAGGCTGCCGGTCTGGATGCACAGGAGGGTATCATGAGCGTCAAAATCCTCCGGCATCACATAATGGGTGTCGTTGGTCGCCACCAGCGGCACACGGTTATGCTTGCTGTTGGCCACCAGCCAGCGGTTCAGTACCCGCAACTGGTCAATATCGTGTTCCTGCAGTTCCAGGTAAAAGTTCTCCGGGCCAAAGACATCCTGGTACCAGCCGATCAGATCGCGCAGAAAACGATCATCCTTGCCTTCCTCGAGCATGCGCGGAATTTCCGCCGCCAGACAGCCGCTGGTCACGATCAATCCTTCAGCATGACGGGCGAGCAGGTCTTTGTCCACGCGAGGGCGGTAGTAGTAGCCGCGCACCTGCGATTCGCTGGCCAGCTTGAGCAGGTTGCGGTACCCGGTCTGGTTGCGAGCCAGCAGCAGCAGGTGATAGGGCTTGGCATCCAGTGTCGGGTCGCGGTCGTCCATACTGCGCCGGGCCAGGTAAGCTTCCATACCGATCACGGGCTTGATCCCGGCCTTCCTGGCCGCCCGGAAAAACTCGATCACGCCAAACATCGTGCCATGATCGGTGATCGCCAGGGCCGGCATGCCCAGTTCCCTGGTGCGGGCGACCAGCTGATCGATCTTGCTCAGGCCATCCAGCAGAGAATATTCGGTATGGACATGCAAATGGACAAAGGGTTTATCCGCGCTCATCACCGCTTCCAGTACATGCTCACAGGAGAAGAGGGAGAAGACCGATGAACAGCCTGCATTGCCCGCCATTATAGCACAGGCGGTCGGGCGATCGCCGGTTTTTGGGCGTTGGTCTTCGGCGGTACTATTGCCCGCCCTGCTCCGCATCCCCATAATAGAGGGCAATCGACTGCCCCGCAGCCTCACTGGAGCGATCATGCCCGAACTCCCTGAAGTCGAAACCGTCGTGCGCGGCCTGCGTCCGGCCCTGATCGGTCGCGCTATCATCAACGCCTGGCTGGACTGGCCCAACTGCCTGGTCATCCCGACCCCGGAAGTGTTCCTCAGCCAGATCACCGGACAGACCATTCACAACCTCTGGCGACGCGGCAAGTACATCCTGGCCAACCTGGATACCGCCACCCTGATCATCCACCTCAAGATGACCGGACGGCTGTACGTCGTCCCGGATGTAGCCCGCGAAGGTGCCGACCGCTGGGTGCACTTCCGCTTTCAACTCGATAACGCTCACCAGCTTCGTTTCTCCGATGCCCGTAAGTTCGGGCGTGTTTACCTGACGCCCGACCCCGGCCAGGTGATCGGCGGGCTTGGCCCGGAGCCACTTGCTGCTGACTTCACCCCCGACCGTTTTCGGGAGCTTTTGGCCGGACGGCGCGGCGCGCTCAAACCGCTTTTGCTCGATCAGGCGTTTCTTGCCGGAATCGGTAACATCTACGCAGATGAGGCGCTCTTCCGGGCCGGGCTGCACCCGTTGCGGAGCGCCAGCAGTCTGAGCATCGAAGAGCAGGGCCGGCTCTACAGCGGCATCCGTGCTGCCCTGGAAACCGGCATTGACTACGAAGGGGCCAGCGTTAACTGGTATCGTAAGCCGGATGGCACGCCGGGCAACTCACAGAAGCACTTCTACACCTACGGACGGACAGGCGAACCCTGCCTGCGCTGCGGAACGCCCATCACACGCATCGTTGTCGGAGGGCGGGCCACGCATTTCTGCCCGGCTTGCCAGCCGCCCCAAGAACACTGACAATGCAGGTAGAGGTCAACCAGCCAGGGATACCAGCCTATGGAAAATCGGGTAATCACACTTGAACAGATTCTGCCGGTTATGGCCGCGCTTGGCGCCGCGGGTGTCTTTTTCATCCTGTGGGCCTTCCTCCTCTGGCAACGTAAGAAGCAGGCCAAACGTTCTCCATCTCCTGGCCCACGCCAGCCCACGCCGGCCCGCAAGCAGACGCCTGACTTCCTGACCCGCATCCGCGACTTCTTCTTTTACACAGAGGATGAGAAAGCGGCGCTGCAGGCGGGCAAGAAGCGCCCACCACAGCCCACCGCGCCGCGCAGCGGACCATCCTCCCGACCAGCCAGTACCCCGCCTGACGCTGTGGAGGTGCTGCACCTCTGGCGTGATGTGACTGATGGCTCGCTCATTGTCCAGATCGGGGAGCAGCACTTCCGCACCCTGACGGAGATCCGACAGGCCGGTCATGAGCGTCGCTTCATGGCCGCCCTGCGCGAACTGGCGGCTATCGCCCGTCCCGGCCCTGCCGAGAAGGTTGCACCTGCCCCGCAGGAAGCCATTCCTCAGCACGAGCAACCTGCTATCCCGCCAGAACAACCTCCTGTTGCTCAGGAACCACCCCCGCCAGCGCCTTCCCTATCCGAGCCGCCCCCCGTGCCGACAGAACCGCTTGGCTCGTTTTTCGACAATGTCCGGCGGGCAGTGGGGGTTAGACGCGCCCCCTCAGAGCGCTCGCCGGAGCTATTGAGCGTTCCTGAGCAGATCGAGGCGGTGCTCCAGCAAAAGCTCCTGGCCTCGCCGGAATTCGCCGGGCGCAGCATCCACATCAAGCCATCCGGCGAAGGGGGCGTCCGGATCGAAGTCGACGGCAAACCCTACGAAGCGGTCGCCGATATCGCTGATGACGCCGTGCGCGCTTTTGTGCAGGAGGCTATCCGCGACTGGGAACTGCGCAGTTAGGCGCAGGCAACAGATACCGGGAGAATTTCCACCGCCTCGCTCGACCGGGCCAGCCGTCCGGCAGGCAACTGGCCGTCATGCGCAAAGATCAGCAGGGCATCGTGTTCCAGTGCCCAGCGCCCCCAGTGTCGTTTGGTCTCCAGCGTGACCAGCGGTTCCACATCGTAGGCCGTCATCCAGCCCAGGCGGGTGAAATGGACGGCATACGTCGCCAGATCGCAGACGAACAGGGCGTGAGAACCGCTGCTCTCCAGGCGCACACACATATGGCCGGGCGTATGACCCGGCGTCCGTACAGCGAACACACCGGGAGCCAGTTCCTCCTCGTCCTGTTCCAGCAGGCGGAGTTGCCCGGCAGCGGCCAGCGGCTCGTAATTGATCGGGAAGTATGTCGCCCGTGTGCGTTCGTTAGGCCGCATGGCGTCTTCGTATTCGCGGCGGTGTACCACATAGGTCGCGTGGGGAAAGGTGGGCACCACTGCACCCGATTCGTCCAGGCGGGTATTGCCGCCGCAGTGATCGCTGTGCAGATGCGTGTTGATCACCAGGTCAACATCCTCCGCACGAATACCCAGCCGGGCCAGGCCGTCTAACAGACCGCCTGCCGGTCGCTCCAGATGCCAGATGGCGCGCAGCTTCGGGGACAGCTTATCGCCCAGGCCGGTATCCACGACGATCGTCTGACCGCCCGCCCGCAGCACCAGACAGTGCAACGTCATGGGCACCAGATTATCCTCGTCCGGAGGCACAACCCGGCTCCACAGGACGCGCGGCACCAGCCCGAAGGCCCCACCACCATCCACACGCACCAACCCATCATTAACCAGGTGGACTTCCAGATCGCCAAGTCGGAACATCAGCCCTCTCCCGCTTCCTGTTCTTCAGCGCCATGATCGCCGTATGCTGCGGCATGGCGAGCCAGCGCCTGACGGAGTTCGTCCATCAAGCGCTCCTTTTCCGCCGCAGGCAGAAAGGAGGCCCGCGCCGCCGTGAGGATACTCGTTCGCAGGTCTTCAGGGCTGAATCCCAGTTGTGTCAGCGCCAGCGTATACTCATCCGTCAGGGTGATGCCGCTGACCGCCGGATCGTCTGTATTGATGGTCACCGGCAGGCCCAGATCACGCAGATCGCACAGGGGATGCTGATCCACGCTGCGCACGGAACCCGTTTGCAGGTTGCTGGTCGGGCAGACCTCAAAGGCTACCCCGCGCTGGCGGGCAAGCTGCACCACCGCGGAATCCTCGACAATGCGCACGCCATGCCCGATACGGTCAGCATGCATGTGCTCAATCGCTTCACGGACATGCTCAGGGCCGTGCCATTCACCGGCATGGATCGTGATCCCCAGCCCGGCCTGTTTGGCTTCCAGGAATAGCGGGCCAAATGGCCGCGCCGGGAAGCTGGCCCCTTCCTGCCCGGACAGGTCCAGCCCGACCACGCCGCGATCACGGTGCTCCAGCGCAGCCTGCACAGTCTGCAGGCCCAGCTCGATCGGCTCATGGCGACTGAGTGAGACCACCAGACCGACCCGGATTTCCTCCCGCTGTGCTGCTTCTGCTGCGGCATCGCATACCCACCCCACAACATCGGTGAGACGGTAGCGCATCTGGCTAGCCAGCGCCCAGGGTGTGAAGCGTAGTTCCAGGTAACGCACCCGGTCCGCCGCAGCGTCCGCAATTGCCTCCGCCGTGATACGCCGGATGATCTCCGGCGAACGGTAGAACCGGCGCAACACCTCAAACTTGCCCATAAAGCGATCCACAGTGCGGGGATCGGCGGAAGTCATCTGCACGAAGGGCCGTAGACCCTCCGGATCACGGGCAGGAAGGTCGATCTGGCAGGTGCGGGCGATCTCAACCAGCGTTGAGAGGCGGATCGCGCCTTCCAGGTGGCGGTGCAGATCCACCTTGGGCATGGTAGCAAGCCAGCGAGTATCGCCAGCGATCATGGCCGGGTTATCCCTGGATGCAGGGCAGGATCAACGTGAAGCGACTGCCGCGACCTTTTTCGCTCTCGACCAGAGCCTGGCCGCCATGCGCCTCCATGATCCGCCGGACAATGGCCAGGCCGATCCCGGCGCCACCGCTCTGATGTCCCGCCGGGTCCCTGACCTGGTAAAAACGATCGAAGATGCGGGGCAGGTGTTCCGGCGCAATCCCGATCCCGGTGTCCGTGACACTGATCGCAATCGTCCGCCTATCTTCGCTCAGGCGCGTCTCGACGGTGATCGTCCCACCCTGCGGGGTGAATTTGACCGCGTTGCTGAGCAGATTGTCGATCGCCTGGTTGAGCCGACTGCGATCAACCTCCGCCCATACCTGCCCCCTGGCCAGCCGCAAGACAAACGCCAGTCCCCGATCGCCGTATGTCACCTGAGCAGCCTGCATTGCCTGACGAACCAGCCGGTTGATCTCCACCCGCTCACGCTGGAGGGTCGCCGCCGTGATCTGTTCCAGGTGCAGCGCGTCGCCGATCAGGCGCTCGATCGCCTCAGCCTTGTCCATGATGATCTGGACGGCCTCCTGCTGGGTCGTCTGGAGCGCGCCGAGATCGCCTTCCGCCAGCAGACTGCCGTAGCCTTTGATATAGGTTAGCGGCGCACGCAATTCATGCGAGAGATTCTGGAGCAGTTCCTCGCGCAGCTTTTCCAGGCGGTGCAATTCAGCATTTGCCTCCGCCAAGCTACGGCTGCGCTCGGCTTCCTGGCGGTACAGACGGGCGATTTCCAGCGCTGCGGCGACCTGAGCCGCGGCGATGGTCAGCACATGTTCATGTTCCGGCAGAAAGGCGTCAGCCTGGGTGCTGTCCAGATTCAGCGAACCAATCACCTGACCCCGATAGGCGATCGGCACGGCCATCACGCTATGCACCTGAGGATCGAATATCTGCACAGCCGGCGTATCATGCACATTGGGCACATAGACCACCTGGCCGGTGGCAATGACCTGCCCGGCAATCCCCTCCCCGACCCGGAATCGCACTCGTCCCAGCCACTCTGGCTTGACGCCTGCCGCCGCCCGGATGGTCACCGTGTCACCATCCGGCTCTCGCAGGGCAATCACGCAGGCCCGACAACGGAAGATATGCCGCAGAGTCTGGACAACCAGCGTCAGGATCCCCTCGCTGTCCAGCTGACCGGCGATCTTTTGCGCCAGCGCATACAGGGCTGAGACCTGTTCCAGCCGCCGGGTCAGCGAATCGTGATACTCGTTCCTCTCAATGGCCGCTGCGGCCTGGCGACCGATCAGATCCAGCGTGCGCTGTTCATCCTGGCGTAGCTGGCGCGGCGCCCGGAACAGGAGCGCCAGCACACCGAGCAACAGGCCTGCCCGCTGAAGGGGCAGCAGCGCCAGTGAAGCCACCGGCCAATCAGTATCGCCGATCAACACCGCTTCAGCACCCGACAGCGTGAGAAGCTTCCCCTCTTCCCACCAGCCCGTTGCCAGCCGAGGGCTATCAACGGCCAGGTTCCCGCGCGGAGGTGTCAGTCCATCGGGAGTCCAGCCGGCGACGAAGCGCAGCCCCCCAGACATCCGATCCATAAGATACACACGGACTTCATCCGGCTGGATCACCTGCAGGACAGTCTGTCCCAGCGCCTGGGCCACCTGCTGTGGCTGCAAAGCCGTGCTCAGCCGCATCGAAAACCCCTGCAGGGAGCGCAATACCTCCAGCCGCGCAGCAGTTTCCGCGTACAGGCGGGCGTTCGCCAGCGCCACAGCCGTTTGACCGGCAATCGCTTCCAGCATCCAGCGGTCTTCTTCGGTATAGGTATCCGGCTGGTAGCTCTGGACGGAAAGGACGCCGACCACCTCCTGATGGGCGATCAGGGGCGTGAGTATAAGGGACCGCGGAAGGGGGTCCGCTTTGTGGCGGATGGAGCGTACCGGAACCGGATCGCGGGCCATATCGCGGATGAACAACGTCTGGCGGTTGTCCACCACCCAGCCCGTCAGTCCCTGGTGCGGCTGGAGAACGGGGCCATCCTCACAGTGCCCATCGTTGAAGAATTCCTGCACGCGGGTCAGGCCTGTCTCCCGATCGTACAGACCGACCAGGAAAACATCGAGCGGCATCAGCCCGGCGATCCCCTCCCGGACCGTCCGCAGCACATCATCAAGGTCCAGACGCGAGATAACCACACCGATCCGGTACAGGGCACTCAGGAACAGCAGACGGCGGTACCCCATGTGCATACAGACCAGCAGGTAGGTACCCGCGCCAACCGCTGTCATCGTCACAGTGACCGGCAATGTCTCTTCGCCATTCACCAGCAACGCCGTTGCCCGCGTCTCCGGGCGTCCCTCAGCCTGGCGCTTGAGGGCCGCCCACCACGTCTCAAAAGATCGGCTGTCGTACGGGTGCAGGATGCGCTGCAGGTGCAGCCCGCCGGTCTCTTCCCCGGTGAGCACTACCCGCAGGGCCGACGGCAACACACCGCCCAGAATCCGCCCGGAGGCATCAACCAGCATGGCAACCGGTGCGGAATCTGGCTGCTCAGGCAATACCACTGATCGCGGATCCGGGGGCGTCATCGTGTGGCAGATCGATTCATCAGCGCTGGCGCTCACCGAACAGCCAGCTCCAGTAACGCCAGCCCACAATCAGGCCCAGCGTTACTCCCAGCGCAAGGAGCAGGTTGCCCAGCAAAGTCAGCAGGATGTCTTCATAGCCAACGCTCACCAGACGTTCGAGCGTGCTCAAGCCGACCAGGATCGCCGCAACGTAACACCAGCGATAGTAAGGCGGCGTGCGGGTCACTGCACCAAGCCGCTGGCTGAGCAAGCCGACCACTACCAGCGTCACCGCAATGGATACCGGGCCAACCGCACCAAGCAATGAAAACAACACAGAAATCATGGCGATCTCTAACGTCCGGCCGTCATCCGGCGATAAAGCGACAGACACAGGCCAAGCAGGATTGCGCCGCCCACAAACATCAGACCGTCTGTCAGGAGCGACTCTCTGGCCTGCCCGGCCAGCACTTCCGTGACAGCAGCCAGGCCGAATAGCAGCATCGGGGCCACAAACAGCGGATAGCGCGTGACCTCGCCAGTGAGTCCCTGATAGAAGCGGGCGATCAATAGTAGAATCGCCAGCAAGGCGACCAGCGGAAACCACGTGAAGATCGTCACCACCTGGTTAAGCCGGGCTACATCCATAAGACAGCCCCCTGGCCGGTTATTCCCTGCGCGGGCGGCCAAAGGCCTGATCAAATGCCTGAGCCATGCTCAACACCGCATTGCCGCTCATGATCCCCTGCCGCCCCTCAAACCGTGACTCCACAACCAATCCTTGCCCCGTGATCTCGTACTGGCGGATGTCCTTGGCATGGTCGGAGCCGCGCAGTTTGAGCACGAGCATTGCTTTGCGCATCACACTGTCAATTTCTACGTAACGCAGCAGGATGTAACCGTCCACCAGGTAGGCGACGGACTTACCAGCCGGATCACTGACTCCCGGCAGGCCGCCCAGCAGAGTTGCTGTCTCCCAGGTCAGAATGGCCGTCAGACCCAGACGCTTGAGCGCGTTGACAAACGTGAAAACCGTCTCCCGGAAGGCCAGCGGATCATTCCCTCCCCGCTGATCCTGCACGATTCGCTCAAAATGGGAGAGACTATCAACCAGGATGCGCCGCGCACCGATCGCCTGCGCCTGCTGTTCCAGCAGGCCGCCTGTGCGCTTGAGATCGGCCAGTGTCACCTCCGGGCTGGTCATGATAACCCGCAGCTTGTCCTGTTGCTCCAGCGCCCGGAGGTCCCAGCCAAAACTGGCCGCGTCACGGTAATACTGCTGCGGGAACTCCTCAAAGGTCAGCACCAGGCCCGGTTCATTACAGGCCACGATGCCGTTGATGATGAACTGCAATCCAAGCGTGGTTTTGCCGGTGCCCGGTGCGCCTTCCACCAGAATTGCCGACTCCGGGAGGAAGCCGCCGTTCAGCATGGCATCCAGACCGGCAATGCCGGTCGCCTTGCGCTCGATCATGTCATCCCCCGAATCATGTAATACATCGCCTTCACCCGGAACTGGCGATCCTCGCAGGCCAGGATAAAGCGCCGGATGAGCGCACGGGTCGCCTCGTCGCTGGTCAGGGTGTACACGGCCATGCCGGACACGTCCTGTTTGTCCAGGATTTGAGCCTCCACCAGTTCCTGCAACGCCGGAGCAATGGCCGCCGTATCGCGACCGGTGTAACGCGCGATATTCTCCGCGGTATCGACCGTGTGTGCATTGTCGTGGAAAAAACGCACCAGGTCCCACTTGATGAAGGAATTCACCTTGGTTCGGAGAAACGCCAGCAGGTGTGGATCGATATCCGCTGCCAGGCGTGAGGCCTGATCATCCTGGTCGGCCATCCTCCACTCCCCTTTCCACAAGCCCCCCTTGCCGCCGCCCTAACGCCGCCGGCTGCTGCTGTGTGCTGCCCCGCCCCGCTGCGCGCGACGCTCTTCCTGATCGGCCTGATAGTGGCACTTCTTGTATTTCTGGCCACTGCCACACCAGCAGGGATCGTTGCGTCCCAGCTTCTCTTTGTCCGTTGCCCGGACAGGCCTGGGCGCGCCGCCGTCTTCCCCGCCACGCCCGGCGCGAATGTTCTGCACAGTGGGCTGCGGCTGCTGAATGAGCTGCACACGGAAGATGTTCTGCACCGCCCGGCGCTGGATCTGATCCTGCATAGACTGCCAGATCTCGAAAGCCTGCCGCTTGTACTCCACCAGCGGGTCGCGCTGGGCCACCGCCATCAGGCCGATCCCTTCCCGGAGGATATCCAGGTCAGTCAGGTGCCGCCGCCAGAATGTATCGATTGCATCCAGCAGGATAGCGCGTTCAGCCATCGGCATGTCCGCTCCCAGCGCCTGCTCCTTCTGCTGGTAAGCTTCGCGCACGCCCTGGCGCAACTGTTCCTCGATAGCCTCTGCGTCAAGACCTTCCCAGCCCTGCGGCGTGATATGGGCAGGTACAGGGAAAAGGGACAGGCACTGCCGGTATAGCTCTTCGAGGTCCCATTCATCGGCATAGTCAGCGCTCAGGTACTGCTTACAGAGGGCCGCGATCTGCTCGTCGGCCATTTCCAGGAGCCGGTCGCGCAGGCGCTCAGCTTCCAGAATCTGCCGACGCTGGCGGTAGATGACCTCACGCTGTTTATTGACGACATCGTCATATTCCAGGATGTGCTTGCGGATGTCGAAGTTGTAGCCCTCCACCCGCACCTGAGCCTGCTGGATGGTCTTGGTGATCATCGGGTGCTCAATCGGCTCGTCTTCCGGCAGATCCAGCCGTTCCATCAGCCCCTTGACCCGCTCCCCACCGAAGCGTTTGATCAGATCATCCTCCAGCGAAAGGAAGAAGCGCGACTCGCCGGGATCGCCCTGCCGACCGGAACGCCCGCGCAACTGATTGTCGATTCGCCGGGCTTCATGGCGCTCAGTGCCCAGCACGAACAGACCGCCCGCCGCCAGCACTTTCTCCCGGTCAACCGCACACTCCGCCCGCGCCTCCGCCAGCGCAGCCCGCCATTGCTCCGGCGTGGCTGTGGTCACGTCAATCCCCTGCTTACGCAGCTTCTCACGGGCCAGACCCTCCGGGTTGCCACCGAGCAGGATATCCACGCCACGACCGGCCATGTTGGTCGCGATCGTTACCGCACCAGAACGCCCGGCCTGAGCGATGATCGCTGCCTCCCGGAAGTGCTGCTTGGCGTTAAGCACCTCGTGAGGGATGCCCGCTCGCTGCAACTCGCGGGATAGCCGCTCGGACGTTTCGATCGCCACCGTACCGACCAGCACGGGTTGCCCCCGCGTGTGCAATTCGCGGATCTGGTCAACAACCGCCCGGAACTTGGCCCGCTCGGTCATGAAGACCAGGTCTTCGTGATCCACACGGATAACCGGCTCATTGGTGGGGATGACCGTCACTTCCAGGTTGTAGATCTTCTCGAACTCCTCCGCCTCCGTCTGGGCTGTACCGGTCATGCCGGCCAGCTTCTTATACATGCGGAAGTAGTTCTGGAAGGTGATGGTCGCCAGCGTCAGGTTCTCCCGCCGGACTTCCACGCCTTCCTTGGCCTCAATGGCCTGATGCAACCCTTCCGAGAACCGCCGGCCATGCATTAGCCGCCCGGTGAAGGCATCGACGATGATCACCTGGCCCTGCTGTACCACGTAGTCGACATCGCGTTTGAAGAGTGTCACCGCCCGCAGTGCGTTATCCAGGTAGGGGATCATCTCGGCATTGTCGGGATGGTAGAGCTGATCGATCTTCAGGGCGCGCTCGACCTTTTCGATCCCGGCCTCGGTCAGGTAGACGATGCGGTCTTTGATGTCGATGACGTAGTCGCCGTCCGGCTCCTCCGCTTCGACGCTCTCCGGGCTGCTGGGACGCAGTTTCTTGCAGATCTCGGTGAAGACGCGGTAGTAATCCGACGGCTTTTCCGCTGTGCCGGAGATGATCAGCGGTGTGCGCGCCTCATCGATCAGGATGTTGTCGATCTCGTCAACGATGGCGTAATGCAACTCACGCTGCACCATCTGGTCAAGGCTGAGCACCATGTTGTCGCGCAGGTAGTCGAAGCCGAATTCGTTATTGGTGCCGTAAGTGATATCGGCCAGGTAAGCTTCCCGGCGGCTGACCGGACGCAGGTGCTGGTAGTGATCGTCATTGGAGACGTACGCAGGATCGTAGACAAACGAGCCGCGCGATGGATCGGCGGCGGCATTCTGGATCACGGCGGCGGTCAGACCCAGGAAGTGGTAGATCGGCCCCATCTGCTGCAGGCCGAACTTGCTCAGATAGTCGTTGGGCGTCACCAGATGGCAACCCTTGCCTTCCAGGGCGTTGAGGTACAGCGGCAGGGTAGCCACGAGCGTTTTACCCTCGCCCGTCTTCATCTCCGCGATCTTGCCCTGATGGAGCACAATACCGCCGATCAGTTGCACGTCAAAGTGGCGCAGGCCCGTCGTGCGCACGGACGCTTCCCGCACGACGGCGAACGCCTCCGGCAGGAGATCGTCCATTGTCTCCCCGGCGGCCAGTCGCGCCCGGAAGATATCCGTCTTGGCCCGCAGTTCTGCGTCGCTCAGTGCCTGCATCTGCGGCTCAAGGGCGTTAATCTGCGCCACCACTTCGCGGTGCCGCTTTAACTCCCGCTCGTTTGGATCGCCAAAGATCGACTTCGCCAGCTTATTGAACATGTTCTCTTACCCAGCCCGACCTGCACTTACCAGAAGAAACACAGCCTCTAGGCGAGGATTATAGCACACCCCCCTCTTGCCCGGATGCAAGAGTCGCGTTGGAAACGCGCCCCGCCCTGTCCGCAGCGGACAGGGCGGCAGCTTACTCCCGCACACCGATATACAGACCGCGTCCGGTCAGCCCCTGTTCGTCAAAAGTCACCGTCAGGCCCGCCGCCCGGAAGGCCTCCATGTACTCGTCACGGGTGAACAGCATCAATTCGTGACACTCCACAAACGTCTGGACGCCTTCCAGCGTGGCCACCATGTGGTGCATGTCGATCACCGAGCACCGCCCCTCCAGCCCGTTGATGGAAAAGCGGGCGATCTTGAGGTCCGGCTCGTCCACAAAGTGGGCGCCCAGCGTTCCGGCGCGGTAGACCTCCGGCGCCAGCCATGGCTCAACCACCAGCACGCCGCCCGGCTCCAGATGGCGGGCCATGTTGCCCACAGCCGTGATCAGCCGCTCAACCGTTTTCACATACCCGATCGAACTGAACAGGCAGACGATCGCCCCATAGCGCTCCGGCAGGCTGAAGTCCAGCATATCGGCGACATAATAGAGCAGATCGGGGTTGCGCTGGCGGGCGACAGCCACCATCTCAGCGCTGATGTCCAGCCCTTCAACGTGGTAGAACGCCTTTAGATGGCGATCATGCTGGCCGGTGCCACAGGCCACATCGAGCAGAGCCGCCCCATCGGGGCAACCGGCGACCTGAAGCAGCGTATGGAGGCGCGCCGCTTCACCGGCATAGTCCTTGAAACCGTAGATAGCATCATAGTAGCGAACCGATTGGCTGAACATCCTTCCCCCCTCTGCTTCCATCAAGGATGCGCCTACCCGGTGCGCCCCGCCACCTGCGCGGCCAGGCGGGCCAGGTTGACGCTGAACGGCGGGCGAATTACGCCGTATTCCGTCACGATCGCTGTGATATAGTGGTTGGGCGTCACATCAAAAGCCGGGTTGCCAGCAGGCGATCCAGCAGGCGCAATTGGCTGGCCCTGGATGATCTTGACCTCATCCGGGTCACGCTCTTCAATCTCGATCAGATCGCCATGCAGGATCGTCATGTCGATGGTCGAGTACGGCGCAACCACGTAGAACGGCACCCGGTTCTCCCGGGCAACCACTGCCAGGTTATACGTGCCGATCTTGTTGGCGGTATCACCATTGGCTGCGATCCGATCCGCGCCGACCAGGCACAGGTCCACGCCGTGGCGGCGCATGTAATGGCCGGATGCCCCATCGGCGATGATTGTGTGCGGGATGCCCGCCTGCAAAAGCTCCCAGGCCGTCAGGCGCGCGCCCTGCAGACGGGGGCGTGTTTCATCCACCAGCACATGCACGCGCTTGCCCTGCAGGAGGGCCGCCGTGCGGATGATGCCCAGCGCCGTCCCCCACCCGACGGTCGCCAGGCTACCGGTATTGCAGTGGTGGATGATCGTCGCCCCATCCGGCACCAGTTCCGCCCCGTGCTGGCCGATACGCCGGTTGATCGCAATGTCCTCGTCGGCAATACCCTGCGCCTCGGCCAGTACCGCCGCCCGGAGTGCCTCCGCTGACTCCCAGGCATTCCCTTCAGCAAGGCGCAGGACACGATCCAGCGCCCAGAACAGATTGACCGCCGTCGGGCGGGAACGGGCCAACACCTCCCGCGCCGCCCGCAGGTCCGCCAGCAGCGCTTCAACCGTACCGGCCCGGCTCCGGTAAGCCGCGGCAGCCAGGCCAAAAGCAGCGGCAGCGCCAATTGCGGGGGCGCCCCGCACCACCATCGTCCGGATCGCATCAGCGACGCCCTCAGCCGTGTCATAGCGGACGATCCCGAACTCAAAGGGGATGTGGCGCTGGTCGATCATGCAGACCATGCCATCCTGCCAGAACACGGTGCGGGTTTCTTCGGCCATGTGAGATTCTCCTTTCCGCTTGCTGCCAGCGCGTTGCCATTGCGCCAGCCAAGACACAGGGTTGCTATTGTAACGCACCCGCGCCGCCATTGACGCCCCCTGCCCCTGCCGCTACAATACAGGGCCGATTAACTCCTATTTCTGCGGGACTAAGGCGGCTCACAATGCGCTACTACATCTGGACTCTTGGCTGCCAAATGAACACCGCCGATTCCCAGCTCCTGGCCTCCGAACTGGAAAAACAGGGCCACCACGCCACGGAAGACTGGGAAAAAGCTGACATCTGGGTCATCAACACCTGCGTGGTGCGGCAGTCAGCGGAAGACAAGGCTTATGGCCGGCTGCACCAGCTACACGCCCTGAAGAAGCGCGACCCATCACGCATCATCGGCCTCATGGGCTGCCTGGTTGGCGTGCGCGACCCGCTTCGGCTGCGGCAAAAGCTGCCATTTGTCGATGTCTTCATGCCGCCTTCAGATCCTCACCCGCTGCTGGCCTTCCTGAATGACCGGGGCGCCGAAGCCGATGCCCTGGCAGCGGATGCCGCCGCCCGCGCTCACCGTGACGCCGTCCAGGATGGCGATATCCCCGGTGATCTGGTCCTGCCCCTGCACGAACGCGGTAATCTGGTCAGCGCCCATGTGCCAGTGGTCTACGGGTGTTCCTTCGCCTGCACCTATTGCATCATCCCCTTCCGGCGTGGTGTGGAACGCAGCCGACCGGTAGGCGAGATCGTAGCCCATGTGCGCAGTCTGGCCCGCCAGGGCGTGCGCGAGATCACGCTCCTGGGCCAGATCGTTGACCGCTACGGTAAGGACATCCCGGACGGACCTGACCTTTCCGACCTGTTGCACATCGTCCACGATGTGGCTGAAGAAGAAGGGGTGGCCCGCATCCGCTTCCTGACCAGCCACCCCAACTGGATGACCGACCGACTGCTGGACACTGTGGCTGCCCTGCCACGTGTCATGCCCCACATCGAAGTGCCCAACCAGGCCGGAGACGACGAAGTCCTGGCCCGGATGAAGCGCGGCTACACCGCCGAAGATTACCGCCGCCTGATCGCCCGCATTCGCGAGCGTATCCCCGGCGTGGCCATCCATACGGACATCATCGTCGGCTTCCCCGGCGAGACCGAGGCGCAATTCCAGCGCACGTATGACCTGCTGGCCGAGTTGCGCCTTGACAAGGCGCACATCGCCAAATACAGCCCTCGCCCCGGCACTGTCAGCGCCCGCCGCATGGTGGACGACGTGCCAGCGGAGGAAAAGGAACGCCGCCGCAAGGCGCTGGACGATCTACAGAGTCAGATCGTGGCCGAGATCAACGCCCGTAGCCTGGGCACCACCGTGCCCGTCCTCTTTGAAGACCGGCACCGGGATAAGTGGCGCGGGCGCACGCCACAGAACAAGCTCGTCTTCGTGGAGAGCGAGCGCGATCTGCATGGCCAGGTTGAAGAGGTCCTGATCACCTGGACCGGCCCATGGAGTATGCAGGGACGCCTGCTGGCTGAAGAGACAGGCCCGACCCCGGCTGACACGATCACGCTGGTCGCCAGCCGCTGATTTCCCTTCACCGCCCCCTGGCCTATCCCACCGCGGCTCTCACCGGTCGCGGCTTCATTTTGGGCTATAATGGGCGTCATCCTGGCCGAACGATCCCACGATGGGCAGGCTGGAGAGGGGCCGCGCATGACATCTGTCGATATCCGCCGGCTGGCTGGCCGACGACTGGGCCAGTATGTCCTTGAAGAACTGATCGGCCTGGGCGGTATGAGCGCCGTCTACCGCGCCTACCAGCCTGCTCTGCAGCGCGAAGTCGCCATCAAAGTCCTGGCCACCCAGCTGGCCGCCGATACTGAGTACCAACAACGCTTCGCCCTGGAAGCCCGCACCGCCGCCGCGCTGGAGCATCCGCACATCGTCCCCATCCATGACTACGGCGCTCAAGATACGCTGGTCTACGTGGTGATGCGCCTGTTCACCGGCGGCTCGCTGGCCCAACGGCTGCGCTACAGCCAGCAGGGCGGCCATCCACTGCCTTCGCCGGGAGAAGTCGCCGATCTGCTGGACGCTCTGGCCGACGCCCTGGCCTATGCGCACGGGCGCGGCGTCATCCACCGCGACATCAAGCCCAGCAATGTGGTCTTTGACCAGCAGGGCACGCCACACCTGGTGGATTTTGGCATCGCCCGCATAATGAACGCAGACCTGGGGTTGACAGCTGCCGGGACAACCATCGGCACACCCAACTACATGGCCCCTGAGCAATGGCGGGATGAACCGCTGACTCCCGCCGTTGACCAGTACGCTCTGGGCATCCTGATCTTCAACACCCTGACGGGTCGCCTGCCCTTTGAGGCCACTACCGCACATGTCCTGATGCAAAAGCACCTCAACGATCCGCCGCCGCCCGTTCACAGCCTGCGCCCTGACCTGCCAGCAGACCTCTCGCCAGTGCTGGAACGGGCAATGGCCAAGCTGCCCGGACAGCGCTACCCTGAGGTGACCGATCTCGCCGCCGCCTTCCGGGCCGCCGCCGGCGAGGACACAGGGGAACCGACCGGCTTCTTCACCTTCCCGCTGCCGGCCAGTGCGTTGGCCCTGCAACCGACCCCGCCTGCCGACGCCGTTGCCGCACCCGCCGCGTCCATGGCCCAGGCAGTGCCGCTGGCAGGGTCGGCAGGGCTGACGATGGCCGCCGATGTGCCGCCTCCACCCGAAGCCTCTCAGGTCAGTCCGCCGGCTGGGATCGAACCACCTTCCCTGCCGGAATGGTCGCGGGCCATGCCCCCGGCCTCCCGGCCTGTACCTGTTCAGGCCAAGGTCGCGCCGGATCGCGCCGGGCCTTCAGCGGGTCTGGCTGCCCCTCCCCGGCGACAACCAACGCGCCATGTGCTCGGCAACACGTCTCCCCGCCCCCGGCGCAGGCGAACAATGACCCTTGATCGGGTCGCGCTGATCGTCGGGCTGCTGGCGCTGACGGCGCTCATTGCCCTGATCGTTTTCATCCTTGCCATCCGGACGATCAATGCCGGGCGACAGACTGGCGCTCTGTGGACTCCGGAGTTGCTCATAGCGCAAGTCACCCCCGCCATCCCCGGAGATACTCTGGCAACCGCCGCATGCGCCTGGCTGCCCCCTGAACGACATACCCGGGCCGGGTGGATTGACCGTCTCTCCGATTCAAAAAGCCGGGCTGATACCCGGCTGGTTTCAGGTCAACATCTTCCGGCGCTTCAGGGCGTCTGACCGTCGTCGTGCATTGCCTCGGAATCGATCAGCCGTTCAGCAGCCGTCTGGATGCCTTCAATGAGCGTGTCAAAAATCGAGGGATCGGCGCTCTCAAAGGCAAAATCGCCGCCCGGCGCCACCGCTTCCGGCTCCTCCCCCTGAACCGGATCGCCCAGTTCCACGACGCCCGCCTGCAACAGGCTGATCACCACCCGCCGCACCTCCATCGCATCCATCTGGTTCTGGCGGGCGATCTGGCGGATGCTCACTCCCGGCTTGATCGACGAGATCACGCGCCAGGCACGCGCGCTAAGGCGGGTATGCTGCAGGCGCTCATCCACATCCGGCGTAAAGCGCAGCGTCGCGCTCAGATTGGGGAGTTCCTGCGTCATGCGCAGCACTTCCCGGACGTGTGAACCGTGCTCCACCAGCACATCACCCAGATCGACCGAGACAGTGATGTGGTCATCCAGCGCGGGGGTCTGCTCTTCAAACAGGAAGGACCCATCCGTCCACATCAGCACCGTGTGGATATCTTCCTTGAGTTGTTCGGTGAAAGCCTCGACGATATCCGCTTTGGTGACGAAATCGCCCTCAATCAGGAGCAGGGCCTGCGCCTTCTCGTTGACATCTTTGAGGCGGTTCTGAATCCAGTGCGCCTGCATGGGGCTTAGCTTGCCCGTTCGCCGCAGCAGCGCCACCAGATCGCGGACATCCACCATGCTGAGCACCGGCTTGCCTTCCTTGAAGACGATCCGCGCGCGCTTGAGGGACGTGCTGGTGGTGATGGTTGGCTGGCCAAGCTCCTCAGGATTGTCCGGCACGTTAGCAAAAATGGTCAGCGTGCCCGATTTCTGCGCCAGATTGATCAGGTTGAGAATCTGGCTGGTGCTGAAGTCTTTGAGATTACCCTGTAGTGTCACGCGAGCCGCCTCCCCGGAATGAATGCTTTCGATAAGTGATGAATGATATCCACCCGCCGATTCGGCGGGCAGCCGGGGCGCTGGCTGCCAGATAAGTGCAAAGCCCCCACCCCGCATAAAAACCCGTTACTTTACTGTACACAGAATCCGCCGCACAACGGGTAAAGCAGGGTTAAAACCAGCCTCACCTGTATCGCTGCGCTACCTCTATATTAGCATACAGGTCAAGTCCCGCGAGAGGAGATTCGCTCCCTGCCGCTGCGCCATGATAGAATCAGGTCAGGCACATAAGGGATTCGCCAGCGGGGCAAGTGCCGGGTCTAGTCGATGATCCTGTGGTGGTGAGGAGCATTCCGTGAACCAACTGCGGCGGTGTAGGTTTGCCATCTTCATCGTGCTGATGCTTGGCACGCTGGGCTGCAACCTGACGGCGCTGTTGCCGGGCGCGTCGCCCGCCGCCACGCCTACCTCGGCGCTCGGCGCGCCCAGCGTGGTGATTAACAGCCCGCCCAATGGCAGTGAAGCCGTGCTCGGCCAGGAAATCCTGGTACAGTCGACCGCTCAGGATAGCATCGGCGTAACCCGGGTGGAATTGCGCGTCAACAGCTTCATCGTCAATACGGTCAGCGCCCAGTCCGTCAACGGCGAGCGCCTGTTTTCCGTGATCCAGTCCTGGATTCCAACGGAAGCCGGGGTTGCCAATCTGGAAGTTATTGCCTACCGGGGCCTGATCGCCAGCGCCCCGGCGCGGATCACGGTGCTGGTGCGTCAGAGCGCGGCCCAGGTCACCGCTACCCTGCCACCACCCATCGGAGTCACCCAGGCCCCACCGGAGGATCGCACCTGCCGCGCCCGCGTGGAAGTCTCCGGCCTGAACTTTCGCACCGGTCCTGCCACCAATTACCCGATTCTGCGCGTACTGGAAGCCGGTACGTTGGTCGATATCATCGGCCGCCTGGGAGATAACAGCTGGTGGCAGGTTCGCAGCGGTCTGGAGGTTGGCTGGCTGAGCGCCACCTACACCAGCGAATCGGGCGACTGCAGCCTGATCCCGATCGCGGTACCACCGCCCAGCCCCACCCCGCGACCGGCCACCGCTACACCGACGGAAACCTTCACACCCAGCCCGATTCCCGGCTCGCCCACACCGACCTTCACCCCCACGCCCACCATCCCCGACCTGATCGTGAACGCGATTATCGGTCCCGAGGTGCTCCAGTTGAACGCGACGGGTACGGTCGGCGCACGCTATACGGTGCGTGTCTACAACCAGGGGACCGGTCACAGCGGGCAGTTCACCACCAGCTTCCGCCAGCCGGATGGCTCGGTCATCCAGTTGCCCATTGTGGTCAACCTGGCGCCTGGCCAGTACGCCGATCTGGGCGTCGACGTGCTGTTCACCGCCTCCAACACCTACCGGCTGGAAGCCTTTGTGGACAGCGGCGCCCAGGTTCCCGAATCTGATGAGGGCAATAACATCCGTACTCTGAACGTCGTGGTCACCACCCTGCCCGCCTTGCTGGTTACCCTGCCAGGGGGCGGCCTGGCCCTGACACCGGTGTTCGTCGTCACGCCGGTGGGGCCATGATGGGTCCCGCTCCGTTCCTCCATGGGGGTCAGCGATGGCCCGTAGCCGTTGTGGCGCTCCTGGCCATGCTGGCCGGGCTGGCCTGCAACCTGGTTGGTGGCCCTGCCGGGACGCCCGCCATTGCCACACCCAGCGCCATTCCGGAGGGACGGCCACAGGTCAGCGTACTCTGGCCGCCCAGCGGCAGCGAATTCGTCATCCGCAGCGAAGTCACCGTGCGGGTGAGCGCTGCCGACAGTGTGGGCATCACTCGCCTGGAATTGCGCTCGGCGACGGCCATGCTCAGCAGCGTCCCCTCACCGGAACGCGATGGCCAGCAGGTTATGGATGCCATTCTCTCCTGGACGCCAACGCGAGCCGGACAGTACGATCTACAAGTCGTAGCTTACCGGCGGGGTGTGGCCAGCGAGCCGGTTCCTTTGACTCTGTTCATTCGCCAGCGGCGCGCCGACATACGGGCCACGCCTGCCCCCTTCGGCGTTGAGCCGCAGGCAGCGCCTGCAGGTCCGGACGTCGCCTGCCAGGTGCGTGTCAACATCGGCAACCTGCGTTACCGCAGCGGGCCGGGCACTACCTACGACATCCTTGGTCTGCTGGATCTGGGGGAAGTTCTGGCTGTGACCGGCCAGAACGCGGCAGGCACCTGGTATCGTATCAACCGCAACGGGCAGACTGCCTGGGTCTCATCGGACCCGGCCTACAGCACCGCTCTGACCGGTTGCGCGGGAGCGCCCATTGTGGACTGAGGGCGCCAATCTGCCGGGCAACGCGCGGCGCGTTGACGCTGATCTGCCGCGGGACTACAATGAGTTCGGCACAGTGACGAGAGGGGACATGGTCACCCGGATACTCTTCATCGACACCGAAGCCGCGGCGCTGGCCCGTATCACACGGGCCATCGAGCGAACCGGCCTGTACGAGACAGATGCATTCGTAACTGGCCAGGCCGCTCTGGAGCATGCGGAAACGCATCCACCCGATCTGGCTGTCATCGCTCTCAACCTGAGCGACATGCCGCCGGTCGTGCTGGCCATGCGATTGCGGGAACTCCGGCCCGGCCTGCCGATTCTGCTCCGCGCCACTACCGACCCGGACGCAGAGACCCTGCGCCTGCTCAGCCCGCAGGGAATCGTACGCGGCAGCTATGCCGCCCGCGAGATGCTCCCCCTGCTGGAAGAGATCCTGGCGGAAGGAAAAGCGCCAGCCGCACGGCCATTCCTGGCCCCTGAACAGCCTGTGTCGGGCGATAGCCTGGCCGGCGTTGACACAGACCTCAACGCCATCCTGGCCCCTCTGGAACCCCCACCCGCCCGAGCCACATCCGATGACTTTGAGCGTCTCGTCGACACCCTGCGCAGGCCACAACCGGAGTCGCCGTTGCTCCGGCGAGGATCGTCTCTGATCGGGCCGCCGGAGAGTCAGCTACCCGCCACCCCTGAGGAGGCAATCCTTTCACCGGAGGAGGCTTCCCAGCCAGAAGAAAGCTTCTTCCGACTGGCGGCAGAAGAGCCGCCCATGCCCGGGCTGGAGGACAACGGTACGGTCAGCGACCTGATTGCGGTGACCAGTGCCACCACGACCCGGGAGCATGCCGATGTGATTGACGTTCCGGAAGAAATGATCGAAGACATGCCGCCTTTCTCCCTGGCGGATACCGCCGCAATCCTCACCTCCCCGGCTTCCGCCGAACAGACGGAGCTACCGCCTGCTGCCCGGCCCCACCTGCCCAATGCTCAAACACGCCCGGTAGGGGAAGGGCTGGCACCGGGTGGCGCTGATGCTCAGGCTGCTGCCCTGGCCCTGGAACTGACCCAGCAAACGCTTGAATCGGCGGTGCAGGCCAGCGTCCTGATCCGCCAGGGAGAGGTGATCGCCATTGCCGGTCAGATGCCCGCCGAGGATATCCGCCGTCTGGTCGAACTGATCGACTGGCAGGCCGTGCTTACGGAAGGCACCACCAAAATCAAGTTCGCCTCACTTCCGGAGTCCCGCTTGAATTTCATGGTGGTTGCCACGCCGACCATTGACGACATGCTGCTGCTCATGGTTTACCCGGAAAATGTGCACCTGCGCACTATCCGCCAGCAGACGCGGGCCATCGTGGAAGCCCTGGCGCGCACCGCTCAGCTGCCCGGGGAAGAGCAGCTCTCCCCCAGCCCAATGGCAGGAGCAGAGGTTGCCCCGCCCGTCCCTGAAGCGCCCCCGGCTCCTCCTTCACCCGCTGCGCCAGCCGCTGCAGCGGAACCATCCCCAGCGCCCCGGCCCGCCGGTCCCCCGGCAGGTGAGCAGCCGCAGGCAGCGACGGGCAAGCTGGAGACCTACGCCTGCGCCTGGATCCTGCGCGATCCCGCTGGCGAACTTGATCCGGATACCAGCCGGGCGCTGGCCACCAGTCTCAGGGGCATCCTGACCGACCACGGCTGGCCTGCTGATCAGATCGATGTCCAGCCGGACTATATCAGCGTCGTGCTTGGCATCCCACCGGAAGAAACACCCTCCCATGCCATTCAGACATTGATGCGGGAGACCGCCCGGCAGGTGGCAGCGCTCCGCCCTGAACTGGGGCCGGTAGAGGCTGTGTGGGCTGATGCTTACTATGTCGTCACGCCGGGCCGCCCCCTGACTGCCCAGGAGATCGCCCGGTTCATCAGTTACCAGCGCCAGGCGTGAACGCCACGCGGCACCCGCTCGCTTGACCGGAACACCTGTTCGGTGGTAAAACTGGGGCAGTGCCGCGCGCACGATCCTCCCGTGCCCGATCGCGCCCGGCGCCCGCCCCGATGGGCCAGATCCGGAGAGTGCTTCCCCATGCCAGATTCAGCCAAACGGCCAATCCTGATCATGATCGATGGGCATGCCCTGGCTTACCGCCAGTTCTTCGCCCTGCCCCTGGAATCCTTCAGCACGCATGGCGGCGAACCAACCAACGCCACCTTTGGCTTTGCCCGTACCCTGCTGGACATCCTGGAGAAGGATCGCCCCGATTATCTGCTGGTCACCTTCGATCGCGGCTTGAGCGGGCGTAATCAGCTTTACACGGACTACAAGGCCACCCGCGACAAGATGCCCGACGAACTGCGCATCCAGATGCAGCGCATCCACGAGCTGGTGGAAGCCTTCAATATCCCCCTCCTCTCTATCGACGGCTACGAAGCTGATGACCTGCTCGGCACCCTGAGCGATCAGGCCGCCGCACAGGATCTGGATGTCCTGATCGTCACCGGCGACCGCGACCTGCTCCAGCTGGTCACCGACCGGGTACACGTCCGCCTGCCCGCTGCCCGCCGCTCCGGGAATGGCGATCAGGTCTTTGACCCGGCGGCCTTCCGGGAAGCTTACGAGGGCCTTAACCCGCCGCAACTCATCGATCTGAAGGCCCTGATGGGCGACCCATCCGACAACATCCCCGGCGTGAAGGGCATTGGCGAAAAAGGCGGCATCAAGCTGCTGAAAACCTACGGCTCGCTGGACGCCATTTACGAACACCTGGACGAGCTACCGGCGAGCCAGCGCCAGAAGCTGGCGGAAGGCCGCGAGATGGCTTTTCTCAGCCGCGAACTGGCCCGCATCCGCCATGATGCGCCGGTGACGCTCGACCTGAAAGCCTGCGTAGCCCAGGACTATGACCGCGACCGCGTCGCCGAATTGTTCCGCACGTTACAGTTCCGCAGCCTGATCGGTCGCCTGGCCCCGGCGGGCGAGGCGCATCCGGCAGCCGGCACTGCTCGCCAGCTCAGCATGTTCGCCGAAGCGGAGGAAACTGCGCCTGGCGCTGGTGGCAGGAGCAGCACAGCGATCGCCACAACGGTTATCATCCAGGATGAGGCCGCGCTGACCGATCTTGTCGAAAAGCTGAATGCAGCTCAGGCCATCAGCTTCGACACGGAAACTACCAGCACTGACCAGATGCAGGCCGATCTGGTGGGCATCGCCCTGGCGATCGACGGCGAGACTGGCTATTACATCCCGGTTGGCCATGTCCCGCCGCCAGGCGCTGGCCAGGAGCCACTGCTGGAGGAGGCGGCCCAGCGCCAGTTGCCGCTGGAGCAGGTCATTGCAGCGCTGCGCGGCCCGTTGACCAATCCGAACATCCCAAAGTACGGCCACAACGCCAAGTATGATCTGATCGTCCTGCGCCGCTACGGGCTGGATGTGACGCCAATCCGTTTTGACACCATGCTGGCCGAATGGCTCTGCGATCCGGACAGCCGCAACAAGGGCCTCAAGAACCTGGCCTGGATCCGGCTTGGGCTGGAGATGACGCCCATCACCGATCTGATCGGCAGCGGCAGAAACCAGATCACCATGGATCGGGTGCCTATCGCCGCCGCCGCGTCCTATGCTGCCGCCGATGCCGCGGTGACCTTCCGGTTGGTGGACCCGTTGCGGGCTGAACTGGCAGACAAGCGCGTCCTCAAGCTCTACGATGAACTGGAGATCCCGCTGCTGCCCGTCCTGGCCGATATGGAGATGGCCGGCATCCGCCTGGACACCGATTATCTGGCCCAGATCAGTGCAGAACTCAGCACACGGCTGGCAGCGCTGGAGCAGGAGATCTACGATCAGGCGGGCGGCTATGGGCCGTTCAACATCAACAGTCCCAAGCAGCTCAACGATGTGCTGTTCGGCAAGCTCCAGCTCCCGGCGGAAGGAGTCCGCAAGACCACGCACGGCCTCTCCACTTCCGCCGACGTGCTGGAAGACCTGCGCGATCTGCATCCGATCGTTGGTCTGATTCTGGAACACCGCGAACTGACCAAGCTCAAGGGTACTTATGTCGATGCCCTGCCAGCGCTGGTTAACCCCCACACCGGGCGGCTGCATACCAGCTTTAACCAGACGGGCACGGTCACCGGCCGCATCAGCAGCGACAACCCCAACCTGCAGAACATCCCGGTGCGCACAGAACAGGGCCGCCAGATCCGGCGGGCGTTCATTGCTCCGGAGGGGCATTATCTGCTCTCAGTCGATTACAGCCAGGTCGAACTGCGCGTGCTGGCCCACATCAGCCAGGACCCTACCCTGCTGGAAGCCTTCCGCCAGGGCCAGGACATCCACCGCACGACCGCCGCGACCGTCTACGGCATTCCCTTCGAGGCGGTTACCTACGACCAGCGCCGCTTCGCCAAGAGCGTCAACTTCGGTCTGCTGTACGGCATGGGCGCCTTCCGCCTGGCGCGGGACAGTAACCTGACGCTGGCCCAGGCGGAAGCGTTCATCCAGGCTTACTTCGAGCGCTTCCCGCGCGTCCGCGCCTATCTGGACGAGACCAAGCGTCTGGCGGCAACGCAGGGATACCTGGAAACTCTGCTGGGCCGTCGCCGCTACTTCCCGGAATTGCAGGCCTCCGCCAGCAGTCGGGCCAGTGCCATTGCCCGCCAGCGTGCGGAACGCCAGGCGATCAACATGCCCATTCAGGGTACGGCGGCGGACATCATGAAGCTGGCAATGATCCATGTCCAGGAGCGTCTGAAGGCCGCCCGCTATCCAGCCCGTATGCTCCTGCAGGTGCATGACGAACTGGTGCTGGAAGTCGCCAAGGAAGCGCTGGAGTCGGTTGCCCGGCTGGTGATCGAGACGATGGAGGCGGCCTTCAGGCTGGATGCGCCGCTGCGTGCCGACGCCCGCTATGGCCCCAACTGGCTGGACATGGAAGCGTTCACAGCCTAGCGACCGATGACATCTTGCAGGAGGACAAGCGCTGAGCGATCCTGTTGCTGCGGCTAACGAATCTGCGCCACGAGGCTCTGTGCGCGAAGTCGCCCGTCTCTTCCTGCGGCTGGGCTTCACGGCGTTCGGCGGGCCAGCGGCTCATATTGCCCTGTTCCGGCAGGAAGTGGTAGCCCGCCGCCTTTGGCTCACCGACGCGCATTTCCTCGATCTGCTGGGCGCAACAAATCTGATCCCCGGCCCGAACTCAACGGAAATGGCGATCCACATCGGTTATGTCCGGGCCGGCTGGCGCGGATCGCTTGCTGCCGGTGCTGGATTCGTCCTGCCAGCCGTGGCGATCACGCTGGCGCTGGCTATGCTGTACACCGGATACGGATCGACTCCAACGGCCACCTGGCTGCTGTACGGTATCAAGCCGGTGATCATCGCCATAGTGGTTCAGGCGCTCTGGGGCCTGTTCAGGACGGCCATCAAAGGCCCCCTTCTGGCCGCCATTGGCGCGGCAGTTTTCGTGCTTTACCTGACCGGGCTGAATGAAATCGCACTCCTCTTTGGCGGCGGGTTGCTCGCCATGATCGTTCACAATATCGGATTGCTGTGGCGACGAACTGTCCGCAGGGACATCCATCCGCTGCTGGTGCTGGGCCTGCCGGGATCGCTCCTGGTCCCTGCTGCCACGGCAACCTCTGTACCGATCTCCCTGACCACCCTGTTCCTGACCTTTCTCAAGATCGGGGCTGTGCTGTACGGCAGCGGCTATGTTCTGCTGGCCTTCCTGCAGAATGACTTCGTGGAGCGGCTGGGCTGGCTGAGCAGCCAGCAGTTGCTGGATGCGGTGGCGGTAGGACAGTTCACACCGGGACCGCTGTTTACCACCGCCACGTTCATCGGGTATGTCATCGCCGGTGCGCCGGGCGCTGTGCTGGCCACGCTTGGCATGTTCCTGCCCTCGTTTGTCTTCGTCTGGCTGACCAATCCATTCATCCCGCGCCTGCGCCGCTCCCCCTGGCTGAGCGGGCTGTTGGACGGGGTTAATGTTGCAGCGCTGGGACTGATGGCCGCCGTCACCCTGGAACTGGGTCGCAGCGCCCTGGTGGATGGGGTTGCCGTGATCCTGGCCCTGGCAGCGGCCTTTCTCCTGATTCGGTTCCAGGTTGGCTCAACCTGGCTGATCATCGGTGGTGCAATCATCGGACTGTTGCGCTGGCTTACGGGCTGAAAACAGTGCTACCATGACAATAGCGGATCGTGTGCTGGCTCTGCGGGGAAAGCCGCAAACGTTCCTGAACACCGGGAGCGGTTCTTTCGCAACGGGCGTTTGTTTTTATGGCCAGTTTCTGTCTATAATTGGCGCCTATCATCCGCTCTTGGCCGGCGGAGAGCAAGAGGCAGGGGCCTGCACTGTGCGTGGAGGGCATCCCCAGCCGCTGGAGAGATATTTTCAGCCAAGAATGTTTGTGAGAATTCCGTGGGCAGGGAAAGGAGAGCACGCTACCGATACCACCCAGCACCATGCTTGCCGGGGCGCAGGCTGGCCGGCCACGGTTTGTTGATATCACCCGTGTCTTTTACAAGTGTTTCCTGATTAGGAGGGCAACATATGTTCAAGAGAAGCCTCCGGGTTCTCCCTGCAATGGTGATTGTGCTGACGCTGATTGTGGGTGCGCTGCCCACCTTCGCGTCTGACGCCGAGATCACATTGACCGGCCTGCTGCAGGAGAAAGAGTACATCACCCACTATACGGCGGAACACAGCGGCTCCCTGATCTCCTCGCTCGATCCCCAGGTAGCGACCGACAGCGTCTCGATTGACTACATCGAGAACCTGTTCCTCGGCCTGACCAACAACAATCCCCTCACCGGACAGATCGAGCCGGAACTGGCAACGTCCTGGTCCTATGACGAGGCGACCTACACCTGGACATTCACCCTCCGCGACGATGTGCCATGGGTGAAGTGGGACCCGGCGACTGATACCGCGACCGAGCTCCGCAAGGTCGTGGCTGGCGACTTTGTGACCGGCATCCGCCGAGCCTGCGACCCTAACAACCCCTCGCTTTATGCTGAGGTCGTTGGCTCCACCATCGCCGGCTGCCTGGAAGTCTACGGCATGGACCCGGCCAGTGTCACACCGGAGAGCTTTGAAGCGATCGGCGTTTCCGCGCCCGATGACACCACGCTCAAGATCACGCTCTCCGGCCCGATCGGTTACTTCTTCTCGATGAGCGGCATGTGGGTGCTGCGCGCCGTCCCCGGCGAGGTCATTGAGCAGTTCGGCGAACCGGTTGGCGGCAGCACGTGGACGCAGCCCGGCAACATCGTCACCAATGGCCCCTTTGTCCTGGATGAGTGGGAAAGCGGCGTCCGCCAGGTGCTGATCCGCAACCCCCTCCTGCCCGCTGACCTGCAAGGCCCCGGCAACATCGAGCGCTTTGTGGACATCAACGTGGAAGACGCGGGCACGATCTACGCCCTCTTCCAGGACGGTCAGATCGACTTCTCCGGTGTCCCCTCAGCCGAGTTGCAGAACGTGCTGTCTGACCCCGAACTGTCGAAGCAGGTCGTGCAGGTGCTCAGCCTGTCCGTTTTCTACTTCGGCTTCGCCCATGACAAGCCGCCCTTCGACAATGTTCATGCCCGTCGCGCCTTCAGCGCCTCGATTAACCGCGAACTGCTCGTCTCCGAGATCCGCGGCGGTCGCGGCGTCCCGATGATGCACTTCGTCCCGCCCGGCATGTTCGGCGCGGTCAATGTCAATGAGATCGGCATCAATGGCGAAGGCATTGGCTATGACCCGGCCTACGCCCAGGCCGAGATCGCGGCTGCCGGTTACCCGAACTGCCAGGGCTTCCCTGAGCTGAGCGTGGTGACCTACCAGGGCTGGGCGCCCTACGCCGAGTTCCTGCAGGCCGAGATTGAGAACGTCCTGGGCTGCGATCCAGGCTTGTTCACGATCGAGCAGCAGGAATTCTCCGTGCTGCTGCAGACCACCCGTGCGGAGACGCCCACCGAAGAGCGTCCCAATATCTGGTCGCTGGGCTGGGCGCCGGACTACGCGGATGCCAACAACTGGTTCTTCGATGCCGGGCTGCACTGCGAGTCCAGCAACGACTTCATGCGCCCCTGCGATGAGGTCGACGAGAAGATCACCCGCGCTCAGACCGAGAGCGATCCAGAGATTCGCGCTGCCCTGTACCGCGAGATCGAGGAAGACTTCTTCGGGTACGACGGTCTGCATCCGATCATGCCGCTGTTCATGCCGGCCAGCTTCTACCAGCTGGCTCCCTGGCTGGACAAGCCGATTGAGACTGACGGCCTCTTCGGCGGCAACCACTACGACTGGATCAGCATCGACGCTGCGGCCCAGGCGGCTGCTCGCGGCGGCTAGCCTCTGCACCGCTGCGTCAGCCTGATGGTGTCAGGCGAACGCAACTCCGACGCCCGGCGGCCCACCCGGATCGCCGGGCGTCCGGCTTTTGTATGGCTGCGTCCTGTGCTATACTCCCCCGTGTCCCTGACACCTTTTCACCTGGAGAACCAACTTACAACGCTTATGAAACCCAAGCACTTCATTGACCTGACCGAATGGTCGTCTCAGGAACTGTACGAGATGCTCGATCTGGCCGTCTTCCTGAAAAAAGAATGGAAGAGCGGCGGCAACCGCCCGGTGCTCAAAGGCAAGGTGCTGGGCATGATTTTCCAGAAGCCTTCCCTGCGCACCCGCGTTTCCTTCGAGGTGGGCATGAAGCACCTCGGCGGGGATGCGCTGTACCTCAGCCCGGCGGAGATCGGCCTGGGTCAGCGGGAAAGCATTGCTGACATCGCCCGCGTCATGGCCGGCTATGTCCAGGGCATCATGGCCCGCGTCTTCGCTCACGAGCATGTCGTCGAACTGGCGCGCTGGTCGAGCGTGCCGGTCATCAACGGCCTGAGCGACTATAACCATCCCTGCCAGGCGCTGGCCGACATGCTGACCATCTACGAGCATTTTGGCCGCCTCAAGGGCCTCAAGCTGGCCTTCATCGGCGACGGCAATAACGTTGCCACCTCCCTGCTGATGGCCAGCGCTCTGCTTGGCGTCAACTACAGCATCGCTTCCCCACCTGGCTATGCGCTGCCGGAAGAGACCCTGGCCAAGGCCGCGCCACTGGCTCAGGCCAGCCAGATCACGGTGGAAACGCACGAAGACCCCATCGCGGCTGTCGCCGGTGCGGATGTCGTTTACACCGACACCTGGACCAGCATGGGCCAGGAGGCGGAGGCCGCCGTGCGTCGCCAGAAATTCCAGAGATACCAGGTCAACGATGACCTGCTGGCCCACGCGGGGCGCGGCGCGGTGGTGATGCACTGCCTGCCCGCCCACCGTGGCGAGGAGATCACCGACAGCGTGGCCGACGGCCCGCAGTCGCTGCTCTTCCCACAGGCGGAAAACCGGATGCACGCGCAGAAAGCGTTGCTGGTCACCCTGATGGCTTAGGGCCGCCCGGAACCACTGGCATCAGCCGCGCATGGGAGCGCAGGCAGCGGAAGCACCTATGGCCGGAGATCGCACGATTTACGAACGAGCAATGAACGCCGGGCACAGCGCGGCCTGGGATCAGCAATGGGACCGCGCCATCGCTGCCTATGGACGGGCTGTCCAGGAATTCCCGGAAGACCCTGACGCACATCGCAGTCTGGGCCTGGCCCTGCTCCAGGCCCAGCGGCTGGAAGAGGCGCTCAAGGTCTACACACGCGCTCACCAGCTCGCGCCGGACGACCCGATCCCGCTGGAGAAGAGCGCAGACGTGCTGGAACGCATGGGCCGCCTGCGCGAAGCCGCCCAGCAGTACATCCAGGTCTCTGACATCTACATCGCCCAGCGCGACCTGGACAAAGCCATCGCCAACTGGGAAAGGGCCACCTACCTGACGCCCGGCCTCATCCCGATCCATGCCAAGCTGGCCACTGCCTACGAGCGCACCGGGGCCAACAAAAAAGCCATCCGCGAATACCTGACGCTGGCGTTTAACTTCCAGCGGATGAACGACACCGAAAAGGCGATCCAGGCCGTACAACGCGCCCTGCGCCTGGAACGGGACAACCCGCAGGCGCTCAACACGCTGCAGGCGCTTCAGTCCGGTAGCCTGATGACTCGCCCGCCGATCGATGAGGAGGTTCCGGAGGCTGTTCGCCGCCCGGACGCCTTTGACCTGCCCGTCAAGCAGGCTGAGCGCTCAGTCGGTGAAGCGGATGCCCGCGGCCCGCTGGGCGAGGCGGAAGAGAGCGCACTGACCGCCCTGGCAACCTACCTGTTCGATACCGGCGAATTCAGTGGCGGGGCCGCATCTGTCCTGCGGGCGATCGAACTGCACCGCCAGCGGGAGATCGGCCCCGCCATCCAGGCCTACCGTCAGGCCCTGAGCGCCCGTTTCTCCCATCCCGGCCTGCATCTGTGCCTGGGCCTGCTGCTGCTGGAACAGGATCAACCGCAGGCCGCCATTGAGCACCTCTCCCGCATCCTCGACGATCCCACCCTGGCGGCTGGCGCTAACCACGGCCTGGGCCAGGCCTACATGAAGCTCAACCAGCCCAAGAAGGCAGCCCACCATCTGGTGGAAACCCTGCGCCTGGTCGATCTCAGCCTGGCCATCGACGACTCCGAGCGCAGCCAGCTCAACGCCATCTACAACGACCTGCAGGCTACCATTCCGCAGAGCGACGACAAACAACTTACCGCTGTCAATCAGCGCTTCTTCAGCCTGCTGACCGGCTCGGACTGGAAGCAGCGGGTAGCGGAGACTCGTCGCCAGCTGGAAGACACCGCCCGCGCCGAAGGCATCACAGGCATGGTTGAGCAGCTTGCTGAGGGCGGTGAGGAACTGACCGAGTCCGTTGCTCTGGTGGATCGCTATCTGCGTAGCGGCCTGTTGACACTGGCGATGGACGAAGTCTACCACGCCATTGAGCTGGCCCCGACCTACCTGCCCGCCCACATCCGCATGGCCCAGATCCTGTTGGCCGATAACAAGATCGAGGATGCGATTGAGAAGTACCGCATGGTGGCGGAAACCTACATCATCCGCGAACAGACCGATCGCGCCGCGCAGATTCTCAACGAAGTCCTGCGCATCGCCCCTGTTGACCTGAGTGTCCGCGAAATCCTGATCGAACTGCTGCAAAAGGAAGAGCGCTGGCCGGAAGTCCTCGACCAGTACATTGACATGGCCGACGCCTACTACCAGCTGGCCGACTTTGAAGCGGCGCGGAAAACCTATGAACAGGCCTACCAGCTCGCCCGCCGGCTCGACGCCAGCCCGGAGACAATCGTCCGCCTGCTACATCGCATGGCCGACATCGACATCACCCGCCTCGATCTGCGCCAGTCCCTGCGCACCTACGAGCAGATCAAGAGCATCGCCCCGGACGACGAGCGTGCCCGCCATGCCCTGATGGAACTGTACTACCGCCTCAACAACCGGGTCGAGGCGATCAGGGAACTGGACGAGTTAATGCAGTTGTACGCCCGGCAACGACGGCCCGATCGGATTGTCCAGATCCTTGAGGAACAGGTC
>FWPV01001949.1_pt1 | contig 52970 bp, 55 predicted proteins | sample 2228371 | NCBI WGS metagenome assembly FWPV01 (sample SAMEA103939776, study PRJEB20133) | metagenome
ATGCAAACTGGCGTGTTGGACGCTGCTGTCACATCCAGCACGTCCATCATTTCTTTCCGTCTTGAGGAAGTGGGCGACCACTTGACCGACGCCAGCCAGAATTCATTCTGGTTCATGTTCGAACCCCTCTTGATGGCCAAGTCTACCTTTGACCGCCTGACACCTGCACAGCAAAAGGCCGTGATGGAAGTGGGTGCAAGCCTGGAGAAGTTCTCCATTGAAGAGTCCAAGAAAGACGACCAGATGGCTGCTGAAGTGTGGAAGAAAGCAGGCAAGAAAGCCTATGCCATGGACGACGCAACATTCGCCAAGTGGCGTGCAGTTGCAGAAAAGTCCGCCTGGAAAGATTTCGCTGAAGAAGTGAAAGACGGCCAGAAGTGGTTGGACATGGCCACTGCAGTTAAGTAAAGCAAAAGCGCACCAAACCCTCTCCACTGGCGAGGGTTTGGTGTTCAAGTTCCACTCGGAGACTATTATGAACAACCCATTGTGGCGACTGTTCAGCGGTACCGTGCGCGGCATCAACCAGGCCATGGCATATATATCCGCACTTCTGATTCTGATCTGTTCACTCGTGCTGGTGTACGAGGTCGTAACACGTTACATCTTGAATATTTCGAATGACTGGGTCATTGAACTCAGCATTTTCATGTTGATCGCAGCCACTTTTCTGGCCGCAGCGCATACCCAGCGCGAGCGTGGACATGTGGGCATTGAAATTCTGGACGAGGTGATGTCCAAACGCGCCAGCAGAATTCGCCTGCTGTTGGGCGACATTCTCTCGATGCTGTTTTGTGGTTTGGTGGCTTATTTGTCGGCAGTGTATTGCCACGAGGCCTGGGATCAGGGTTGGACCACCAGCTCAACCTGGGGCCCACCATTGTGGATTCCTTACTTTTTCATGTCGTTCGGCATGCTGCTGCTGACACTGCAATTCATTGTGCAAATTGTTGAAGGCTTGATGGGCAAAGAGCCTGATCTGCCTTCACATGGGCACGCTACCACTACCAGCGGACAAGGGGGCTGACATGGGTGTTGTCGAAATTGGCCTGATTTACACGGCCCTGACCTTGGTGTTGCTGTTTTCGGGAATGCCCATTGCGTTCGCTTTGGGTTCCTCGGCAGTGATCATCATGTATTTTTTCATGCCTGCAACCAATATTCATTTGATTGCGGAAACCATTTTTGGTGAACTTGAAAACTTCACTTTGCTGACCATTCCGCTGTTCATTTTGATGGGTGCTGCCATTGGTAAAACCCGCGCAGCGGTTGATCTCTACGAATCTGCTTACCGCTGGTTGTACCGCATGCCGGGTAGCCTGGGTGTGGCCAACGTGGCGGGTTGTACCATTTTTGCCGCCCTGTGTGGGTCAAGCCCTGCGACCTGTGCAGCCATTGGCGGCATGGGTATTCCTGAAATGCGCAAGCGCGGTTACAGCGGTGCTTTGGCCTCGGGTCTGATTGCGGCAGGCGGCACTTTGGGTATTTTGATTCCGCCCAGTATTACGCTGATTATTTATGGCGTCATGGCCGAGCAATCGATTGGCAAGTTGTTCATTGCCGGCATCGTGCCCGGTATCTTGCTGGCGGTGTTGTTTTCGGTGTGGGTGGTGATCAAATTCATCCGCGATCGTCACGCCTGGATGAAAACCGCAAGCCCGGAAGAAATTGCCCAAGTGGCTGCAAAAGAGCATTTCACCTGGAAGGAAAAAATGGAGTCGTTGCCGCGGCTGCTGCCTTTCCTTGTATTGATTGCCTTGATCATGGGTGCCATGTACGGCGGCTTTGGTACACCTTCCGAAGTGGCGGGTGTGGGTGCAGTGGCTGCGCTGTTGCTGGTGATCTGCTTGTACAAGTGCTACCAATGGACCGATCTTCGCGCCATTTTCACAGGCACCGCGAAAGAAAGTTGCATGGTCATGATGATCATTGCCATGTCCTTCCTGTTCACCTATGTGATGAGCTATTTGAGAATTAGCCAAAGCATGGCGGAATGGCTGGTGGCACTGGAAATGTCGAAATGGGCCTTGTTGTTCTGGGTGAATATGTTGTTGTTGGTGCTGGGTTTCTTCCTGCCGCCAGTGGCCATTATCTTGATGATCACGCCGGTAATTTTGCCGCCTATTCTGGCAGCGGGTTTCGACCCAATCTGGTTCGGCATTATTTTGACCATCAACATGGAACTGGGCTTGATTACACCGCCAGTGGGTTTGAACCTGTTCGTGATCAACGGCATTGCGCCCGACATCAAGTTCGGTGAAATTTTCCGCGGCATCGTTCCGTTCATCCTGATTATCGCGGGTTACATCGCCTTGTTGTCGGTGTTCCCTGAAATCGTGATGTTCTTGCCCGACATGTTCTACGACTACTAAGCAGGAATAAAACAATGAGCATGACCAACACTGCATGGCGCCAAGGGCAACAATCCAAGGCTGCCCGGTTGGGCCGCGCTTCTCACCTTGCCGGGGGCAATTCCGGCAAGGTGGTCAAGGCAGAGCAAACCGTGGCATTGCTGGAAAGTGTGATTGAGCCAGGCGACCGTGTGTGCCTGGAAGGCAATAACCAAAAACAGGCTGATTTTTTGGCGCAGTGTTTGGCCAAAGTGAACCCGAAACAGGTGCATGATTTGCACCTGCTGCAATCGGTGGTGGCTTTGCCTGAACACACAGCACTATTCGACAAAGGCATTGCAAAGGAAATTGATTTTTCATTTTCTGGCCCGCAAGGCGCGCGACTGGCCAACCTGGTTTCGGCCGGCAAAATCAAGATCAATGCGATTCACACTTACCTTGAATTGTTTGGCCGCTACTTTGTAGACCTAACGCCCAATGTGGCCTTGATTGCTGCCGAGGCTGCCGATGCACACGGCAACCTGTACACCGGGCCAAATACCGAAGACACGCCTGCGATTGTGGAGGCCGCGGCTTTCAAAAACGGCATCGTGATTGTGCAGGTCAATGAAATACGCGAGACACTGCCCCGTGTGGATGTGCCTGCAGATTGGGTCGATTTTGTAATACACGCCCCACGCCCGAACTACATTGAGCCTTTGTTTACACGCGACCCTGCACAAATTTCTGAAATACAGGTGTTGATGGCCATGATGGTGATCAAAGGCATTTACGCCGAGTATGGTGTGAAGCGTTTGAATCACGGCATTGGGTTTGACACTGCAGCCATCGAATTGCTGTTGCCCACCTACGGCGAGCAACTGGGTTTGAAGGGAAAAATTTGCACCAACTGGGCGCTGAACCCTCACCCCGCATTAATACCTGCGATTGAAGCCGGTTTTGTGCAAAGTGTGCACAGCTTCGGCAGCGAACTGGGCATGGAAAAATACATTGCTGCGCGGCCTGATGTGTTCTTCACTGGCAATGATGGCAGCATGCGAAGCAACCGCGCATTCTGCCAGGCGGCAGGGCATTACGCCTGCGATTTGTTCATTGGTTCTACATTGCAAATAGACACTTTTGGCAACAGCAGCACAGCCACCAAGGGAAGAATTGCCGGTTTTGGCGGCGCACCCAATATGGGTGCAGATGCACGTGGCCGCAGGCATGAAAGCGAAGCTTGGGTGAAGGCAGGCCGTGAAGCGCAAGCCAACCCAAAGCACATGCCACGTGGCCGTAAGCTGGTGGTGCAAATGGTGGAGACATTCCGAGAGCACATGGCACCCGCGTTTGTTGAACGCCTGGACGCTTGGGATTTGGCCGGCAGCATGGGTTTGAACAACCCGCCCGTGATGATTTTTGGCGATGATGTGACCCACATTGTGACCGAAGAAGGCATTGCGAATTTGCTGCTGTGCCGTGGCGAGGAAGAACGCGAGCAAGCCATTCGTGGCGTGGCGGGCTACACCGAAGTGGGCATGGCCCGCGACAAGAAAAAGGTGGAAGAACTGCGTGCGCGCGGTGTGATCAAACGCGCTGAAGATTTGGGCATTGCCCGGCGCGATGCCACGCGCGATTTGCTCGCTGCGAAAACCGTGAAAGACTTGGTGCGTGCTTCGGGGGGCTTGTATAACCCGCCCAGCCGCTTCCGCAATTGGTAAGGGGTTTTCATCATGAGTATGGAACAACTGAAATACAACTTGCCCAGCAAGGCTCAGCCAGCACAACGTGATGCGGTGCTGGTGGGTGTTACCGCCAGTGGCAACTGCGAAGTGTTGCTGGAGAAAGGCAGCGATGGTGCGCATTGCGCAGTAGACATTCAAACCTCGGCACGTGGTTTTGGCCAAATTTGGCAAGCTGTGTTGACGGATTTTGCCGAGCGTAAAAAAGCAGGCGGTTTGAAAATTGAAATTCACGATGTGGGCGCGACACCGGCGGTGGTCAGCCTGCGCCTGGACCAAGCCATTGAGGCATGGGAGAACCAACATGGCCAATAGTTTTCTGGAAGCCAGTGCACGCGAGCGTGTGCAGGCTGTGTGCGACGCCGGTAGTTTTCAGGAAATCCTGAAGCCGTCGGATCGCATCAGCAGCCCGCACATGGCGCTGCTTGAACAACCGGTTGCATTTGATGATGGTGTGGTCATTGGGCGAGCCACTTTGGGTGGCGCACCTGTGCTGGTGGCCGCCCAGGAAGGTGAGTTTCTGGGCGGTGCCATTGGCGAAGTGCATGGCGCAAAAATTACCGCGCTCATTGCCAAGGCTGTGAAAGAAAAGCCCCGCGCAGTGCTGCTCATTTTTGAAAGTGGTGGCGTACGCTTGCACGAGGCCAATGCCGGTTTGATTGCGGTGTCGGAAATTATGCGTGCCGTGTGTGCAGCGCGTGCGCAAGGCATTCAGTTCATCGGTTTGATTGGTGGTGCGGCAGGTTGCTTCGGCGGTACTGGCCTGATAGCCCGTTGCTGCGATGTGCTCATCATGTCCGAAGAAGGGCGCCTGGCCATGTCGGGCCCGGAGGTGATTGAAACCGTGTATGGCGTGGAAGAATTCGATTCACGCGACCGTGCACTGGTGTGGCGGGTCAGCGGTGGCAAGCACCGCTATGTGATGGGTGACATTCAAGCCTTGGTGGCCGATGAAGTCGATGCATTTCGAAATGCCGCTTTGACTGCACTCGGTTCCGGCAAGGTGAGTTTTGATCTGGAGAATCTGGAAGCCGAGCACGCCATGTTGACGCAACGGCTTGAGCAGTTTGGTGATTGCCGCGATGCCAAGGAAATTTGGCAACGCCTGGGGCTGCCCAGTGCTGAAGAATTGGCACTGATGCCTGCAGATGAATTTGTACGCGCAACAAGCGTTGCACGCGATGTGGCAAGGGGTGCGCGATGAATCGTGATCAAGTATTGAAAGCCTTGTTTGCCGATGGCTGGAAAGCGGAGTACCTGGAGGCTGATCATTTTTATGGCCGCGCAACTGTAGATAATCAGCAGGTCACTGTGATTGGTACTTCAGAAAAAGCCGAGGTGGGTGCGGACATGGCCTTGACCATGGCGCGTGTGGTGATTGAAACCATCAAGCAGCGCCCGGGCGAGCCGATCCTATTTTTGCTGGACACGCAGGGCCAACGCCTTCGCCGCCGGGATGAACTGATGGGTTTGAATGGCTACATGGCACACCTGGCCAAGGCAGTAGAACTTGCACGTCAGCGTGGCCATGTGATTGTGAGTGTGGTGTACGGCGAGGCAGTCAGTGGTGGTTACATCAGCACTGGCATGATGGCCGACGCTTGCTATGCCTTGGCTGATGCGGAAATCAAGGTCATGAATTTACCTGCCATGTCGCGCATTACCAAAATTCCTTTGGATCACTTGCAGGAATTGGCCAAGCAGTCCCCGGTGTTCTCGCCCGGTGTGGAAAATTATTTGCGCATGGGTCACCTGGATGCTGTGTGGCAAGGCAATTATGCAGCGCAGTTGGCTGCATCCATCGCAAGTTTGCAGGCTAAATCGCGCGAGGAAATTGGCAAAGACCTTCGCATTGATCGGGGCGTAGAACGCGGTGGCAGAAAAGCGGCAGGCGTGGTTATTGAGCGTGTTTTAGCCAACTGATAACAATCCCATAAGCACCTCATGATCAATTTCAACCGCCATGATCTGGTTTGGCTACACATTGATTCGGTAAAGCATGCCGAGTATGCCGGCCCGCTACCCATGGAGCCCATCAGTGCATTGTCGCTTTTGCATCGGTGGGTACTCAGTGGATACCCGCTGATCGTGGCCCGTCAAGATGAGGTGTTGCCGAATTGCCTGCGGGTGGGTTTGGCTGAGCCTGCTTCCTGGGGCAAAAAGCGCCTGTCCTTCATCGTGAACAATCAAGGCATTGAAAAGCATCAGCAGGGGCCTGGCTTGGGTGCCGTGCTGCCGCAATTGCCGCACCATTGGCAAGCAGGGGCAGCTGCATTGCATGCTTTTCTTGATCAGCACCATATGGCTGCACATGTGTACGGTTCAAGTGCTGTGCAGGTGTTGACCGGTTTGCCGTGCCTTACTGAAAGTTCCGATCTGGATGTGCTGTTCAAACCAGTGAGTTGGCTTGAGGCTGAAAAGCTGTGCCTTTTTCTAGATGCCCTTCAAACCGAATACCCCGAGTTTAAAGTCGATGGCGAAGTGCTCAACCCCAGTGGTCAGGCTGTGCAGTGGCGTGAATTGCATCGAAGCTTTTCCGATTCCAATTCGCAATTGCTGGTGAAAACAAATGGTGACGTGAAACTTGTTGGCTTGTCGGGGTATCAGCAGGGCTTTCAGTGCCCGCTTGGGAGCGCTGCATGAAAGAACTGGTCGCACGAATTGATGCAGCAGCCTGCCACGCCCTTCGACAGGAAGTGGACCTGGAGTACAAGCCCGGCCTGGTGTGCCCTGGCAACAATGGCAGCCATGCCGACATGAATGCCACAACGTTCTACCGCAGCATTGACGCTTTGCAGGGGTACTTCGGAAACTGTTTTGCCGCTGGCCTTGAGGGCGCAGAATTCAGAACGTTGCAATTGTATGGGCTTGCTGCCGAGCAAGCCATGTTCAAGGCCACTGAAGGTGTAAACACCCACAAAGGCGCCATTTTCTTGATGGGTTTGCTGGCGGGTGCAGCGGGTGCCCAGTTTCGTGAACATGGGTGTTTCGATGCGATCAGCCTGGGCAGGTTGGTGGCCGCCAAATGGGGCGTGAATATATTGTTGGCAGGGGTGCAAGACCAAGTTCAACGCCTTGACTCACCAACGCATGGTCGACGTGTGAAAGATGCCTTTGGTTTGCCCGGCGCGCGCGAGCAGGCAGCCGAAGGTTTTCCGGTGCTGTTCTGGACCACGGTGCCACAACTTCGCTGGGCATTGTCTGAAGGGCTTTCGCAAGAGCAAGCGCAGTTACATGCCCTGGTGTGCACCATTGGCAAACTGCCCGACACCAACCTTGCACACCGTGGTGGTTTGAAAGGTTTGCAATGGGCTCAAAGCCGGGTGGATCAATTTCTGGCCGAGGGTGGCGTGTTTGCGCCCGGCTGGAAAAGCAGGGCACAGCACCTGTGTGCGCAATTTGAATCGCAGTGGTTAAGCCCGGGAGGCAGTGCCGATTTGTTGTCTGCCGCGCTGTTTGTGCAGGCCCTGGTTCAAGTCAATTGTGAGCTGCCCAACTTCATGGTTGCACGCTCATGACCTTGTGTATTTTGTGCCCGGGGCAGGGTAGTCAGACCGTCGACATGCTGCCACGTTTGCTGGCCGAGCCTTTGATTGCTCCACACCTGGAACCTTTGTTGGACGCCATGCCTTTTGATGCCATGGTGGTGTCGCAGAATTCAGAATTGTGTTTTGCCAACGCACATGCCCAGCCCTTGATTGTGGCCGCAGGCGCAGCAGTTGCGCAGGCCCTGAAAGCACTCGGTATTCAAATTGATCTAAGCGCGGGTTACAGCATTGGTGAACTGACTGCCCACACGGTGGCCGGCAGTTTGCAGACGTTGGACGGTGTGGGCTTGGCGGTGAAGCGCGCACAGTGTATGGACCAGGCGGCACCCGCAGCCCACGGCATGATGGCGGTGAAAGGTGTGCGGCTTGAAAAGCTGCAAGCAATTGCACAACAGCATGGCCTTGCTGTGGCCATTGTGAATGATGAACAGCATGCTGTGCTCGCTGGCCCCACTGCGGTGATGAAGTCGATTTGCAAAGGCATGGAACGCGAACTGGGCGCGCATGTGGTGCACTTGAATGTGCAAGTGCCCTCGCACACCGCTTGGCTAAGCGAAGCCAGTGTGCAATTCAAAAATGCACTGGATGCGGCCAGTTGGCGCGGATTCGATTGCCCGGTACTTAGTGCGCTGGATGGAAGCCCAGTAGAGAATCGCGATGGTGCAATCGATTGCCTTGCGCGTCAAATTTCTGAACCCCTTCAGTGGGCGCGTACTTTGGATTTGGCTTCTGAAATGGGTGTCACGGTTTACTTCGAAGTGGGGCCTGGCAATACGCTGAGCCGCATGGTTCGCGAGCGATTTCCGAATGTGAAAGCGCGTTCCTTGTCCGAGTTTCAAACCCTTGAAGGCGCACTAAATTGGTTGAGCTGAACGCAGCACTGTTTGCTGAAATTTTCACGGTGCAGGCAGTGGCTGCGTACATTGCAATCGGCATTGTTGCCGGTTTTCTCGCTGGCCTTTTGGGCGTAGGGGGTGGCAGTGTACTGGTGCCTGCATTGGTATGGGCTTTTAAGCTGGCCGCATTGCCCGGGCAGTGGAACTTCCGTTTGGCCCTCGGCACTTCCATGGCCACCATTTTGTTCACGTCGGTTTCCAGTGTGCGTTCGCACCACCTTCATGGTGCTGTGCGCTGGGATGTTGTGAAAAATTTCATTCCCGGCATTTTATTGGGAACTTTGTTTGGCACCTTCCTCGCTCGGCATGTGTCCACCACTTTCCTCATTGTGTTCTTTGCCCTGTTCATGGGGCTGGCCTCGTTTCAAATGTTCTTTGAATACAAGCCAAAACCTGGCCGTGTATTGCCAGGGCGCAACGGGCAAATGGGTGTAGCCACCTTTATTGGTACGGCGTCTTCACTGGTTGCTGTAGGTGGCGGTGCACTCACCGTGCCGTTTTTGGTGTGGTGCAATGTATCGATTAAAAATGCGATTGGCACTGCTTCGGCCATGGGCTTTCCGATTGCCTTGGGTGGAACCATCGGTTTCATATTCAATGGCTGGACTGCACCCGGCCTGCCCACAGGAAGCCTCGGCTTTGTTTACGTACCCGCCTTGCTGTTCACGGTGGTGGCCAGCGTGTTGCTTGCACCCTGGGGCGCACAGGCGGCACACATTCTGCCAGCGCCCCTGCTTCGAAAAGTGTTTGCAGTGGTGGTGTTTGGCATTGCGGTGAACATGATGCGGGGCGTGTTCTAAGCCCTGTTGTAAACCCATGGGGTTTTGCCCACGTTAGACATAGTTGAAGAAACAATGCAGTACGAGGCAATACACATGAAAAAAACCGGTTTATTAACGTTGGGTTTGGCCGCGCTTTGCGCACAGCCCGTTGCTTATGCACAAACCGATTCTGCGCAAAAAGGCTTGCCCGCACTCATTCAGGTGGCCACTGCCAACACCTTGGTGCTTGAAACCAAAGCCAGCGGAACCATTGAATACCAGTGCAGCAAAGAGAAAGACCCGCTGACCACTTACAAGTGGAGCATGGTTGGCCCACAGGCCGAGTTGAGCAGTGAGGGTGGTGAGAAAATTGGCGACTATTCCGGCCCCCCAGCGCGCTGGGCACACAAAGACGGCTCGTTTGTGACTGGTTCACAAGTGGCTGTGTCGCCCAACGGTAGCAAAAACATTCCCCTTCAACTGGTGAAAGCCGATGTGGCCGGCGGGCAAGGTGCCTTGACCGGAGTCAGTTATGTGCAGCGTGTGAATACACAAGGCGGTGTGGCGCCAGCCAAAAAGTGTTCAGCTGACAATGATGGTGAAAAAGCCGAGGTAAGTTACAAGGCGGAGTACCGGTTTTGGAAGGCGAATTGACAGAAAGCCCCTAGAGGCTACGCTGCAGCTGTCGGCCCCAACAAAGCCTCAAACGCCAGTGCGGCATTGCTCAACGGCCTGTGTGGCAAGCGCAGCCTGAACAAGGGGCGTTCCATTTTTCCTGAACCCAATGCAAAGCGTTTTACCCGCCTCAAGGCAAGCTGATCGCGTGCGGTAATTTTCGGAACGATGCCTACACCGCAGCCCGCAGCCACGGCTTGAATAATCGCCTCGTTGCTGTTCATTTCCAGTGTGCGCTGGGCTTGTATCCCCATGTTCAGCAGCCATTGCTCTGCCACGTTACGGCTGCCTGAGCCCTGTTCGCGCAGTATCCACACCTGTTGCTCCAGTTCGCGTTTGCGCGTGCTGCTCTCAAAGCTGGGTGCAATGGCCACCATTTCTTCGGTGCGCCACAAACGGGTTTCAATGCGTTCGTCGACCACCTCGCCTTCCACCAGGGCCACATCCACTTTGCAGTCCAGCAGCAGTTGAGCCACATTCTCGGTGTTCGCACCCACCACCTGCACATCCACGCCAGGGTGTTTGTCTGAAAACTTCTTCAGGTAAGGCGCCAGCCAGTAGCTGGCCACGGTGGTGCTTGCACCCACAATCAGCCGCCCGCGTTCCAGGTTCTTGAAGGCGCGCAGTACTTCGCTGGCTTCGCGTTCCATGGCAAACAGGCTTTTGCCGTAGTCGAACAACACCTGCCCTGCCTCGTTGGGTTTGAAGTATTTGCCCTGGCGTTCAAGCAGCAGGGTGTCCAGTTGCGATTCCAGTTCCCGCACGGCTTTTGAAACTGCGGGCTGGCTGATGTCCAGTTGCTCTGCCGCTTTGGTGAAACTGTTTTCTTCCACCGCGCAAACATAAATTTTAAGCAGGTGTAAATTCATGCATAACCTATAGTTATGAATACAGGAATTCTATTGTCTATGGGTATGAGAAAAAAAGCATCACCATAAGGTGTCTTTTTTGAATTCATGATCCATGCGCGTTCTTCAAGCTCCCAACACTGCCTTGCCTTTTGGTTTGCTGCTCAGCTTTTTGCTGGCTGCATTGGCCTGGCTGGGCGCTGTACCGGGTGGCCTTGCAAGTTGGGGCCTTGGCTTGTTACCTCTGGCCATGTTCTTGGGCATGGCACTTGGCAATACCGCTCCTGCCTTGGTCCGGCACGGTCAAGTTGGGTTTGGTTTTGCTCGTCGCCATGTGATGCGCACGGGCATTGCCTTGTTTGGTTTCCAGTTGGGGTTTACGGATTTGCTCGCCGTGGGTTGGCAAGGTGTATTGGCGGCAGTGTTTGTTGTGGCAAGTACTTTGGGGTTGGCGGCTTGGCTGGGCAAGCGCATGGGCCTGCAGGCCAGCAGTTTTTTGCTGATTGGTGCTGGCAGCGCAATTTGCGGGGGTGCAGCCATTGCTGCGGCCGACTCGGTATTGCGCGCGCCACCTGCGGCCACATCGGCAGCACTGGGTACGGCAGTGGTGTTTGGCACGCTCAGCATGTTTGCCATACCGGGGTTTCAGTGGCTGTTTAATTTGCAGGCCGATTTCACTGGCCTTTGGCTGGGCTTAAGCGTGCATGAATTGGGGCATGTGGTGGCGGGCGCTGCCCTGGTGGGTGGTGAAGCACCCACATTCGCATTGATCGAAAAGATGTTGCGTGTGGCTTTGCTGGCGCCTGCCATGGTGTGGCTGGCTTGGCACATGGTGCGCGAGCAGCGCAAACAGCCGGGCGCCCAAGTCAGTCATGTGTCCATGCAACCCCCTTTGTTTCTGTGGGGGTTCTTGTTGGCAGTGGTGTTGAAATCCACGGGCGTGCTGAATATTCAGCTGGAAATTGCCTTGGTTGATTTGTCCCAACTATTAATGGCTACTGGTTTGGCGGCTTTGGGTGTGGGCACGCGCTGGCTTGATTTGCGCGCTGCGGGTGGGAAGGTGTGGGTGCTGGGCAGTGCCTTGTGCATTCACCTTTGGGCAGCAGGATTCGTCTTGGTGCACGTGATTCAAAGCGGTGCTGCAGCGCATTAATTTGGGTCGCCCAGAAAACGCAATGCTGCACAAGTGCAAGTAATAAATAGATAAAGCGGCAAAAATGGCACTGCTACGGTGCAACAAAAGCTGGCACGGTCTATGCATATCATGACCTGTCATAACAAGTTTGATTCAGGCAGCAAATATGAACGGGAAATCAGCGATCAAAGTGGTGGAAGAGCAAGCATTCGATACCAATGTGTCGGCCTTGCCCTTGTACACCCAGGTGCGGGAAAAGTTGCGCAAAAGCATTCTTGATGGCACTTACGCACCGCACACACAAATGCCCTCTGAAAGCCAAATGATCCGCATGTTTGGCGTAAGCCGAATCACCATTCGCCAGGCGCTGGGCGACCTTCAAAAAGAAGGTCTGATATTCAAAGTGATGGGCAAGGGCAGTTTTGTGTCCAAACCCAAAGCGTTTCAAAGCCTGTCGCGTTTGCAGGGTTTTGGTGAAGCCATGTCGTCCTCGGGTTATGAAACTTACTCGAACGTGCTCAGCGCAAAGCCGGTTGAGGCCACCGCACAGGTGGCCAATCGCCTGCATGTCAAACCTGGTCAGCCTGTATTTGAAATTCAACGCCTGCGCTTTTTGAATCGTGAACCCATTTCAGTGGATGTCAGTTATTTCCCAATCGAGATTGGGGAAAAGTTGCTGCAAGAGGATTTGGCTGTACGCGACATTTTCGCAATTCTGGAAAACGACCACGGCTACAACCTGACCCACGCGGATTTGCAAATTGAAGCCATTTCAGCCGATGAATCGCTGGCCCAACAACTGCGTGTGGACGAGGGCTGCCCCTTGCTGCGCATGGAACGAATGACTTACGCGGGCGACAAGCCCATCGACTTTGAATACCTGTATTACCGGGGCGATGCATTCCAGTATCGCTTGCGCATCAACCGAACTTGAGGAGTGTGAACATGAAACGCATCGACTTGGAATACGACCTGGTGGTGATTGGTGGCGGCACAGGCGGCCCCATGGCTGCCGTCAAAGCGAAAGAACAAAACCCCAAGCTGCGCGTGCTGCTGGTGGACAAGGCCAACGTAAAGCGCAGCGGCGCAATTTCCATGGGCATGGATGGCTTGAACAATGCCGTGATTCCTGGCCACGCCACAGCCGAACAGTATGTGAAGGAAATCACGATTGCCAACGACGGCATTGTGGACCAAGAAGCAGTCATGGCGTATGCCGCGAACAGCTTTGACATGATTCAGGAGCTGGACAAATGGGGCGTGAAATTCGAGAAAGATGAAACCGGCGACTATTCTGTGCGCAAGGTTCACCACCTGGGCAGCTATGTGTTGCCCATGCCCGAGGGCCACAACATGAAGCGCGTGCTGTACCGCCAGCTTAAGCGCACAAGGGTTGAAGTGACCAACCGCGTGGTGTGTACGCGCCTGTTGACCGGTGCGAATGGCGAGATCACCGGTGTAATGGGATTCGATTGCCGCACGGCAGATTTTTACGTCATTCGCTGCAAGGCCGCCATTATTGCCACGGGCGCAGCCGGCCGCATGGGCTTGCCTTCTTCAGGCTATTTGATGGGCACCTACGAGAACCCCACCAACTGTGGCGATGGCCATGCCATGGCCTACCACGCAGGTGCCGCATTGGCCAACCTGGAGTGCTACCAGATCAACCCGCTGATCAAAGACTACAACGGCCCGGCCTGTGCGTATGTGACTGGCCCCTTCGGTGGTTACACCGCCAACGCAGCCGGTGAACGCTTCATTGAATGCGATTACTGGAGTGGCCAAATGATGATGGAGTTCTATCGCGAACTGCAAAGTGGCAATGGCCCTGTGTTCTTGAAGCTGGACCACCTGGCTGAAGAAACCATCAGCGAGATTGAGGTTATTTTGCACACCAACGAGCGCCCAAGCCGTGGCCGTTTCCACGAGCAGCGTGGCAACAACTACCGCAAGGAAATGATTGAAATGCACATTTCCGAAATTGGATTTTGCAGTGGTCACAGTGCTTCAGGCATCTGGATCAATGCGCAAGGTGAAACATCGGTGCCTGGTTTGTATTCTGCCGGCGACTGCGCCAGCGTGCCGCACAACTACATGCTGGGTGCATTTGTGTACGGGAAAATTTGCGGTGTAAACGCCGCCGCCTATTGCGCTGAAAACACACTGAATGAACTGGACGAGTTACAAGTAAAAGCCGAGCACGATCGCATTGAAGCGCCGCTGCTGCGCACCGAGGGGCCTACACCCTTCCAGGTGGAATATAAAACACGCCGCTTGGTCAACGACTATTTGCAGCCGCCCAAAGTAACCCGCAAATACCAAATCGGTTTGCGCCGCATGGACGAAGTACGCGCCGATGCGGCAAACATGGTGGCCACCAATGCCCATGAATTGATGCGCGCCATGGAAACGCATTCGATCATCGACTGCGCCGAAATGGCCGCACGCTCAAGCCTGTTCCGCACCGAAAGCCGGTGGGGCCTTTACCACTACAGCGTAGACCACCCCGAGCGCGATGATGCCAACTGGTTCTGCCACACCCTGCTGTACAAAAACGCGCAAGGCCAAATGGCCATGAAGAAAAAGGAAATCGAGCCCTACATCGTGCCCATCGATGAAAAGGAAATGGATGCTTACCAGCGCTTGCGCGTGGTCGGTGAAGCCGCTTGATTTGCCCCAACACCCAACACGAGAGGTACTGAACATGACCATGGCCGCAACAATTACCCAAGTCCCCGTCAAGGTGGATTCCGAGAAATGCATTGCCGAAAAAGGCTGCACCGTGTGCGTGGATGTATGCCCGCTCGATGTGCTTGCCATTGACCACGTCACCGGCAAGGCATTCATGAAATTTGATGAATGCTGGTATTGCCTGCCCTGTGAAAAAGATTGCCCCACAGGTGCTGTGCATGTGGACATTCCATTCTTGCTGCGCTGAAAAGGAGCACACCATGAGCATTGCAATTCCTACCTTGCAAGAACGGCTGAACAGCCCCGATGCCGAAGTGCGCCGACTGGCCGTGATTGACTTGCCGTACAGCGATGAAGACGACATCGAGTTGTTGTTGCTGCCCTGCTTGCAAGATGCCGATGCCAATGTGCGCCTTGAAGCGGTGCGGGCACTGGAAGGATTCGAAGACCAAACCACAGTCACAGCTTTGGCACAAATGCTGCTAGACACATCAGCAGTGGTTCAAGAAGCGGCCGGTTTGGTGCTTGCCGAATTGAAAGAATCGGAATCGGCACCGCCCTTGATTCCGCTGCTGACCCACGCGGATGCCACTGTGCGTTCGCTGGCCTTGAAAGCAGTGCGTGCATTGCGGGTGCCTGAAGCTTACGAGCCCGCCTTGAACCAGTTGAAAGACCCCAGCCCGGCAGTTCGCCGTGAAGCAGTGGGTGTGCTGGGTTACCTCAAGCGTGCAGAGGCAGTGGGTGAGCTGGCTGAAGTGGCAGCGCACGACCCCGATGGTGAAGTACGCCGAATTGCCGTGGGTGCATTGGGTTATACGAACGAGGTTAGTGTGCTGCCTTCACTGATGCGGGCTTTGAACGACAGCGTGTGGATGGTGCGAGAAGAAGCCGCAGCCACCATTGGCAAGCTGGGCATGGCACAGGCCACCGACGAACTGGTGAAAGCCATGCAAGACGATTACTGGCAAGTGCGTGTGAAAGCAGCGCGTGCCTTGGGTGTCATGAGGGCTTTGCCGGCGCTTCCTGCACTGGTGGAAGCCATGAACGACACCGTGAGTAATTTGAGAAAAGAGGCGGCCATTGCCTTGGGTGAAATTGGTGACAAACGGGCCATTCCCGCACTTGAAAAAGCGCTGGAAGACAACGACCCGGATGTGCGAAAACTGGCCCGCCTGGCATTGACCAACATCACCTTGAAACACAGTTAAGGGGAATTGCCATGACATTCGTGGTGACGCAAGCCTGTATCAAATGCAAATACACCGACTGTGTGTCGGTGTGCCCGGTGGATTGTTTTCATGAGGGGCCGAACTTCCTCGTGATTAATCCGGAAGGCTGTATCGATTGTGGTGTGTGCATTCCTGAATGCCCAGCCAGTGCAATTTATGAAGAAGGCAATGTTCCTGCGGACCAGCTGGAATTCATTGAAATCAACGCAAGGCTGGCCCAGTTGTGGCCGGTGATTGACAGCGCCAAAGAGCCGCTGGAAGACGCCGATGCCTGGGTTGATGTTACGAACAAAAAGCAGTACCTGGAAGAAGCCTGCACAGACAAGGCCTGAACCCGAAGAGATGTCCACCTGGCACCAATTTTGAAACGAGTCTATTGAAAAGGATTGTTGACATGAACACGGGAATCTTCAAAGGAATCGCAGCACAGGGCAAGGTAGTTGGCAGGTTCATCGGCATTCGCGCAGCCAGCGCGCTGGTGGCCTGCACACTTTCATTTCCAGCATTGGCCGAAGTGGTCACGGTGGGAATTGGTACACAAAACACCACCACCAACACAGTAACGGGTGGCGTGGTGTTGAAAGAACTCGGCTTGATTGAAAAGCACCTGGCCAAGGTGCCACGTTTCAAAGACATTCAGTTCAAGATTGAATGGCAAAACTTCACTTCTGGCCCACCCGTCACCAACGGCATGGTGGCCAATACTTTACAAATCGGCATGATGGGCGACTACCCGCTGCTGGTGAACGGTGCCACGTTTCAAAACGGCAATGAAACCAAAAGCCGCCTGATTGCGCTGATTGCCTACAACGCGGAAGGCGCGGGCAATGGCGTGGTGGTGCACAAAGACTCCCCTTACTATGAGCTGGCTGACCTGAAAGGCAAAAAACTCTCCGTGCCTTTTGGGTCGGCAGCACATGGTATGTTGCTCAAGGCACTCGAAGACCGTGGCTGGACTGCCGAAGACTTCGAGCTTTCCAGCCAAAGCCCTGAGGTAGGTACTTCCAGCCTTCAGGAAAAGCGCATTGATGGCCATGCGGACTTTGTACCGTTTGCCGAGCTTCTTCCTTACCGTGGTTTTGCACGCAAAATTTTCGACGGTGCTGAAACCAAAGTGCCCACATTCCACGGCGTGGTGGTGCGCGAAGACTTCGCCAAGAAGTACCCAGAGTTTGTGGTGGCCTACATCAAGGCATTGATGGAAGCCAACGACTGGGTGCGCAAAAACCCGGTGCAGGCCGCGGCCAAAATTGAAGAATGGACCCGCATTGAGAAAGAGGTGGCGTACATGTTTTTGGGCCCAGGCGGTGTACACACCCTAGACCCCACCATCAAGCCCAAGTGGGTTGAAACCGTGAAATACGATCACGGTGTACTCAAGCGCATGGGCCGCGTGAAGGAATTCGATGCAGATGCCTGGGTAGACGAAACCTACGTGAAGCAAGCCTTCAAGGAATTGGGTTTGGACTACGCCAAGCAAAAGGCCAGCACCACCAACTATGAAATTAGCGGCACCGATCCGCTGTGCGGCGGCAAAATTACCGAGCCACGCCAAGCTGGCGAAGTGTGGATAGAGGGCGGCGCTATTACTGCCTACAAGTCGGCCAATTGCACGCTGGCTGCCATCAAGAAAGCCCAAGGCGAGGGTAAAAAAATTGGCGTGGCCTATGTGTACGACCAAAGCATGAAGATCAAGGTGTTTGCCGACAAAGCGTTTTACTCGCTGAAAGCCGGCGCGAAAACTCCCGAGATTGTGCCCTTCCTGTTGAAGAAAGACGCAGAGGCCTTTGCTGCGAAGAACGGCGGCAAGGTAGGCCTGTATGACGATGCGCTTGCACTTGCTGTAGTGGGGAAATAAACCATGTCGCGACCTCTTGAAATTCAAATGCCTGCGGCTACGAAGCCGTATGCCCCGGTGGTGAAAGCCAGCACCCTCGCCCCCGGGGCGAAAGAACCTGCTTTGCAAGCTGTGGATTCACCGAGTGGTGCGGCCAAAGTTGTAGCTCGGGCCAAACCCGAGGTGGCTGAAAAACTGCCTGCCCGTGAACTGTTGCTGATCAGTGCAAAAAAGCACAGCCTGGCTGCGTTGATGACGTTTTTGTCGATCGGTGCATTGGTGGCCTTCTGGTACGTGGCCACCTTGTACAAGCTCGATTTTTACATTCGCTTCAATAACATTCCCACGCCGGGTGAAGTGTTCACCAACATGGTCGAGTTGATGCAAAACCAGCGTTTCCAAACCAACATCTGGAAAAGCGTGGTGCGCATTATGCAGGGTTTTGCCATGGCCACAGCCCTGGGTGTCACCTTGGGCTTGCTGTGCGGCCGCTTCGCAGTGGTGCGGGGTTTGATGTTTCCCGCACTTGAAGTGCTGCGCCCAATTCCGGCGATTGCCTGGGTGCCCATTTCAATCATGCTGTGGCCCACCACAGAAAGCAGCATTATTTTCATCACCTTCATCGGCGCGTTCTTTCCAATCTTGATCAACACCATGGCGGGTGTGAAGGGCGTTGACCCTGTGCTGCTGCGCGCTGCAAAAAGTTTGGGTGCCAATGAATTCACCATGCTGAGCAAAGTGATACTGCCTGCAGCCCTACCCAATGTATTCACCGGTTTGGCGGTGGGCATGGGCGTGGCTTGGGTGTCGCTGATTGCAGCGGAAATGATTTCAGGCCAGTTCGGTGTGGGCTACTTCACTTGGGAAGCGTACTCGCTGATTGAGTATCCCAACATTGTGCTGGGCATGATCGTGATTGGCGTGTTGGGCTTGTTGTGCAGTGGCGGCATTTTGCTGCTGGCCCGTTTGCTCATGCCTTGGCAACACATTGCCGGGCCTGGAGGTGGAAAATGAACAGCACTGTGAAAAAGCCCGAGGGCTGTATTGAACTGAGCAATGTGCAGGTGAACTTCATTCAAAACGGCGCGCGTTTCGCGGCTGTGCAAGATGTTTCCCTGAATGTGCAGCCCGGTGAATTTGTCTCGGTGGTTGGCCCATCGGGTTGCGGCAAAAGTACGCTGTTGAACATTGTGGCCGGGTTTCTGAAACCCAGCGACGGTGTGGTTACGATGGACGGCCAAGCCATTCATGGCCCCAGTGCAGAACGCGGTGTGGTGTTTCAACAGTACTCACTTTTTCCTTGGCTGAAGGTGCGTGAGAACGTGGAGTTCGGTTTGAAGCTGCAAGGCATGGCCCGCCATGAGCGCGAAGGAAAAGCGCGCACCTTGTTGGGTTTGGCTGGTTTGCTGCCTTTTGAAAATCATTACCCCGATCAGCTTTCCGGTGGCATGAAACAACGCGTGGGCATTGTGCGCGCACTGGCCACCGGCCCGCGCGTGTTGCTGATGGACGAACCCTTCGGTGCACTCGATTCCCAAACTCGCGTGGTGATGCAGGAAATACTCACCCACATGTGGCAGCAATGGAAAATCTCGGTGCTGTTTATTACGCATGACATTGAAGAAGCCATTTTTCTGTCCGATCGTGTGTATGTGATGACCGCCCGCCCTGGAAAAATCAAGGCGGAAATTCCCATCGATTTGCCTCGACCACGTTCGGCTGCTATGACCGCTTCGCCGGTATTCACCGCCTTGCACCGCCAACTGAAAAGCCTCATTCGCGAAGAAAGCCTGGCTGCCATGGGTGGCGAAATTGACCCCGCCACCATGGGCCAAAGCTGGCACCTGGGCGAGGAAGGCATGGAGACGTTGCGATGAACAGCGCATCAATCCAACCCGTTGCGGTTAAAGACCAACGCGCCTCGCAACTGTTGCGCATTGAATGGGCCGACGGCGCGGTGAGCGAATTGCCCCACAGTTTGCTGCGTACACATTGCAAGTGTGCAGAATGCGTGGCTGCGCAGCGCGCAGGGCAAGCCGTGGTGCAGGGCAGCGCCATTACCGGCATTGAAATGGTGGGCGAACACGCCCTGAACTTTAAATTTGCAGACGGCCACGAACGTGGAATTTTCCCCTGGGCCTACCTGCGTGAACTTGGAGTTGCATGATGAGCAATTTGGCATTTGAAACCGTGCTGGAAGTGCACCACTGGAATGAATCGCTGTTCAGCTTCAAAACCACCCGCAGCCCCGGCTTGCGTTTTCACAATGGGCACTTCGTGATGATCGGTTTACAAGCCGAAGGCAAACCGCTGCTGCGCGCTTACAGCATTGCCAGCGCCAACTACGAAGAACATCTTGAATTTTTGAGCATCAAAGTGCCCGATGGCCCGCTGACTTCCCGCCTGCAACACTTAAAGCCTGGCGACCAATTGATTGTGGGCCAAAAGCCCGTGGGCACCTTGGTGATCGACGATTTGAACGACGGGCGAAACCTGTACCTGCTGGCCACCGGCACCGGCCTTGCACCCTTCATGAGCATTATTCGCGACCCCGACACCTACGAGCGATTCGACAAAGTGGTGCTGGTACACGGCGTGCGCACCGTGAGCGAATTGGCCTATTCCGATTACATTCGCGAAGAACTGCCCAAGCAGGAATACATTGGCGAGCTGGTGCAAGGCCGCTTGCTGTACTACCCCACCGTAACCCGCGAACCCTACCGCAACCGCGGCCGCCTAACCGACCTGATGCACAGCGGAAAACTGTTCGATGATTTGGGCCTGCCAGCGCTGGACGCTGCACACGACCGCGCCATGATTTGCGGCAGCCCCAGCATGCTGGAAGACACCTGCAAACTGCTGGATGCGAAGGGCTTAAAGATTAGCCCCAGGCAGGGCGAGCGCGGGGATTACGTGATTGAGCGGGCGTTTGTGGAGAAGTAGTTTGTGGATGCGGGCTTCAGGCGTTCGCCAATCGAAGCTTGCCTACACGGCGTAGATCTATATTTTTGCGCGCCACCCACAAATCATGAGCGTCTTGCATGGCGAGCCAACTTTCAGGTGATCGCCCAATCGCCTTGGAAAGCCGAAGTGCCATTTCCGGTGTTACCCGGCTGCTACCGTTGAGAATACGGCTGAGTGTAGAGGGCGCTACGTCCAGTTTCTCTGCAAGTTCTCGCCCGCTGATTCCATGTGGCTCAAGGTAAACGCCCGTGATGAATTCACCAGGGTGGGGTGGGTTGTGCATGTTCATTAGTGATAATCCTCATAGTCCAGCACGTGGACGTTGCCATCACGAAATTCAAAAGTTAAGCGCCAGTTACCATTCACTGATATAGACCACCTTCCACGCATTTCGCCCTTGAGCGGATGAAGTGAAAAGCCTGGAATGTCCATATCGTTGATGGTCTCAGCGGTATCCAGAGCGGCCAGTTGTAAGCGAAGGCGTTTAGCATGATTTGCCTGAATGCCAGCGGTGTTGCCAATTTCAAAGAACTTGCGAAGCCCTTTGTGTTTGAAAGATAAGATCATAGTGGAATGTTGCGTATTGCGCAACACGCATAATTATTGAATGAGCTGCTATGAGTTGGTGACTTTTGTGGGGATGTAGTTCAACTATGGCTGCGATTCGGTAAGTATTGGATCTTGGCTGTTGCTCGGCGAAAACCGTCTTTCTGAGCTGATCTGCTTAGTGCCCTCTTTGTGAGGGAAACATGTAATCAATGTGGAGAACAAAGGTCGCATTGATTCATAAAAGAACCAAGAATCTACGTGCAATCCAGTTATTGCTTGCAGCTAAATTATATTGACAAAAATATCCCTGTAGGGATATTAATATATTTTCTTTTTATCCCTGTAAGGATACACTGTAAGCTTATTTCTCGCCCTGCAGGGATAAGTTTATGGACAAGTCCTACCGCTGGCTGCAATTGCGCCAGGCCAACAAGCAATTAAAACCTTTGCTTAAGAAAACCTTCCCGCCGCGGCCGTCCTGCGGTTGGATACAGACCATTCGGGAGGCTCTTGGCATGACTGCTGTATCGCTCGCTCAGCGCCTCAATGTAAGAAACTCCACGGTGCATAAGCTAGAGAAAAGTGAGGCCGACGATACCATTTCGCTAGCCTCTCTGCGCAAGGTTGCCGCTGCACTCGACTGCGAACTGCACTATGTTCTCGTGCCGAAAATGCCCCTAGAGGCCAAGCTGAAGGAGCAAGCCAAAATCGTGGCTAGAAGGCACATGCAACCCGTGGCGCATACCATGCTGCTTGAGGATCAAGCCGTTGGCACCAAAGCGCAGCAGGCTCAATTAGAGCTGATTGCAAAAGAGCTGCTTGACGGCAACTGGCGCGAGTTGTGGTGATGGAGTTCACATACCAGCCCGGGCAGACCCCGCTTGATCCGGATGAAAAAGAGGGCCTGAAGCCCAAGCACATCTCGACGCAGGGTGAGCTCAATGAATGGGAACAGCTCAATATCATCTAGGGTGCCCGGTGGGCTCGGCGCCAGCTCAAGCAGGATATTCTGGATGAGCTGGCAGCACGATTTCACCATCAGCTTGTGCCCATCCACCCGTTTCCGAACGGCAATGGGAGGAGCTGTCGTTTGATCGACGATCTTTTACTCCAGAAAATGGGCTTGGAACCTTTTACTTGGGGCAGCGGTGGACATGCTTCCTTTGTGAGCCAGAGCGAAATGCGGGCCGAATATCTGCCCGCCCTGCGAGCAGCCGACCAAGGCGACATCTCACCACTTCTTGCCTTCGCACGCAAATAGCTCAATCCCTGAAACGTTCAAAAAGCGCTTCAGCTTTGCAAAAACCGTGAGTTAGAGGATAAGCCTGATTCTCTTTGTTAATGTAAAAGAGGGCGGGAAACCCACTAACTTGAAGATGACGTGTAATTGCCAAATGTTTTTGAAACTCGAGTTCAGTTTCCTTGGCGTGAAGGACAGTTAAAAACTGCTCCTCGCACAACCCTATGGTGCCAGCGCAATCAATCAGCGTTTCATCTAAAGACGGGTTCCTGGCCTCACGGTAATAAGCAGATTGAATCGCTTTTGCTATATTTGGTGAGCTTCTGGCAGCTAACTTCTCAGCTGCTATCACTGCTCTACAAGCTTGGTATGTTGAACGATAAGGTGTGTTCCGTTCCCAATAACTGTGATTAAACGTGACTTGAGAAACCTTTTCTATTTGATGCCAATAGGAAGAAATAGCTTCTTTCAGATTCGCGCTCATGGGTTCTTTGGTATCAGGCGCTAACCCTCCCATTATCCAGTCCACCTCCGCTGAAGGATACTGTTCTAGAAACCGATCCAACTCCGGCTGAAACCCATAACACCAGGCACACATAGGATCCATTACGTATAAAAATCGCATACTCACTCTGTTTTAATCCGTAGAAAGGCTTACTGGTGCATAACGTTTGAGGTAAGGGGCGCGGAGCCGACTTTCCGGCGAAGCTTCCCTCTTAACCGAAGCGTTAGGACCAGACATTCTGCTCACCATACTGCTTCAACCAAAAAAGAACATCTGGCCCACCAATGTCGTTGTACTCAAAGTGTTTGTTCCCGACATTCCTAAGGTCAATTGTTATTCCACCAAACTCATAAACTCGGGCATATCGCTCTTGGGTTATTTTCCAGCGAGGCTCGGATATGTCATGAGCGAATGCGTTTCGAATTTGATAGATCACCGAGGCGAACTGATCTTGCTCTGTGGTGATTGGGTTTGCCAGCTTGAGTCCCGATTCCTCTCTGCACCTGTTCAACGTAATTGCAGCCGCTCCAAATGCAACCGATAGGCTGTTCTCAAGCGCAACAATCATTTCGTCCTTGTGGTTGAATACCTTATCCGGGAGAACAAGCATCATATGTCCTTCTTGAAAAGTGATTGGCCGGTCTAATTCTTCGAGATTGATCTTACCGTCTAACGCATAGCTATACAGTTTCCAAGCGAAGGAGAGTTGCTTAAATGCTGAGTCGACGAAATTCATTGGTGCCCAGTCCAAACGCTTGAATTAAACGGCACGGGTCCACGTATCCGTTTGGATGAACTGTTAGGACTCACGGGCTTAAAAGTCGGTTGTGATGTTGAGCAGAGCGAGCTTACGTGAACCAGCCCCACTATCAAACCGGATTGTAGGCTCACGGTTATCGTTGCGCTCCATAATTGCCATGGTCTCGTCTGCGCTGTCGATAAAAAAGATAGAGAACAGCTTATCCGGTGTTTGCAGCGACTCGTCCTCACAGTAGCAATAGACCTCGGAACTTGGGTCAAGCTTGATAAGCGCATCAATCAGTTCTTTGACTTTCATCACACCTCCAAATTGCTAGTTGTGAGTCCTAACGCTTGAGGTAACGGGTGAAAACGGAGCTCTGCGTAGTTGACATCCCGTTGAACGCAAAGTTAAACATTACTGCATACCAAAGCTTTCAGGGTTAACAAAGAGTACGCCTCGCCAAGGCTTATTACCTGAGTATGATTTAAGAAGCACTTCGGCCCTTGCGTAATCTTTTTTGGAAGGCTGTTCGAACTGCAACTGCCATATCGACTCCTTTTGTAGCGCCACGGCTTGGTGAAAATCTCCAATTTCAGCGTGTGCTGCTGCTAAGGTTCCTACAAAAGCGGATAGTCTTCCACCAATCTTTATAGCCTTTTGGCTTAACTCAATTGCGCGATGCCCATCTCGATATTCGGGGTCAGTGCAAGTAGAAAGCATCCACGCTGCATTGTTTAAAGAAGCACCACTTTCGTCTCCGTTCTCTGAGGCACGCAAAAACCACTTTGTTGATTCGCCACAGTCTCGATCTACCCCTCCGATACCATCCGCATAAAACATACCAACATACGTCTGAGAAGATGAAAGACCCGCTTCCGCAGCAGCCTGATACCACTGAAAAGCAAGAGGTAAATTTGGCACTACCCCAGCATTACCATAGTGAAAAAACTCCCCGATAGCTTCCATCGCTTTCGGTGAACCTGCCCGAGCTGCTGCTAGTGTTTCCGAAGCTTCTGACGGAAGCAAATCATCCTCGAGATCCGGGCTCGCACATGCGCTCAGAAGAAAAAGAATCACTACAGCTATCTGAATTCGCATAGGTGGTTGATGTAATGTTTAACGCCAGCCGTAACCGGCGCATTTGTAGTGAGCGCAGCGAACGAAAAATGCGTCCGAGTTTACGGCCTTGTTATGTGTTAATTTGCACATGTTCTATCCAAAACGTATCACATTGTTCTCAATAGCTATCCCGTAACCATACTTAACGCTTTTTGTCCGCCGTTGATTTTCGGGGAACATATGGACTTGAACTGGAAACCCAGTAATTGGCTGAATTTGCCTATTGCAGAGGAATGCAAGCATAACCTCAACAGTATCAACTATTGAATTCAAAACCTGATCCATCAGATCCACAACTGGCACTGACTGTTGTGGCGTTTTGGGGTGAACGACTTCAATCGATGGCGGGAGAAGTTGATTCTCAGAATTAATGCTGAAATCCGTCGTTACTATCCTTTGTTCGGCCCTCGGATGCTCAACACAGTTTCTTGAGTTGCGAACAAACTGTAGAAAAGGCAACATGTTTTCTAGCACATCTGAAAAGTTATCGATCTTTTCAGATTCTTTCTCTACATCTTTCTGTAAGCTCTCCCACCCGCCTTTGCCGACATTTGAATTGAACAATTTTACAATTTTGAATAATCCATCCAAGGCATGATCAGATTTTTGAAAAAACTCTTTGCATTTATTCGCTATTCCGTTAACTGAAGGCAGGATGACTGAACGATTTTTACTCACCTTGAGATCATATCTGTCGATTTCAGAGCGCTGAGAATCGCTAAAAGCCTCAAGAACTTCTTTTGCACTTGCAATATTTTGCGCGATCTCCAGTACAAGCAACATCGCTCTGTCTACATCAATTCCATTATTCAATATTTCTTTCTTGAGTAGCTCATGGCCAGTTAGCAATACTGCCCCAACCCATGGTTCATTTGAACCATATGGAAGTACTCGCTGGACGGTGTTTGGAACATGAATGTTTTTACGTTCGGGATCGATTTGATCTGCAAGTTTAATTTCATAGACGCCTCTTTCCTTTACAGCATACAACCCATCGCCAAAAGTAAGCATGCCAGTGATGTCACTATCATCATCCGGTGTAGTGACTTCTAACGAGCCTGCTCCGTCTCGAACACGGTCGATAGGTCGCCTATTGGTTTTGTCTTTTTTACACATAACTTTATTTATCGAACAATAACGGCGATATCCATTTATCCGCACATCGCAAAAGATTTCTTTAACTTTACTATTTCAGATACTTACAAAGCATCGCATGAACAGGATGAAAAATAAACCTTGGTTATTCGCCACTAAATAGTCAGCCCGAAACTTCGTTCCGAAGGTCAACGCCATCATCTACTACCACCGAAGTTTCGAAGTCTGCTTTCGCCAATAACTCAGACATTTCGGCTGACAGTCCTGATGTACGCGCCGGCCTATAAGCAGCCTTACCAGCGGGGCGACAGGTCACAATAATTTATTTGAATACGACTGAATCCGGGTCTCAGAAGCCCAACCGGCGCGGCAACAACCCTGCTCAAAGTTGCCGTCACTTATCCAGAAGTGCTGCAAGAAATCGGTACCTGATTGACTCGGCTCATGTTAAAGAAAACGCTTTTTTTTAACATGACAGGAATCTCATGTTAACAAGCTTGATTTATTTCGATCTGAACTAAAGGTTTTCTGTCGGCTCGGTCAATCCAGCAACCCTTTCGGGTGACCCGAAACAGCGGTTTTTTGAAGCCATAAACTACCCTGCTACTGTATTGCCTTTCCCTTTGACGGCAAACAATTCATGCGCTTTCGTAACCTCGCGCTTCTAGCTCTTGCCTGTACCCCCTTCTTATTTTTGATTCCCCAAGGAGCCCACGCTGTGCGGCAAGATAACCTCATTCTGTCCTCTGCCGTTGAGGGGCAAATATTCGACCATGGAAAACCGGTTTCAGGGTTAAAAGTGCAGCGAATCATTAGCTGGAATATGGAGGCGGAACCACGCACTGAAATTACATCGACCGACAAGGAAGGCCGGTTTCAATTTCCTGAAGTACGCGGTGCCGCTGAGTTCGGATTCCTCGCCAAGTTATTTCATGTGCCCACAATCCTGCTTGATGTAAATCTCGTTGAGGAGGGGCTTTCAACTTCGCTGTTCTCTGTGGTGAGAAGCTCCTATGGGCCCGCAGTTGAAACTGGTTATGAGGTGATTCAACTTACCTGCGATACAAAAGACAAGCAGATGTTTCGGGGGCGAGTGCCAATTATCGATTGCAAAGTCAAATTAACGCCTGAGTTGGAGAAGGGTTTTGAGTAATCTGTTGATGGAACCAAAGCATGTTCATTTTCTGTCCGATGTTGCATATGCCACTGACGTAGCATTTAGAGGCCACAAGACAGCAAATCCAAAACAGTCTGTTGCAGAGGTAGCAGTTGCGGCGGCAGACGATATCGCTAAAAGATTACGACTCCGAAAAGGTAGTGCCGACACTTCAACTGTTACCCTATTTCATGCCAAGTCCGGCCTCTTCAACATCGACCTCCTCAGCGGTTTCGGCTTCGTCGCACACGGCACTGGCAGTCGCGCCAACGAGCTCGTTCTTGTCACACGTGGTACCAATTTTCAGCACAACAAATTTGATCTCGCAACCAATGCAAACATTGGCTACGGTATCGGCCCACGCGGCAATGTGTTTCACCGTGGGTTCCTGAAAACCTTTAAAAGCTACCAAAGCCAGTTGGTCAGTTTTGTATCGCAAGGTGGTGCCAAGCGGCCAAGTACCATTCACTGCATGGGTCACAGCCTGGGCGGGGCATTGGCCAATTTGAATGCCTGCATGCTTCGCGATGCTGGTTTCAATGTTTGCCTGTACACCATTGGCGCGCCGCGCGTGGGCATTGTGAGTTATGCGCAAGACATCACCAAGCAAATTGCACCGGGGCAAATTAGGCGTATTGCCAACCCCTGCGACCCAGTGCCCATGGTGCCCTTGTTTCCTTACATGCACGCCTCGCGCGGGTCTTCTGAATTATTGATACGGCATGGCGAAAAGGTGGGTATTGATGCGCACCTGTTGCACAGCGGTTATTCCAAAATGGCCTACAGCAGCAGTTGGAGCGATTTTTCTCCGATGCCGCATGGCTTGTCGCAGTACACCGATTTGTCCCGAGAGTTTGCGAAACTGGGTGGCGGTGGCATGTTCAATGCCAAGCTGCTCGACCTGGTCGGCAAACTGACCGAGCAGGTGTTGCGCTCAATGGGATACGCCTACCTGGTCACCGTGCAGGGTGGATTAAGCCTTGCCGTTACAACGGCCGATCTGCTTTCGGAAGTGCTGGTGAAAGCTGCAAACGCCAGCAAACTGTTGGCTGACGATGTGTTCACCATTGTGAATTCCATGCTTGATTTTCTGGGGCGTGCACCGATCAGCGGCACAGCGCTCACCATTCAAACCCTGCACTGGATTCTTGACCAGTTCAGCACGGAAATGGCTGGGCGGGCGCAGCAGGCCATGTTGAAGGCGCAGCGGGGCTAATTTTAAATCAAACAGGTTTAAATCCCGCCGTCTTGATGGCATGGGTGTCGAAGCTAACACAGTGCAGGCACCCGGCTTTGTTTGCAGTTCGCTCGATTAGGCAATCAGAAAAGTCTGCTTTTGATGTTTCGAAAATTTTCAGTGCTTTAATTGCTATTTCCGTATTTTCAACAAGCAGTTCGCGTGTGCTCAACAAGGTTTCAAGAATTGCCACTACTTCAGGTTTGCTTGCTTTGTAGCAGCTTTGCATAACCCACACCAATTCAACCAGTGAAACTTGAGAAATAAACCCAGGGTTTTCTGTTGTAAGCGATGTAATCAGTTTGGTAGCGATGGGAGATTGTTTGGGGTCATCTTGGGCGATATAGCGGACCAGTACGTTGGTATCAAGGCCGATCATCGCGCTTTGGCCCCTTGTTTGGCAATCGCCACGTTCATATCTTCGATGCTTACAGGTGATAGCGGTTTGCGCAACATGCCTTTGAGAGCGTGCACGGAATTTGTTGCTGCAACAATTGCAAACTTTCCCTTTTCTGTTTCAACAAATTCAACCCTGCTGCCGGTTTCCAGTCCAAGCGCAGCGCGCACCCCAGCGGGAATTGTAATTTGCCCTTTGGATGTTACTGAAGCTGTAGCCATGATTGATATATCCCTTGATATAATTTCCTTACTTTAGAGTAAGGAGTTTTGCCTGTCAAATGAATTTTATTGGAGAAGGGCGCACCCTAGGTGGGAGAACAACCTTACTTCTCAACCCCCCAATACAACACCCACCCCGCCGCAACACTGAGCACCCAGGTCAACAAAAACGCGACCAACATTTCTGCAAAACTGCTCAAGCCCAAGGCAATCACCACTGAACTTGCGAACACCGCAATGCCGTAGTGAATCAGAAAAACCGAGTACGAAATATCGCCCAGCCAGCGCACTGGGCCTTGAACAATCGAGCCAACAAATTGTTCAATACGACTACTGTTCATTAACAGCAAAGCAGTTACACCCGTTAGCAACAAACGTTCGCGCCATTCAACCCACAGTGCAATGCCCAGCAGGCCCGCAATCAGCAAGCTGACCAAAATCACTTTGCCTTCACGTTGAGCCCAATGGGCGGCAACACCCAAGCCGTAGGCACCGAAAAAATACCAGGCCCATTCGTCGTGTTCAGCATTTCTGTTCCACACCAACAAAGAGGCGATGGTCATGGCAATTGCCAGCAACAACAAACCCTGCTGTGGTTCAAGCAATTTCAGCCTGCCGGTTTTTTGGCTCACCCACGCCATCAACACCAACACTGCGTAAAGTTGCAGGTCGATTGCCACATACCAAACCCCGGCCGACAACGCCTCCACCTCTACAATGTCGTGCAACAAGAATGCATGGGCCAGTAGTTGGGTAAAACCTGGTAAATCCGATACTTCCGGGTGCATCGCAATTTTGCCGCCCAACCAGCTCAACAGCACAGCCACCGCAATGGCCACCCAAAAGGGTTTTGCCAAGCGCAAAAAACGTTTTTTGAACAGGGGCCAAACCGCCACATCACGTGCCTTACCCAGCAAGCTGAACATGGACTGCGCCGCCAAAAAGCCGCCAATTACCAGAAAAATTTGCACCACATAGCGACCCTCGTCGGCGATCAAACCCAGCAGACCGGGCCACTTGGCTTGCAGCACCGGCGACATGGGTGTGTACAGCAACAGGTGGTGAACCACAATAATTTGTGAGGCCAAAGCTTTCAGCAGGTCGATGGTGGAATTGCGCACGGCGAAGGCTACAAGAATGGGCAAGTGCGAAGTATAAAGCGAGTTGCTTCAGTAAAAGTGGCTTGAAATGGATTGGCTTGAACCGCACCAACTTGGTGCTTCTTCACAGCATACAGGCGTATTATCATGAGCTTGTTTCAAACAAACCTGTTGATTCCAAACATGAAACTCTCCATCCGGGCTTTGCGCGCCCTCTCGGTGTCGAGGTCGATTCTTGGCTTCGAATCCAATTCCACCAGCCCTCGCGAGAAAGCCATTTCTGGCTTGGGTGCTTTTTTGGGAATTTTGATGGTGTGTTGGGTGTCCAGTTTTGTGGTGCAGGGCACCGATGCAATTTTGGTGGTCGCATCCATGGGTGCAACAGCGGTTTTGTTGTTTGCCGTGCCGCATGGCACCTTGTCGCAGCCTTGGGCGCTGATGGGTGGGCATTTTGTATCGGCACTCATAGGCGTTACTTGTGCGCGTTACGTTCCGCACACTTATTTGGCTGCGGCTTTGGCAGTGGGTTTGGCGGTGGGCGTAATGTACTGGGCCAATTGCATTCACCCGCCGGGCGGGGCCACGGCGCTCACCGCCGTGTTGGGCGGTGAATCCATTTCAAACCTGGGTTATTGGTACATGATCAACCCGGTGTTGTTAAACACCCTGGCTATTCTGTTTGTGGCGGTCAGTTTCAATGCGCTGTTTGCCTGGCGGCGCTACCCCAACCATTTTGCACGCAAGCAGAAAAGGCCCGTTGAGGCCCTGTCGGAAACCGGAGCCAGCCTCACCCACGAGGATTTTGCAGCCGCCATTGCTCGCATGGATTCCTATGTGGACGTGAGCGCAGACGTATTGGCCGAGCTGTTCGAATATGCCACCAAGCATGCCGACGAACAAAGTACGCACCCCCAAACCCTGACCGTGGGCGCTTTCTACAGCAACGGCCAAGTGGGTTATCGCTGGTGTGTGCGCGAGTTGCTGGACATGTCATTAACCACGCCTTACAAGGGCGAGGCCGGGCAACAAGTGATTTACAAAAATGTGGCTGGTGCCGATTTGTATGAAACCGGTTTGAGCAATGTCGAGGCCTTCAAGCGCTGGGCGCGTTACGAGGTGGTGTTGCAAGACGGTCGCTGGCTGCCCGTGAAAGCAGCCACGCATTAACGTTGGCTTTCTTGTAGCCGGTTCAGGTGCTCGTGAAGAATTCGGCGCACTTCAACAATGGCCTCGGGCGTTTCCTGCACGCTGTGCCAGGAGTTCACCACCAGTTCTGAGGCTGCACCCTCCAGTTTTGCGCTGGCATAGGGCACCACACCATCGCTGCTGGCCTCAAGAATAACGCCGGGTGTGTCGTTGCCCATGATGGAGTGGTAGGTCACCTTGCTCGAGATCGGCAATTTGGAAGACTCCCGCACGAACGGGTCTTGGTCACTGAGGTTCTTGATGCTGTTGAAAGAGTCCACCAAGGGTTCATTCGATGCTTCATCGGGATTGACCAGCAGCTGACCAATTTCAGTGACCCGGCTTAGTACGGTGGCGGGCAAGCGAATAAGCCCCGACACAAAACGTGCAAATCGATTTTCTGCATAGGGGGTTCCGCGGTGCGGAGCTGCAATGAAAATGGCGCGTGTGGGTTGCGGCATGGCATCGAATATCACGAAGGGCTCAATTTTCTGACGCAGTCTTTCTTCCCGTTGTTCTGAAATGTTGTAGCGGTCCAGCACCGATTCCCACAATTGGTCACCCGAATTCGACACCATCAGCCGTGCCAACACGCCACCCATGCTATGGCCAATCAATACCATTTCCGTGGAGGCCCTTCGCTTGCCTTGCGGATCAAAGTTTTTCAACGTGGCATTCACTGCTTCACGAATTTCGCGGTTGTTGAATGGCAGCGGCAAATTGGTAGGGTAGTACACCTGCCAAATCTGAAAATTCTGGCGAAGTTCTTCGTCGCCAAGCACCTCATTGGCCACGTTCACCCAAGCCTCCGGGCTGCTGGCCAAACCATGCAGCATGAGAATAACCCGGCGGTTGGGGTCGAATGGTTGCATCAAGTAAATGCGGGGTTTGTCCAGTGTTTCACTGCGACCAATCAGCGACAGCAAACTTTCTTGCGCAAAGCCCGAGCGGGCAAGCCACAGCCCGTAGCCTGAGGTGAAATTGGCGGCCAGGGGTACGCGAATGCCGCGAACATCCACGCTTAAATTCCGGTGAGGATCAAAGCCTTGAAGTTCGACGCGGTTACCTTGTAGCACCGATTCAACGCTGGTGCCGGGAAAGTGCAACATCACTGTGACGGAGGGAAAGGGCGTTTCGCTCCAAGGTTTGTTTTCGTCTTCCTGCTTCACGACGCTGTCGGCAAACACGGCCACCAATTCAGCACCCAAACCATCACGGCGGTATTGATTGCGCAAGCCCTTGAAAGTGAGTGATGACGCAGCAACAAGTTCATTGGGCAATTGGCCCTTGTGGCTTAAGCTGATGCCCGCGGTGCTGCCACTGACTTGCCAGGGGGCGAAGTCAAGCAGGTAGGTTTTTTCTTTGGATACGGACTGCTCAAGCTGGTCGCGGTAGCGGTTGAACAAACCCACCACAGCCTGTTGGGTTGAAAAATTGTAGTAGTCGCGCACTTGGGCTTGCCGGTCTTCCAGTGCGCGCAGGTCGGGCGTTCTGCCGGTGAAAAACAAGTAAGCGTAAGCATGCTTGGCACTTTCCAGGTAGGCGGAAAGCGTGGCAGCCTTCAATGCATCGTTGGCGGGCTCCAGCTTTTGGGCTTCTTCTTTTTCCAGCGCTTCTTGAAGCCACAGCTCGGAGAGCGTCGACAGGCGTTGTTCGTCACTTAGGCCAATGGATGCAATCAGCGTTTGCCGGCATGAAGCAATACTGGTTTTACAGCGCACCTCGTCAGTGCCGACCACTTGCAGGGCCGTACGTGCGGACGCGCTAAGCTTGCCGGTGGTGAGCACATCGCCCCGGCGGGCCGACAGGTAATCTTCTGAGCTGACGGAACCTACGCTGACGATAGCGCAACCCGACACGAACAGTGCGAGCAGGGTGGCAGCGGCGAGGCGGGTCAAATTGAACATGTGCGTACTGCGGTAACCTGGAAAGAAGGCTTTGATTCTACGCGTTGTTTGGGAAAGATTGAATGAAGCCCTGCGACGATATGTCGCAGCGTGCGTGGCGAGCACTGCCGGATAATTCGAGCTTGTTTGAGCAAGCGTGAAGTTCCACCATGAAAATCAAGTTATTGAAACTGCACCGTGCATTGGCTTTGTTCGGCTTTGCCGCCATGCTGCTGTGGGGTATGTCGGGTTTGTTGCACCCTTGGCTTACCACTTTTGGCGTGCAACAGGCGGTGTTTGTGCCACCCCAACGTGCATTGGATCTGCACGATGCATTGCCTTTTGAACAAATCCTGAAAAAGGCTGGGGTTGAACAGGCACAGTCTGTTCGCTTGGTGGTGGCGGAATCGGCCAATCTGTTACAAATCACTGAATCGCAATTTGCACCCAGGCGCTATTTCGACTTGAACACTGGGCTGGAGTTGCCCAATCACGATCCGGTTTATGCCGCTTTTTTGGCCCGTCACTATCTGAATGCACCTTACGCAGAAATTGCCAAGGTGGAGCGCATTGAGAAATTTTCCAATGACTACCCAGCGGTAAACCGTTTGTTGCCGGTGTACCGGGTGCAATTTGATCAGGCCGATGGCCTGAACGCCTATGTGTACACAGAAACTGCTTCTTTGGCGGCTGTTTCCGACAACACCAAGCACCGGGTTCAAACTGTGTTCCAGTGGCTCCACACCTGGAGCTGGATGCCCAATGTCGCTGAAACACCCCGCGTGTTGTTGATCGCGATGCTGGTGGGTGTGCTGTTCACGATGGCTTGCAGTGGTTTGGCCATGCTGGTGTTGATTCGACGAAAGGTGCGTGCAGCGGGCGCCAAGGGCTGGCATCGAATGGCAGGCTATGTGCTGGTGGTGCCAGTGTTGATGTTTTCTTTCAGCGGTATGTACCACGTGGTGCAGCATGGTTGGCCTGAGGAGCAATCGAAGCTGACCATGCGCCCGGCGATTGACCTGCAAAAATTGCACTTCCCGCTTCATTCCAACTGGACTGAGTTCACTCAGGATTTACCCGTGACAGGTTTATCGCTGGTTGCAAACCAGAATGGTGATTTGTTGTACCGCCTTGCTTTGCCGCTTTCAAAAAACGGTGTGCCCGACAATGCCCAGGCCATTCGCACCGCACGTTTTGACGGTGTTCAGCCAACAGGACCCGCCATGTATCTGAATGCGAACACAGGGTTGTTGTGGCAAGACGGCGATCGCGAAATGGCTCATCAACTTGCACAGCTGCACACAGGCCTTCCGCGCGAGGCTGTTCAGCAAGCGAGTTTGGTCACGCACTTTGGCGGCGACTACGACTTTCGCAACAAGCGTTTGCCGGTGTGGAAGTTCGAGTACGGCGCACCCTTGAATGCCAGCGTGTTTGTGGACACAGCCACAGGCGTTCTGGCCGACATCACCCTGAATTCAGCGAAACCTGAGATCTGGAGTTTCAGCATGCTTCACAAGTGGAGCTTTCTGGGTGGGTTGGGGCGCAACTTTCAAAACATCGTGATGTGCGTGGTGGTTTTGCTGGCCGTAGTGATGATGGCCGGGTTTGGGTTGAGGAGTCGGCGTAGGTGATGTGCTCGATTGAGATTGAAGTCACAGGTGAGCCAAAAGTACATTCTTGTTGTGCCTAAGCAAGTCTTCTCGTTCCGGCTTGATGCTTCTGGCTTGGGGCATGCGAAACGCTTTGGCGTCTTCGCATCGACTCCTAACGGAGTCGCCCCGCGCTGCGAATCCGCCGGGAAGCCTTGCAAAGCCGGCACAACAAAAATGTACCTTTACCTCCCTTGTTCACTCACTTCACCTCACCACTTCACCTCAACACCCGCATAAACGCTCCTGCCTTCACCCGGCGCAAACTGCGCCGAGTCTGCACCATTCGCATTCACAATCACACCCGTGGTGGCGGCATACACCTTGTCGGTCAAATTGCGGGCATCCGCAAACACGCGCAATGTGTCGCTGAATTTGTACGATGCATTCAAGCCAAGCAACAGGTAAGGATCTGTCGACAAGGTGTTGGCCAAATCCACAAAGTAGCCTTGCGGTACGTATTCAATGTTGGGCGACAAAGTCCAGCCCAAAGTGTTGGCGTAGTCCAGTTTGGCCCGCACATATTGCTCCGGAATTCCCGGTATGGCTGCGTTGCCGTATACGCGGTCATTGTCAAAACGGAATCGGCCAAAGGTGTAAGCCAGTTGCCAGTTCAAAGTATCGCCAGCCTTGAGCAAATCACGCGTGAAAGGCCCGGCGAGCCCAATTTCCACACCTTGATGCACCGTGTTGTCTGCATTCAGAATTGCGCTCAGGCCCGGCACTAGCGGGTTGAGTTGGTAGCTCACAAACTCATTGTTCAACTGGCTGTAGTAGGCACTGATGTCCCAGCGAATTTGTTGGGTTACTGCGCGGGTACCCACTTCAAATGTGGTCGATTCCTGCGCCTCCAGTGCACGCGTGGGGCTTGTTTCAGAAAACGTGGGTGGCTCGAACGCACGGCTCAAATTGCCGTACACCTGCACGCTCTCGCTGACCTGCCAAAGCAAGCCGGTTTTCGGGCTGAACTGCGCGTAGCGGCGTTGGTAGCTTCCATCGCCATCGCTTAAAAACTGATCGTCTGCCGTGCGTTTGGCGTGGGTCCATTGCAGGCCATTGATCCATTGCACGGTATCAGTCAGGTGCAGGCGACTTTCTCCGTACAGCTCCATGTTGTGGGCTTTCTGGTCTTCATGGCTTCGAAGGCTGACTCGATCGCCGCGTACATGGTTGAATATGCGCGCCTCGGTGATGCCGTGCACCAGGTTGTAACCCAAGGTGGTGTCGTGCCGCAAACCCCACAATTCACCCTGTGCAATCCGGTTGCCAAAAGTGCCCACATCGCGGGTTTGCTGGTCAATCAAACCAAAACTCAGTGGGTGGTACAGGTTTTTGTCCACCGCATACACACCCGCGTTGTACTCCACGCCTGTTGGCGAAATCCAGGTGGTTTTGTTGGCAAGGCGGGTAATCAGAAAGTCGCGTTGAGAATTCGCAGCCGCCGACGCGGCATTGGCCTGTGTAGGGTTGGTTTGCAACTGCGCCTTGGTCAGGTTGCCGGGCAATTCCTGATTCATGTCGCCATGAATCACATAGAACCGGGTTTCAAGTTGAGGATTGATCTTCAAACCCACATTCGCATTCAGCCGCGTGTTTTTCTGGCCGCTGAATTTCCGGAAGCCGTCAGAACGAAGTTGCGACAAGGACGCAAAATAATCCCAATTGCCCAGCACATCGCCGGTTTTAAATTGTGCGCGCGCAAATTCATGGCTGCCAGCATCCAGGCGCAACACGCTGTTGGGTGTGGTGTAGCCGGTGGGTGTTACAAAATTGATGGCCCCGCCCAGGCTGGCGGCGCCGTATTGCAAGGCGTTGGCTCCTTTGTACACTTCAACGTGTTGCAAGGCCAAGGGGTCGATGTCCTGAAAATCCGAGCCACCGTCGGCCAGGTTGACGGGTATGCCGTCTTGCAAAAGGCGTATGCCACGCATGTGAAAAGTGCGCGACAGGCCCGAGCCTCGAATGCTCAGTCGTGCTTCTTCATTCACCCGGCTTTGAGCAAATACGCCGGGCGTAAAGTCCAGCATGTCCTTAATGGTCACTGCTTTGCCTGCTTCAAAACTTTCAGCCTCGACCACGGCGGTACCACCTGCTGTCTGGTTCAACTTTTCTTTGGCCACTTGCACACTGGCTGCGCTCAGCGCTTCGCGTTGGGCTTGCACTTCCACGCTGCTGAGTGCGGGGTTTGCAAACACCGGTTGAGCCAGTGGTGCAAAAGCCAACAGCAGGCCTGTAGACAAGGTAGTCATTTTGAAAGAAGCATGAGCGCGCATCGCATAGTCCGGGCAAGATCAACCAGCACGCTTTATACGCCACGGCCTGCACTGCGAGAATGCGGCATATTGTCGCAGCCGGGCTGCACACCTCACAATTTCAAGGCAGCGAAGCAAGAAGCCACTTAGAATGTGAGCATGAAAACAAGCCTGTTTCCCGACCACCGTCCCTTCATGCACCTTTGGACTGAAGGCTTGATGGACCAAAGCGATTTGTCCGTTCGCCGCCAGCAAATGGTGACAGTGATGTGGATGCGCACGCTTGCGCTGGCCGCTCAGCTTGTGCTGTTGGCGGTGGTCGGCTTGCTGTTGCACGTCAGTCTTCCCTGGCCGGTATTGACAGTCATTTTGGGAGCACTGGTTTTACTCAATGTCATCACTTTTGTTCGATTGCGGCAGGGGCATTCGGTGGGCAGCTTTGAAGTGGCTGCCCAGTTGTTTGCCGATTTGGCTGCGTTCAGTTTCGTGCTTTATTTCACGGGTGGCGTGACCAATCCCTTCGTGTCACTTTATTTGCCGCTACTGGGCTTGGCTGCCGCTTTGCTGCCTTGGGCGCAAGTGGCCGTTCTTGCTTTGTTCAGCGTGGTGGCTTACACAGTGTTGATGGGCAATTACATTCCCCTGGTGTTGGCCAATCCCGACGATGGGGTTCACTTTCACCTGGTGGGCATGTGGTTGAATTTTTTGGTCAGCGTGTTGATTTTGGTGGGTTTTGTGGCGCGTTTGAGCTCGTCGATTCGCAACCGCGACCAAGCCTTGGGGCGCGCCCAGCAACGTTTGGCCAGTGAGTCCCGTTTGGCGGCACTGGGCAATCAGGCTGCTTCCATTGCACACCAGTTGGGCACGCCAGTGTCGACCATTGCCACCATTGTTTCAGACTGGAAAAACGACCCCGCCATGCAGGCGCAGGTGCGGGAAATGAATATTCTCAGTGCGCAGGTTCAATCCATCACCGACACCCTGGGTCAGCTGCGTGCTCAAATTGAAGTCAACCCGCGCCACAATGCCGATGCGCAAATCATCAAACCCAGTGAATGGCTTCAGAACACATTGGGTATTTGGCGAACCCGCAACCCGCAACATGAAGTGCGCTTGATGCCCAGCATTGCCTCAATCGCAGGCGAATTCAAAGTACGCAAAGAGTTGCTTGAATTGGGTTTGATTACTCTCTTGGACAATGCCGCACAAAGCCAGCAGCGCGCCTCGGTTAGAGAGCCTCTCCAGGTGGGCATGCAATGTGATCACGAAAGCCTGACCCTTTTTGTGAATGACGCGGGCGGTGGCATTGATACTGAGTTGTTGCCGAAAATTGGGCAGCAGTTGTTTCAGGCCAATGGGCAAGGTATGGGCCTTTTTCTGCTGGCCAATCTGCTCGAGCGTGAGGGTGGCAGGCTGAGCCTTCGCAACCTGAACCCCGGTGTTTGCGCCAGTTTAAGCCTGCCGGTGCTCTCGCAATGACGCGCTCAATTTTGATTGTCGACGATGATGAGGTGTTTGCAAATACCCTTGCTTTGTCGTTTGAACGCAAGGGTTTCAAGACCGATGTGGCATTCAACAAGGAGCAGGCCCTGCTAGCTGCCGGGCAACAGCAGTTCACAGACATTACGCTTGATTTGAATTTGGGCGAGCAATCGGGTTTGCAGTTGATCACGCAGCTACGGAGTTTGCAGCCCAGTGCCAATATTTTGATACTGACCGGCTACGCCAGCATTGCCACCACCGTACAGGCCATCAAGCTGGGTGCTGACAATTATTTGGCCAAGCCCGCGGACAGTGCTGCGGTGTTGCGGGCTTTGGACGACGATGCAGGCACTGACATTTCCCGCGATGAGGACCCATCCGACTTTCAACCGATGTCGGTTTCTCGTTTGGAATGGGAGCACATTCAGCGGGTGCTCAACGAACACGAAGGCAATGTATCGGCCACTGCGCGTGCGTTGAACATGCACAGGCGAACTTTGCAGCGCAAGCTGGCGAAGCGGCCTGTGGGGCGATAGATGTCTTGTCGCTGCTGCAATCGCCAACCCATTCGCTCAACACACTCAGGTCGCAATGCCCTCGCAGCGCCGATCAAGAAAACCTGCCCTTGGTGTTGAATTCACCGTCCGTTCGGCAAGGCCGAAAGCGCAGCCCGCCCGCTGTTTAGCGGGTGCGCTTAGGGCGGTTAATCAATAACAAGGGGGTATTCAGGTTTTCTGGCGCAAGGGGGTATGCACCTGAGTGTGTCAAGCGAAATGGTGATGACGACTTAAAACTTCACATTAATCCCCGCCACCACCTGCCGTTGCCTCCCTGGATGAATCCCGTTGGTACGCGCAGCAATGTACTGCTTGTCCGTCAAGTTCTCGGCATTCAAAAAATAGCTGACATTGCTGCCTGCCGGCGCAAAGCTGATGGACGCATTCAGCAAGGTGACAGCTTCAATTTCTCCGAACAGGCCACAGAACAGATCGTTTGCAGGGTCTTCACCATTGGGGCAAAAGCCCAGGGGCTCGGTGCCGCCAAAGTTTTCTGTGTTGGCGAACTGCTTGCTCACATGTGTCGCACCCACTCTGGCATTCCATTGCTCGGTTTCATATGACAAATTCAAAGCCAGGGTGTGCTTCGGGGCGTAAGGCAAACGGTTGCCTGCCTGGTAAGTACCGTATCCATCTTCACCTTCACCACCCACCACGCCCGAATTTTTAAATTCAGCCGTGAACAGGTTGGTGTAAGCCATGCTGACAAAGAAAGGATTGGCTTTTGCGCTGAATAACTCGCCCAGATTGAATCGACCCGCCAACTCAAACCCAGTGTGCTGCGCTTCACCCTCATTTCGGAAAAAACCGCCTGAGTTCACCACAATGTCTTCAATGTCCAGGTTGAAGAACGTTGCTTCATAGGAGCCTGCGCGCACATTGCCGCGAATGCCCAACTCAGTCACAGTGGCCAGCTCGGGGGTCACGCGCTGAAGCATGTCGTTTTCAATGTCGCGGTCTGGGCGGGGCGGGGCAAAGCCGCGGTGTACGCCGCCAAATACTGTCGCATTCTCCAGTCCGTTCCAGGTAAAACCAATGCCGGGCAGGGTCTCGGTTTCGCTGGTGTTCAACATGTCTTCCTGCTGAAAATTGGCTGTGCCGGGCACACCGGAAAACAGCACCTTGGTCTGTTCAATTTGCTCCACGCGTACGCCGGGGGTCAAAGTCCAGTCGCCTATCAAGAAGGTGTTCTGTGCAAAAAATGCAGTGGCTTCCACATCGGCCAGCAGGCGTTCATCTGCCTCGGGTGTGGTGTCGGCGAAGTTGTCGAATTCAAATTTCTTACGGTCAATGTCTTCCGTGTGGTAGCGCATGCCGATGATGGTTTCGCTGGGCACACCAAAAGCAGAATGGGTGAATTCAAGCTTCGGTTCAATGCCGAACACATCGTATTGACGCGGCCTTGTTGCAAATTCGGTTTCCAGCTCACCCAAGCCAATCGTGGTAGGGTCCATGGGGTCAAAGGCCGATTCAAATTCGCGCGAGCGCAAAGAAGTTCTGTCAGTTTTGGTGTGGTACACCTGCGTGGTCAGGCGGGCACGTTCTCCCAATTGCCAGCCATGAATCAACTGAATGGTGTCGCGGTCCATCAGATAGCGTTCGCCCTCGGTGCCTGGCACCGAATAGGGGTCTCGCAAATACTCCTGTGCGGTAAGCCCGGTTTCGCTGAACAGCGAATCTTCTTCAAAGCGGGTGTACTTCGCGGTCAGGGTGTGTGCACTGTTGATATTCAACTGGCCCTTGATGGTGACATCTTGTACATCGAATTCATGCTGTGCGCGAATGCCGTCGCCTTGGCGCTTGAGCAAATCAATCATGATGCCGCCTTGTTCCGAACCGGTTCCAAGGTTCAGGTGTGCACCCCGGTAGCCTTCATTGCCCACCGACAGTTTTGCGGAACCTTCAAAACCGTCTCGCGGTACGGGTTTCGTCACGAAGTTGATCATCCCTCCCAGCGTTTGCGGTCCATATAAAATTTGTCCCGATCCTTTCAGAACTTCTACACGTTCCAGTCGCTCCAGTGGTGTGGAGTAATGTGCCGAGGGGTCGCCATAGGGCGCAAAAAATACAGTGGGTGCACCGTCTTCCAGCAGCAGTGTTCGTGAACTGCGTCGAGGGTTCAGTCCGCGCAAGCCAATATTCAGGTGGGTGCCCGCTGCGTCTTCCGACACCACGTGCAAACCAGGCACTTCTCGAACCAATTCCAGAATGGAGAAAGGCTCGCGCTTGTCCAGGTCTTCCCGAGTCACTACATTGGACGAACCGGGCAGGTTTTCAATATTGGAAGGCAAGATACTGTTGCCAGACACCTCGACTCCCGGCAATGCATTGCTTTGTGCGATGGCAAAACCACCATGTCCCAACATGATCAGCACGGCGCTGGTGATGGTTGATCTTTTGAATCTGTTCATATCCTTCCTCTCAGAATTTTTTTATGTTCTAAGGCAAGTGTAGAAACCGAGCGCTGACTCTCCTAGGGAACTTTTCCCGAAAATATTCGTAATACGGGGAACTTTAACGGCGTGATAGGCTCCCTCTATGGGTAAATTCAATTAACTCTCACAACAATAGACACCGACATGACAGCAACCACCATTCAATGGATTGCCGCCTTTCTTTTTGCCGGCGCGCTTATTCACACTTTTTCGGCCAGCTACTTTGAACGCTTGGCTCATCACAGCAAACACCACAGTGGCTTGTTTCACCTGCTTGGCGAGGTTGAAGCAGTATTTGGCATTTGGGCCCTGTTTTTGGTCATCGCCATGGCTTTCTCAGTCAACCTGGATTCAGCGGTGGAGTATGTGGATACCCGCCATTACACCGAACCCTTGTTCGTATTCGTGATTATGGTGGTGGCTGCAAGCCGCCCGGTGCTGGATGCCTCCCGTCTGCTGGTTGAGGGTTTGGCCCGTTTGATGCCGGTCAACAAAGGCGTGGCTTTCACTTGGCTCGGCTTGTTCATGGTGCCTTTGCTGGGCAGCGTGATTACCGAGCCCGCCGCGATGACCTTGGCGGCCTTGCTGCTTCGCGACGTGCTGTTTTCCAAGGCTGTACCTAATTTCATCCGCTATTGGGGCCTGGGTGTTTTGTTTGTAAACATCTCGATTGGCGGTGTACTTACCTCCTTTGCTGCACCACCCGTGTTGATGGTAGCGGCTACCTGGAACTGGGATACCCCCTTCATGCTGGCCAACTTTGGCTGGAAGGCAGCCATTGGCGTATTCATCAATGCCACAGTGTTTATTTTCTTCGCTGCCAAACATTTGGGCGCCGAAGTCAAAAAACCCGAGGCCTTGGGTGAAGACGGCAAGCCGCTGGCGCCAGTGCCCTGGTGGGCCATGGTCATTCATTTGGCCTTTTTGGGCGCGGTGGTGTTGTTTGCGCATCACCCAGCTGTGTTCTTGGGTATTTTCCTGTTTTTCCTGGGTTTTACGGCCGCATACAGCACCTTCCAGTCCCGCTTGTTGTTGAAGGAAGGTTTGTTGGTGGCGTTTTTCCTGGCGGGCCTTGTGGTACTGGGTGGCATGCAACAATGGTGGTTGCAGCCTGCGGTCAGCGACCTGGACGATGGCGTGTTGTTCGTGGCAGCCATGGCACTTACAGCGATCACTGACAACGCCGCGCTTACTTATTTGGGGTCGCTGATTGAGGGCACCTCAGAAAGTTTCCGCTATGCTCTGGTGGCGGGTGCGGTGGCGGGCGGTGGCCTTACCGTGATTGCCAATGCGCCCAACCCTGCGGGTTTGTCACTGCTCAAGCGCCAATTCCCTGACGAAGCTGTGTCAGCTGGAGGCCTGCTTGCCGGGGCCCTCGGGCCCACAGCGGTCGCAGCACTTTGCTTCTGGTATCTGTGATCCACAGTAGAGGTTCAATAAAAAAGCCCCTGTGCGCAATACACAGGGGCTTTTTTTAACGCCAGTTACTTATCGGCTGAACGGGCTAACGCCGATCAACTGAACATGCAACCAAGCCGCGAAAACCAGCCAAGCCAGTACACCCACCACCACGGTCATCAGCGTGCCCACTTTGGTGGGGCCGTCGCCCGCAAAACCCATGGGAATGGCACGCCTGCGTGCGGTTTTAAACAGCAATACCGCCCACACCAAAAATGATCCAAACAAAATAATATCGGCCAGGGTGCCATTGGCGATCAAATGCGCCAGCGCCCACACTTTTACAGACAAGGTCATGGGGTGCTGTAACTTGGCCTTGATGTGGTTGGTGGGCACATAACAAGCCGCCAACATGATGAAAGACACCAGCATGAGAAGTGCCGCAATGTGGCGCATGGCCGCGGGCGGGTTCCACACAAAAACTGGGTCAAGCCGGGCCTGGCCGTATCCGTAGACAATCAGCACCAAGCCCAAAATAGAAACGGCTGTGTAAATGCCGCGGTACTTGCCTTTGCCAAGCCTCGCGATCATGCCCGACCGGCGTTGGTCGTCTGGAATTCGAGTCGCGTGCATGCCCAAAAAAAGCGCCAACCCGGCGACCAATATCAACAAGCCCATTCAGTTCTCCTTTTTGTAGTGAACCGATTATGTCACAGGCTTACGCTGCGCGCCGTGCTGCCGGTTTTGGTGCGAAGGTGCCCAGCGATTCGGGCTTGGGCAGCAAACGTTCAAGCCAGGACGGAATTTGTTTCAAGCCCAACACATTGTCTTCACGCACCCCACCTTCGGTAAACACCCGGGTGCCCATGATGTAATCAAACCAAGGGCGGGTGACACACCAGTTGGCGCCTGGGTTGTTGCCCATGTGGTGGTCGAAGTGCCAGGGTACGCGTTGTTCCCCCCAGGCTGGGTTCATGTGGCTTTTCTTGTGAACCCGATAGTAATTCAGGCTGCTGTACCAAAGCGTGCCCACAAAAAAGGGTGCCACCGGAAACAGTGGTGCCACTGCCACGGCGCTGGCAATCAGTGCCCAAGCCTCTTTGCCCTGTGCATGCATGCCCAAGGGGAAGCGTTCATAGTTCGGGTCGTAATAGCCATGTTCACGCACTTCCCTGTGGTGCTCGTGAAAGTGAAAGGCCCAGAATGTGCCTCGTTTTTTTCCCATGCCGTGCAGCACGTATTTGTGCATGCCCCATTCCACAGCATTGGCGGTCAACAGACCCAAAGGAATTCCCAACATGTGTGTCTCCGTATTTAACCAAGTGTTAAGCGGTACCCAGCGCAGCGTTCAATGCTCGGCTGCCCAGTTCCACATGTTGCCGGGCCAGCACCTCGCAACGCCGTTGTTCTCCGGCTTCAATGGCCTGCATAAGTTGGGTTAGCGTGTCTATGTCGCGAAACTCATCCTGCATCACCAGGGTCAGCGTGTTCCAGGCCGCAAGGTAGGTTTGATTCATGGAATTGAAAGCCAGCTTGAACACCACATTGCCGCTGCCTTGCACCACCAGGGCCCAAAAATCGAAGGCCAGTTGCTGAAGTTTTGGCAGTTCGCTGGTGGTTTGCATGTTGGCAATCACCGGCTTCAGTGCATCGGCCAATGCCTTGCCGCCGTGCACTGCTGCTTGCCCAGCCACCACTGGCGCCAAAGCCTTGCGTAAGGCTACGATTCCCCGGGCCACTTCGAGGTTGACTTGCCCCTGTGCACTTACCATCAGGCTTGGCAGCAGTTCAAGGCCCCCCTCGGCTTCAAAGTTTTCAACCTGGGTGGCACCGCCGTGGCGTACTCGAACCAGTCTGGCCTGTTGCAAACGTTTGATCGCTTCACGCACAGCACCTCTGTTCACCCCCAGGGTTTCAGATAGCTCACGCTCAGAGGGCAATTCAGCCCCAACTGGTAATACCTTTTTAAGAATTCGATCGCGAAGTTGGGTGTAAACCTGCTCAGAGATCGAAATTTTTTGAATATTTTCCATGGTTTGCAGAACTGGAGGGTAAGGATTTTTTAACTGGTCAACTGATCATACCAGTCAAATTCCAAGTGATGCAAATTGAAGTGCTTTGCCGTTTACCCCGGCTGACAAGCCTTTAACAATGGGCAAAGTGCCGTTTCAATAAAGTGCAGTTTGGGGTGGCTGTTGCGGGTCACCAAGGCAATTTCTCGGCTGGGCCAAGGCGCAGCCAGTTCAATCTGTTTCACTTCGGTTTTGTGCAGCAAACCGGCCTGTATGGCCATATCGGGCAACAAGGCACAGCCTAGGCCCGAATTCACCAACTGAACCATGGTGGCCAAGCTGCTGGCCTCAACAGTGTTGCTGTCGTTGTTGTTCGCTTCCCGTTGTTTGGCGCTGCAAGCCGATACGGTGTGGTCACGCAGGCAATGGCCTTTCTCAAGCAACAGCAGGCGGCGAGTGTCCACCTCGCGCAGGCGTACACCCGTGGTTTTACACAGGGCGTCATTCCTGTGGGCGACCAATCGCAAGGGTTCTTCAAACAAGGGAAAGGCCCTCAGTTTGCCCAAATCGATGGGTAGGGCTATCAGCGCGGCATCCAGCTCGCCGAGTTCCAGTTCTTGAAGCAAGGCTGCGGTTTGGCTTTCGCGCACGCGTAGTATCAAATCAGGAAAGCCGGTTTTGGTTTTGCTTAAAATTGCACCCAGCAAAAAGGGCGCGATGGTGGGTATGATGCCCAGCCGGAATTCTCCGCTGGCGGGGTCGGCCGCCATTTGCGCGCGCGCCACCAGGTCGCGGCTGGCCGACAAAATACTTTGTGCACGCGCCACCACTTCTACACCCACGGGCGTCAGTGCCACCCGCTGGCGGTCGCGTTCTACCAATTGCACACCCAATGTGCGTTCCAGTTCGGCAATCCCGCCTGACAAAGTAGATTGCGTGACAAAACACCGCTCGGCCGCGCGGGTAAAGTTGAGTGTTTCCGCAACGGCCAGCAAATAGCTGAGCTGCTTCAATGAAAGGGCGCTGGACTGATGTAATGGCATGATGCGCATGAGTATACGATCGGAAAAATCGATTAAAGCAGAAAATTTGGATCAATCTATCCCTCCCGCGCAAGAATCCCTATCCCTCAATTTCTCGAGATAAAACAATTGGCTTACGCTCGTGGTCTTTTGTTAACAATTTGATCGCGATGACTTTACGTATTGATTACAAATTTCTTGCTCGCATGGAAGGCGAGTGCAAATTGAATGTGTACGTTCCAGACCCTGAGCGTAGCAATAGCGGGCCAACTATTTCAACAGGGTTTGATTTGGGTGCTCGTAATGAATACGATCTGCAGAAACTGGGTATACAGGGTGAGCTGTTGAGGCGTTTCAAGCCTTATTTGGGTTTGCAAGGTATGGATGCACTGGCGTTTGTCAAAAAGAATCCCATGAAAATCTCATTGAAAGAATGCCATCAAGTTGATGCTGCGTTGAAAGCCCATTTTGCTTCTCAGGTTACTCTGCGATACAACTCGTCTATCGCAACGGGCAAAACAAAGTTCGAAGATCTACCGAGTCAAGCTCAAACAATCATCATGTCGGTCTCTTATCAATACGGTGATCCACGCATCAAAACACCAATATTTTGGAGTGCAGTTCTAGAACAAGACTGGGGAAAAGTGGTGTCCATACTTGAAAACTTCGGTGACCGATACAAACCACGAAGAAAAGAGGAAGCCAAGCTACTAAGGGAAATTTTGAAATGACTCTACGATCACGTTATTTTTCGGTGATATGTTTGTCTATGTTCTCGGTATCTTGTTCCGGGCAGAAAAGCGATGCTGCGGTTAATGTAATGCACGACAAATTGCCTATTCATTCCGAAGACATAAGAAATGCATATTCCGCAGTTCGCCAACCTTTAACTTTTGAAGCTGGCCAAACCGTGAGCAGTTGCGACGAATATTTAGAATCCATGGAAAGTAGCGAGGTGCTTGCGGTGAGCTCCGAGCGCCGTGTTGAAAAGGAGTATCAAAGCTGTGAAGCCTTAAAAAGACTACTGAAGGCGTATGAGCGAGGTGCCGAAGTCAAAAGACTAGTTTCTGAAGGCGAAAAAATCTCATCTGGTTTATGCAGTCAGCTTGACTTGAGTACGTTTTCCCATTCCCTGCGCCCTCAGATGCAAGAGGGCGTTGTAACGCTAAATGAACTTTTTAAAACCAAGCCCAGTAACACTCCAACCTGTTTGTATGTAGATGAATCCATGCGGTTTGAGTTGATACCTGTTCTTCAATTCAGTGATAAAGGCACCGGCGAGCAATATTTGATCGTTTTGCTAACCGATGAAATTAAAAACGGCAGTTATATTGATTATCAAAGCCTATTAGTAAAAATGAGCAATGAAGGAAGTTGGCAGGCTGTTGATATATGGCCGCGCCCACTTTGATGCGGTGTTGTCAATACGCCTAGATGCTGAACTTGCTGTAAGCTAACTTATCCGCACTACCGTCTAAAACAGTGAACAGCCGCATCAATCCAGCCCAGTTGGCCCGAACAGCGAACGCCGCATTTCTTCGCGACGCTTTGTTGCGCACGCGCGAGCGCACCTTGGGCTTGCTGGAAGACTATGCGGCCGCTTTGGGTTCTGACTGCAAGGTGCCATGCCGGCCCGAGTTGAACCCGCCACTGTGGGAGTTGTGCCATGTGGCCTGGTTTCAAGACTGGTGGCTGGCCCGAAACCCCGACTGGACCTTGGGTGTGCAGTGCAATCCCGATGCACCCAAACGGGAGTCTCGCCTGTTCAATGCCGATGCACGCCTGAATTCAAGCACCATTGCGCACGACACACGCTGGGAAATCGGCTTGCCCGATTTGCAAGGCACCCGTGAGTATCTGGCCGCCTCGCTTTGCGACACCTTGAAGTTGCTGGAGCAGGCTGATGCGCTGTGCGCCAGCGACCCGGGCAAAGCCGACCAGTACCTGTATTTTTTCCGCCTGTGTGTGTTGCATGAACAAATGCACAACGAAGCCGCGGTTTTCATGGCCAAGTTGCTGAACATCCAATTGCGCCCCCACAACGCCTGCCGGCCCGGCGTGCAGGAGTGCAGCGAATCAGTTCAGCTTCGCCTTCCAGCCAGCCAGTGGACCCTGGGCTGGCAGGGTGAGGGTTTTGCATTCGACAACGAAGTACCAGCCTGTGTGGTTCAGTTACAGGCATTCACCATCGATTCACGCCCGGTCAGCTGGGCACAGTATCTTGAATTTGTACAGGCCACCCAACACCCCATGCCTGCTTTTGTTGCATTTGAAAACGATGGCTGGATTAACCTGGGTTATGGTCAAAAAACACCGCTCAAGCTGAGTGCACCAGCCGAGAACATCAGTTGGCTGGATGCCCAGGCGTATTGCCAGTGGGCGGGCCGCAGGCTGCCCACTGAGGCTGAATGGGAATACGCCGCACACACACAAGCCAATATGCAGTGGGGGCAGGTGTGGGAATGGACTGCCAATACCTTTTTGCCATTCGACGGGTTCAAAATGCACCCTTACGTCGATTACTCCAAACCCTGGTTTCATGATCGAAAGGTACTGAAGGGTGCAAGTTGGGCCACTTCTGCCGAAATGGTTCACCCCAAATACCGCAACTATTTTCAACCGGATCGGCAAGACGTGTTGTCCGGCTTCAGAACCTGCGCTATTAATCGGTAAAAACGATTAACTTCAAAGAAATTATCCGTTAGACGAATAATATGCTCTCGGGCAAACTAATTGTGTATTCAAGCCTTTGAAGCACAGGAGCCCGCCATGAGTTTTCATCAAATGACCAAAATTGTGGGTCTGAACATCGCCGACCAAGCCGGGCTGGACGCCGTCCGTGCGTTTCGCGCTGTGCGTGGCGTGGTTGGCATTCTGATTGTTGCGCTGGGTTTGTACCTCATGATCACGCAAGGCGCACCCGCGGTTTGGGCTGCGGTTCAGTACATTGCGGCAAGCCCCTCCAAGCTTCAGGCAGTCGAGTTTTCGGCCATTGCCGGTGCGGCCACTGGCCTGGGTGGCATGGCGTTGCTGGTCATGAAGAAAATTGATGACAAAGGCCTGGGTTTGTTTATTGCGATCGCAGGCGGCATGATGGCCGCAGCCGCGGTCATGTCCCTGTTTATCCCTGCCATTCAAACGGAAGGCGCTTTGATGGTGGTGCTGGTAGCCACAGCAGCAGGCTACGGTGTGATGACAGTGCTAGACCAAACCCTGCCGCATGAACACCCCGTGGCAGGCCCGGAAATGGCGGGCAATCAACGCCTGCGCATGGCCTTGCTGATGACCATTGCCATTGCTCTGCACAACGTACCGGAAGGTTTTGCAGTGGGTGCCAGTGCAGGCAACCTGAACGGTGCTTCCGGCACGGCATTCTCGATCGGTTTGCAAAACATTCCGGAAGGCTTGATCGTGGCCACAGCCTTGTGGAGCATTGGTGTGCACAAAGCGCTTGCTGCGCTGGCCGCATTGGCCACAGGGTTGGTTGAACCACTGGGCGCTGGTTTGGGGGTCATCACTGCCGATTCATGGGCCATGGGTACGCCCGCTTCAATGGCTTTCGCCGCGGGTGCCATGGCATTTGTGGTTTGTAATGAAATGATTCCGGAGAGCATCAAAATGACTGGAAAACTGAAAACAATTTACACGGCCGGTGTATCCACTGTGCTCACAGCCATTGCATTGGGCTGGATGGGTGCCTGATCTCGCAAGGTGTCATGTAAGCAGGTAATAATGAGCACTCCACATTCAGGATTGCTTTCACCATGCGTTTGTTGTTTGTAGTACCGCTGTTGTTCACGCTTGTTGCATGCTCATCGAGCAACGCGCCGCCTGCCGGGCTGATCGCCTACAGTTGTGTGGCCGGAGAGGCTGTGCATTTAATGGCATTTGACCCGCACCCCGCGCGCCGCGCTTGGGCCACGTTGGGCGGCAGTGCGCAGAAGGGCGAATCGCCCGCGCAAACTGCTGTGCGAGAGTTCACCGAAGAATCCAATTGCGCATACAGCAGTGCTGACATCGACATCGGTCAGCTCAAAGGCCCTTCCATCTCGCCCGGTGTGCCGTTTCACCTGTACACCGCGCAGGTTCCTTTCAAGTCAGTCGATGACATCGCTCAAACCCGCCAGTGTGTGGACATAGAACGCAGTCAGTGGGTGTGGGTGCGTCACCTTGATTTGGTGCGCGCCATTAATCAATACGATGAAGCCGCGCAAGATCCACTCACTGTGCCCACCGTGCAAGGGCAGCCTGCACAAGTGCCCTTGTGGAGCCGGGGTGTAGAGTCGCTGAAAAAAGCCCTGCAAGACGGTGTGCTGCCTGAGACCATCAACTGCAGTGCCACTCAGCTGTCTTGATATTGGCCGACCAGGTTAAGCGGTGAATGCAAAGCTTTGCATCGACAGGGCTTTGTAACGCACATCCTCGGGCAGCACATTGACCTTGAAGTTGTTCGTCGCTGCACCCATGGCAAAAGGCAGGGGCAGGTAGTGGTCGTCGTCCGGGTGGGCCCGTGCAAAGTGCGGTGCGTCAAACTCTGCGCGCGAAATCGCCTTGCTGTCGCACGCCTGCAAACGTTCCTGAATCCAGATGTTGAACCCTTGTACATAGTCAAGGACTTGAGCTTGTTCGGCCTCACCGGCTTTGGCTGCGCGCATGTCCATGTCATCAAAGTTGTGGGTCAGGCTTCCACTGCCAACCACCACGGCATTGTGTTCGCGCGCAAACTCACCCACCAAGGCACCAATACTCAATGCAGTTTCGCCATTCCAGTCCACCGGCATGCTGAGTTGCAACATGGGCGGGCCACCATTTGGGAACAGGTGAATGTAGGGCACCCAGGCCCCATGATCAAAACCTTGTTGTGGGCGCAATTCGGCGCTTAAAACGTGTTCGGCCAAATGTGTTGCAAGTTGCGATGCCAGTTCAGGCGCACCGCAAATTTCCGGTTTCAGTTCGTACAGCGGTTTTGGAAAACCATAAAAGTCATGAACAATCACGGGCGCCTCGTGGCTGGTCACTGCCAGCTTGGCGCTACGCCAATGGGGGCTCAGAACAACCAATGCGCGCGTGCCCTGCGCAATCAGCTGTTGGCCCAAGGCTTCAAGCGCTTGCCCGGGCAGTCCGGGCTCCAATGCGTAGTTGGGCGCACCATGGCTGATAAAAATTGAATGAATGGTTTGGCTCATAGTCAAAGTGCATTTGTCATCGTGTTGACCTAGATTAACGCGACTATCTTTCAAGATCGAGGTAACTTTTTTGTACGACTCGCCGAAACTATCTGTACAAGTTGCCCAGACCATGCATTATTGGCAACACACTGCGTAGAAAAACCAAGGAATTGACATGAAAAAAATTGTTCTGCTGCTTATTGTTGCAGCTGTTGTGGCGGTGTTTGCCTTCGATCTTCACAGTTTGCTGACACTCGACAGCCTGAAAACACGTCTTGAGCAGTTCCGCGAATTCCAGATTGAATCGCCTTGGCTGGTTGCCGGTGTGTTCTTTGCAGCCTATGTACTGGTGACCGCATTTTCAATTCCAGGTGCCGCAGTCATGACCTTGGCCGCTGGCGCCTTGTTTGGTTTGTTGCAAGGTCTGATTTTGGTGTCGTTTGCATCCACCATTGGTGCCACGCTCGCCTTTATTGGTGCGCGTTACCTGCTGCGCGATTCTGTGCAAGCCAAGTTTGGTAACCGCCTGAAAGCGATCAATGAGGGGGTTGAAAAAGAGGGCGCTTTTTACCTGTTCACGCTGCGCTTGGTGCCCGTGTTCCCGTTCTTTCTGATTAACCTGCTCATGGGTTTGACCAGCATGAAGGCTTTCACCTTCTTCTGGGTCAGCCAGCTTGGCATGTTCGCAGGCACCGTGGTGTACGTGAATGCTGGTACCGAACTTGCGAAAATTGACAGCCTGGCCGGCATACTTTCGCCGGGCCTCATCCTTTCATTCGTGTTGTTGGGCATATTCCCGCTAATCGCCAAAAAAGTGACTGACAAAATCAAGGCCCGCAAGGTGTATGCCCAGTGGACCAAGCCGGTGAAATTTGATCGCAACATGGTGGTGATTGGTGCGGGTGCGGCAGGTTTGGTGAGTTCTTACATTGCTGCTGCAGTGAAGGCCAAAGTGACGCTGGTTGAAGCCCACAAAATGGGCGGCGATTGCCTGAACTTTGGTTGCGTGCCTTCCAAGGCCATCATTAAAAGTGCAAAGCTGGCTCACCAAATGCGCCATGCCGACAAATATGGTTTGCACGCAGCCACGCCCAGCTTCAGCTTCAAGGCGGTCATGGCCCGTGTGCACGACATCATCAAAGCGATCGAGCCGCACGACAGTGTAGAACGCTACACCGGCCTGGGTGTGGATGTGATTCAGGGCTATGCAACCATTGTCGATCCCTGGACCGTAGAGATCAAACACAACAGCGGTGAAACCAGCCGCTTGACCACGCGCAGCATTGTGATTGCTGCAGGTGCCCAACCGGTGGTGCCGCCATTGCCCGGCATTGAAACCAGCGGTTACCTGACCAGCGACACCTTGTGGGACGAATTCGCAAAACGCGACGACCTGCCCAAACGTTTGGTCGTACTGGGTGGTGGCCCAATTGGCAGCGAATTGGCTCAGGCCTTTGCACGTTTGGGCTCACAAGTAACCCAGGTTGAACTGGGCGATCGAATCATGGTGCGCGAAGACCCGGAAATTTCCGCCATGGCCATGGACAGCATGCGCGCCGATGGCGTGAATATTTTGACCCAACACAAAGCCGTTCGATTTGAGCGCAGAGGCGATCAAAAAGTATTGGTCACCGAACACCAAGGCAACACCGTTGAAATTGAATTTGACGATGTGATTTGCGCAGTGGGTCGCAAAGCGCGCCTGACCGGTTATGGCCTTGAAAAATTGGGTATTGAAACCAACCGCACCGTGGTCACCAACGAATACCTTGAAACCCTGTACCCCAATATTTTTGCAGCAGGTGATGTGGCAGGTCCCTATCAATTTACTCATGTGGCTGCGCACCAAGCGTGGTATGCCTCTGTGAATGCATTGTTCGGCCATCTTAAAAAATTCAAGGCCGATT
>FWPV01001950.1_pt1 | contig 52966 bp, 44 predicted proteins | sample 2228371 | NCBI WGS metagenome assembly FWPV01 (sample SAMEA103939776, study PRJEB20133) | metagenome
GACAAAGAAAAATCAGCCACAGAAACCGTACTCAGGCAGGCAGAGTTGTTACTGAGCGCTTGAAATTTTAAGGGTGCTCTAATAAATGATGAAAAAGTAAGAAATTAACCTGATGCTCTTTCGATAATCCCAGCAAACAAACAACAGAAGTTCTTGGTATTATATTTTTTAACACAAAGGTTATTGGGAAAATTAAGCGAGGAATGTTAAACCACGTAGAGCACGGAGGACACGAAGAAAAATATATTTCAAATAAGGTTTATAGAATATGTAAAGTAGAGATCGAAGAGATATGGTTTATAATTTTTTTCGTGATCTTCGTGTTTTTCGTGGTTTATTATCACATTCTATTCCTATGAATAGAAATCAATGACTTTCAACCGAGAATTCAGGTTCAAATATAGAATAGAATATGTAAAGTAAAGATTATATAGGATATGTCTTGAAAATCCTTCTTGCTCTTCGTGTCCTTCGTGGTAAAAAAAATCAGAAAATATGGAAATTGATAATTGATAATCGAACGTGTTTTTCTGCGGTGTTTTCTCTTTACGCCCTCGGAGTTCTCTGCGTTTTTTTATATTATTGATATGAATAAGAAGTATGGGTCTACGGAACGGTTACGAAATACTCATAAAAGTATTCAGGGAGAAAACGACCATGTCTCATCAAGGAGCGGGATAAAGCGCCTATGACGTTTCCGCAGGTAAGATAGAACTTTACCGGAAGTTCATTTACCAGGGCAACGCCTATTGACCTCTCCAATCGGAGAGGTCGGCTGCGAAGCTGCCGGGATCGTCGTTTTTCGTCCAGGGAAGCAGCGGTTCGAGTTTTATGCAGCGGTAACGTCTGTTCAGGCTGTCGAGTACGACGACGCCGGTATTCTGCGGTGTTGCCCTGGTATTTACCGTTATCCCTGCCCTTAACTTTCCCACCAGCCTGCCTTCGACATATTCTCCCTTCTGCAGTTTCGCGGAAACGGTTGAGGCTAGGCCGGCAATCGTGATAAGCAACAGAATGTTCTTCATTTCAGTTTAAACTCCTTGTGTAAGGTAAAGATGATTTATTTACCTTATAAATATAGCTTTTAGTAGGCTTTCGCAAGAGGGTTGGTGGCATATCTGGGAGGGGGGTGTGAGGGGCACGCCGTGGCGTGGCTTTGCAAATGTGAAATTCGTTTCGGTTGTCCGCAGAGACCTCTCCCCTGCCCCTCTCCTATCAGAGAGGGGAAAGGATAAGATGTTTATTGTAGGAGAAGTTGAGAGTGGTAGAATGAGTAAAAGTGAAGCTATGCGCAAATATGATATTTATATTGGTTTCTGTGTTGTTTTTGCCGTGGATGTTTATGGGAGTGTGTTATGCCGTTTGTTTCGTCTTTTCCTGCTCCGTCCGAATGTAAAGATAAAAGGGACTTATGGTTTATTTTCGACAATGACAACCGTATGCTGATGGACGCTGCGGACGGATCGATTCGCATACCTCGGTTTGATATTGTAAATCACCTGGGTATCGAGCCTGAAAGCGCACTGTTTCTCGGCATGCTCGACGGCGAGCCCTGTTATGCGGCGTCGGCAGTTACCCTTCCGTCCGCGACAGTGACGAAGGAAATACGGTTCGAGCCGCTTCGCTCGCTTTTCACGCTGCTGCCGCAGGAGCTTGCAGGGGTTGCAATCAGGGCTTCGCATATTCTGCAATGGGATCGTATGAGCCGTTTCTGCGGAGCGTGCGGCTCGCAGACGGTTTTTTCAGATACGGAGCGTGCAAAGGTATGCAGGTCGTGCGGGATCATCACATATCCCCGCATTTCGCCCGCCGTGATTGTTGCTGTTGTAAAGGAGGACTTGATTCTGCTTGTTCATTGCGTCCGACACCCGGAGGGTTTGTACAGCGTACCTGCGGGTTTCGTCGAACCGGCAGAAACGCTTGAGGAGTGCGTTGCAAGGGAGGTTAAGGAGGAGACGGGGATCGAGATAGATGAAATACGATATTTTGCCTCACAACCATGGCCCTTTCCCGACGCACTTATGATTGCATTTACCGCAAGATTTAAACGGGGAGATATTGTGGTTGACGGAAGGGAGGTTACGGACGCGGCATGGTTTAAAGCGGACGATCTTCCGAAAATACCGCCGAAAATAAGCATCGCAAGGTTTCTGATCGACTGGTTTGCGGGAAAACAAGAAATAAACATGGGAGGGTTTGGTTAGATTGTATCCGTTTAGTGAAACCGTTCCTCGATCCCTCGATAAACTCGGGGATCACCCTCGACAGGCTCGGTGCATCGCCTGCATCCTGGTTCGACGAAACTCACCCCGACACCTCTCCCGTAAAGAATCCTGTGCTAAAGCACAGGCCGCACATGTAAAGTATACTGTCAAAGAGATAGGGAAAATTAAATAATACCTTATGGGTTCGCTGAATGGATGCTGAACAACAATACCCGAAGGATCGAATCAACTTTTCTTTACTTCTTCAATCAATCCTTTCGCCTCCCCGTCTGAAAACCGCATCTTCACCGCTTCTCCCGCCGCTATCTGTCGTATGCTTCTGACAACGGTACAGTCGTCTTTACTAACCACACAGTAACCGCGTCCGAGAACCGACAGAGGATTGAGGGCGTTGAGCTGGTTTGCAGCCGACGCAAGCCGCATGGTTTTCTGGCGGAGTGTCGATAAAATCGCCTGTCTTATGCGATGTCTGATCTCGTCGAGAGTCTGTTGGGCTTCGAAAAACATTCTGCATGGTTGACGGAAGGCACGATTTATAAGAATATTGTTGTATTTTTCAAAGCTTTTTTCCAGGAATCCGACAATTAAATTTCTGAAGCGCTCCGATATAGAAATCAGCAGACGTCTCTCCTCTTCGGTATCCGCAACGGCGATTTCAGCGGCTGCCGAGGGCGTGGGTGCCCTTACATCCGCGACAAAATCGGCGATTGTAAAATCTATTTCATGGCCTACCGCGCTTATAACCGGTATTTTCGAGGCGAATATCGCACGGGCTACCATCTCTTCATTGAACGCCCACAGATCTTCGATGGAACCGCCGCCTCTGCCTACGATAATGCAGTCGACATTGCCGTATTCGTTGAACATTCGAACTGCGTTTGCTATCTGTCCTGCAGCCTGATCGCCCTGAACCGCGACGTCTATCAGCACTATATCGGTCTGAGGGGAGCGGGAGGAAACAACCTTGACTATGTCTCTGATTGCGGCTCCGCTTTTAGATGTTATCACGCCTATGCGCTGGATCGATTCGGGAAGCGGCTTTTTGAATGAGGGGTCAAACAGCCCCTCCCGTTCGAGTTTTTCTTTCAGCTTCTGAAAAGCAATAAAGAGAGCGCCTTCGCCCATAGGCTGCATGCGATGAACGTCGAGCTGATAATATCCGCCGCGTTTATAGACTCTGATGGAGGCTATGGCCGTTATTGCCATGCCGTCGCAGGGTTTAAATTTAAGCTCAATCATACCGGAGCGCCATATAACAGCCGGTATCTGACTTCCGGCGTCTTTGAGACGGAAATAACAGTGGCCGCTCGATGAAGGACGCCAGTTTGAGATTTCGCCTTCAACCCACACAAGGGTATTGCCCGATTCGATAAGCGTTGCTATGCCTTCGTTGACTTCGGAGACAGAATAAGGCCGTTCGCATTCTCCTGGCGGAAGAAAGACAAAAGAGCTACTCATTATCAAAAACTATCCGTTCGTAAATACGTTCTATCGATCGGGCTTTACCTGTGGCGTCATCAACATCCACTATAACTGCATTAAACATTGCTCCTTTGTCGGAAGGCTCCAGCCGGACGTGGGTTTGCAAAAGGAAACGGCGGATAACCTGATCCGGCCGCATACCGATTACCGAATCCTCGGGCCCGGTCATCCCCACGTCGGTGATATAAGCGGTTCCGGCTTCAAGTATACGTTCGTCCGCGGTCTGAACGTGTGTATGCGTGCCGATGACCGCGCTTACTTTACCGTCGAAAAAGTATGCAAGAGCGCATTTCTCGCTTGTAGTCTCCGCGTGAAAATCGACGATGATACAGGGCGTTTGCCTGCGCAATTCTTCGATCGCTTCCAGACCGGTACGAAAAGGACAATCGAGAAGTTCGTGCAGAAAAGTGCGCCCCTGCAGATTGACAACCCCAAGCAAACGTCCGTCGGAAAGAGAAAAGACCGTTTTGCCTTTGCCTATATTGCCGGGCGGGTAATTCAAAGGCCGCAGCACCGTCGGCTGTTCCATAAACTGATAAGAGCCGTCCGGCACTGAGAAAGAATGGTTACCGCCCGTAATTATATCCACTCCGAATTTGCGCAGCTTTTTAAATAGGTTGTTGGTGAGACCCCTGCCGCCCGCGACATTTTCGCCGTTTGCAATACATACGTCGACGCCTTGCTTAGAAAGCAACTCTGGCAGACGACAGGCGCACACCCGACGACCGATATTTCCGAAGATATCCCCTATGAAAAGAATACGCATCTATTTCGCATACTCGGTAAAACGACTTTCCCGGATGATGGTCACCTTGATTTGGCCTGGATACTCCATTTCATCCTGTATTTTCATAGCTATCTGTCCGGCCAGTTCCTGAGCCTGTGCATCATTTACAAGCTCTGGTTCCACTATGCATCGGATTTCACGGCCGGCCTGAATGACGTATGCTTTAGAAACGCCTCTGAACGAATCGGCAATTTCTTCAAGTTTGCTGAGTCGGTTTATATAATTAGTAAGGGTTTCACGGCGTACTCCCGGCCTGGTACTCGATATTGTATCTGCAGCCTGAATAAGAACAGGATAGACGGATATTGGAGGAACATCTTCATGATGCGCGGCAATCGCATTGCATATTATTTCGTTTTCTCCATTCTTCGCCGCCAGATCTGCACCGAGTTCGGAGTGAGTTCCTTCGGTTTCTCTATCTATGGCCTTGCCGATGTCGTGCAGAAGTCCGGCGCGTACGGCCAGCTTTGCGTCCAGGCCGAGTTCTGCCGCCATTAACCCTGCAAGCATCGCGACCTCTTTACTATGCTGAAGAACGTTCTGTCCGTATGACGTCCTATACTTGAGTCTTCCGAGCATCTCGACAAGTTTAGGTTTTAGACCGTGAATGTCAAGTTCAAAAATCGTCTCCTCAGCCGCTTCTTTCATCATCTTTTCAAGCTCTTTTTCACTTCTTTTAATGAGTTCCTCGATACGCCCGGGATGAATACGACCGTCGCTTATCAACTTTTCCAGCGCCATTCGCGCCACTTCCCTTTTTATCGGATCGAATCCCGAAAGAATTACCGCCTCCGGAGTGTCGTCGACTATTACGTCTATTCCGGTAGCTTCCTCGAAAGAACGTATGTTTCGTCCTTCACGACCGATAATACGTCCCTTCATTTCATCGTTCGGGAGGTGTACCACCGAAACTGTAGATTCTACAGTGGTGTCGGCGGCGCAGCGCTGAATGGCCTGAATTATTATTTCCTTGCTCTCCCGTTCGGCTTGCTCTTTTGCGGCGTCCTTAAGCTCCTTTATCATTTGAGCGCACTCGTATCTCACCTGGCTTTCAAGATTTGCCATAAGGATTTTTTTCGCTTCTTCCTGGGTCATATGCGATAATTTTTCCAGTTTCTCATTCTCCTGCGCAATAAGACGGGAGAGTTCGTTGTCTTTTGTACGGAGCGTTTTTTCTTTTGAATTAAGAAAGTTTTCGCGCGCAGCAAACTCCGACTCCCTTTTTGCGATCAGCTCCTCACGGCGTTTCAAATCCATCTCCTTGTCCTTGAGTCGCTGCTGTTCCTGACGAATCGATTCACGTGTGCGTGAAGCTTCCTTTTCGAACTCGGATTTGGCCTTAAACCATTCATCTTTTGCTTCAAGAATAGCGGTTTTTTTCAGCAGTTCAGCCTCCTGCCGGGCCTCTTTTAGCAGGAGATCCGCATTTTTTCGTGTCTCCTTTTCACGAGTCTCTTTGTATTTTTTGTCAATAAGCATGCGGCCGTACAACCCTATCGCAAATCCCGCCGCCAGCGATATACCACCAATTATAAAGAAAATGAGTTGAAAACCCATTGAAACCTCCTTAAAACGACTTTATTGTTTTATATATGATCAAAACGGCGATTCTCTTTTTTTAGAGAACTATCGTTTTTTTATCTTCCGACAAACCTGCTGTTTCCCGGATGCTTCACGCCGGCTAATAAGCAACCCGGCAGCCGCCGTTGAGACTTATAGGCTTACAGTGAAGGAGAGAGTGCAGCAAACATCAGCTTTTAAGAGCGTTGTCTATCTTTTTTGTAAGTAAATCGATTCTTTGATTCAGTTCTCGTATCGTCTGTTCCTGTTGCACGTACTTTTCCTTGATTTCAAATAATTCCCCCGCAATATTCAAGGCTGACAAGACGGCGATTTTCATATGATCACGATATGATGAACGCTGATGAATATCGGTCATTTTAGAATTGACATATCGCGCTATCTCTTTGGTCGTTGCAGTGTCGACATTACTTTTTATCGAATACTCGGAACCGAAGATAGCTACACGAACGCTCTCTATCGATGAGCCCATAAATCTCCCTGCCGGCTTACGACCGAAGACTTAAGAATTTACAGTTTCAAGCCGCCTGAGGATACTCTGTATCCGTTCGGCAACCGTTTCCAGCTTACTCTTCTGGTTTGTCGTGTCGGTTTTTAGAGTATCCAATTCCTCTCTAAGCCGGTTGTTTTCAGCTTCCAATACCGTTATTCTGCTGTTTTTGTCCTCTGAATCCCGCTTGAACTTTTCGTTTTCATTACGCAAGGTTTCAAGCATGGCGATAAGTGTTTGTATTTTATTTTCCAATTCATCCAGCGAATTGAGATTCAAGTGAATTCCTCCTTTTTAAATCTATTTATAAACTCTTTAAGGTCTGATAAACAATCTTTTCCCTTAAAGAGATACTTTAATTAGTAAATACACCATCAATTCTGCCAATTAATTGAGGAATTTTTTCCCCATAATACAAATATAAACTTTTTTTTCATCGAAAACCACAAGGTTATAAAAGCTTGAATATATAAAAAAAGATAAAGGGAGAATTATGACCGGATATCGGCTTTTTCTCTTCATCTACGTAATACGGCTTTATAGGTATGCTCTATCTTCTCGATGATATTTTTAAACAACGGTTCGCACTCTTCATCGGTAAGGGTCTTTTCGGTTGAACGGAGTTTGACGGTGAAAGTGATGCTTTTTTTCCTTTCACCGACCTTTTCACCGCGATATACGTCGAATGGATAGACCTCTTCGATAAGCGGAGAGAGTTCGGAAATCGTGCGGCAGATATCCGATGGCCGGGTTTGCTCGTCCATAACGAAACAGAAGTCCCATTCGAGCGCCGGAAATCGCGGAAGCGGTTTATATGAAGGAACGGGAACGGAGGTCTCCAAAAATTTCGTAATGTCAAGCTCGGCATAGCAGACCGTAGTTTTTATTTCGAACGTCTCTGCAATTGACTTATCGATCAGACCGGCATATCCGGTGATCGTATCGCCTATGGCGACGGAAGCGGACTCGCATGTAAAATAGGCGGGAAGGTTTGCAACAGGCGAAAAAACGCACGACGGAAATCCGAGATGAACGGCGAAAGCCTCAATTATTCCCTTTAAAATATAAAAAGAGACGGGTATTGCCGGACTGTTCCATGTGGATGGAAAGTAATCGCCTTCGATAAGTATGCCTACTACATGACGCTCGATAAATGAGTCATCCGGTAATTGTTCGAAAACTTTGCCTATTTCAAAAAAGCGGTTATTGAAGTTCTTCCGGTTGCAGTTATATGCGGTAATTTCTAGAAGGCTGCCTGCAAGCGTGGTCCGCATAAACGCCATATCGGGATTCAGCGGATTACGCAAAGGCACCGCTTTAACGGACGGGGTCAGTAATGAACATTTTTTCTGAGACGTCATACTCCCTGTAACCGCCTCGCGCAATCCCGAAAAGGCCAGCGCATACCTTATCGCATCCGACGTCTTCTCGACTACAGGCAGACTTCTGTTAAGGGAAAGAAAGACGGTTTCGGAAGGAGGAATATTGTCGTAACCGTAAAGTCTTCCGACCTCTTCGATAAGGTCTTCTTCTATGACAAGGTCATGACGGAACGTAGGCACCGTACATTTAATCGTTTCCGGTTCGGAGGTTGAGCATTCTATCTGCAAAGATTTTAATATGGATATTATTTGACTATAGGTAATCGAAACGCCGAGTACCGAGCATACCTTTTGGGGTCTAAGAGTAATAGTTCTTTTTTCAAAAGGCATAGCGCGAATGTCTATACGCTCGGAGCAGACCTTACCGCCGGCCAATTCCTCCAAAAGCGCTGCTGCGGTGTCTAAAGCATCGATGAGAGCTCCCTCGGGATCCACGCCTCGTTCGAAACGGTATGATGAGTCGGTGGAAATTCCCAGTCTTTTCGATGTTTTTCTTATTCCCGTAGGTTCGAAAAACGCGCATTCCAGAAAAACGTCGGTGGTCTCGTCCGTTATTTCTGATCCCGCCCCTCCCATAATGCCTGCCAGCGCAACCGGCCGTTTGCCGTCGGCAATGATAAGGTCGCCGGCGTCGAGCTTACGCTCTATATTGTCAAGGGTTAGAAACTTCCCCGCTTCCGATGCGGTCTTGACGACTATGGTTTGATCGCATATCCTGGCGTAGTCGAACGCGTGCATCGGCTGGCCGAAATGCAGCAGCATATAGTTGGTTATGTCGACGACGTTGTTTATTGGTCTGATTCCGGCAAGTGAGAGTCTATAGCTTAACCATCGAGGCGAAGGACCTATCCTGACGTTACGTACAAGCCTCCCCGTATATCGCGGACACTGTGCCGGCGCCTCTATTATTACCTTAATAGCCTTATCTATAGGATCGTTTTTGTTTTCATGCGGAAACAGCGCTGTTCGTTTCAACGGAACATTGAAACGGGCAGCCATCACGCGGGCCACGCCCAGCATGCTCATACAATCCCCCCTGTCGGGGGTTATCTCGATCTCTATTACTATGTCATCCGGAAAGTAATCCGACAACGGTTTGCCCGGCGCCATATCCGGCGGAAGTACCATAAGACCTCTGTGGTCGTCGGAGATACCGAGTTCCTTTTCGGAACAGAGCATGCCGAATGATTCCACACCGCGGATTTTCATCTTGCCGACTTTCAAATCGGGAGCCAGAACCGTTCCGACTGCGGCAAAGGGCGCCAGCATACCAGGCGATACATTGGGTGCCCCGCATACTATATCCAGAGGAGTTTCGGAGCCTGTATCCACCCTACACACTGAAAGTTTGTCGGCATTGGGATGCTTCCGGACTTCAAGCACACGACCGACAATTACCCCCTTGGGTATACTGTGCTTTTCTATTGAGGATACCTCGAGGCCTACGCTGGTGAGCGCTTCGGCAAGTCGTTCCGCCGTAACGTCGATATCGATAAAATCTCTAAGCCAACTGTAAACTATTTTCATATAAAAACTGCCGCTCTTGCCGTGTTTGTTTCAGAATTGTTTGAGAAACCTGACGTCGTTTTCATAAAAATAACGGATATCTTCTATGCCGAATTTTAAAAGCGCGATGCGTTCTATACCGATGCCGAATGCAAAACCGGTATATTTTTCGGAGTCTATGTTTCCGTAGGCGAGAACGCGTGGATGAACCATGCCGGCGCCCAGCACCTCAAGCCATCCGCTTCCTTTACAGATACTGCATCCCTTTCCTTTACAGAGAAAACACTCGACGTCGATCTCCACGCTCGGCTCGGTAAACGGGAAAAAACTGGGACGTATCTTGAGCCTTACGGCGTCGTTGAAAAAGCGACGGGAAAAAGCCAGAAGCGTCCCCTTCAGATCGGCAAAACTTACCTGAGTGTCGATGTAAAGCCCTTCGATCTGGTGAAACATGCAGTAACTTCTTGCACTTATCTCCTCATGTCGGTAAACACGTCCTGGCATGATGGTTCTGATAGGCGGACGCTGCCGTTCCATTGTGCGGATCTGCACCGGAGAGGTGTGCGTCCGCAGCAGGTGCGTAGCGGTTATATAAAAGGTGTCCTGCATATCGCGCGCCGGATGATATGCCGGCATATTGAGCGCTTCGAAATTGTAATAATCGGTTTCTATATCCGGACCGTACTCGACGGAAAAACCCATATTAAGAAAAATATCCCTCATTTCGTTGCGGATTTTCATCAGAGGATGGAGACTACCCTGAGGAAGAGGGAACGCAGGCATTCCGCAATCGAAGCTTTTACCTTCCTCCTGTTTGACGCCTCGCCACGGAGCGATATCGAATCTCTCCTTCAGAGAACGGAATAAATTATTGACGCGTGCGCCATAGGAGCTCCGTTGGTCTTCCGGAACCTCTCCTATGCTTTTAAGCAGTTCGCGCAGCTTTCCTTTCTTCCCCAGATACGATATACGAAACGTTTCTGCCGACGCTTCGTCGGTAATTGCCTTGAAGGCGCTTTCCGCCTCCCGTTGAAGTTCATCCAGGAGTGCAAACTTCTCACAAGACGACGGCGATTCGTTCATCGGAGATAAGCCTTCTCTAAGATTTCACCGATTCCGCGATCGCCTTGAAAGTTTCCGGTTCATGAAGCGCAAGATGTGCGAGCGTTTTACGGTCGAGTTCTATGCTTTTGGATTTTAAACCTTTGATAAACTTTCCGTAAGTAAGCCCGTTAAGCCTTGCCGCTGCGTTGATACGCATAATCCACAGAGAACGAAAATTACGTTTCCGTTGTTTGCGGCCTATGTACGAATAAACTCCCGCCCGTATGAACGCGTCTTTTGCTATTGCATAACAATTTCCGCGTTTTCCGTAATATCCTTTCGTGGCGGCAAGAATTTTCTTTCGTCTCGCCCGGGAAGCCACGCGGTTCTTTGCTCTCGGCATAAATACTCCTTTTATTATCTGTAAATGATAAAACTATCGGTAATCATACGGAAATCATAGTACGGATTTTTTTCTCGACGCCGGCGTACACCAGGGTCGGTTTCCGTAGGTTCCGCTTGCGTTTACGGTCTTTTTTGTTAAGAATATGCGACTTGAAAGCCTTTCTCCGCTTAATATGTCCTTTTGCGGTGACGCTGAAGCGTTTTTTGGCGCTGCTGCGGCTCTTCATTTTCGGCATAATAAATTCTCCGTTCTTATGAATTAAGTATTACTGGTTTTTCGGCGATTGCGTTCGCCTCTTTTTTACGTTCAAGCTCAAGCCTGCGTTGATAATCCTTTATTTTCTGTTTATCGGGCACATAAATGGTACTCATGTTTCTTCCCTCTATTTTTTGCATTTGTTCCACATGAGCAATGTCTTCAATACCCTTGTCGAACCGGTCGAGGATCTCCTTACCGAAATCGATATGGGTTATTTCACGTCCCCTGAAAACTACGGTGACCTTGACTCTGTCGCCTTTGAGAATAAATTTTCGTGCATGCTCCATTTTGAAATTGAAATCGTGTTCATCGGTTTTAGGATGGAGTTTGATTTCCTTTAAATGCATGACATGCTGTTTTTTCTTAGCCTCCTTGGCCTTTTTCGACTTTTCGTATTTGAATTTTCCGTAGTCCATGATCTTACATACCGGCGGATCCGCGTTAGGCGCGACTTCGACCAGGTCAAGGCCAACCTGTTCGGCATGTTCAAGCGCTTCGGCAATAGGCATTATGCCTAATGATTCACCCTCTTTACTTATTACCCTCACACGCGGCGACTTTATTTCATGGTTGACTCGCGTTGAATCGTCTTTGGCAGGCGGACGGAATCTGTTGTTGATACTAAACCTCCTTTGTTGACGTTTACGATATTATACAGCCGGATTGGTATTTTTGAGTATAAGTTCGATCAGTTTTTCGATATTCATACTTCCCTTGTCGCCTTCACCGTGCTTTCTTACGGAAACGAGGCCGTTTTTTATCTCTTTTTCGCCTATGATCACCATAAAAGGCGTCTTAAGCACTTCGGCCTCGCGGATTTTGTAGCCGATTTTTTCGTTTCTATCGTCAAGTTCCACGCGGATTCCCGCAACCGAAAGCTTCGTGTAGACTTCACGGGCATAATCTAAAAAACGATCTGAAATCGGCAGTACGCTCACCTGCACCGGCGCAAGCCACGGCGGAAGCGCTCCACCGTAATGCTCCAGAAGAATTCCTATGAACCGCTCCATCGAACCGAAAAGCGCACGGTGGATCATCACCGGACGTTTCCGTACTCCGTCGATATCGGTATACTCCAGGTCGAACCTTTCCGGCATACTGAAGTCGAGCTGTACCGTTCCGCACTGCCAACTGCGGTTGAGTACATCTTTTATATGAAAATCGATTTTCGGGCCGTAGAAAGCGCCCTCGCCCGGATTGAGCTGATATTTGATATTCAGTTTGTCAAGAACGTTCTTAAGCGCTTCCTCCGCACGATCCCACATATCGATCGAGCCGATGAATTGTTCGGGCCGGGTGGACAGTTCGATCTTATAGTTCTCGAATCCGAAGGTACGGTACATATTCATCGTGAAATGAATAACCTCGGTTACCTGTTGTTCGATCTGTTGCGGCGTACAGAAAATATGAGCGTCATCCTGAGTAAACTGACGCACTCTGAAAAGGCCGTGAAGCACTCCTGCCTTTTCGTGTCTGTGTACAAGGCCGAACTCGAAGAATTTCAGCGGAAAATCGCGGTAAGAACGGATGCTGTTTTTATAAATCAGAAGATGGCCGGGACAATTCATGGGTTTTACGGCGTGAAGAGCTTTATCGATTTCGGTAAAGTACATATTTTCCCGATATTTGTCCCAATGACCGCTTCTGTGCCATAATTCTTCATTAAGAATAATCGGGGTTCTTACCTCTACGTATCCGGCCTTCAGATGAAGCTTTCGGCTATAATCTACAATGGTATTGAAAAGAATCGTTCCCTTCGGGAGCCAGAAAGGAAAACCGGCGCCTTCCTGATGGAAGGAGAAAAGGCCCAAGTCCCTGCCTAATTTACGGTGATCCCGCTTCTGCGCCTCTTCGATAAGCCTGAGATACTCGTCGAGCTGCGACTGCTTCGGAAAAGAGATTCCGTATATACGCTGCAGCATGCGGTTTTTCTCGCTGCCCCGCCAATAGGCTCCGGCGATTGATAATATTTTAAAAGCTTTGATCGCCGATGTGTTCATTATATGCGGGCCGCGGCACAGATCCTGCCATTCTCCCTGACGGTACACGGTAGGTTCGCCTTCGATCGCATCGAGAAGTTCTACTTTGTAAATTTCACCGTTTCTTTCGAAATATTCACGAAGCTGCGATCTGGGTATTTCGACACGTATAAAATCCAGCCGCCTGGATATGATCTCTGCGGCGCGCTTTTCTATGGCTGCAATATCCTGAGGCGAGAAGGGTTTCTCAACGTCAAAGTCGTAATAGAAACCGTTTTCTATGGCCGGACCGATCGCAAGCTTTGAACTCGGGAATAGTTCCTTCACGGCGTGGGCGAGCACATGGGCGGACGAGTGCCAGAAAACCTCCCTGCCTTCGGGAGTATCAAATGTCAATATTTCAAGGCGGTCGTTGTCGTGAAGAGGATGCGTCAGATCGACAAGCTCATCGTTGATTTTTGCGGCAATCGCCTCTTTTGCTAGTCGAGGGCTTATAATACGGGCGATGTCGAACGCACTTGCTCCTTCCTTCGCTTCGCGTTTTGTGCCGTCGGATAGAAAAACTTTCATAGATTGATCGGCAATCCCAACTCCTTTAAATATAGAGCCCCTCTCTTTCAGATATGTCTGAAATTACAGTGGGGAAAAAATTAAAATGGGCGATACTGGGATCGAACCAGTGACCCCTACCATGTCAAGGTAGTACTCTAACCAAGCTGAGCTAATCGCCCTATGCTTATTAATCGCCATCCGGCGCCCTTTACCTCTTCTTGGAATGCAGTACACAAAGAGTCTTTTTTGCTCTAACATTCCGGACGGCATTCTTTTAAAATACGAAAAGATATGCAAAAAATCAAATATTAATATAAAACCATACATATTTTCCGTTATTCAATGGAAAATTCAGAAACAAAGCGGGTATGATAGTCAATTATTTGTATTTATGCAAAAGTTAAGATATTTTTTTATTGATGCAGATTCCGGAAAACAACTACAAGTACAGGGCAGCCATATCCATTATTAACCGACTTACCGAAAAAGGCTATGAAGCGCTTTTCGCCGGAGGGGTGGTAAGGGATATTGTAATGGGGCGGTATATCGATGGAGATATTGATATCGCCACTAGTGCGCGTCCAGAAACTATAAGAAAGCTATTTTCTCATACAATTCCAGTAGGAGCGCAATTCGGAGTGATAATTGTAGTGGAGAAAGGGATTCCTTTCGAAGTCGCTACCTTCCGGTCGGATAAAGGCATAAGCGACGGACGTCATCCGGTAGATGTTGTATATTGCGACGCTGAAAGCGATGCATTACGTAGAGATTTCACCATAAACGGTCTTTTTTTCAACCCCATAAAGCGGGAAGTCATCGATTTCGTAGGTGGAAAGAACGATATTGCTTCAAAGGTGGTTCGTGCCATAGGAGAGCCGGATCTGCGTTTCCGCGAAGATTTCCTTCGCTTAATGCGCGCGATAAGATTTGCGGCAAAATTCGGTTTCAGTATTGAGCCTGCAACATGGGAAGCAATTACAAAAAATGCCCACAACATTAATATTATTTCGGTAGAAAGGATTTTTGCAGAAATCGACAAGATGCTACGGGGACCTAATCCCGACAGTGCAGTCGACCTTCTCGACAGATCAGGACTTCTTGAGCATGTTCTTCCAGAAGCGGCCGCAATGAAAGGCATTTGTCAACCTGCCGAGTTTCATCCTGAAGGGGATGTGTTTGAACATACGAAAAAAGCGCTTTCGCTTATGGGGCCCAATCCATCATCCGCTCTTGCCTGGAGCGTTTTTCTGCACGATATAGGTAAAACCAGGACGATGGAGATTGCCGATAGAATACGTTTCAACAATCATGATCAGGTAGGGACGGCTATTGCAAGGAGTATTCTTAAACGAATGCATGCGTCGAATACATTGACGGATGAAGTTTGTAAGTGTATTGCCAATCACATGAACTTCATGCAGGTAAAAAAAATGAGGCTTGGTACACTGAAAAAATTCCTTTCGCGGCCCACTATAGCAACCGAGATGGAACTGCATAGAATAGATTGCCTGGCAAGTCACGGCGATTGCAGTAACATAGAATTCCTTAAAGCACAACTCGAACGGATAAGGGCCGAAGAGCTCAAACCGGTTCCCTTTTTAAGAGGAAGAGACCTCATTAAACTAGGATTCAAACCCGGCCCTATATTCGGCGAGATACTGAATACGATTTACGAACTTCAGCTGGAAGAGGTAATTTCAAACCGCGAAGAAGCTATTAAGGTATTGCTGGAAAGGTTCAGAAACAGTAAATAATTTCGGAAATAGTAAATAATTTCAGAAGATATAAGTTAATAGATTTTATATATATTTTTAAAGATTAAATTTGATAAAATAAGTTTCCATCTATTATATTTAATTAATTAAATACCGTGATGTTGAGTTTAAGAGACGGGCGGCAAGCCCGTTTTTGTTATTGTTAGTCCTCGGAGAGTACAATGTCTACCTTAGAGCAGATAGAACCGCTTATTGCGGAAAAATGCGCCGAAATGGGATTCGAACTTTTCGAAATCCGTTTTTTCAAGGCCGGATCACGATCGATCCTTCGCATAACCATCGATCGGCCGAGAGGCGTCACAATAGGGGATTGCGAAGAGGTAAGCAACGCGCTCTCGATCTTACTTGATGTAGAAAATTTCTTGGACGGCCGTTCGTATACCCTGGAAGTTTCATCGCCGGGAATCGATAGGAGGCTTTCACAGGAACGGGATTTCAGGCGAGTATACGGAAGAGAGGTAACGATTTACTTAAGGGAGCCATGTTACGGAAGATTACAGCACAACGGTATAGTCAAGCGTTGCGAAAAAGGTATGCTGTATATTTTTTCCGACGGTGAAATGCTGGAGATTCCTCTCGGAAAAATTACGAGCGGCAGGGAAGTGATCAGTTTCAATTAGCCGGGGAAGGAACAGGAATGAATAAAAAGAAAAAGTCGGAAGCCTTCAAGGCAATGGATATTGTAAATTCAATAATTGCTGTAACGAAAGAGAAGAGTATCAATACAGATCTTGTTCTCGACAGTCTCAAGGATGCGCTTATAAGCGCGGCCAGAAAATATATCAGTAAGCCGATCAACATCGAAGCCAAAGTAGACAGGGAGAAGGGGACGATCGAAGTTTACACAAGACAGGTTGTGGCGGAAAAGGTCGAAGACCCACAAACCCAGATATCGCTTGCCGAAGCAAAGGAAATCGAGGAAGATATAGCAATAGGCGACGAACTCATTCAGGATCTGGATATAGAGCTTTTCGGCCGTACTGCCATTCAGACCGCCAAACAGGTGATTATTCAGCGGGTTCGGGAGGCTGAACGAGAAAAAATATTCGCTGATTATAGTAAACGTGTGGGTGAACTGGTTACAGGCACTGTACAGCAGATCGAAAAAGGCAATATTCTTGTAAATCTGGGCCGTACGGAAGCGCTGCTTCCATATAAAGAACAAATAAGAAAAGAACACTGGCGTCAGGGCGACAATATACGCGCCTGCATAATTGAAGTTAAAAACAATTCCAAAGGACCCCAGGTGATTATTTCGCGTACATGCCCCGAATTTCTGGCCAGGCTTTTCGAACTCGAAGTACCGGAAATTTTCGATAAGACGGTACGTATAATAAAAGTAGTACGCGATCCGGGCCATCGTTCGAAAATCGCTGTGGCGACAAACGACAACAGGGTGGACCCCGTAGGCGCCTGCGTCGGAATGCGGGGCAACCGTGTACAGGCTATAGTGCGGGAATTGTCAAATGAGCGTATCGATATCATCAACTGGACGGATGAGCTGTCGCTTCTGGTGAGAAGGGTTTTCGCACCGGCCGAAGTAAAGCGGGTAATTCCGTCGGGAGACAATAAGATAACAGTGGTTATAAGGGAAGAGGATCTGGCTCAGGCGATCGGACGCGATGGTCAAAATATACGGCTTGCTTCCAAAATGCTTGATAAAGAGATAGATGTTTTCGGCGAAGAAGAGTATTCGAAAATAGTCGAAGAACAGCGTACGGCTGCGCTTCAAGAGAGCGGCACAGCGGAATCGGAGGGAAGCGTAGGTATTGCAGGTTATGAAGACGGCAATGGAAAAAAAAGTATCGGATAAAACGACGGTTAATGGAGACAATATTTTAACGGTGTCTCCTGAAAGGGGAAACAAAGCAGACGAGACGCTTGCGGCAGGTTGAAATTAAAAATAATCGGATGGACATATAATAATAATATAAAAATATAACGTCTTGAAAAAACCGTGACGCGGGAGTCCCCGGCGCGGTCGTCGGAATAAATCGGCGGCATTCTATGTAATAAAAGTGCCGATTAATCAACCACCGGCATAGTCACACAAGGGGTAACAAATGGCAAAAGAGAAGGTTTATAAGCTGGCACAAGAGTTTAAAGTCTCTAGCGAGGCTCTTGTCCAGATGTTGCGCGGCATGGGGATTCAAGTTAAAAGTCATATGAGCACGGTTGACGAGAACCTGCGCGACGAAATAAAAAAGAGATTCGAACAGGAACGTGCCGAAATCAAAAAGGAGTATGAACGAAAAAAACAACTACTTACCAAAGCCAGGGAAGAATTGTTGGGAAAGAGCGCCGAACAAACCGTTCAAACGGATTCTGGGATTATTTCGGCCGAAGCCGCCGCCTCGCCTTCGTCGGCGCAAGAAATAAAAACAATCGATATCGCACCGGTTAAGGAGGATCATGAAGAGAAAATAAGGCAGTTGCGTCATGCAACATTCGGAGAAAGAACATATTTTCCTCATAAAGCTGCGGAAGAGGGTAAAGAACAGGCGCAAACATCACAGTACGGATACGCAGAGACGACAGATACTGTTTATTCCGAACCGGCCGAAATACCTGCACCTTCGGCTAAAAAAGAAAAGAAAGAGAAGAAAAAGGGAAAAAAAAGAAATGAACGGTCGGAGATAGATGAAATTCAGTTGAGAGTAAATATTAAAAAGACGCTGGCGAAAATAGGTTCCGGTTTTTCCAAAAAGAAATACAAAAAAGAGTCGGTTGTTCAGGAAGCGGCGGATGATTCCAATAAAAAGATTCTCAATGTCGCAGAATTCGTAACGGTCAACGAACTTTCGAATATGATGAACGTACCTATCGCCGACGTTATCGCAAAATGCCTTGAATTCGGTTTGTTCGTAACCGCCAACCAGAGGCTTGATTTTGAAACCATAGAAACGGTCGCCGACGAATTCGGATACAGCGCCAAGCTTATGAGCGAATACGCGTCGGAAAACGACGAAAGCGAAACCGAAGAAGGCGCTAAAGGCGAAGAAGTGCCGAGAGCTCCTGTGGTGACGGTTATGGGCCATGTGGATCACGGCAAGACCTCTCTTCTCGATTACATTCGCAAGGCAAATATAGCTTCCCAGGAGGCAGGAGGCATTACTCAACATATAGCTGCATATGAGGTAAACACTCCGCACGGACGCGTAACTTTTCTGGATACGCCCGGTCATGAGGCGTTTACCGCGATGCGTGCCAGAGGATCACAGATAACCGATGTTATAGTTCTTGTAGTCGCCGCCGATGCCGGAGTAATGCCGCAGACTAAGGAGGCTATTGACCATGCAAGAGCCGCCGGCGTTCCGATTGTAGTGGCAATCAACAAAATAGACCTGCCCACTGCAAATGTAGAGCGCGTAAAAAGCGAATTGGCTAAATATAATGTTTTAGTGGAGGATTACGGCGGACAGGTATCCTGTGTCGAGATATCCGCAAAGACAGGTAAAGGGATCGACAGGCTTCTAGAGGTTCTGGCGTTAGAGACCGAACTGCTCGAGCTTAAAGCTAATCCCAACGGAAAGGCTAAAGGCGTAGTAATAGAATCTGAACTTGACAAAGGTAAGGGACCTGTGGCGTGGGTACTTGTACAGAAGGGCACACTCCGAAAGGGGGATCCGTTTGTAACCGGAATCCATTACGGCAAGGTGCGGGAACTTTTCAATGAGCACGGCAAAGCAGTAGAAAGCGCCGGACCTTCACAACCCGTACTGGTACTCGGTCTTTCCGGAACGCCTCAGGCCGGGGATTCGTTCAAGGTGGTAAATGACGAAAAAGAGGCCCGCGAAATCAGCGCCAGGCGTAGACTTGCCCAGAAAGAACGTGAGATCCGAAACATAGGAAGCGTATCGCTCGATCGTCTCTATGAACAGATAAAAGCCGGTAATGTGCAAACGCTGAATCTTATCATTAAGGGTGACGTCGACGGATCAGTGGAAGTTCTCGCATCGTCGCTTGAGAAACTGAGCACAGACGAGATAAAGGTGTGCGTTATTCATAAAAACGTCGGCGCTATTAAAGAGACGGATATCGACCTGGCCATGGCGTCAAAAGCACTTATTATAGGTTTCCATTTAAGCCCCAATTCGAAAATAAGAGAACTGGCAAAGCAGCATGGTGTGGAGATACGGACTTACCGTATTATTTATGAAGCAATAGAAGATGTACGCAACGCAATGGAGGGAATGCTTAAACCGGAAATCAAAGAGAATGTTACCGGCTCTCTTATTGTAAGAAAAGTTTTCAAAATCTCCAAAGTCGGCTATATTGCAGGATCGTTTGTGGAGGAAGGGGTAGTACGCCGCGGGGATAAAGCTCGGATCATCCGCGACGATGTAGTGCTGCACGAAGGTCGTATTCAGAGCCTTAAGCATCTGCAGGATGATGTACGGGAAGTTCAGTCGGGATATGAGTGTGGCTTGACTATTGATAACTGGTCGGATTACCGGGAAGGCGACCGTATCGAAGTGTTCGAGGAGGTCGAAATCGCAAGAAAACTTAAGGATATACGGTAGGAAAGAGATGGCGGTTTCCCCTTTTCATCAGGAGCGGTTATCGGAGCTGATTCGACGCGAGATTGCGGAAGTAATCGCGCATAAGGTCCGTGATCCGCGTATCCCGGCGGTTGTTACGATTGCCCGGATCAAATTGGCGCCGGACAACAGAAATGCTACGGTTTTCGTCAGCTTTCTGGAAGAAAAAATAAAGAATGAAACCGTAATAGAGGCTCTCAATAATGCGGCGCCTTTTATTCAACGAATCGTTGCCGCAAAAATTTCGGTAAAGCATTTTCCGCGTCTCTATTTCAAATACGACGATACCATAGAGCATACTAACAACATAAACAGGCTTCTTAAAGAAATCCAACATGAATTGGGGTGAATTCCGGTCGCTCGTTGCTGATAATAATCGGTTCCTTATATCCTCTCATCTGAGCCTTGACGGCGATTCTGTGGGATCGGAAGCGGCAATGCGATGGTATTTAGAGTACTTGGGAAAAGAGGTTGCCGTTTTCAACAAGGATCCGGTACCGGGAAAATTTTCCTTTCTCCACGGCACGGGCGATTTCTTGTCGAGGCCACCTGACGATTTATTCGATGTTTTTTTGGTGCTTGATTGTTCGAATCTGAATCGGTTAGGCTGGAATGTCGATAATGTTGCGCCTGTAATGGTTAATTTCGATCACCATCGTGATAATACAAATTTCGGAAATATAAATTTCGTCGACGCCGGTTCAGCCGCCACGGCTGCCATCATATACCGTTTCTTTACCGAATGTTCTATAAGCTATCCTTCGTACGTAGCGGAGGCCCTTTACACAGCAATCTTGACTGATACCGGCGGATTCCGGTTTCCCAACACTACCGCTTCCATCTTCAAATGTTGCGCTGAGCTTGTAGAAAAGGGCGCCGACTGTTCGAATATATACGAACGGGTTTACGCTTCCCATGCGCCCCATGCTCTTCTTTTACATGCGCGTATATGGTCGACGTTAAGATTTTATCTGGATGGAAGGCTTTGCTGTATGGAAATGCCCCTCTCTTTGCCCGGCGAATTGGGAGCCGTTTACAGCGACTCCGAAGGGATGGCGGACAATACGATTCTTGCCGAGGGGGTGGAGGTGGGAATGCTTCTCAAATACAATGAAAAAGAGACTCATTTCAGCCTTCGGTCGAAGGGTAAGATAGATGTAGGAAAAATCGCGCAGAAAATACCCGGCGGTGGAGGCCATTTCAGCGCTGCAGGATGTACTGTAAACATGCCGCACGACAAAGCACTCCCGTTTATGATCGATATCATCAAGCGAGAATTAGATTGAAAAAGAAGAGCGGATTTCTTCTTGTAAACAAGCCATGCGGTCCGAGTTCGTTCGACGTAATACGCAGAATGCGGAAAATATTTTCTTGCAAAAAGATCGGCCATGCAGGCACTTTAGATCCTTGCGCAGAAGGACTGCTTATATGCGCTATAGAAAATGCCACCCGTCTGATTCGTTATTTACCGTTAGAGCCCAAGGTGTACGAATTTACGATTCAGTTCGGAGAACAGACGGACACGCTCGACGATACCGGAACGATAGAAAGAAGCGGCGGTACTTTACCGGGAAAAAATATGCTCGAATCGGTTCTAAAATCTTTTATAGGAAACAGATTGCAAAAACCGCCCGCTTTTTCGGCATTAAAGATAGACGGAGTAAGAGCATACGAACTCGCCCGGCGAGGGAAAAAACCGGAAATGCAGCCGCGGCATATTACTATTCACTCTCTTGAGTTATTGCAGTACGATATCCATACCGGCAGAGCCGAATGCAGGGTGTCATGCTCTGCCGGAACATACATCCGCGCCCTGGCCCGGGACATTGCAGAAGCTCTGGAAACATACGGATATGCAATATCCATCAAAAGAACCGCATGCGGTAAATTCAGCTTGGATAATGCTCACAGGCTTGAAGAAATAACGGAATCAACGGTTCTTATATCTGTAGAAAAGGCTTTTGACTGTTACCCATGTATCAAGGCCGACAGCTTTATATTACGAGAGGCGTCACACGGAAAGAATATCGCTCTTTCTATCAATAATAATAAACATAAGGATGCACGGATTGTTTTACTGTTCGATTGTGATGATCTCGCGGCTCTTTGTACAAGAATAGAAAATAATGTCTATCACCCGCTTGAAGTATTTTTAAAGCAGGTCAAGGAGTAGGTAAGTGATAGTTTTAAAGCCAACGGAGACTCTTTCCGAAGAAACAAAAAGTATAGTAGCTGTAGGCAATTTTGACGGGGTACATAAAGGGCATCGTATTCTTATAGAGAATGTTGTCCGGCGGGCAAAGGAAAAGGCGTGTTCAAGTGTACTAGTCACCTTCGAACCCCATCCGCGTCTGGTATTGAATCCCAATGCCGATTTTAAGATTCTTACTACATTTGAAGAAAAGGTAAAAATCATCGGTAATTTCGGAGTCGATTATCTTTTTCGTACGCAATTTACTCCGGAATTCGGAAGGCAATCGCCTGAAGAGTTCATTGAATCGGTAATAATTGAAAAGTTACATGCTGTTGAATGGATAATGGGTGAAGATCACGGAATAGGAAAAAATCGGATTGGTGAAAAAAAACTTTTGCATAACCTTTTGTACAAATATCATATTAACCCATTTATAATAGATAGAGTCGAGCTGCAGAAGAAAATCGTTTCTTCTACAGTAATAAGAGAAAAAATTTTAAATGGATGCATTGCCGAAGCGGTTAAGATGCTGGGTCATCCATTTCCGGTTTTCACGGAAAGAACGACCGGCATTAAATTGGCTTCAAAGCTTGGTTTTCCAACGCTCAATTTTAAAACGCCGCCTTCGCAAAAAGTATTGCCGCCGCCGGGCGTATATGCAGCAGAGATGGAATTTAAAGGTTGTGTACAACCGGGAGCTCTTTATCTTGGAAGATGTCCGACATTTGCAGAACGGGAGATTCACTTTGAGTTTCATGCTTTCAATTCGGCAGACGTCTTTCCTGAAGTAGGGGAAACGGCTTGTTTGTTGATACACGGATTTATTAGAAAAGAACTCTCTTTTCCTGCAGCCGAAGATTTTGTGAAACAGATTGTTAAAGACATAGAAAGTGTAAAAAATTTTATGAAGGAGAAAGGTAGATGCCATTAACCAAGGAACGTAAGAAAGAAATAGTTACCGAATACGGTTCTGACGAGAAAAATACAGGAAGTACCGACGTTCAGATTGCCTTATTGACTGAGAGGATAAACCAGCTTACAGAACATCTTAAAGTTCATCCTAAAGACAATCATACACGCTACGGGCTTCTGAAGCTGGTCGGTAAACGTCGTTCGCTGCTCGACTATATCATTAAAACCGATATCAATCGTTACCGTACCCTTATTAAAAAACTCAATATCAGAAAATAGGGAAAAACTGATTGTTATATTGTTATAAGGAATCAAAAAAACAAAAGTGTAAAGACAAACGGTAGTAGAATAGAAGTGTCCTCATGCCGTATCTGATGGAAACAATTCGTAATACGAGATCACATCTGTCATGCAGGCAGTGACGGCATCAATTAAAATGTACTAATTCTAATTAAAGGAGCACACCTACATGACAACTCATACTGTAGAAGCTGATATAAATGGAATAAAACTCTCTATAGAAACCGGACGGATGGCAAAGCAGGCAAACGGCGCTGCAGTAGCAAGAATAGGCGATACGATGGTTCTTGCGACCGCCTGCAGCGGCGCCGAGAATACGGAGGATGACTTTTTCCCTTTGACGGTAGAATTCCTCGAGAAAACTTATGCGGCCGGCCGCATTCCCGGAGGTTTTGTTAAACGGGAAGGCCGACCTAGTGAAAAAGAGATTCTTGCAGCCCGCCTGATAGACCGTCCCATACGGCCGTTATTCCCTCATTTCTATCGTAATGAGGTTCAGGTTATATGTACTGTAATTTCAGCCGACGAAACTTTCGATGCAGATGTTCTTGGTATCACCGCCGCCTCATGCGCTCTCTGTCTCTCCGATATGCCCTTTTCCGATCCGGTTGCCGGAGTACGAATAGGGATGGTCAATGGAGAATTAAAGGTATTTCCATCGCTCTCTGAGACAGAGACCGGAGCGCTCGATATGGTGGTTGCAGGAACGGAAAACTCGATTATGATGGTGGAAGGAGGCGCCTTCGAAATAAGCGAAGAAAAGCTTATCGAAGCGCTCCTGCTTGCACATAAAGAGATAAAAAAACTTGTTGCCATTCAGAAAGAACTGGTTTCACGTGCAGGGAAACCTAAGATCGAATTACAACCGCCTGCCATTGATCCGGAACTGGTGAAGGCGGTTGAATCGCTGGTGGCAGATAGGATTCATTCTATAAGTTTTAATGGAGTAAAGATCGAAAGATATAAAGGCATTGCTCAACTGCTTCAGGAAGTTCAGCAGTCTCTTGCCGAAAAATTTCCGGAACAGGAGAAAACAATTGCGGAGATTTTTGCAGATATCGAACGCCGTGATATTCGCCGCAGTATCATCGAAAATGGTATCCGGATAGGCGGAAGATCGCTTGATGATATACGTCCGATTACGTGTGAACTTGACATACTTCCACGCGCCCACGGGGCCGCCCTTTTTACACGCGGTGAAACGCAGGCACTTGTTACTACCACGCTCGGCACAAAGCTCGATCTGCAGCATATCGATAATATCCAGGCGCAATACGATAAGTCCTATATGCTTCATTACAATTTCCCGCCGTTTGCCGTTGGTGAAGTAAAACGTCTTGGAGCAGTAAGCAGACGAGAAATAGGCCATGGTCATCTTGCCGAAAGAGCGCTTTCTCCGGTACTCCCTAGCGAAAAAAGTTTTCCCTATACTATTCGTGTGGTTTCGGAAATTCTTGAATCTAACGGTTCCTCTTCTATGGCTACTGTTTGCGGCTCCACTCTTTCGCTTATGGCGGCTGGCGTACCGTTAAAGACACATGTGGCCGGAGTAGCCATGGGCCTTATAAAAGAGGGGGATAAAATAGCAATCCTTACCGATATTCTAGGAACCGAAGACCACGTGGGAGATATGGATTTCAAGGTCGCAGGAACCAGAAACGGCGTAACTGCCATTCAGATGGATATAAAAATTGCGGGAATAACGCCCGATATAATGAAAGAAGCGCTAGGCAAAGCTTTGAAAGCAAGGCTTCAGATTATTGACATTATGGAAAAGACCATTCCCGAGTCGAGAAAGGAACTGTCTGCATTTGCCCCGCGCATAAGCACCATTGTCATCGACAAAGACAAAATTAGAGAGATCATCGGCCCGAGCGGAAAAGTCATTCGTGATATACAAGACACCACCGGCACCACTATTTTCATTGAAGACGACGGAACCGTTCAGATCGCCGCCGCCAATAAGGAGCAGAGGGACGCCGCAATAAGGCGTATTCAGGGAATCGTAGCAGAACCGGAACTGGGTGCGGTATATGATGCAGTTGTAAAGTCAATAGTTGATTTTGGTGCTTTCGTAGAGTTTTTACCCGGAAGAGAGGGTTTGTTGCACATTTCCGAACTCGACACCAAAAGAGTAAAAAAAGTAGAAGATGTGCTAAAAGTAGGTGATCGTGTTCGTGTAAAACTGATCGGATTCGATCGTCTCGGGAAAGTAAAGCTCAGCAGAAAAGCGCTTCTGTAAATGGTCCGAATGGGCGACGTCTTATCGGGTCAATGAAAGATAATAATAATCTTATAATCGCCAAAAGGCTGCCGCATGCCGTAGGGTTGCCTTTGCCGCAGCGTATGACTCCCGGATCGAGCGGATGCGATATATGTGCCGCGCTCGACGAACCGCTCGAACTGCTTCCCGGAATGCGGGCTCTTATCCCAACAGGCTTTTGTTTCGAGATTCCCGAAGGATACGAAATCCAGGTACGCCCCCGCAGCGGACTGGCGGTTAAAAACGGCATAACGGTTTTGAACGCTCCGGGAACAATAGACGCGGATTACCGGGGAGAGGTCAAAGTGCTTCTTGTAAACCTCGGCCCTCAGCCGTATATCATAAACCGGGGCGACAGGATAGCCCAGCTAGTTCCTATGGAGGTAGCCTCTCATCTCTCTTTTTCGGAACGACAATCGATCGCGGAGTCGGAACGCGGAAGTGACGGATTCGGAAGCACAGGATTATAAGACTACCGGACATAATTCGGAAATCGTGCTATTTAAAAATCTTGATTCGGAATCGATATGGAAAAAAGAATCGAACTTCTTGCTCCGGGCGGAAGCTTCGATTCGGCACGGGTTGCGATTCTAGCCGGCGCCGACGCAGTCTATTGCGGACTTCAGAGGTTCAATGCCAGACAGAGAGCTAAAAATCTCACTCCCGAAGAATTCAAAGAACTCCTCCTCATAGCTCACCGTCATAACTGTAAAGTATATCTTACGCTGAATACGCTATTATTCGAAAATGAAATCAATGAAATCTTTGAACTGTTATCGGATATCCGGCTATGGGGCGTAGACGCGGTTATAGTTCAGGATTGGGGGCTTATCGGACTATTGAAAGAATATTTTCCTTCCGTTAAGGTTCATGGCTCCACACAAATGACCACTCACAACACCGGCCAGCTTAAACTTCTTAAGAAATCAGGCGTCTCGAGTGTAAACCTGTGCAGGGAGCTTTCCTTACCTGAAATAAGAGAGGTATGTGCAGAGTGCGAGGTTTACGGAATAAAAGCTGAAGTTTTCGTTCACGGCGCCTACTGTATAGCTTTCTCCGGTCAATGTTACATGAGCGGCGTTATGTCCGGCCGGTCGGGAAACCGGGGGGAGTGTATGCAGCCGTGCAGAAAAACCTATCTCTACGACGGCGGAAATAAGAGATCGCCTATTCTGAATTTAAAGGATTTATCGGCTTTTTCCAGGCTCCCGGATCTTATTGAGGCTGGTGTCGACGCCCTTAAGATAGAAGGGAGAATGAGAAACTTTACATACGTATACGTAGTCGTATCGGCATGGAGGCGCCAGATAGACAGGTATTTCGATACCGGCGTTGCAGCCAAGGATGATCCCGAACTGCATAAAGTATTCAACCGATCCTTTACATGCGGATACCTTGACGGAGATATCGGAGCGCACATGTTCGCCGACTCATCGGAAGACCGGTCGCTTCTTACATTAGGCAGAGTGAAAAGTTACACGGCCGACACCCGAACGCTGCAGCTTGAGAGCAAAACCGATATAAAACCAGGAACGGAGATAAGAATATATTCAAAAGAATTTACCTTCGTATGCACCGGCATTATCGAATACGAAACCGGGGAAAACAGTTATAGATTCCGTATTACCGATAAACTTAAAAGGCACATTTCGAAAGGGGATATTATCTGCCGCCGGGCGCTTCCGGAAGTATACGCGGATATAAAGAAACGCATCGAAAATCTGCACACTCCGAAAACAAAACTCACGGTTACGATACACGGGAAAGCCGGAGAAAGACTGACCGCCGGTTTTAAGACAGATAAACTGTCGGTGTTAGTACATAGCGATACATTACTCACACCCGCCGGAAAACATCCCTTAACAAAAGATATAATATTAAAAAAAATAAAAAATGCTGCAGGGAAATGGTTTGAAACCGAAAAGATAGACTTTTCGGAATTCAATGACAACTTGTTTCTTCCTTTAAGTGATCTGACCCGCATGTTGCGAAAAGCTTTCGATGAACTGAATACAGGCGTAAATAATATAGAGGAAGTGAGAATCAGACCTTTCTTAGGCCCTGAAAATCCTCCTCCGTCTCAAACGCCTCCTTCAGTTGCTCTGCTATCGGATAAAATAGATGAACTGAATCAGTGCGGCGGCCCCGCAAATAAGCTACTGCTCGAGCTACCGGTTGACATGGGAAACCATATCGATTATTATTGCAGACTGCTCAACCGACACGAGGGAATTATTCCGTGGTTTCCGGCGATTCTGATAGGCAAACGATTTTCAGGCGCAGTGCAGCTGCTAAAAAAATTGAATCCCCCGCTTCTGGTAACCGACAACAGCGGCATTGGAGCGGTTGCTTCGGAAATGGGAATAGGATGGATTGCAGGGCCTTTGCTTAATTGCACAAATTCCCTTGCGCTTCGGACTCTCCATAAATACGGCGGCTGTTCGGGAGCATTTATTTCTCATGAGCTGAACCGTAATCGGATGAAATCGATATTCGCTCCTTCGGAAGATTTCTCCAGATGGTACACCCTTTTCGCGCCTCTGCTTCTTATGAATACCCGACAGTGTATTATCCGAAACTGCGGATATTGCCGAAAGAAACGTTTCGATGATGAGTGTCTTGAATCATGCAGCCGGAGAAAGGAAATATTGGACGACAACAAACGCTCTTTATTTTTAGTAAAACGCCGCGGCTTTTACAATCAATTATACAACGGAACTCACTACTTCAACCCTGATATTATAAATGACATAAATCCCGGCAATGCGGTATTTCTTGTCGATCTCAGAGCAATACCATCGAAGACATCTCTTTACGTTTCGAAAAAGGAATTTGTGGAGAAAATAGAAGCCGCCGTAATAGGCGACAACGCTGTAAGGAAGACTCTGCCGAAACTGGCAGGTTCCACAACCGCAGGACAATATTTCCGTGGACTGAAGGATGCAAAACGGAAAAAACCGACCATCATTCATGAATAAAAATATTTATTTTAATTCAATCGTTATAGTTAACGGAAAAAATCGTCGTTTGAAGGAGGGAATATGATACGGTATTGCATGCTGTCGGTTAGAAGTGTGTTAATATGTTTGTTATATGTTAATTTTGCCTTCACGCAACAGGACATGCCTGCCGATAATCCCGACAGTGGAGTCACAAACAACAAGGAACATTCCGTCGACTCCGCTTTTGTCGATAGCAGCAATATCGGTACGGTTGCGGCTGATACACTGTTTCCCGCCGATTCAGCCGCATCGCGGCATATTGTCGATTCTCCGGCGGAAAAGTCGTCTCCCGAAGATTCGGCTAAAGAAGGCGGTGTGATAAAAAAAACTGCATCAACCGAAGCCGAATCATCCGACACACTTCTTTCTCTCGATAAAATTGTCGTAACCGCAACACGTACACGGCGCCGGATAAGCCAGACGCCCGCAAGCGTTTCGGTGGTTTCGAGAGACGAAATAGAAATCTCTTCTGCAAAAGACATAAACGACCTTATTGCCAATAAGACCGGAGTACAGGTAAGGCGCTATGTCGGCATGGGAGAGGGCGTTCCTTCCGATATAATCATGCGCGGAATACCGGGAGCGCTTGCGGCAACCCGAACTCTTATACTTGTCGACGGCATTCCTACCAATGCCTCCGGTACGCCGTTTCTTATACTAAACGAAATACCGGTTGAAATCATCGATAATATCGAAATCGTCCGGGGGCCTTATTCCAGCCTTTACGGAGCGAACGCTTTCGGAGGCGTAATAAACGTAGTAACGAAGAAAGGCGACGGCAGACCTTCCGGCTCGGCAATGTTCGAAACCAGCTGGCCTTTTTCGGTCGCAGATGCATGGTGGAAGGATAATCCGATCGGTAAAGCGGCAAAAATGGGCGCGCATCGGGCGCTATGGAACGGCGATCTGATGTCGAGCGCCGGAAACGGGAAAATCGACTATCTTGTCAATGCAGGCTACAGGTATATAGGCAATTATCTGCTTGACGATTCGGCGCTCGTATCAAAAATAGACACCTCCTATCTTATTCCGGCAAGAAATTACGACTACGGCGACCTGCGGTTTTTCGGAAGATTCGGCTGGCGTCCGAACAACAGTCTTTCAATAGAGCTGCACTCACGATATTTCAAAAGCAACCTTGGTTTCGGATATACCCGTTATACGGCTCCCGATACCGTAGACATCAATATAAAGGGAGAAAAGATAATAGCCGGGCCGCAAATACAATGGAAAGTAAACGATCGGTTCGATCTCAAAGCCGGAGGCTATATCCGACGTCTGATCGGATATTACTCGAATGAAATGAACAGACGACCGATAGAATGGGAATCCAGATCAAACGACTGGCAGGTGGAGCTTCAGGGTGTTTTGCGTCCGATATCCCACAACGTATTGACTTTCGGCGTCGAAATGCTTACCAATACGATCGCCTTCGGCGATATCGTGGATATTCTTGAAAAAAATTCGATCGAAAAAGGCACTACCGACCGCATCCGGAACGGCGGCGCATATCTGCAGGATGAGATTGACTTTATGGAACGATTTCGTATTGTTCCGGGTATACGTCTCGATTACCATACGGTATTCGGTATGGCGGTTTCTCCAAAACTCGGGGCTTTGGTCTCACTGAACGAATATGTGCGTCTGCGAAGTTCTATGGGCCGGGCGTTCAGGGCGCCGAATCTGTCGGAACTTTTCATGCAGCCGTTACCGCTGCGGGAAAAGATAACAATAAGATCAAACCCCGATCTGCAACCTGAATATATACTTGCCGTTGACGGAGGAGCGGATTTTACGCCAAAGCCGAATATAAAAATCTCATGGGGACTTTTTTACAACAGAATGAAAGATCTGATAGCTCAGGGAATTAAACTTGAAAACGATGGAGATCTCTATATTACGCATGATAATATCAGTTCCGCCTGGTCCGCAGGAAACGAACTCGATATTGAATGGAGGTTAATACCTCAACTGAGACTTACAGGCTCATACGTTTTCCAACACTCGCGAAACGAGAGCGCCTCGGATATGGCGGCATATTTCAAAAAGAAACTCAAGGAAAAATCCGGAGTCGAAGAAACCGACGTCCCGCTTGATTATATTCCTGCCCATAAAGGCGGTTTCGGGGTAATGTTTACAAAAAAAATAGGATCCGTCGCACTGTCGGTTTCAGCCGACGAGCTTTTTGTAGGCAGGAGATCATGTCAGCGTTTCGAAGATATAGGGATCGGAACCAGCGGGCCGATACGGATATTTTTCGATCCCTCCGACAATACCATAAAGGTCAACCCGCCTGTCGCGCATCTTCCCTCCTACAGCAGAACGGATCTGTCACTGCGTGCGGAGTTCGGGACAAGACTGTGGGTAATGATTTCCATACAGAACTGTTTCAATGCACAATACGAAGAAAGCTTCGGAACCTTTGCACCCAAACGGCTTGCGTCAGTAAAGGTGGGCTCGGCGTTTTGAAAAGATGCGGCAAGTGTGAGCGGAAAATGCCATGAGATCTTTACCCGTTTTCATATTTTTCCGTTTTTTAACCACGAAGGGCAAGAAGAGCACGAAGAAAATTAAAATGCTCCTTCCCCATCGGAAGGAGCAAATGTTTGATTTTTTTTGAAAAATTCGATACTGCGCTTTTAAACCGAGGTGCCGGATTGCTGCATTTTCTTCTCTTTTTTCAGCTGACGTTTTTCCTTAATGGTGTGAAGCGGCTTCTTCTGTTTTTCACGTCCGGCCTTATCTTTTTTACCCTTATCTCCCATAGTATTGCCTCCTTACAGAAATGGTTTTTAAAAAACGACAGATTACATTAAATAATTTATTTTACTGTTTTCTGTTTTGTTCGGTGCAATACCTGCTTCTTTAGTTATTCACCACCATCCCGATAGAAAAAACTATCATAAATGCAAGCCACAGATAAAGCAATATATTATTTAGAATCTGTTCGCTTATTGACTGCGTTTCTCCGGCTTTGGCTGATTTTACTTCTTTCCGTCTTTCCTTTACATGACGGAAAATTGAATAAGCCGTCCATACAAATAATATAACTCCCGTTATTTTTATAAGGATTGTCGATATGTCCATATTTTCCTCTAAAATATCTCTATTACGTAATTACGTAATTGGTAATAAAATATTTAAATATACTCTCAACTTATTCCCCTTCGGGAGGAAGGCCTGTCATGTTCAAATCTACTTTTACTGCATTCAGACGGCGCAAAGCTATTTCATAGCCTTCCCACAAAAGAACGAATTCATAGCTGCCCTCTTCGGGAATAGGAAGGCCGTTAATGTTCCCTCCGATTTCTACCACACAGCGACGGTTCTCGGGCTGGTGCACCTCCCATGGCGGCAGTTCCATCGAAAAACCGCCACCCTCTTTCCTGAACACCAGTTGTGCTTTCCCTTTTGCAGCTACATCGGTTAGAGCGACATATATTCCGCAATTACCATGTTTAGAAGGAAACGACGGGCTGTTTATGGAACTGAATGTGCCGGAGAGAATACTTTTTCCCGTATGCGCATCACGGTAGTAGTAATCACAGATGACCATTGCAAGTACAATAGGTTTCATTTAACACCTATCTAAAGAATAAACAATTAGTTTCTAAATATACTTTATGAAACATTCTCCATGAATAGACTCATCGGAAATTTAGCAGGAATACTGGTATTCGGTTTCTTTATTATCTATTTTTAAGCCTTCGAAGGATATATTAGATTAGAATGGATGACTGAAAATGGAAAAACCCATTGAAAACTATTCGGAAATTAACGAGCAGATGAAGGTGCGGCTCGATAAACTGTCTTTGATAAAGGCCTGCGGACTTACTCCGTATGCCGAAAGGTTCGACAGAACCCATAGGTTGCATGAAGCGGCGAAACTACCCGACAACACCGGCGGCGTCAGGGTTGCCGGCCGCATTATTGCTCTTCGTTACTTCGGAAAACTCGGTTTCGGCCATCTCTATGATATCGAAGGTAAACTTCAGTTCGCTTTACAGAAAAATAAGCTCAATGATGCTTTCGACAATTTCAGAAAACTTATAGATATAGGCGACTTTATCGGCGTTTCGGGGACCATAATTACAACCAGAACCGGAGAAAAGACCGTCGACGTGGATGAATTTTTTCTTTTGTCAAAGGCGTTGAGGCCGTTGCCTGAAAAATTTCACGGTATCACCGATCCGGAATTGCGATTGCGCAAACGGTATCTCGACCTTATCATGTCGGAAGAGTCGAGAAAGCGTTTTTTAAAACGCACCCTTATTATACAAACAATACGAAATTACCTCAATGAACACGGATTTGTGGAGATCGACACTCCTGTGCTTACAAACAAGGCCACAGGAGCGCTTGCAAGACCGTTTATTACTCATCATAATGCGCTCGATATCGACGTCTATCTCAGAATTGCTCCTGAAACCTATCTCAAACGTGCAATTGCAGGCGGCTTCGACCGGGTTTATGAGTTCGCCAGGAGTTTCCGCAACGAAGGGGTGGATGCGTCTCACCTTCCGGATTTTACCCTGCTCGAATACTATTGTTCGTACTGGAATTACATCGACAACATGAAATTCACTGAAGCTCTTTTTAAACATCTTATTCAAACCGTCAACGGCGGACTAATACTTACTTACGAGAATAATACTATCGATTTCGGCGGAGAGTGGCCCCGGTATTCATTCAGAGAGCTGCTGCTCAAAGACTGCGGCGTCGACATAGACTCATACCCCACAGCCGAATCGTTATTAAAGGCAATTGACGAAAAAGGCATTCATTTCGAAACCGACGTGCAGGTATCAAATGCCGGGCGCGGGACTTTAATTGATTTATTATACAAAAAGGTATCGCGGCCCAAGCTTATAAACCCGACATTCATCACTCATCACCCTGTCGATCTTTCTCCTCTTGCGCGGAAAAGCGACAAGACTCCTCTTACGGTAGACCGTTTCCAGCTGGTCGTAAACGGATGGGAAGTGGTAAACGCATATAGCGAGCTCGTCGATCCGGTGGATCAGGCGGAACGGTTCAGACAGCAGGCTGCGGCGCGTGCCAAGGGAGATTCCGAAACAATGGAGGTGGACGAAGAGTTTTTACAATGTATGGAATTCGGAATGCCTCCAATGTCGGGTTGGGGCATGGGAATAGACCGTATGGTAGCTCTGTTGACAAATGCATCAACATTACGCGATGTGGTGCTCTTCCCGCTTCTTCGGCCCGAAGGGTAAGGACGAACAAAAAAAACAGGGAGCGGGTAGAATAAAACAAAAGACAGTCAGAGAGTTGCGACAACCTCAACATGTTGAGAAAAACAAAGCAGGATTGTTTATGGGGCGGATGGAATTGTTCGTTGCCCTACGTTATCTGCGCGGCAAGAAAAAGATAGGATTCATTTCGTGGATAACCTATATAACGGCCGCGGGCGTATTCCTTGGAAGTTTCGTTCTGGTGGTGGCGCTTTCTATTGCCAACGGCTTCGAAAAGGAGGTTCGCGACCGTATCGTGGGAACTCTTGCACATGCCAAGATCGTCCAGTATCACGGCGAACCTATTGTCGGATACGACTCGCTGGCAAGGTTGATACTCCGACATCCCGAGGTTGAAGCTGCGGCGCCTTTTATTACCGGTAAAGCCGGCCTCGAATGCGAAAAAGTGCAGGAAGGCGTAATGTTTATAGGCATAGACGATTCGCTGGAACGCACGGTATCCAACCTCCACACAACCATAAAATGGGGCAGTTTCCGTCTCGACAGTACCATATCGGATCGTGACCGGAAATTTCCGGGGATTCTTATCGGAAAAGGGCTTGCCGACAAACTCGGAATACGCGACGGAGCCGAAGTGGTGCTTATGAGTCTGGCGCCGTCTGACGACGGAACCGATCCAGAGCCCAGAATGGCACGATTTACAGTAAACGGAATATTCGAAACGGGTATGTACGAATATGATCTTACACTGGTATATATTTCTATCGAAGCGGCTCAGTTCCTTCTGAATATGCACGGTGTAGAGGGCATTCAGATAAAAACAGTCGACCTGTTCAAAGCCGACAGAATTGCGGAAAGCGTAAGGCTGTTTCTGGGCGGATACCCTTACCGGGCACTGGATTGGAAAATGCAGAACCGTTCCTTGTTCCAATGGATGAGGCTAGAGCGTATGATTATTTTCATAGTCATTTCACTTATAGTAGTCGTCGCCGCATTCAACATCATTTCGTCGCTCATTATGATAATACTCGAAAAGAGGCGTGAGATAGGTATACTTATGAGTATGGGCGCCACATCAAGGGCTATAATGCGGATTTTTATGGCAAACGGCGTAATAGTCGGCTTTATAGGTTCTACTTTAGGAGTAAGTTTGTCAGTAGCGCTCTGCCTTGCACAATACAAATGGCGGTTCATTCCTATACCCGGCGATTTATACTTTATAAACAAATTGCCGGTTATCGTGCGGCCAGTCGATGTTATGGCTGTGTATATAACCGTCAACCTTATCTGCTGGCTCGTAACGCTCTATCCGGCATGGAAAGCATCGTCATTGCCACCTGCCGAATCTATAAGATATGAGTAAGGGAAAGGGCTGTAAGCAGCTTGATATTGCCGCAAAAACAGCCGTTATTCGTGCATCCGGTTTAGTTTCTAAGCAAAGGACTTTTCGTGTCAGAAAACATCGTTGAGGTAGACAGGCTATGCAAGAGTTTCACGGATGAGGAGGGGCCGTTTCAGGTACTCAAGGAGATTAGTTTTACTATAGAAAAAGGAGAAATGGTCGCGTTGGTCGGCGTGAGCGGCGCGGGCAAAACCACACTTTTACAGATAATTGGAGGGCTGGACTCGTTCGACAGCGGCAGCGTAGTAGTAACCGGCCTGCGGCTGAAAGAACTTGACGCCGACAACCTTGCCGCATTCCGAAACCGGCATATCGGCTTTGTGTTCCAGTTTCACCATCTGCTGCCCGATTTTACCGCGATAGAAAACGTCATTATACCAGGGCTTATAAGCGGCAGAAAACACGACGAATGCATCGAAAGAGGCAGGGAACTGCTTGATATCTTCGGTCTTAGTAAGAGAAGAAACCATTATCCGTCGGAACTCTCGGGCGGAGAGCGTCAGCGGGTTGCGTTGGCCAGGGCGCTATTCAATCAACCGGCTCTTATTCTCGCCGATGAGCCCACCGGAAACCTCGATCGCGGAAACGGTGAAATCCTGCTTGAATATTTCAGAAGAGCAAACAGAGAACTGAATCAGACTTTTCTTATTGCCACTCACAACAACCGGCTTACACAGGGACTCCACCGAACGCTTTTCCTTGACGACGGTAAAATAACTAACCACTAACAACTAACCACTAAAAACTAACCACTCGCTGATACGCTCAAAAATTATATTTATTCTAAGGCGAAAAAGCATAAGGACTAAAAAACAGACAATAAAATACCGATGAAAGACGAAAAAAAAGTATATGAAACAGTGTGACGAATGCGGAGAAAGACCTGCAAATATTCATTTGACGCAGATCATGCAGAATGAGACACTGGTTTCTCATCTGTGTGAAGAGTGTGCCCGAAAAAAAGGGATAAACATATCAATAAACGAAGAGAGTGCCGAGACGTCGTCGGATAACAATAAATCCTTGCCGGATATAAAATGTAAGCATTGCGGGTATACCTATGCGCAGTTTAGGGCAAAGGGATGGCTGGGCTGCAGCGATTGTTACTACGCATTCGAAAAGGAAATCGACGAAATTTTCATGCAGATGCACGGTTCTCTTATTCATAAGGGTAAAAAGTACTTAGGCTCATCGCCTATTTCGCCTCAATCGCTTGACGTAGAGATGAAAAGGCTGCGACAGGAATTGGCTGTCGCCATAAAAAACGAAGCGTTCGAACAGGCAGCTACAATCCGTGACGCCATAAGAATGATCAAACAGATGGGGCGCCAATGAAAAGCAGGGTGCATTTACCCCTATTTTCTCTTTCCGATTCTCTGCCGGTGTGGTTTTCGCAAATGGGTCCGCAGGCCGATGTGGTTTTTTCCACCCGTGTACGAATTGCGCGCAATCTTGCTCACCGACGTTTTCCATATAATGCGGGAAGGGCCGAGCGTAGGGAGATTTTCGAGCAGATTGCATCGGTGCTGGAAAAGGAGAAACCGTTCGGCTCGTTTACCGTTATCAATTGTTCGTCTCTTACGCAAACGGATCTCGAGCTTCTGCTCGAGGAAAGGATGATAAGCACTGAACTTGTCAAAATGGAAGGAGACCGCGGCGTCGCCGTGGAGGAAGGAGGCGGCAGATTGATAATGATAAACGAAGAAGACCATCTGAGGCTGCACTCCCTTGATTCCGGTTTCAAGGCGGACGAGGTATGGCGGCGTCTCGATCAGCTCGACAACCAGCTTGGCGGTTATCTCCCCTACGCCTACGATGTGCGTCGGGGGTTTCTCACAAGTTGTCCGTCGAACGCAGGCACCGGTCTTCGAGTTTCATTTCTCCTGCATCTGCCGGGACTGGTTCTTACAAAGACCATCGATTCGGTTCTCCTCGGGGCCAGTCAGATGGGAATATCCACCCGCGGATTTTTCGGCGAGCACTCCGAAATAGTGGGTAATTTGTTTCAGATGTCCAATCAGGCCACTCTCGGTGCATGCGAAGAGGAGTTTCTATTGCATACCCGAAAAGTAATAAGTGAAGTAATAACCCACGAACGGACCGCAAGAGAGAAAGTTCTCTCCGACGCCCCCCTTGAGCTTTCCGATAAGGTTTTTCGTGCATGGGGGATTCTGCTTCATGCGCGTATGCTTTCAATGACCGAATTTCTTAATCTGTCGTCGGCTCTGCGCTTCGGTATCGACAGCGGAATTTTCAAGGAACTTACCGCCGAACAATTAAACCGTCTCACCCTCGAAGTAATGCCCGCGCATCTGCAGATAAGGCGCAATACTAAGTTGACAGATGAAAAACGGCACGTCGAAAGGGCAGAGAGGGTCCGTGAATTCATCGGTTCGGTCGTACGAACAAAACACACAGGCAGGGTTCGAAAGGGCAGTATAGCCGGCATATAGTGGACTTAGGATAAAAGAGGAGATGAAAATATCATGAACGGCATGTTTACAGACCGTGTTAAAAAGGTTATGCAGATCGCCCGTGAAGAGTCCGTGAGGTTGGGTAACGATTATGTCGGCACCGAACACCTGTTGCTCGGTTTGATAAAAGAGGGAGACGGCGTTGCCGTAGCCGTAATGCGAAGCATGGGCGTGGATCTTGAAGAGCTCACCGCCAACATCGAGAAAGCCATTACGTCGACAGGCGGCATGATGACCATAGGTCAGATGCTCCCTTTTACTCCCAGAGCCAAGAAGGTACTCGAGATGGCCGCCAACGAAGCCCGTACCATGTCGCATAAGTATATCGGTACTGAACATTTGCTGCTTGCCCTGATGAAAGACGCCGAGTCGGCGGCTGCGAATGCTCTTGCCGCGGCAGGACTTGATTATGAACGGGTCAAGGAAGAGATCAACCGCGTTCTGCGCGGCGGAGAATCGGTAAGCGCCGCCGCAAAAGAAAAAAGTAAAACGCCGTTTCTCGACCATTTCGGCCGCGATCTCACTCAACTGGCTCGTGAAGGAAAGCTTGATCCGGTAATCGGCCGTGAGCGTGAAATCGAACGTGTGGTACAGATTTTAAGCCGCAGGAAAAAGAACAACCCTGTACTCATCGGAGAGCCGGGAATCGGAAAAACCGCGATCGTAGAAGGTCTGGCTCAGAAAATCATCGAGAAAACAATACCGCAGGTACTCGAAAACAAACGGGTCGTAAACCTAGATATGGCTTCCATTGTCGCCGGAACCAAATACCGCGGACAGTTCGAAGAGCGGCTCAAATCGCTGATGGTCGAGTTGCAGAAAAACGAAAACATCATAATTTTTATCGACGAACTTCATACTATTGTCGGCGCAGGTGGGTCGGAGGGAAGTCTGGACGCGTCGAATATATTCAAACCTGCGCTTTCGCGGGGCGAGATCCAATGCATCGGCGCCACGACGCTTGATGAGTATCGCAAATACATAGAGAAAGACGGCGCGCTTGCCAGACGATTCCAGCAGATCATGGTCGATCCGCCTAGTGTTGCGGAAACAATCCAGATTCTGAGCGGTCTGCGTTACAAATACGAAGATCATCACAAGGTGACATACACCGAAAAGGCCATTGATTTGGCGGTTAAACTCTCCGACAGGTACATTTCCGATCGTTTCCTTCCCGATAAGGCGATCGACGTTATCGACGAGGCCGGAGCACGCAAACGGCTTTCAAGTATGGAGATCCCCACCGAGATAAGGGATATGGAAAAAGAGATCGCCGAAGTGATGAGGGAGAAGGAACTTTCGGTGGAGCGCCAGGAATTCGAGCGGGCCGCCAAACTTAGGGACAAGCAGGAAAAGCTCAAGGGTATTCTTCTCGAAAAGAAAGCGCTTTGGCGAAAATCGAAGTCTGAGGAAAGGCTTCTTGTAGACGAATCCACAATCGTGGAGGTGCTCTCCACGATGACAGGCATACCGCTTTCGAGACTTGCCGAAGAGGAATCGAAAAAGATCCTCCATCTCGAAGACGAGCTTCGGAAAAGGGTCATCGGACAGGACGAGGCACTGCAGGCGGTCAGCCGCAGCATCCGGCGTTCGCGCGCGGGGCTTCACAACGCCAAACGTCCGATTGCGTCTTTTATTTTTCTAGGGCCCACAGGGGTGGGAAAAACCGAACTTGCCAAAGCGCTGGCCTATGCGCTTTTCGACTCCGACGACGCGCTCGTGCGAATTGACATGTCGGAATACATGGAGAAATTCGCAGTTTCCCGTCTTATCGGCGCCCCTCCCGGATACATAGGTTACGAAGAGGGCGGTCAGCTTACCGAAAAGATCCGTAAGAAACCTTACTCGGTAATACTCTTCGACGAAATCGAAAAAGCTCATTCGGACGTTTTCAACATTCTTCTGCAGATTCTCGACGACGGCGTTCTAACCGACTCATACGGACGTCATGTCAATTTCCGCAATACGATCATCATCATGACCTCCAACGCGGGCACACGGGACGTTAAAAAGAGCGGTACCGTCGGTTTCGGAAAACCTACGGAAAGCAGCGATTACGAGGCTATGAAGTCAAAAGTTTTGGATGAACTCAAGCGGATCTTCAATCCTGAGTTTCTTAACCGGGTGGACGAAACGATCGTGTTCTCCGCTCTCTCTAAGAAAGAAATCGCACAGATCGTCGAGATTCAACTCTCCGAAGTGGCCGGAAGGCTCGTTGACCGCAACATCAGGCTCGACATTACTCCGGAAGTCAAATCTTATCTGGTCGATCAGGGATACGATCCGATTCTGGGCGCGCGTCCGCTCCGTCGCGCCATCCAGCGTCTTCTTGAAGACCCTCTTGCGGAAGAGTTTCTCAGCGAACGTTTTCACGACGGCGACACGGTGCGGATCGAAATGGAGAACGGAAAAATAGTCTTTCTGAAAGCCGAAAAGGAAGATGCGGCCCCGTAAGTGGGTATTAGTCGTCGCCTTCTTCTCCATTACTCTGGCTTCGATATTTTTTTTCTTAAAACGCAGCCTGGAACGAAACCGAAATCTCGAAAATCTGCTTGTCGAAGCGGTCGAGTCGAGTATTAAGGGCGTTTGTTCGGTTGAAAAGATAAGGATCGGTTTCTTTTCGGTCTACCTGCGGAATGTTGCAATATCGCTTCCCCTGCAGGCTTTTACTGTCAGGGTAGGCGACATTAAAGTAGGAATATCATTCTCCAAACTTATTCACAGCCTCCGGAATCCGGCGGTATTAATTAATCAAATAATACTCATCAAGCCCCAAATCGACTTTGCATTAAAACGGCCCCGGATCCCGGCTGATTCCGTCGTAAAAGAATATTTCCTTCCGCAGTCGCCGCAAATAATACGCAATGCTCCCGTAGAAAAGCTTTTCGTAAAGTCCGGAACAATACGACTATGCGACACAAAAGGCGATACTGTGGCACTGGTGGAAGAGCTTTCAGGCAATATCAGGAACACCGCCGAAGGCATGTCGGCCGTACTTAAAGGCAGGATCGGGTCGAAAAGTAAGAACTTTTCATTGCAGGGAGATCTTTATTGGGCCAAAAACAAGCATCATATTTCTCTTAGACTTAATGAGGCAAATATTAAGAAAAGCATCTCATTCGATAATGTTTGCATTCTGAATGGAAAGATAAACAGCGTTGTCGAATGCTCTTTCCCCAACGACTTCCGGCTTGACAGTATAGAACTTCACGGCCGGCTTGACCTGACAAGGGCCTCGATCATCGTCGGCCGCCCCATGTATCGTCTCGATTCTATCGAAATGCAATTGTCGTTCGAGAGAAATTTATGCAGTATCAGCCGACTTTCCGGCGTATTCAGAGATATACCTATGGCCGCGGTCGGAGAGTGTAGAATCTCAGGCGACACGATAGGCCGTTTTAATATATCTTTACGGGAGCTGACGCCGGACTCTCTATACGGTTTTCTGCCCGATTCCATTCTTAAGAATCTTTCGGGCCGGGGGGCTGTTGATGCCGTATTGACATTGCGAAGAGAAGGCGAACCGGAGTTTTCGATAAGCGGCGGCGGGTTTACGGCATGGAATATGCAAATAGAAAAAATACACGCCCGCGCCAGGTTTTCCGGAACAAAACTTCATGCAGATTCCGTATTTTTAAAAACACCTCTGTTTAAGGCGAATCTTAGGGGATCATTAGATTTGGACAGCACAAAGGGCTCTTATAATATAGGCTTTTCCATCGCTTCCGATTCGCTTCCGCCGGCTTACGGCCTGAAAGGCTCTATAAGCGCAAAGGGGACGGCCGTATGTTTACAAAAAGGTCATCAGCCCGACGTTGATTTGCTCTTTACCGCCGCCGCCCTCAGCTATAGAAATATCGCATTCGGAAGCGCTTCCCTTGCCGCAAAACTCAAAAACGACCTTCTCAGTTTTCAATCGGCCAGGATTGACTCTGTTTTTCCGGCAGTGGTTTCCGGATCGGTGGAAAATCCACTCTCGCCTTTTCCTCATGCGGTTTTGTATGCTGAGGTCGGCTCGCATTCAATAAAGGAACAGCTCAAACGAATGCATGGTATGCCGGAAATCGATTCAGCGCATCTCAATATAAAGGCGTCGGGGTGGATAAACGAATTCAACGTCTCGGCGGAGCTGTCTTTAAAAACAAGAGGTTTCTCAGGAACCGTTCTCGGACGTTTCGAACGTCGTTCTTCAACCGAAAACGGCATTAACTGCAGGATTGTCTCGAAGGATGTCAGGTTTAAAAATATACCAATTTCATTTTCCGGTTCAGGAAAACTTTTCGACAGTATAATAATCATAGACACGATAAGCGGTCTCGAGGGAGTTTACGGCAATGCGCGCGTCTTTCATACTGTCAAGCCTCCCCGGATCGAGGGCGTATTTACTTATAATAAAAAAGTTTCCTCTCTGCTGCGGTTCTTTCCCGAAATACACATAGGAGTCGACAGCGGGACAGTGAACGGAAGAACCGTTATTGCCGGAACATTCGACTCTCTTCAAACTATTTCTTCGGTCAGACTGCGCAACTTAGGCGACAATAGACTCTGCGGTTTTTCGGCCGATCTTTCCTGCATTACAAAAGGCAACCGCTTTACGATTCCGCCGACGGTGATCAAACGCGACGGCCATACAATTCTTACTCTCGACACGATTTCGAATCTTAACGGAAAGTTGAAGTTGCAGGGTGCATTCTACCGCCTAAACCCAAGGGTTCTTCTGGGTCCGCTTATTCCGGCAAATGCGGATATCGAGACATTCGTTGACGGCACTTTTTCCTCATCCGACAGCGGTTTACCCATCGAATTTTCGTGTGCCGCGCCGTATCTTTTTTTTAAATCGGGCCGGCTCGACTCGATCAGGTGCAAGGGGGCCGTGGGAAGGGAGGGCGTAAAGGTAAAGCGGCTCGATTTTAAAGACGAAAAACGTCTTAGCGGCGTCGCCGAAGGATTTATTCCATGGACATTTTGGGATAAAAAAAGAGTATCCGACGATACGCTTTATGCCTCGATACGCCTGCAGGGCGACATCCTTGCCTTTATAGAAAAGAACATACCTTCACCGATCGGAGGAACAGCGAAAGGAAACGCAGACATTTCTTTCTATTCGGCCGGCGGAAAGCTGCATTTTACCAGAGGAGAAATCTCGCTTCCGCAGGGAATATTGCGCGTAAAGCCTTTCGTACCCGACGACATTAGAAACTTCACTTTTCTCATGAAAATAGACAGCAATGCCGTTGTCCATACGAAAACAAGCGGTACCATCAGACGCTGTCCGATAAGCATCGTTTCGGAGCATCGCATCCCTCACGGATACGAACCGCTTCTTATCGGGCCGGTCAATTTCGGTATGCTGCAGGTTATTACTCCCAAGAAAGGAGTAGACTTGCATCTGCCTGGCTTTATGCCTGAAAGGGAAAATGGGAACATCGAATTCAGGGGGAAAAAACCCTTCGACAATTTTACACTTTCCGGCCCGCTCGAAAAAATAAGAATCACCGGAACCTGGGCGTTAAGAGATATCGAGTTTACTTACCCGTTTCTTCCCAACAAAGAAATGGACTGGGATTTTGATCCCTTCCCTTACGTGACATGGGACATGGATGTGGTACCCGGCAACCGCAATGTTATGTATTTCTGGGATTTTACGGGTAAACGCAACCGGATCATCCGTTTTCTCGAAGCCTACCTTGACCCCGGTTCAGTCTTAAAAGTACGAGGCCGCTATCTTGATAATACGTTTCGTCTTTACGGGACAATTCGTTCCTATAAAGGCGCCGTTTATTACGGCAGAGTGTTTAACCGCAATTTCGATGTGGGAGTCGAATTCATTCCGCAGAAGCCGGATAAGAACAAAGAGTATGATAATTTTCCTTTTGTATGGGGAAGCGCCGAAGCTTTTTCCGACACAAGCAGGCGTGACCTTATCAAACTTACCTGCATGGTTACCGACCCCATTACAGGCGCAGTAAGTGAAAAGGGCCGTCTGGTCGACGGGCCGGTCCCGAACATAACCTTCCATCTTTCATCGGCATTCGACGAACTTCCCGGAGAGAGTGAGCTGGAATTCTACCGCCAGGCAGGTATCTCTTTCTCAACGGTCGAAGGCGCCGGCGGCGCAATATCGGGAATCGGCGAGAGATTGTTCCACAGTTATCTGCTCCAAAGGTGGGAACGAAGAATCGCCAAGAAATTGGGTCTTGACGTTATGAACATTGAAACGTCGATTGTTTCGAATTATTTTAATAATCTTTATAACAGGCAGTTCGACGGCCTGATAAACGAGTATGATTATCTCACCCTTGCAAATGTGGGTGTTACTTTAGGCCGTTACTTTTTCCGCGACTTTCTTTTAGTAAAAGCTCGGGGAGAACTGATTCCGATAAACATGACATTGACGCCTGAATACAGCATAGGTTTCGAATTTCAGCCCAGTCGGATCTTTTTAATGGATATCAATTACGGTTTTCATAGAACCGAGTCGACGATCGAACACAATCCGATGCTGATGTTGCAGCTGAGGCTGCCCATAGAAAAGTTACGAAACATGCTTAATTTTTAAAACAATAGGGGAGCAGTTTTCTTGATAATGGTATTCGATCACAAGAAGGCGGAGTTATGCTTTTAAGATACAAAGCTGCAGTTGCAGCAGTGCTGACGTTTTTCGGAGCTGCAGGAGCCAAAAAACTCGATTCACTCGTTATTGAGGGTCTTTCCATCAATTCGGAGAATGTCGTCAGGCATACGGCCGGAATCAGGAAAGGCGCCGAATTTTCGGCGGCGGATATTCAGGATGCTATCCGACGTCTTTACGAACTTGGACTTTTTCGTAAAATCGACTTTTATTTGCTTTCCGAAAACGACTCCTCGGCGTCGCTCAAACTTATACTTGAAGAGTTCCCTATATGCGATACGGTAGAATATCACGGAAACAAAAAAATCAAGACAAAAGATATTCAAGAAAAGTGCCCCCTTAAAAAAGGACAGATTCTCACCGACGCCGCTCTTTTCGACGAAGAACAGCGTATTTACGCTATGTATGTCGAAAAAGGGTACAATCTGGCCGAGGTAAAAGCACATCTTATCCCTACTAAGATACCAGGCAATTCAATTGTCAAGTTTACAATTAAAGAAGGCCCGCGCGTAAAAATAAAAGCCATAACCTTTAAGGGCAACGAATCAGTAAAAACGTCGAAACTCTTGAGAAAGTTCAAAACAAAAGAGAGTAAATGGTGGCGTACGGGAGAATTCAGGCAGGACGTGTACCGTAAGCATCTCGATTCTCTTATTCTCTTCTATAACGACCTTGGTTTTCTGGATGCTTCTATTGTAAAGGATACGGTATGGTACGACGAAACGAAAAAGAATCTTTTCATCGACATAACAATCTCTGAGGGAAGAAAATATTATGCGGGGAATTTTTTCTTCCGTGGAAACGTTATTATTCCTACCGATTCACTAAAGACAAAAATAGCACTAAAATACGGCAAACCGTTCCAGAGAAGCCGTTTCGAGCTTTCGAGGTACCTGATCGAAAACACCTACAGAGAAGAGGGATATCTGTGGGTGCAGGTGTCGGAAGAGAGGATATATCGCGGCGATACCGTCGACGTAACCTTCGACATTTACGAAGGTCGCTGTGCGATAGTACGCAAGATCGACATTAAAGGCAACACAAAGACAATGGAAAAGGTTGTTCGCCGGGAAATCGATCTCTTGCCGGGGAAGAAATACAAGCAGTCTCTTATGATGCGCAGCCGCCAGAAAATACTTGCTCTGAATTTTTTCAGCGACGTCAAGCCCGATCTGTCCCCTAACGACGACGGTACCATTGACCTGATTTTCGATATTACCGAAAGAGAAAACATAGGTCAGTTGCAGATCGGTGCAGCCTACAGCGGATACAACGGCTTTATAGGCACCTTTTCAACATCCATTCCCAATTTCAGAGGCACCGGACAGACACTCGCCTTAAACCTAGAATACGGGAAAGAGCATCAGGATTTCAGTCTGAACTTTACGGAACCGTGGGCCTTCGACCGGCCGGTTTCTTTCAGCGGAAGTGTTTTCTATCGTGATAATTCCTATTATAGTATTTACGCCAGTAAACAGTGGGGCTTTATAATCGGCTCGGGATTGTCTAAAATGTCGTGGCCCGACGACCACTTCAGGTTCGATGCATCATACCAGTTCAGCTACGAAGAAGGTTATAGGTTATTGGTGGAAAGTGTTCCAGAGTACAATCTCGAGGTGCAAAGAGACGGTTTCTTAAGCAGGCTTTCATTTACTGTTACACGATATGATCTCGATATGCCGATGTTTCCCAGAGAGGGTTCCAGATTAACCGTTTCACCTCAGATTGCCGGGCTTGGCGGCAATTTCCGCTACCTCAAAGGGACTATCGGCTACGAACACTACTTTCCCCTGCCTCTAAAGCTGGCTTTTGGTGCAAGGGCCAAAGCGGGTTTGATATCTCCGCTTGGCGGTATTATCAGAATATCCCAATACGATCTGTTTAAACTCGGCGGCGTTATGTGGGCGGACGCCGATCTCAGAGGATATGAAGATCTTGAATTCGGAGGCCTTGCAAAGGAGGGGATGCGCGATTATTGTCACCCGGAAAACGGCCTTTCGATGTTTGCGGGCACCATCGAGCTGCGTTATCCCCTTCTTGAACAGCAGCTTTATCTGGGAGTGTTCGCCGACGGAGGCAATACATGGTCCTCTTTTTCGAGAATCAATCCGCTCGATCTTTACAAAAGCGTAGGCTTCGGGGTACGCATAAACATACCTATGCTCGGACTTATGGGCGTAGATTTCGGCTGGGGTCTGGACGATCCGACGCCCGAAGGATTCAAGCGCAAGCCGAACGGATTCAAACTTGACTTTATGATGAACCGTGGTTTTTAATATTACATGATCAGGTGCATAGACAAATGAAAAAAATATAAAAAAAGGAGGAAAAAGGAAATGCACAGGAAAATTTTATTGGCAGGCTGCTTTGCATTGATGTCCGTAATTACGGTTTCCGCTGAACTTAAAATAGGATACATAAACTCGGAAACAATATTTGCAGAGTATGAAGGCACAAAAGAGGCGCAGGAAAAATTCAACAAAGAGGTTGCTAAGTGGGAACAGGAGGCTACAAAGCGTCAGCAGGAGATAAAAAACCTCAAAGAGCAGCTCGACAAGCAGAGTCTTCTTCTCAGTAACGAAAGAAAGAAAGCTCTGGAGGATTCGCTCAACCAGAAAATGGTAAGCTACCAGAAATTCCTTCAGGATAAGTTCGGTCAGAAAGGCGAAGCGCTTGAGAAGAACGAGGAACTGACCAAACCGATAGTCGAAAAAATAAATCGGATCATCGAACGGATCGCAAGGGAAGAAAATTACGACTATATTTTCGACGCGCGGGCAGGCGGAATAGTATTTGCAAAGAAAGTCTACGATCTTAACCAGAGGGTTCTGGAAGCCCTTAACAAGGAAAAATAAGTTGCGTCTGTTGATTATTGCGGAGACACTGGGAGTTTTATTGCCCGAAGGGATGGGTGAGGAGAATATTAAGACTATCGCCTCGCCTGAATCAGCCGATAAAGATGATATTGTATTTCTTGCCGACAGCCGGTTCAGAGCTGCGGTGGAGGCCAGCCGTGCGGAATTTGTTATTGTAAAGCGGGGTGAGCGTATCCGGAATAAAACATGTCTCGAAGTCGACGATCCTTATGTAGGATACGCAAAAGTGGCGCAGCTTTTCGAAGACCGTAGTCCTGTTTTCAACGAAGGAATCTCCGAGGACGCGGTTATAGATCCGACCGCAAAAATCGATAAAACCGTATCCGTAGGGCCGGGAACCGTTATAGGGGCAAATGTTATTATCGGTCAATACTGCCGTATCGGAGCCTGTTGCGTCATCGAAAAGCAGTGCACCATCGGCGACCATTGCCGTATCGATTCCGGCGCTGTCGTCAGGTATGGTACTGTTATCGGCAACCGGGTGATAATCCAATCCGGCGCGATTATCGGAAGTGACGGGTTCGGCAATGCACGGGAAAACGGAAAGTTCATCCGCATTCCGGCTTTCGGAAACGTAGTTATTCATGACGACGCCGAGATTGGGGCAAATACCACAATCGATCGGGGAAATTTTTCCGCGACAATCATCGGAAAAGGGGTAAAACTCGACAACCTTATCCATGTCGCCCATAATGTAATTATCGACGAACACACGGCCATAGCCGCGCAAACCGGCATTTCGGGGAGCACGCGTATAGGTAAACGTGTACTTATAGGCGGCCAGGCGGGGTTTGTGGGTCATATCGAAATAGGCGACGATTCCTTTATCGGCGCTAAGGCCGGGGTTTCAAAATCGGTTGAAGCCGGAGCTAAAATAACCGGATATCCGGCGCGCGACCTAATGACAATGAGACGCATAGAAGCATCCTTACAGGAATTACCCAGGCTTCTTAAAGAAATTAAAGAGCTTCAGAATAAAGTCAATGAATTACAGGAGCGCGTCACTCACAGCTGAGAAAAAAATCATTTTTCTTAAATCGAACGGCATGAAAGGATTTATATATTACTAATGAAGCAGCATACTATCGGAAAGAGTGTTTTTCTAACGGGAACAGGCCTTCATACCGGCGTTGAAGCAAAAGTCACCTTCAATCCGGCGCCGGAAAATTACGGAATACGGTTCGTGAGAACCGATCTGCCGGGTAAGCCGGAAATCACCGCGGATATCGACAATGTAATAGATCTTGCGCGCGGCACGAATATAGGTGCCGACGGCGTCCGTATAAATTCGGTCGAGCATGTAATGTCTTGCTTCAACGGCTTACGAATCGACAACTGCCGGGTGGAAGTTGACGCACCGGAAATTCCGCTCATGGACGGAAGCGCCCTGCCGTATGTCGAACTGGTTCAGGAGGCCGGCATTGTGGAACAGGACGCTCCGAGGGAATATATAAACATCACCGAACCGATCATGTATGTCAACGGAGACGTCGCTTTAGGAATCTTTCCTCTCGACTACTTTCGCCTTACACTCGAGATCGATTACAACTACCCGGCCCTCGGCGCTCAGTATACAACTCTTTTCTCGTTCGACGATTATGCAAAGGATTTTGCTCCGGCGCGCACTTTTTGCTTTCTCTCAGAAATCGAAAAACTGCGGGAGCAGGGGCTCATAAAAGGCGGCTCGCTCGACAGCGCGCTTGTTGTTCAGGATATTGAGCTAACCCGGGAACATATCGAATATATGAGACGGCTATTTGCATATAAGGGGCCGATAGAGCCCGGGGAAAACGGTTTCCTTAACAATGCAAAACTGCGCTTCTGGAACGAACCCTGCCGGCACAAGGCGCTGGACATTGTAGGCGACCTCTATCTTCTGGGTAAACCGTTGAACGCTCACATAATAGGCGCCCGCACAGGACACGCTGCAAATATCGCGGCGGCAAAGAAAATAAGGGAATATGTAAAAAAACAGCATAAAACAGCGACGGCGTGCGGCATCGAAGGGAAAAAAGCCGTATCGCTTTCCCATGAAGAAATCCTCAAAATACTGCCTCACCGTTATCCCTTTCTGCTGGTCGACAGCGTAACCGAGCTTATCCCGAATGAATATATTTGCGCCGTCAAGAACGTCTCTTTCAACGAATATTTTTTTACAGGCCATTTCCCCGACAATCCCACAATGCCGGGCGTATTACAGATAGAAGCAATGGCGCAGGCGGGCGCAATTATGGGGCTTTACGGAAGAAAGGAAGAACAACCGGCGAACGTACTTTTTCTTGGAATAGATAAAGCCCGTTTCCGCGGCATAGTGCGGCCCGGAGACCAGCTTCGCATGGAAATAAAAATGCTGAAATACCGCCGCGGAACCGGCGTGTTCGAGGGAAAATGCTATGTGGGAGACAAGCTGGTCTGCGAGGCGGAACTCCTTGCGATGTACGGAAAATAGACTATGGAGAAAAAAGTAAAAGCAAATATACATCCTACGGCCATTATCTCATCTGATGTAAAGTTGGGCGAAGGCTCGACGATAGGTCCCTATACGGTCATCGAAGGGGACGTGGAGATAGGGGAAGGATGCGAAATAGGCCCTCATGTGGTTATAGGCGAAGGTACACGCATCGGTAAAGGGTGCCGGATCTTCAAAGGCGCGGCATTAGGGCTGATCCCTCAGGATAAGAAATTCGCCGGAGAAAAAACCTATACCGTTATCGGAAACAATACTCTTATCCGTGAATTCGTTACGATAAACAGAGGCTCCGCCGCGAGAGGCGAAACCCGCATAGGCGACGATTGCTGGATAATGGCCTATTGCCATATTGCTCACGACTGTATTATAGGAAACGGCGTGACGATCTCAAATTCGCTGGCAATGGCCGGCCATGTGGAAATCGGCAACTATGTCACGATCGGAGGAGTATGCTCTTTTCATCAGTTTACTCATGTTGGCGACTATGCTTTTATCCAGGCCACCTCGTATATAACCCAGGACGTTATTCCATTCGCCCTTACCGGAGCGGATCCGTTACGGATTGTTGATATCAATAAAATCGGACTTGAACGACACGGTTTTTCCGAACAACGGCGCAGAGAAATAAGACGGGCATTCAAAATACTCTTCAGAGAAAACAATTTCTTCTGCAAACCCTGATATAAAGCTGATTATTGATTTTATTAACAACAGCAAACGTGGACTGATGAGAATGAACGAAAAGTAGTGAATAATGGGAATAAAAAACAAAAGATATTTCCTTTTTATTATAATTGCATTAATAACTTTTCTTTTAATAGCCGGATTGCTTTTCGGCCGTTATAATCTTTTAATACATCTCTGCAACAAACCCTGTAAGCCTTCGACGTCCAATATGGTCTGGATTCCGGGAGGCGAATTTGTTATGGGCAGCTCTGTAAGCATAAACGGAGAAACCGACCATCCGGAACATAAGGTAATTATAGACGGGTTCTATATGGATACCGTAGAGGTAACCCAGAAAGAATACGGTCGGGTAATGGGAAAAAACCCGTCAGAATTTAAGAATTGCCCCGAATGCCCTGTTGAGAAAGTCTCATGGTATGATGCAGAAGCCTACTGTAAAAAAGTAGGGAAGCGGCTACCTACAGAGGCTGAGTGGGAATATGCTTGCAGAGCCGGGGGAAAAAACGCTCCGGCTTATGACGGACAAGCTACAATCGACGACTATGCATGGTATAGTGACAATTCCGGCAACGGAACTCATCCGGTTGGTCGTAAAAAACCAAACGGCTTCGGATTGTATGATATGCTCGGTAACGTATGGGAGTGGTGCAGCGACTGGTACGATTCGGCTTATTATCTGACAAGCCCCATACGAAATCCTCAAGGCCCCGATACCGGAGAGCATAAAGTCTTCAGGGGCGGTTCTTGGTTCAGCGGCGCCCCTGTAATGAATTGCAGCCTCCGCGACTACGGCGTGCCACACCGCCGTGAGGGAGCGCTTTTTGGATTCAGATGCGCATATTCACCAAAATAGTTTCTTTCGTATATACGTTCAGTAAACAAATACTTTTTATTCATATCATATCAATAGTAAATAAAACGCAGAGAACGATGAGAAATGAAGAGAAAAAAACAACACAGAGAAATATATCCGGTTACCATTCGGCAAGATCAATATTTTTTGATTGTTTAACCACGAAGGGCATGAAGACCATGAAGAAATTGTCAAACATATCTTTTCAATTATTACTTTACAAATACACTTATTAATCATAAATCAAGAATCAAGATAAAAACCACGGAGAGCACGGAGAAAAATTCTTTTCTGATATTTAAACCATATTTACAAAATAAACAACAAAAAATCATATATTTTTATTTTAAAAATTTTTACGATTAAAGATATAGTTTGTCATTAGATAGATTAATGGAGGGTTATGAATTCACTCCGTGCTCTCCGCGTTCTCCGTGGTGAAAAAATTATATTAAAATATGAATGTTGACAAATAATATCCAACTATACTCTTGTCTTCGTGTCCTTCGTGGCAAAAGCACTCTTCTCTTAACTTACGCGTAAATCTCTGCGGTAAAAGAAAAAGATATAAACTGATCCGCATACCTGATGGTGGTTTTTGACCTCACCCCGCCTCGATCCCTCGATAAACTCGGGGACCATCCCTCGACAAGCTCGGGAACCGCAGGCTTGGTGCGTCGCCTGCATCCCGGTTCGACGAAGCTCACCGCGATGCCTTTCCCGAAGAAAGAGAGAAAATTTACTACTAATATTGTTACTACTCAAATATTGGTTTGAATAATTAAATAATAATCCCCCCGCGCCACGTTTGGGGGGAATTATCAAGCTTACTTTCTTACCATAAACTGGCCCTTAATAAGCTCTTCCTGCCCTGCCCTGTTAAATCGCATTTTATAAATATACAATCCATTTGGTATAGCTCTGCCCGAACGGTCTTTCAAATCCCATGATATTTTGTTCCAACCCTTTACTAGAGCGCTTGCAGGACTCTCAAGATCAGCCACTTTTTTCCCTGATAGAGTCATAACATCAATCGTAAGATTATTTATCGGTTGATAGAGAAAGTAATTGAATTCAATTCTTTCAGAACAGGGATTTGGCTCAATAAAACATTCATTCTTACTAGCTATCTTTGTTTCAGCAGAAGGAGTAGTAAAAACTAAATCTTCTGAAGATACCGTTTTTCTTCCATCTGATGTTTTAGAAACAACCCTGAAGTGATAAGTGGTACCCAACTTCAGATCGAATAATTGAATATAATGATCAAGAACAAGTTCAGGATTCTCTCCGCTTTTTAAACCGTAATCAGTATTAATACCGTACTCGACTTCGGAAGTTGAAGGAATATTAGTCTTCCATTTTATAGTAGCACTTGTTGCGTTGTTAAACTTTACAGTAACGTCGGCAACCTTAAAAGACGACTCAATTATGTCTAAGCGTTCCCTCTGTAGAATACTTGTATTATCTCCAATAAAATTCTGATCTGTTTTGTTTGTTGATAATGAAGTATAGGTATTAAATTCCGGCGTAAATTTTACACCACTTTTTGTGGGAGTAACAATGTAGTTTTTCCCGGCTTTTAAACCGGTAAACTCATAAGCTCCGTTGCTTGAGGTGGTCACAGTAATAGTTGTGTCTCCTGTAAGTTTTACCGTTACACCGCTTATTCCTTTGCCGTTCA